>SMVB01159263.1_pt1 | contig 19459 bp, 18 predicted proteins | sample 2456461 | NCBI WGS metagenome assembly SMVB01 (sample SAMN11095934, study PRJNA526329) | marine sediment metagenome | biome: Marine sediment; feature: Surficial sediment; material: Deep marine sediment; isolation source: Hadal surficial sediment | place: Pacific Ocean | collected 2014-05 | depth...
ACTTCGACCAGATCATTCTCACCATCACGAGAGCCGAGTTGTTGGGCGGCGGCGATCCGGTGGTCGTGTTCGAGGGCAGCCGGACGTTCGACCTGCTCGCACTGCAGCACTTTTACGACATGCTGGCGGTCTCCGGCGAGGTGCCGTTTGGCACTTACCAAGATTCGGCTCACGCTTTCCGATATCACACTGGTCATAGAAGATGACCACGGCAACGTCGACGAGATCCACCCGGCTCTACCGGCCAACGGGAAGCTCGATCTGAACCCCAGATCGCCGTTCACCGTGGCGCCTGATGTCGCGATCTTGATCGGGATCGACGTCGACGCGAAGTCGATTCACATCCAGGAGACCGGCAGCGGCAAATACCAGTTCAGGCCGGTAGTGTTTGTCGAAATCTCGGAACGTCAGCTCAACGGCGGCCTGGTGCGGATACACGGGACCATCGGTGAGATCGTCCAAGAGCGCTCGTTCTTCGAGCTGTGTGAAACGGATGTGTTTGTCGACTCCGACCGGGACGGTTGCATCACGGTCAATGTGTTCGGTGATGAGGTGAGCATCTTCGACGCCAACGGCGACACCGTCGAGTTCTCAGAACTGCAAACCGGCAACGAAGCGACGGTGCTTGGGATCGCCGTCGTTTCGACCGACGGCACCGGCGACGACTCCGACAGCGATTCCGATTCCGATGGTGACTCGGACTCCGACAGCGATCAACGCGGCGACATTCGTATCGTGCAGATCGACGCGATCATCATCGAACTCGGACCCGAGGGAACGTTCACGCAACTGGACGGCCTGGTACTGACCGAGGTAGATCAACAAAGCGGGTTCGAATTCGAGATCGGCCCGGGCCAGGGGTTCACGGCCGGTGCTACAGTCACCGTCCTCGTACAAGACGCAACGAAGATCGTCTCCGACCAGTTCCTCTCGCTGGACACCGACGCCATACAGCCAGGCGCCCTGGCCTCCATCGAGGGCGTACTGGAGCTGTCCAATGATGTCGCGGATGTGCTGAAAGCCGCGCTCATCATCATCCGTGAGGAGGGCGAAGATCTGGAGCGGCTCGTGGGTCTCATTCTGGAGGTGAGCGAATCGGCACCCACGTTCCAGCTTGCCGCCCCCGGGGGCGACCGCTGCATCGAAACCGATGCGCAGTCCCGATTCTTTCTGATTCGTACCGACGATGAGGGAATGGAGACGGTCCAGATCGATTTCGCCGACCTGGAACCGGGGCTCGAAGCCACCGTGTTTGGCGAGTCCGACCTCGACGGATGCTTCAATGGGGCGATCGTGATCACCGCGGAGTCGGACGAGGTGTAGCTGCGCTCAGAAACGGGCGCGTCGCAACGGCTGGGGTGGTCTTAGATCCCCAGGTCCAGCAGGTTGTAGTCCTTGAGGTCCACGCTCGTCGCTGACCACCGATACTGATGCTCGTCTCCCGCGAAAGGTGCGTAGCGAAAGGTTTGTTCGTCTGGAAACCGCTGCCGCCGGGCATCGATCGCGTACATGATCAACTGCGAACGTTCGCGGATGCGTTGCTCGTCGTACACCGCGACCGGGTTGTGCACGCCACCGGCCGTGACGCCGAGAACGGAGGTGCGCCGATGAAACCCGAAGTTGATCGTCACGCGCACATCTTTGCTGGTATTCGCGAAGGAGCCGTGAATCACCTGACGGTTGCAGATGGCGACGTCGCCCGGGCCGCAGATCAGAGGTGCTGCGTCGGGCAGCCGATCCGAACCGGCAGCTTCAACCATCGCTTTGATGTCCGCTTTGCCGGTTCTGTGCGATCCGGGCACAAGCCACAGGCCGTTCGTGGAGTTGCAGCCGTAAAGCTGCGCCATGAAATTGAAACCGTGGGTATCCGCGTCCAGCGCCGGGTCGTCCCAGTGGGTCCAACCGTCCTGGTGCCATGCGACCGGGCCACCCAGGCCAGGCTGTTTGATCCACACCGCTTCGTTGAATGGCGTGAAGTCCGCACCGTTGATCGCTGCGGCAACGGCCAGCAACTGCGGATGACCGTACAAGCGTAGACATGCATCGGAAAACTGAAGCGAACCGAGCACCAGCTGGACAACGTGTTCCGGCGCGTTCTTCGGCGGCGCGGGCTCGATCATCTTCGCGGGATGCCGGCCGTGGGCATAGTCGGTGCCGCCCACGGGGTCGCTGAGCGGTCGTACCCAGCTCACGGTCGGAGCCCGGCAGTCCGCGCCAAGCGCTGGACGGCCCTGACGGTCGACTTTTGCACCTTTGGCCACCGGTGCACGCGCCAGCATCTGCGCGACGTCCCGCTCGATGTCGCGAAGTTCGTCCGCGCCGAGCACGCCTTCGAAGATGTAGAAACCGCAGCGTGAGTACGCTTCCTGAATGGCGCGGTCGAGGTTGCCGTCGTCGGTGAAAAGAAGTGGTCCCCGATTACGCAGCGCCCCGGCGCGCGCCTCGCCCTGCTCGCGATAGCGGGCCATGGCCGGTTCGTCAGGCCCATAGTCGACGATGGGTACCTCTGTGAGTGGCAGGTTCGCCATCGGATTCGCTCCTCCGCGTCGACGTCCGGGTCCCTGCCTGCCTTATACCACTTCTCGGCACACTGCGGCTTCACAGCGACACTTGACTCCTGCTATAAGGGGCGTCCGCCGTCAGGATTTCACCATGGTCTCAGCTCGACGACTGCTGCACACCAGCGGCGCGTTCAAGATGATGCGTGGTCAACTCATCGACCCGGTCATCGCCTACGAAACCTGGGGACACCAGAGTCGTGATCGTGACAATACGGTACTGATCTTTACCGGACTCTCGCCCAGTGCACACGTCGCATCATCACCCGAGGATACGAGTGCCGGCTGGTGGGAAGACATGGTCGGACCCGACAAGCCCATCGACACGAATCGCTATTTTGTGGTTTGCATCAATTCGATCGGCTCCTGTTTCGGCTCCACCGGACCGGCCTCGGTCGATCCGCAAACCGGCGAACCCTACCGCCTGACGTTTCCCGTGTTATGCGTCGAGGATATCGCCAAGGCGGGCGCTGAGGTAATTCGCTCGCTGGGCATCGAGTCTGTGTTTGCCACTGTGGGTGCCTCCATGGGCGGAATGACGGCCCTTGCGTTCTGCATGTTGTTCCCGGACATGAGCCGAGCGCTGGTGAGCATCTCCTCGGCCAGTCGCGCCCTGCCCTTCTCCATCGCGCTGCGCTCGCTGCAACGCGAAATGATTCACAAGGACCCGGCCTGGAACCAGGGCAACTATGCGGCCGAACGCAGCCCCGTGGTGGGCATGCGATTGGCCCGCAAGCTGGGCATGATCACCTACCGTTCCTCCCAGGAGTGGGAACAACGGTTCGGTCGCGAGCGCGCCACCGACGAGACCTTGAAGGCCGGCCCGTTCGGCATCGATTTCGAGGTCGAGTCGTACCTCGAAGCGCACGCCAACAAATTCATCGGCGCGTTCGACGCGAACTGTTACCTCTATCTGTCCCGCGCGATGGACCTGTTCGATGCGGCCGACCACGGCGGTCAGGTCGCCGACGGGCTCGCGAGGGTGAGCGTAGACCGGGCCCTGGTCATTGGCGTCGAGACCGACTTTCTTTTCCCGTTGCATCAACAGCGCGAATTGGCCGATGGGCTGGGCAATACTGTTGCCGAAGTAGATTTCAGACCACTTGCGTCAATCCAGGGTCACGATTCGTTTCTGGTGGATATGGATCGCTTCAGGCCGGCTATCGCCAGTTTTTTCTAGCGATACTCAGCCGAGGAGCTGTAGGTAGGCCTGGTGTTGATCGTCGCGCACATCGATCTTGCCGATCGCGGCAGCCGAGAATCCGGCGTCCAGCAATGCCCGAAGGCAGGCGTCCGCCCCGGCGGCGTCCACCCCGGCAAGCAACCCACCCGCCGTCTGTGGATCGGCCAACACTCTTACCCGGGACTCGGTCGGCGAGCAGCCCTCGAAACGGCAATCGGCAAAGATCTGCTCGTTGTTTGCCTGCAGCGAACTCGCCTCTCCAGCATCGAACAACTCGAGCGCTCCCTGCAGATGCGGGATGGCGCTAACATCCAGGCGAGCGCTGAGTTTTGCCGCACGCAGCATCTCACCAAGGTGTCCCAACAAACCGAACCCCGTGACATCGGTGCAACCGGCGGCGCCGTGGGCACGTATGATCTGCGCGGCCTTCGCATTTGATTGGTCCATGCAATTCACCGCCGCTGCGATGCACTGCGAACGCGCCTTGCCTACCATGTTGGCAGCGAGCAACACTCCGGTACCGAGCGGCTTGGTGAGCAGCAACACGTCGCCATCGCGCAATCCTCCCTTGGTCATGGGCTTGTCAACCAGGCTGCCCGTCACCGCAAACCCGAGCGAAGTTTCCGCCCCTTCGCTCGAGTGTCCGCCGGCCAGCGCCACGCCCTGCTCATTCAGCACATCCACCGCGCCCCTCATCAGCAGATACAGGTCGTCCTCCATGAGTTGCTCGGCCATCAACTGCACCGTCACGATGGCCAGCGCCGCGACCGGTTGGGCGCCCATTGCAAAGATGTCATTGAGGCTGTGGTGCGTCGCGATGCGGCCGAACAGATAGGGGTCGTCGATCATGCTTCGGAAGCTGTCGACGCTGATGACGATCTGCGAACCGTTGCCCTTCAACAAGGCCGCATCGTCACCAATGCCGACATCGACATCCGGATGGGCCGTCGTTGGTAATTTCCGCAACACCCGGGTCAACATGTCTGCGCCCAACTTCGATCCGCAACCGCCGCAACGCATCGAATCGGGCAGATCATCCTGGAGTGCGGGCGCGACCGTTGGCGCCGCCGTAACCATGTCGGGAAGTTCCTGGAACCGGCGCATGAACCGTCGATCGATCCAGTCCTTCCAGCGCCACACCCACGCGCCGGTGGCAAACCAGTCTCCCCGCGACGCCGTGGCCACGCGACCGCCTTCCGAGATCAAGCTTAGAAAGCGTGTCTGCGCGCGGAAGCGCCGCAAACGACGCCCCTCCAGCGTACGGATCAGGTTGTCCGCCAGGGCGGGACCTTGGCGCACGGCGAACACACCTGACTTGGGTCGTAGCTGGTCGGTTACACCGGCAACATCGCCGGTGGAAAAGACCGTGTCGTGCGAGGTCGAGCGAAGAAAATCGTCAACCAGAATGAAGCCCTGCTCGTTCACTGCCAGCCCGCTACGACGCGGCCATTCCGGCGCTTCGACTCCCGTCACCCAGAACACCTCGTCTGCATCGATAGATTCATCGGTGGTGCTCTCCAGTCGGCCTCCGGCCACCCGGCGGACATCGAAGTTGCGCTCGACGCGGATGCCCCGCGAAGCGAACAGCTGCTCGAAGTGGGTCTGCACGCGCTGATTGTGCCCCGCGAGCAGGCGCTCCGACGCAGTGGCCAGGGTTACCCTCAGGTCGCCGATGCCCCCCAGCACGAAGTGCACGGCCAGCGCCAACTCGACCCCGCCGGCGCCCCCACCCACGATAGCAATGTGAACTGACTCGCCGCTGCGCAATCTGGATTCGGAACTGGTGCGTATCGCATTCCAGTGCGGCAGGAACCGACCGATGGGCTTGACGGGAACGACCCCGGTATCAATCTCCACACCACTGAACCCGGGCGTCGCGCCGCAGTTGATCGATACCACGTCGTATCGGAAGTCAGGATGATCCAGGAGCTGGATGGTCTGCCCATCCGGGTCGAGCCCCGACACTTCGTCGGCGATGAATCGAGCGCCCGCGGCCTGCGCCAGAGGCCCGAGATCGATGTGAATCTGATCAAAGGTGTAGTGTCCGGCGATGTGCCCGGGCAGCATTCCCGAATAGGGCGTATGCGACTCACGCGCAATGACCGTGGTGCGAATCCCGGGAGGTGGTGCCATGGCAAGCCGCTTCAACACCTGCACATGACTGTGGCCGCCGCCAATCAGAACAAGCTCGCGTACCGGCGGCGCGAGGGTGGGCGTCAAGGCGTATTCAATCGAGCGAGGTCATTCGTCGTCGAATTCCAGATAATCGAGGTCCTCACTCAAACGTCGCTGTTCGTCACGCACTTCGAGGGCGCGTCGTATCTCCAACGCGCGCGCTGCTATTTCCTTCGGGCTCGCATCGAGTTCCTCGTCCAGATCGACCTCGTCGTCGTCAAAATCGTCCGAATCGTTCTCGGACAAGGACACGTCATAGTCGTCTTCGACTTCGTCATCCTTGACATCGTCGTCTTCGATTTCGCCGGCCATCCCTCAAAGACTCCAACGCGACGCCTGCCGCAGAGAGATGCAGGGCAGGCATCCGGGTCGCATCGCTGGTGTTTTTATGCCCGGATTGGAACGCTGTCAAGCATAGCGTTCACATCGCTTCGACGACCGTGCTATTTTTGAATCCGTAGCGAACCCACCGCGTGGATTTACATGAGCTATCTGCTCGAGGACATTCGGGTCATCGATGCCGCCTCCTACCTTGCGGGACCCGGCGCCGCCACCGTGCTCGCCGACTACGGCGCGGACGTGATCAAGATCGAACCGCCCCAGGGCGATGGATACAGGACACTGGTCGGTAACTATCCCGTCGGGTATCACTGGCTGTTGACCTCGCGCAACAAACGCAGCCTGGCGTTGGACCTGTCGCGGGAGGAGGGACGCGCAGTCCTGCATCATCTGATCGAGGCAGCCGATGTTTTCCTGACGAATTTCGTCGGGGCGCAATTGGATCGCTACGCGCTGGGCTACGAGACCCTTAAAGCGCTCAACCCGCGGCTGATCTATGCTCATCTTACGGGCTATGGTACCGAAGGCCCGGACAAGGCCCGTCGCGCCTTCGATGTCACCGCGTGGTGGGCGCGCTCGGGGATGATGGAATTCATTCGCGACCCGGGCCAGACACCGCTGTCGGCGGCCCCGGGCATGGGTGACCACGCCACCGCAACCGCCCTGTTCGGTGCCATCATGGCCGGTCTGTACCGGCGTGAACGCAACGGAGAAGGAAGCTACGTTGCCACGTCGCTGATCGCCAACGGGGCCTGGGCCAACGGCATGGCCTTGCAGGGCATCTACGCCGGCGCCGATCTCGGCACGCATCGTCAGGAGAAAGGCTGGGTCAGCCCGTTCACCTCGATCTACCAGACGCGCGACGGCGAGTATCTGGTGTTCGCCATCATCAATCCGGCGCGCGAATGGGAGCCGCTATGCAGGGCCCTCGATCGCCTGGAATGGCTGGACGATCCTCGCTTTGACCTCGCCGTGGTCATGAAACACCGCCTCGAACTGCGCGATCTGATCGCCGCGCGGGTTGCCGAACTCGACCGCACTGCCATCGTGGAACTGCTGGATCGCCACGACATCACCTACAGCCGGGTCATGCCGATGGCGGAAGTGGCCCATGATGAACACCTGATCGCCAACGGAATCGTCGTTCCGACCCATGATCCGGGCGAGGACTACCAATGGACGATCGCCAGCCCAATCACCATCGCGGAAGAGCCCAAGAAACCGCCCAGGCGGGCGCCTGATGTCGGGGCGCATAGCATTGAGGTGCTACGCGAATCCGGGTTCGAGCAAGCGCAGATCGATGCACTGATTGCCAATGGAACGGTAATAGCGGCCGCGGACTAACCCGGGGAGATCAGATGTACGAGCAACACAAAGAGGCCTGGCAGGAACTCACCGCGCCTGGCGCTCCGTTCGAAGTGGAAGAGATCGACGTCCGCGGCGTCACGATCAAGTCCTATGCCGCCGCACCGGGCAGCCTGAGGGACGTGTGGCTGGCATCGGCCGCCTTTGCCGAAAACGACTACCTGGTCTATCAGGAGGAACGGTGGACCTACGCAGACGCCCATCGCGATGTGGCTTCCATCGCCAACTGGCTGATCGCCGAAGGCGTCGGCCCGGGCGATTACGTGGCAATCGCCATGCGCAACTACCCGGAATGGCTGCTGAGCTATTGGGCCACCCTGTCCATCGGCGCAGTAGTCGTAGGGATGAACGCCTGGTGGATCGGCCCGGAGATGGTCTATGGGCTGAACGATTGTGCACCCAAGGTGGTGATCTGCGACGAGGAACGCATGCACAGGATTCTCGAGCATCGCAATGAGATTCCCGAGCTGGTAATCACCAGCGTGCGGCTACCAAAGGGCGCGCCCGACGGCGTGGTGCCCTGGCACACGGTGATCGAGTTCGGCGGTACGCTCCCGGACGCCACGATCGACCCAGACAGCGATGCGTGCATCTTCTATACCTCCGGCACCACCGGCGCGCCGAAAGGTGCGCAGCTCACTCACCGGGGTTGCGTCGCCAACCTCATGAGCCTGGGGTTTGCCGCGAATCTGGCGCGCCTGACGGCGGAGAAACGCACGGGCGAAGTGGCACCCCCAGCGGCCCCAGGAGCAGCGCTGGTCACGACGCCATTGTTTCACGTCACAGCCAACAATTGCGTCGCGCACGGGGCTACGCTCGGCGGGGGCAAACTGGTTCATATGTACCGCTGGGATGCGGGTGATGCCTTGCGTCTGATCGAGCAGGAGCGCATTACCGCAATGACCGGCGTTCCGGTGATGGCGCGCGAGGTGATTTCCCACCCGGACTTCGCCAGTACGGACACCTCGAGTTTGCAGTCGCTTGGCGGCGGCGGCGCGCAACTGCAACCTGATCTGGTCGCCAAAATCGACGAAGCGACGCCAACAGCGCGCCCCAACACCGGCTACGGCATGACCGAGACCTGCGGCATCATCACGTCCATCAGCGGTGACTTCTTCGTCGATCGACCCGACAGCGCCGGGCCCGCGATGCCGGTGTACGACATCAAATGCGTGGATGAACAAGGCAACACCGTGCCCGACGGTGAGGTGGGTGAGCTGTGGGTGAAAGGCGCCCAGGTGATCCGCGGTTACCTGAACCAGGAGGACGCAACCGCCGAAGCAATCACCGACGGTTGGTTGCATACCGGGGACATCGCCCGGCTCGATGAGGACAGTTTTATCTACATCGTCGACCGGATCAAGGACATGGTCTTGCGAGGCGGCGAAAACGTCTACTGCGCGGAAGTCGAAGCCGCGCTGTTCGAGCATGAATCGGTGGTCGAATGTGCCGTATTCAGCGTGCCGGACGACCGCCTCGGAGAGGAAGTCGGTGCGGCAGTGGTGCTGCGCGAAGGCCATGAACTTGCCGCGGACAGCCTCCGCGGTCACTGCGCCAGCCTGATCTCCCAGCACAAAATCCCGCGCTACATCTGGTTCATGGAGGGCGAATTACCACGCAACGCCAGTGGCAAATTCGTCAAAGGCGAGCTGCGCGACACGCTCGACCTCGCGGACGCCGTCTGAGCACAACAGCATGTGGGCGATCATAGGTACGGCCGTGCTGTCCGCCTTGCTGACCACAACCCTACTGTGCGCGCTTGCCTGGTATGCGTATCAGCATCGCGTGCGCGGCCTCATCGAAGCTGAAATGCAGCGCCGCGTGGACCAGTATGGCGAAGTCCTGGAGCAACGGGTGCGCAGCGGCATCGTCAAGGCGGTCGACGACGTGACTTCCGTGGAAGCGCTGCAGAAGTCCGTGACGAAAAGCCAGGACACCTTCCTGAATGCGCTGTTCGGCGTTCGTCCGAAGCGCGACTGAATCAGCCGATCGACACCGCGCGCTCCGAATAGCGCTGCGCCAGCTCCCCGATGCGCGGCGAGATCTTCAGTTTGTGGGGGCTGTAGTTCGGCAGGTAAGTCACGACGAACTGTGCAAACGCGGCCGCCAGCGCCAGTACTTTCATGGACCGTTTCATCCGGTAGCGCGGTCCATAGCGCAGGGTATCGATCCGCGACATCAACGTGGCGGTCTTCCAGATGAACCTGAACACGTGCCACTGCGCGATCCAGCACATCTTCACGCGATAGAGGTAGTCGCCGTAGAGGTGTTGGTAGATGTCGAAGGCCACGGTGCGGTGTTCGATCTCTTCGGTCATGTGCCAACGCAACAGATCGGCGATCTTCTGATCGACGGAAGGGTCATCGTACATTCCGCCGTTGAGCATGGCCGCGGCGCCCTGGGTGGTGTAGGACTCGAACCCTTCGACGAATCCGACGCTGTACTTCAGCGGCTTGTCCTGCAGAAAGTGCTGAAATTCGGCTGCACAGCGCGCCTCGATCTCTGCCAGACCCGGGTAGTCACGCGCGTGCACCACGGCATTGAACTTCTCGTGCTGCTTGTAATGCTGTGCTTCCTGGCGACAGAACTTATCGAGCGTTTCGGCAACCGTGGGATCCGTCACCAGGGGCGACGCCTTGCGCAACGCTTTGATCAGGAACGGTTCCAGATACGGCAGGTACAGCGACAATCCCGTGATGAAGTAAGACCGGGTTGGGTCACCCATCCAGAGGGGATCGAACTCCTCCACGGTGGGAAATTCCAACTCCATGTGGCGCACTGTTATGGGCAGATCGATCGGCAGATCCATGGCGCAACCTCCGTGAGGTTCGTCCGTAAGATTCGGACAGACGATTAGATCACTCGTTGGCGCCGTTGTCGCGCGCCGGGCGGCGCTCTGCAAGGCTATCGGCAGTCACAACCCCATGGCGCATGAATCCATCGATTGCGGCCGCAACGCCTTCGGGTTCGTGAACCGCAAGCTCGTGCCCGGCCCGGGAGAACACCTGCAGCGTTGCATTTGGCAGACGATTGAAGTCCGCCAGATTGGCCGCCAGCAGCGAGTCCACGGCACCCGCCAGAACGAGGGTGGGTGTATCCAGATCGGCCAGCCGATCGCCGACCCGCAACTGCGCGAACGACTCCGCGCCCTGCACATAATGGCCCTCCGAGACCGCCAGTATCTGATCGATGCGGCTGTTGAACCAGGCGTCCGTCTCGACGTCGGGTCGGAACCGCGTGGCGACGTATTCGGCCATGTAGGAGGCTCGATCGCCGCGGCGGCGCCGGTCGATGAGAAACTCGCGCACCTCCTGAGTCGGCAGCGGATAACCGTCCGATGGAACCGATGCCATGAGAATCAACCGCTCGACGCGCTGGGGGTACTCCAGTGCAAGCACGTAGCCGATGCCGCCACCCATGCTGTGGCCGGCAAAGCTGAAGCGCGACAATCCCAGATGGTCGGCCATGCTGATGACATCGGCGGCGTATTGCTCCAGGGAATAACCGTCCACCGTGTGTTCGCTGTCGCCGGTGCCGCGACATTCCATCAGAATCACCTGATAGCCTTCCCTCAGCAGCGCCGCAGCCGGTTCCCAATGGATGCGCGACGCGGTATAGCCGTGGTGCAGCAACAGCGGTTCGCCTTCGCCTTGGACGTCGTACCATAAGCGCGCGCCGTTGATCGTCGCGTGAGCCATCCCAAACTTTCTCCGTTTCCACCGGACACGACCGGATCCGACCGGAGTCGGCTGGTCAATGAGGGCGCGATTCTGCAATGATGCGCCAAGGAACGCCACCAGGCATCGAGCGATGATCGAACACATTCCCTTCGGCCGCACGGGCCACAACAGCAGTCGGACGATCTTCGGCGCGGCAGCACTTGGGGCGATGTCCCAGGATCGAGCCAACAGCGTGCTCGAGTTGCTGCCGAGCTACGGCGTGAATCACATCGACACGGCCGCAAGCTATGGCGATTCGGAACTGCGCCTGGCGCCCTGGCTTGCGAACCACCGGGACAGCGTGTTTCTCGCCACCAAGACCGGGGATCGCACCGCAGAGGGCGCCCGGGAGTCGTTACGCCAGTCGCTTGAACGTCTGGACGTCGCCCAGGTCGATCTCATTCAGATGCACAACCTGGTCGACGAAGCCGAATGGCAGACGGCCATGGGCCCGGGCGGTGCGCTGGAAGCGCTGATCGCGGCACGCGAAGCGGGACTGGTTCGGTTCATCGGCGTCACCGGACACGGCACGCGTGTTGCCGAGATGCACCTGCGGAGCCTGGAGCGGTTCGATTTCGATTCCGTACTGTTGCCGTACAACTTCTCGATGATGCAGCAACCCGAGTACGCAGCAGACTTCGAAGCGTTGCTGACGCTTTGCCAGCAACGCGAGGTAGCCGTTCAGACCATCAAATCGATCGCCAGACGTCGCTGGACCGATCAGGACGAGGACAAGCGCTTCAGTTGGTACATGCCTCTTCGTGAACCCCAGGCATTGCGCCGCGCGGTCCATTACGTGCTCGCCCGCCCGGGGTTGTTTCTGAACACGTCGAGCGACGCGACCCTTCTGGGCGAGACGCTAACCGCCGCCGCCGAGTCAGAGGCGGCGCCTGACGACCAGACACTGATGCGTGACATTGCTCGCATGGGCATCGAGCCGTTGTTCGTACGCGGCATCAGCGACTCGGTCTGACGCACACCGGCGTGGCTATGGAGTAACGATGTTGAACGGGCCGGCCTGACGATCCAGCAGCAGGAAAAAGCTGATCAAGTCGGTCACGCTGCCATCGACCTCGAGCTCATCGGAGAACAACGTTTCACGAAGACCTGCAGCACCCGTCACCAGCCGAAGAAAAAGTGATCGCGTCAGGGTGAGCGTCGCGCTCGCAACCGGATCGGCCCTACCCTGACGGTGGTGCAGCACCGCGTTCTCGACCGTCAGGACGTGGGTTTCCTCGAGGTCGCTAAACACGACGTTGATGGTCACCTCGACGCCGTCCGCCTTTCGTCCGTCGATGCGGGTTGCCATCGAGTCCAGGAACGACGCGATCGGAATGCGCGCGAGCAAGCCGCCGGCATCCGCCAGGTTCACCTCACTGGCGGCTGGGCCGTGCCGAAGCTCATAGGCCCCCGTCAGGTAGACGTCCCGCCACGGGCCGGATTCCGCCTGGTAGCCCAGCTGATCGTAGCTGCGCGCCAATAGCGCGCGCGCCGCCACGTTATCCGGGTCGGCAAACACGAGGTGATTGACGACCTGGGCAACCCAACGGTAGTCACCTTCCGCGTAGGCCTCCTCGGCGTTTGCGAGTAACTCATCCGCGCCACCCATGAACTCGACGTAGCGACGCCCTGCCCGTTCCGGCGGCAGCGGGTCGAGGTGAGCGGGCACGCCGTCATACCAGCCGAAATAGAATTGATAGACGGCCTTCGCGTTGTGCCGGGGCGTTCCGTAGTAGCCCCGCACGGCAAACTCGCCGCGCAACGATTCAGGCAACTCGATCGCCTCTGCGATCTCGGCGGATGTCAGACCCTGGTTGGCCATGCGCAGGGTCTGATCGTGAATGTACTTATACACGTCCCGCTGCTTTTTCATGTAGGCCACGATTTCCGCCGTGCCCCAGACGGGCCAGTGGTGGCTACCGAAATAACTCGTCGCCCGTTGGCCGAACAGGCTCAGAGCCTCATCGATGTAGTTGCTCCAACGCAAGGCATCGCGGACCTTGGCGCCCCGCAGGGTGTACACGTTGTGCAGGTTGCGAGACAGCACTTCGGCGCCACAGAACGCCCCCAGGTCCGGCAGATAGAACGTGAATTCAGCCGGTGCTTCGGATCCTGGCGCGAACTGGAACTCGAAGCGCACGCCATCGAGGGTCATCCGCTGGACCGTATGGTCGATGACGTCGGTCGGCGCGAGAATCGAAATCCGGCCATTGGCCGCCGGTTCCTTTCCAAGCCCCGTATCGACGTGCCCGCGGACCGAGCGCGACAGCGGCCGCCCGTACATCAATGCGGCCCGCCGGGTCATCGCCGGGCCGGCGATGACATTTTCGCTGACGGCTTCGTGCAGGAATCCTTCGGGTGCCACGATGCGCACGGCGCTGCGTTCTTCGGGCGTCAGAACCCCGTCAATGCCACCAAAGTGATCGACGTGACTGTGCGTGAACAGTACGGCGACCACGGGTTTCGACGGCAGGTGCGCGCGGGCAAACTCCAGTGCGGCCGCTACGGTTTCCTGCATGGTCAACGGATCGACCAGAATCCAGCCGGTCTCGCCGACGATGATCGTCAGGTTCGCCAGATCGTAGCCACGAACCTGGTAGACACCGGCCGTTACTTCGTACAGCCCGTGCAGTCCGTTCAAGCGCGCCTGGCGCCAGAGGCTGGGATTGACGCTTTCGGGTGCCGCGCCGGTGACAAACGCGTATTGGTCCTGATCCCAGACCACCCGACCGTCGTCGCGGGTTATGCGTAGCGATTCAGATCTCGCGATCAAGCCGCGTTCGGCGTTGGCAAAGTCGGCCGGATCGTCCAGATCGAGCAGACCCTCGAGTGCCCTGTTGGCCCTCACTGTGTGCTGCGTGGGCGCGCTATGTCCGAACGCGTCCGCATCCGCAGAACGCGGCACGCTCACCGTGCGTTCGCAGCCGACAAGCAGACACGCCACCACCACAATCGCCGCCCTGATCATTGCGCTTCCCCTTTGGAAACCGACACGAAACGGTTCAGTGTCGACCTGCGCTCGCCGTCTGACAACCTCCCACCGGACGAAACCAGACCAGACCCGTCGCGCATGCTAACCTCGACCAATGACTTGGCTCACGGGGAACGACAGCGCGCCTTCTGCGCTCGAGGGCCTGCTGGGCCTGCGTCCCGAACTGTTGTCACGCTATCGGGCGTTTTACGCGACCTTCTGGGAGGACGGGCTGGTACCGCCGCGCACGCTGGAATTGTGCAGGCTGCGGATCGCCGCCATTCACGAGTGCGAAGCTGAATGGCTGATTCGTGACACAGCCGTCGGGCTGGCCGATGAAGAACTCGCCCAGTTGCGGTCCGGTGGGTTCGACGGGTTTTCCAAAGACGAACAGGCGGCTCTCGCAGTTGCTGAGCAGATCCCCCACCAGCACCACCAGATCAGCGACGCGGACATCCAGGTGCTGGAGAACATGCTCGCCCCGGCCGGCGCGGTATCACTGTTGACGGCCCTTGCATTCTTCGATGTAGCCAGCCGCCTTAAGCTGGTGCTGGGAGTGCCGGAAACACCAACGGAGCTCGCGCACGCGCCCCTGGATGGCGGGGCATTGCCGTGAAGCGATTCGAGGGCAAAGTCATCACCGTGACCGGCGCCACATCGGGTCTTGGCCGAAACGCTGCGGTCGCGTTCGCGGCCGAGGGCGCCAAGGTCGTGGCGGCCGCCCGACGCGAGGAACAAGGCCAGCGAACCGTCGAGATGATCCAGGAGGCTGGCGGAGAGGGCGTGTTCGTCTCGACGGACGTCGGCAACAGCGCGGACATTCAACGTATGGTCAACACGGCCGTCGAGACCTACGGCGGGCTCGACTTGGCCTACAACTGCGCGGGAATATCCGGGGAAGGCTGGGCCAACCCGGCCGCGGACTATCCCGAGAGCACCTGGCATGAGGTCATCGCGACCAACCTGACCAGCATCTTTCTCTGCATGAAGTACCAGATCCCCGAGATGCTCAAGCGCGGCGGCGGTGCGATCGTCAACATGGCGTCGGTCGCCGGCCTGGTCGGCACTCCCGGGGGCGTGGGCTACGTCGCGACCAAGCACGGCGTAGTCGGAATCACTAAGGCGGCTGCGCTGGAGTACGCACCCCGGGGCATAAGCATCAATGCGGTCGCCCCGGGCGTGGTGTACAACGAGATGCTCGAAGAAGGCATCAAACAGGTGCCGGATCTCGAGGCGGACATGATCCAACGCCATCCCATTGGCCGGCTCGGGCAGATGGAAGAGGTGACCCGTACGGTAATGTGGCTTTGCTCCGGCGAAGCCCCCTTTCTGATGGGCCAGACCCTCACCATCGATGGCGGCTATACGATCGCCTGACTCACCCACGAGACTTCACTATGACTCACGACATCGCCATCGTCGGCGCCGGGATCTGTGGAATGTGTACCGCAATATCCCTCGCCAGCGACGGTCACCGGGTGACCCTGTTCGAGCGCGACAGCGCGCCTCCGCCGGGTGACGCGGATGCGGCATTCTTCGACTGGCAACGCCGCGGTGCTGCTCAGTTCCGGCATCCCCACGCGTTCCTGGGCCTGATGTGCAACCTCATCCGGGACCACTATCCGGAGCTGCTCGAGCAATTCTATGCAGCCGGCGCACGCCGGGTCGGCTTCGACGAGATGTTGCCGCCCGAGTTGAAAGCAGACTACGTTCCGGAACCGGGCGATGACAATCTGTGGGTGCTGATGTGCCGCCGAGCCACCATCGAGACGGTGATACGCCGCTATGTTGAGTCGCTCGACGGCGTCGAGATCGTCAACGACACTCAGGTCACCGGCATGCTGACTCAGGCTCCTGGCGAGCCATCCAGCAACCCGCTCAACGTCACCGGGCTGGCTCTGCGCCACGACGGCGCCGAGGCGAAATTTACGGCGGAGATCGTAGTCGATGCGAGCGGACGGACCAGCCGGTTTCCGCGTTGGTTCGCCGAATTGGGGCGTGAGATCGAGGAAGAAAACGAAGACGCGGAGATCGTGTACTACACGCGCCACTACCGACTACACCCCGGGCAAACCGAGCCGCCTCGCGGCAAGCGTCCGGCCGCCGGCGACCTCGGCTACCTCAAGTTCGGCGTCTTTCCCGGCGAGAACAGGCACTTCGCCATCATTATCTGCGTGCCCGTTGGTGAAACAGAATTGCGGGCCGCGGTGCGACGCGCGGAGCAGTTCGACCGCATCTGCGCCAGCATCCCAGGTGTCGCGCCCTGGGTAGCCGATGACCGCAGCGAGGCCACCACGGAACCCTTCGGAATCGGCGACATCCGGGCGGTGTGGCGACACTACGCGGCCGGTGACGCGCCCGTCGCAACCAATTTCTTCGCCGTGGGCGACGCCGCGATCAGAACCAACCCCCTCTATGGTCGCGGCTGCAGTACCAGCATCATGCACGCGAACATTCTGGCGGAAGTGCTGCGCACCACGCCTGACCCGCTGAGCCGTGCCCGCCAGTTCGATGCGCGCACCGAAGCCGAGCTCCGACCCATCTACGATGCCAGCTTGAGCGAAGATCAACGCGGCATTCGACACGCACAGGCAATCGTCGACGGCCGCACGATCGACAAAATCGACACCGTGAAGAAGTGGTTCGGGCGGGCTTTCGGCGACGCGCTCGGTGCTGCCACCCGCGAACAGATTCACGTGCTTCGGGGGCTGATGCGCACCTTCCACCTGCTCGAGAAACCCGGTGAGTTCCTCAAGGATAAACGGATCAAGCGCACCGTGTTCCGCTATATGCTACGCGGTCGAAAACGCAATGCCGCGGCTCGACTGCAACCCGGACCCTCACGGACCGAGATGTACGAATTGCTGCAGTTCGACGGTTGAACCGGCTGTGCAACTGGATTTTCTGGAATGTCGATCATCTGGTGCTGGTCGATCGCTTGTCCGCCCCTGCATACGGAATGGCTGCGATCGATGGGCTTCTCGAAGAGGAGATTCGCTTCGGCGATTTCATCAGGCTCTATCGAACAACCGCGAGTTGCGAGGACGCGCGATCATAGACGATTCCGACGCTTCTCCATTCAGTCGACGGCCGCCACCTGGCCCCCATCAGCGACGATGTGCGCCGCATTGATCCAGCGCCCTGCCGGGCTTGCAACGAAGGCGATGATTCGCGCGAGTTCCTCGCCGGTACCGAGCCTTCCCAACGGGATCGACTTCTCCACGCCCGCGTAGAACTTCGGATTTTCCCGCTTGCGTCGATCCCAGCCGCCGCCCGGGAACCATACGGCACCCGGCGAGATGACGTTCGCACGAATTCCATCGCGTCCATAGCTCTGCGCCAATTCGTTCGCGTACGTCCGCATCGCGGCCTTGGCGGGACCATAGGACGAGGGCGCACGGCCAAAATGAAACTTACTCGCCATCGAGCCAATGAAGGTAATGCTGGCCTCTTCGCTGGCCTGGAGCGTGGCCAACGCTTCTTCGACCGCCCGCACCCCGGCCATCATGTCGACCTGGAAGCTGCGTTCCCAGCCGGCTTCGTCGCCCACGAGATCAAAGCCACTGGCGTTGTGGATCAACAGATCCAGACCGCCCAACGACTCGATCGCGTCGCGCACGAATGCGCGCGTCCGATCTCCGTCGGTGAGGTCCACGGACCAGCCGAACGCCCTGCCATCACCTATGGCATCGAGTGCGGTAACGGCATCGTCGACGCCAGCCGGGTCCCGGGCGCAAATGGCCACCGAGCAACCTTCGCGGCGCAGCAGCTCTGCCGTGTAACGGCCGATGCCCCGGCTTGCGCCGGTGATCAGGGCTTTGCGACCGGATAGTTCGAGGTCCACGTACTAGCTCAGCAGGTCCCGGCGCGGATCGTTCGGGTGAATCCACTCGTCGCCGATGAGCCGGTCAGCAAACTGATTCCAATGGTAGATGCGCGCCTCCTGATAGCTCAACGGCACGCCTTTGAAACCATAGGATTCGACCGATTTCTGGATCCACTGACCGAACTCGGTGTCCTCGATCAGCACCGGGGAGAGACTCTCGCCATCGTTATAGACCTAATGATTGTTTTATAAGATAAATATTATTCTCCAACCCTCTTAACCCACACTTCAACCATCTCGGTCATCATTGGGGGAGCCGAGACCTTGTAATGAGAAGGTCGGGAGTTCGACTCTTCCTGGCGGCACCATTATACAAGGGCTGTCGGGTTAGTAATCACCACTTGACCATCGTCAAGTTACAGTCCGAGTCACATCAGCCAGAAACTCCAGTGGACTCCGCTAGCGACTTGCTCGTTCATAACACGTACACCTGAATCTGTTACTGCTGCCAGCTCACGAATCGATCAGTGCTTGTTCCCGCATGGCATCGGCAAACTGCGCGAACTCGGGGGTCATGCGGGCACGGCCCCTCTGCTCCCACCATTGCCGGAAGCCCTCTCGTTGCATCATGCGGCCGATCCAGGGCCCGATCACCTCCCCGAGCTCAGAACCTCGGCCATCCACGTTGATGAACGACTTGTTTGTCGAGGCCGCGTGCAGACGTTGGCAGCACACATAGTGGAAGCGAATCTGCTCGACGTCTGACAGCGCGTTGAAGTCCTGCATGCCGCGAAGATAGATAGCGGCGACGTCCTCGTCGGCTATGACCGTCGAATAAGAGTCTATGACCATCTGCATGGCGTCGCGGGTGGTTTCGTTTTGTAGCGCGATCGTGTTAACACGCATTTGTCGGGCCAGATAGGCCAGGGTGAGGATCACCCCAACGGCGCCTGCCACCTCACCGATCGCACCGATCGCATCCCAATTCATCTGAACTCCCCGTTATGGCTGAAGTCGCTAGCATATCGGGCGTGGCTGAACGGCCGCAATGGGCACAAATCGGTAGTCGAGCGTTCACCTTGCCAGCGTCTCCTCCTGGCTGCGGATTCAACCGGTCAACGCAACACACGTGCTGATCCCTTCTCTTATGGGGTCTTGAGCCACCGTTCGAAGCCAAACCGTGAAGAACCGACTGCGAACGCTCGCCTCAACCGAATTCAGCGATTTCACTCGCTTCCAGCGGTTCTACATCTTTGATGCCTTGAAACGTCGATGTTTCATTGATGCCTCAACATACACTCCGTCTTCTGCGTCTAAGACAAA
>SMVB01068944.1_pt1 | contig 19458 bp, 15 predicted proteins | sample 2456461 | NCBI WGS metagenome assembly SMVB01 (sample SAMN11095934, study PRJNA526329) | marine sediment metagenome | biome: Marine sediment; feature: Surficial sediment; material: Deep marine sediment; isolation source: Hadal surficial sediment | place: Pacific Ocean | collected 2014-05 | depth...
AAATTCCAATTCAGACCAACCCGGGGCTAAAACTTCACTGCCTGGCGCTTGCTCCTTCGCCACGACAGGACTTGCAATAGAACAAGCCAATAAAAACAGGCAGGTGAACCGTTTGCTCACCTGCCTGAAATCACCTGCACCCTGTGGTAGAAACACAATCAGTTTTGCGCTACACCGTTTTCCGGCAAGCGCGGATTGGCTTTTCCGAACAGCGAATAGGCACCAAAGCGCATCTGATGGGGCAAACCCAGCTTGGCGTCGATAAAGTCGATGCTGAACTGTTCTTTCAGTTCTTTTCCATCCCAGCTGTAGGCCTTGAAATATTGCAGGTCCTCACCTTCAACGGCCTCTGCCTTATCCCAATTGGCAAGCAGTGATGAAGTGAAATATATCCGCTCACCACCCCAGCTTTGGGAGATCATGTTGACCTGTGAACCGATTTTGGTTTGTTGGATCTGCACCGGCTTGAACGGGTCAGAAATATCAAACAACCTGGCCATGCCATCGTTCCATGTATCGACCCAAAGCAATGAGTCATCAGCAGTAATAGATATATCCACGGGTAATGGGATCAGCGATGCATCACCGATATCGGCAACGGCTTTGGCCTGCCATTCTCCAGATTCGTCCTCAAAGATTAACCAGATTTTCGAGGTCAGGGCCGTGGTGGTGAAACAGTAGTCGTTTTGCGGGCCCCAGGCACAACGAATTTCCAGTGGTGCTCCGGGTACATCCAGTATTTTTTTCGGCTTGCGGCTATGCAGGTCCCAGATCACAACGGTATTGCCGAATCGCTTCATGGCCTCGGGGTCGGCCATCAGCTTGCCCAGGTTCATCATGTAGTTATTCCAGCCGGTAAAGGATGACGTAATCATTACGTTGCGCCGTGGAAGCGCCCTCAGGTCATAACCATAGCCATCTGCGTAATTTCCGGACTTTTCCGCACCGGCCAGGTTTTCATCCGTCGGCATCCAGTGAGTGGCTACGTAATCGCCTGAATTTGTGTATTCGACCAGGGCGGTTCTGCCGCCGTGGTCCTTGTCGTTTGAAAGGCCGGTCAACATCATACGGCCCGGCAATGCATAGCTGGTGTGCGGACCAACAACGCCTCCGCTTTTTGCAACCAGGTCATCGATGGTTTTGTACAGAACGGGTTTGGCCGGATCGGTGTGAATATCGAAGATGAAAATTTTGTTGGTATCCAGGCCGCTGGCCCAGAGGTAACGCCGGTCATCGGTCAGCCCGGAATGGTGCGCCTCGTTGCGCCCGCCTACAGACAGCGAATCTATGATCGTGCCGTAAGTGGCTGATGCCGGGTTCACGTCAATCGTCACCAATTTATCCTGTTCATCACCCAGGCCTTCTTTGCCCAGGGTCCAGACATAAACAAAATCCTCCTGGCCAACGATTTTCGCCATATAAGGCGACAAGCAGGTTTCATCGGCATTGATACTGGCGGGGATGATGCCGGCTATTGCTAAAAAGAGGCTGACAGAAAAGTAGACGCCTTTTCTGCATCGCTTGGATTTGAGTAAATAATGCATGTAACTCTCCTGAAGCAAGGACTACAGTTTTAAGTTCCACTGATCATTATACATTCTTACAAATACAGCCCGGACGTAAACAAAACGCCTGTGATTAAATATTCAAAGGTGTTCGAAGAAATAATAACACGCCCCGTTGCCGCAATATTTCTCAGCTCCAGTTGGATTTACGGCCTGGAATTGAAGACGCAAAACATGAGCTTAGGGTTCAGCCCTCTACCTTGATCACGGCGGCCATCGAGGTATCGCCGGCGGCACAGCCCTGGAACAGGCCCCAGCCTCCGCCCAGCAGCGTGAGTTCCTCGATCAGTTCGATGATTGCGCGCATGCCGGTCGGTCCCTGCGGATGGCCCCAGATCAGGGAGCTGCCGTAGTTGTTCATCGACATCAGGTCCGCGCCGGTCTCGCGTGCAAAAATGATGTCATTGACCGCGAAGGGATTGTGCGACTTGATCGCAGCAAGGTCATCGATACCGATGCCTGCGCTTTCCAGCGCTTGCATGGATGCCGGAATAGTAGCAGCCGGCATGAAACTTTTTTCCGCCCGTGCCTGGCCGAATGAGACGACTTTAATGCTAACAGCAGGGTCACTTGAAAGTTCTTTCGCCTTTTCTTCAGTAGTAACCACCATACCGGCCGCGCCATCGGCCGGGTGCGTTTGTCCGCCGAAGGTAATTGTTCCGCCTTCCTTGACGGTTTTCAGTTTCGCCAGTCCTTCGGCGGTACTCTGGAAAATGCCTTCGTCGCCATTCATGGTGGACACGGTCTTTTTGAAGCGGACATCCGGCACGTCGAAGGGGAGGGTCATGAAGCGTTTCAGAAAAGCCGAATCATCTGCCAGCGCGTCATTGTATTGCTCGAGACGTCGCAACACGACTTCGTGCTGTTCCTGCGTGGTGACATTCCATTTGCGGGCGCAGTTTTCCGCCGTCTGGGTCATGTCATCTCGCGCGTAGGGATCCCATCCCATGTTATCGGGGACCCAGTTTTCATGGGCGCCGATACCGCCGGGAGCTCCGGGCCGTGGATAGAAAAGATGCGGGCCGTTGGAAAGACGATCGGTGGTGACCGCCAGGACACAGTTGGAGGAACCGGTGGTGATTTCCTGCGCTGCCACAGACAATACCCGCGCACTGGTAGCACAAGCCTGGCTGACCGTCGGGCCGCCAATGTGACCGGCACCGGCCATGCCGGCCAGCCACGGGAATCCATAGAAGGAAAACTGTTGCGGAACCGTCATGCCGAGGACACCGGAATCAAAGACGCTTGTATCAATCCCTCGTGAAGCCAGCGACTCACGTGTGACATGTGCGGCGAATTCTACACTCGGAAGATGGCCCAGGCTGCCCTGCCACCGTGCGAACGGACTGCACCAGTAAGCTCCGTACGGAATGTAACTTGCCGTCATGATTTCTACTCCTGCAAACATTTTTGATGCCAATTATGGTATTGTAGTACTTAATTACCATTTAAGATTGAACTATACATTATAATTCTATGATCATCGCTTGTTTTGTTTTAAATCATTTTTCCTCTGAATTAAGTGTTAACAGGCCCTGGATAGCAAATTTATGGATTTGTCTGACTGGATAAGACGCCGAGCGGACTTTACGCCCGAAAAGTCGGCCATCCTCTTCGAGGGCGGTACATTCAGCTATGCCGGACTGGCAGATCAGATCGATGATTTTTCACAGGTTTTGGGCGCTGAACTGGCAGTCAGCCCCGGTGACCGGGTGGCCTACCTGGGGCTGAATTCGCCCCAACTTATTTCACTGATTTTTGCCTGTGCACGTGTCGGCGCTATTTTCTTGCCATTGAACTGGCGCCTGGCGGCCCCCGAACACGCACAGCTTCTGCAACATGCCGGTCCGGTTGTCCTTTTTGTCGAGGGGGATTTTATTGAGCATATCGAAGAGGTACGTGGGCAGTTTGAGAGCATTGCCCTGGTGGCTTTGGACAGTCCAGGTGAAGGGCAGGCATCCGATGCCTGGAAATCACTTGGGGAACTTGAACTTGCCACCCGCGACAAGCCAAAATTTCAACGACCCGACGGTCTCAGTGAAGAGGATGGTTTGCTGCTTTGTTATACCTCCGGCACGACCGGCACCCCGAAGGGTGCATTGCTGAGCAAAAAAGCCTTATTCTGGAATGCAATCAACTCGGCTCACATGCACGACCTGACCAGTCAGGATACGGTGCTGACGATGTTGCCGATGTTTCATGTAGGTGGCCTCAATATCCAGACCCTGCCGGCCCTTCATGCCGGTGCAACGGTGGTGATGCACCGGCGTTTCGATATGGATCTGTTTTTCCAGGCGCTCGCAGATCATCCGGTATCACTGACACTGATGGTGCCGACCATGTTGCTTGCGGCCATGAAAGATGCACGCTGGTCGAGCAGCAAACCGGATAGCTTGCGCATGATTTCCATCGGTTCAACCTTGGTGCCCGGAAAGCTGGTGTCTGCCGTTTGTGCATGGGGTGTTCCACTGGTCCAGGTCTATGGATCAACCGAAACAAGCCCTATTGCTGCCTACACACCGCTTGCGGATGTGGAGCGCAAGCCGGCATCCACCGGCAAACCGGCCGTGCACTGTGAGATACGCCTGGTTGACGAGGCTGGTGACGAGGTGGCAACAGATGAGAAAGGTGAGATCCTGGTAAGCGGTCCCAATGTACTGAAGGAATACTGGGGTGATGAGGACGCAACTCGAGAAGCGTTTTCCGGTCGCTGGTTCCACACCGGAGATATCGGGCATTTCGATGCAGAGGGGTTTCTTTACATCGACGGGCGCATCAAGGACATGATTATTTCCGGCGGGGAAAACATCTATCCGGCGCTGATTGAAAACCTTCTCTCCGAGTGTGAAGAAATTGAAGAAGTTGCAGTAATTGGCTTGCCGGACGATTACTGGGGCGAAATTGCCGTGGCTGTGCTTGTTGCCAAAGCGGGATTTACGATAGACGCCGGGCAGATGCTGGAATATTGCACGGGCCGAATTGCAGGATATTCCTGCCCCAGGGAAGTGATCATTGTGGATCAATTGCCCCGCAATTCGATGGGCAAAGTGGTCAAGGAAGATGTACGGGAACTGGTGCGACAGCAATCAGATCAGGAAAAAGAACAGAAGCAGGCCTGAGAAGTGTTAACTGGCCCTGAAACAGGATAGTGGAGCAATAAGTATGGGATTGAAAATTGGAATTGATGTCGGCGGGACCTTCACCGACTTCCTGGTTGCATGGGAGGACAGGGAGCCTGAAATATTCAAAGTTCTGTCCACACCGGATGACCCTTCGGCAGCCGTAATCAATGGTCTGACAGAAATTGCCGGGCAGCAGAGTCCGCCGCTCAGCCTGCAGGCATTCATGGAAACGGTCGAAACCATAGTGCACGGAACAACGGTGACCACCAACGCAACACTGACCCGCAACGGTGCGAAATCGGGCCTGATCACCACAAAGGGCGTGCGCGATGCACTGGAGATGCGCCGTGGCATCCGGGAAGAGCAATACAACAATCGCTATACCAACGTTGAACCCCTGGTGCCGCGTTATCTGAGGTTTGGCGTGCAAGGTCGGCTGGACCGTAACGGCAAGGAAGTCGAGCCACTGAGCCTTGATGAGGTCAGCCAGGCCATCGATTTTTTTCGGGCAGAAGGAGTGGAGGCCGTCTCGATCTGCTTTATGAACGCATTCGCCAACGCCGAGCACGAACACCGTGCGGCTGAACTGGTACGCGAAAAACTTCCCGACGCCTATCTCACGGTTTCAACCGACCTGCTGCCGTCCATTCGCTTCTATCAGCGCGTCAGTACAACGGCGCTCAACTCCTATATCGGCCCCATTCTGAATAAATACCTGGAGAAGCTGACCGCCCGCCTGGACGAAAATGGGTTCAACGGCATCCTGCTCATCATGCAGTCCAATGGCGGTGTCATGACGCCAGAGACCGCCCGCAAGAGCGCGGCGCTCACCTTGCTGTCAGGTCCTGCTGCCGGCCCCGGTGCCGGCCTGATCTATACACAAGCCCACGGCCAGGACAATTGCATTGTGGTCGACATGGGGGGGACCAGTTTCGAGGCGGCACTGGTGACCGGCAGCCCCGTGGTGGTGAACGAGGGCACCATTGACCGGCACCGGATTGCATTGCCGATGCTGGCGATCCACACCATCGGCGCCGGCGGCGGTTCGATCGGATGGATTGATGAAGGGGGTCTGTTGCGCATGGGCCCGCAAAGCGCTGGAGCCGATCCTGGCCCGGTGAGCTATGGCCAGGGTGGTAAACTCCCGACTTGTACTGATGCGAACCTTATTCTGGGCTATCTGAACCCGGACTTTTTCGCCGGCGGCACGATGCAACTGGACATGGATGCCGCGCGTGCAGCAATAAAAGAGCATATTGCCGACCCGCTCGGCATGGATGTTGAAAGTGCCGCGGCGGGCATGTTCCGGGTCACTTGCAACAACATGGCGCAGGGTGTTCGCGAGGTAACGATCAAGCGCGGCTTCGACCCGCGCGAGTTCCCGATGATCGTCGCAGGCGGGGCAGGCCCGATTCACTCCTGCATGATCTGTGAAGAACTGCAGATCCCATTCCAGATCGTACCCAGGGAGTCTTCAATACTTTGTGCCGTCGGTATGCTGATGGGCGATCTCAAGCACGATTACGTCAAGACTTTCGTCGCCCGCCTGGATAGCCTGGATTGGTCTGATTTGCACAACCTGGTGTCAAGCATGGTTGCAGAAGGAGCGGCAATGCTGAAGGAGGAGTACATCCCGGAAGCGAGCCAGCAATTCCAGGTCAAACTCGATTGCCGATACCAGAAGCAATACCACGAAGTTTCCGTTGTGGTGGATCGCGAGTGGATAAATGCAGGCGATACCGAGGCCGTTACTTCGGCGTTTCATGCGGAGCACAATCGTTTATACGGCTATTCCCTGGAAGACCACGATGTCAGCATTGAGTTGATCAACGTGCGCCTGCAGGCAATTGGCCTGACGGACAAGCCGAAATTTCAGGTTCAGGACTTCGCGGGTGAAGACGCATCGGGCGCGCTCAAGGGCGAGCGGGATATGTACATTTTCTCACAAAAGGCCTTTCAGCCGGTGGCCGTCTATGACGGACACAAGATGCGCTTCGGTAACCGCGTCAGCGGTCCGGCGATGATAGAGCAGGTCACCACGGCCATCATGGTGAGTGATGCTTATGACTGCGTGGTCGACAAATACGGTTCATTTGCCCTGTATCAAAAGGGTTGTGAAGATCTTGTCGGCTCAGGATTGAACGGAGGCCAGGAATGATAAAAGTGAATACGAACGAAATTGATCCCATTTTGCTGTCTGTTTACGCACGGACATTCAAGTCAATCACGGACGAAATGAGCATGTCGGTGCAGCAAACGGCGCGCTCGCCGATATTGTGTGAAGCGAAGGACTTTGTAACCGGTCTCTATGACGCGCAGGGCAACATGCTGGAGCAGACGGAGAACCTGCCGATTCTCGCCTTCTCACTGGCCCCTGTGTGTAAATACCTGATCGAGTATTACGGTGACGACATCCATGAAGGCGATGTGATTTTTCACAATGATGTCTTCTCGATGGGCAACCAGAACAACGACGTAGCCGTATATAAACCCATATTCCACCAGGGTGAACTGGTTGCCTGGTCGGCGGTGAAGGGCCACCAGGCCGATATTGGCGGTAACGTGCCGGGTGGTTACAATCCCAGGGCCACTGAAGTCTGGCAGGAAGCTCTGCGCATTCCCCCGATCAAGGTCTATGAGAAAGGAAAATTGCGCAAGGATGTATGGGACCTGATCTTCGCCAATATTCGCTTTGAAATCGTCCAGCATGACATGCGGGCTCAGATGGGCGCCGCCACCATTGGTGAGCGCCGTTTGCTGGATGTTATGGAGAAATATGGCAGGGACAGCTTCGAGAGCCACAAGCTCGCCCTGTTCGACGCCACGCGCAAGATGATGGAAGCCGAAATCGCGACGATTCCCGAAGGTTCCTACAGCGGGGAAGGGTATGTCTATTTCGACGGTCATAACGAAGGCACCAAGTTCACCATTCGCGTGACAGTGACGATAAAAGACCGTCACATTACTTTCGATTACTCGGACACCGACGCCCAGACCGACGGCTTCGTCAACGGTACTTATACCTCCAGTGCATCTGCTGCCATCCTGACCTTCCTGCAAATGGTCAATCCGGACATTCCGCACAACCAGGGCATGGTGGAACCGATCGAGATAATCATTCCCGAAGGCACCATCCTGAACGCGTCCTATCCGAAGGCGACGACCTTCGGCAATCACCTTTGTCCGCCCAATGCCGACGCCATCATCCGTGCTTTGGCGCCGGTTATACCGGACCGGGTCACCGCCGGCTGGAATAACCTGTTGGCCTCTTTGACCACCGGCCTGGATGAAGAAAAAGGCGAGAGCTATGTTGATATCGGTTTCATGGGGCTCAAGGGCGGGTCGGGCGCAATGAACGGCACCGACGGCTACGACCACATTGGCATGATTGATGCCTCGGGTGGAATTCTCGACCAGGATTACGAAATGTTTGAGCAACAGACGCCGCATTTGCTGAAGAAACACGAATACCTGATCGATTCGGCCGGAGCGGGTGAATGGCGGGGCGGGCTCGGTGTGGAAACGGAATTCATCATTGGCTCGCCAGACACACAGCTGGTGACCTTCGGCGACGGCGATTTTGAGCCTGCATTCGGCCTGTTTGGCGGTAAAGACGGCACGCTGAACGAAATCAAGCTGACTTACCCTGATGGCCGGGAAGTTGTGCCGAAAAACAAGGATCTGATTACCGGAGTGCCCAAGGGTACCGTGTATCACCAGTTTGCCGGCGGTGGCGGCGGTTACGGCGATCCTTCCAAGCGTGATCGCGCCAAGCTGGCGCGCGAGATTCGCAATGGCATGATCTCCCCCGAAGCTGCAAAGGCTGATTATGCTTTTGAAGTGGATACTGAAGAAGCCGGGGAAAGCTGATGGATTTTGAACTGTCACAGGAACAACAGGCGGTACGCGATACCTTCTCCCGGTTCTGCGACGAAAAGATAGCGCCGCAAGCCGAGGCCATCGACGAGGCACATGAATTTCCCTGGGAACTGTTCCGTGAACTGGGCGAACTTGGCTTTTTCGGTATGCGCTACCCGGAAGAAGATGGCGGGTCCGGCATGGATCTCAATTCCTTCTGCCTGGCCCTGACCGAGGTGGCGCGTGGCTCCATGTCGCTGGCAGGCGCCGTGGCCATGCAATCCCTGATGGGTACGAAGTTCCTGCACATGCTGGGCAACGACGATATTCGCGAACGCCTGTTTGCACCGGCTCTGGTGGGTGAGAAAATCGGCGCAATTTGTATGACGGAACCCAATGCCGGCAGTGACCTGGGCAGTATTGCCACCACCGCGGTCAAGGTCGAGGGCGGTTACCGCATCAATGGCCAAAAAATGTGGGTCACCTCGGCGCCGGTGGCCGATTTCTTCACCGTTTTCGCCAAAGTGAATGAAAACCAAGAAACAGGCGAAGCAGGGGGGCTGACGATTTTTCTTATCGAGAAAGATTTCGACGGCCTGGCAGTCGGGCGGGACATCGAAAAAATGGGCGTACGCGCATTGCCGACATCCGAGCTGGCCATGAACGATTGTTTCGTACCCGACACGCATTGCCTCAGTGCGGTCGGTGAGGGTGTAAAACATCTGCGCAAGCTACTGGATGAAATCAGAATCATCACGGGCGCCATGGCGGTCGGTGGTGGTCGCGGTGCGCTGAATGAAGCGGTGGCTTATGCCGCCGAGCGCAAACAATTCGGCAAGCCCATTAATCGCTTCCAGGCCATTCAACTCAAGCTGGCCGAAATGGCGACCGACCTGGAAGCGGCCGAACAACTGGTGCACTACGCCGCCTGGTTAAGACAGAACAAGCGGCCATGTCACAAACAATCGGCAATGGCGAAACTGTTCGCCTCCGAAGCCGCAGCGAGCGCCTGTGACCAGGCCGCTCGTGTGCTGGCCTCCTACGGCTTTGCGATGGAGTACCCGGTGCAACGTCATCTTCGCGACATACGTTTCACACTTATAGGCGGAGGCACCAACGAAATTCTCAAACTCATCATTGCCAAGGAATTGTCCAAATGAATGCACGCAGGATCAGGGTACTTATCGCCAAACCAGGCCTGGATGGGCACGACAGGGGCGCAAAAGTGGTTGTGCGCGCCTTGATCGACGCCGGCTTCGAGGTGATTTACACCGGTTTGCGCCAACCGCCCGCAGCGGTGGCCCAGGTGGCACTGCAAGAGGATGTGGACGTGATCGGCCTGTCCAGCATGGCCGGTTCGCACGTATCTTACTGTAAACGACTGAAAGAACTCCTGGTCGAGAAAGGCCTGGACGACAAGCTCTGGATCATCGGCGGCAGTATTCCCGCACCGGACCAGGAAGCACTGAGAGAGCTGGGGCTCGACGGAATTTTTCCGGCCGGTACCCGGCTCGAAGAGATAGTTGATTTCATCAACGAGAGATGCAAATGACAAGCCAGCAGAAAAAAGTCACTGGCGCATCCAAAAGGCGCCAGGATATCAGCCGGCCGATTTTTAACGAGTCCGGTATTGAGATTAAAAAGACCTACACGGCGGAAGATCTCGAGGCATCCGGTGGTGTTGAAATGGTCGGATTACCGGGCGAGTACCCGTTCACCCGTGGCATACACAAGGAAATGTACCGCAAACGCCCCTGGACCATGCGCCAGTACACGGGATTTGGGAATCCGGAAGATACCAATGAACGCTTCAAATTCCTGATTGAAAATGGCCAGACTGGCCTGAACGTGGCATTTGACCTGCCATCCCAGATCGGCCTGGATTCGGACGATGACCTGGCCATTGGAGAAATTGGCCGGGTCGGAATGGCGGTTGATTCACTCAAAGATTTCGAAGTGGCCTTCGACGGCATTGACCTGGAGAAGATCACCGTTTCGCTGACCGTCAACGGTTCGGCGGCAATCATGATTGCGATGTACCTGGCGATGGCGGAGAAGCGCGGATATGACCTCTCGAAACTTCGCGGAACGGCCCAGAACGACATCCTGAAGGAATTCATCGGCCGGGGAACCTGGATTTTTCCGGTGGAGCCTTCCATCAAGCTGGTGGCCGATACCATCGAATATTGTGCCAACATTGCACCGAAATACAGCCCGGTCAGTGTCTGCGGCTACCACATCCGCGAGTCCGGGGCTGATCCGGCCCAGGAAATGGCCTATGGCTTCGTGATCGCCAAGGCTTATACCGACCTGGTACTGGAGCGTGGGCTCGATGTAGATGAGTTTGCTTCCAGGTTGTCCTTTAATTTCAACATCTATGGCAACATTTTTGAGCAGGTGGCGAAATTCCGCGCCGGCCGTGGTTTGTGGGCGAAGATCATCAAGGAAGAATATGGCGCTACCAATCCGCGCTCGATGGTTTTACGCATGATTGCCGGTGGCGGCGGCAGCGGCCTGACCAAGGAGCAGCCTGAGGTCAATATCGTCCGTGGTGCGTACTACGCACTGATCAGCGCCCTGTCCGGCGCACAGACCATGGCGCTGTGCTGTTATGACGAGGCTTACACCATACCCAGCCAAAGTGCGCAGCAGCTTTCATTGAGAACCATGCAGGTATTGATCGAGGAAATGGGTCTGTGCGACACCGTTGACCCACTGGCTGGTTCCTATTACATCGAGACCCTGACCAACCAGATGCGCGACCGGATGGAAGAGATCATGCAAGAGGTCGACGAGCAGGGCGGCATCGTCAAAATGGTAGCTGAAGGCACGATCCAGTCGAAAGTATCCGCCCAGGCTTACCAATTGTTACAGGATATCGAGTCCGGCGAATTCCCCAAGGTAGGCATCAATTGTTACCAGGTGGATGAGAAGGAACCGGAAGTTGAATACCACCCCTACGCAGAAGATGACGCGCGCCGGCAAATCGAACGCCTCGGAGTTTTACGTGATGAACGTGATTCCTCAGCGGTGGAATCCACGCTGGCAAAACTCGTGGATGATGCGAAAGAGGGTGTGAATGTGATGCCGGCCATCATGGCGGCAGTCAAGGCCTATGCCACTGTCGGCGAAATGACGGATGCACTGGTTTCTGTGTACGGCCGATACAACGAACCCGTGCGATTTTAAAAGGTAAATACTGATTATGAATGTAGAAATTTATAAGGTGCCAGGCTCGATAAGTGAGGCCGCACAATTACTCCAACCCGGGGAGGCAACCCTGGTTGCCGGTGGCACCGATCTGACACCACAGACTGAAGCTGGTGTAAGGCAATTCGCCGCCACGCTGATCAATATCCAGCGCATCGAAGAGATGCGTGGAATATCCCTGGCAAATGGTCGTTACCGCATCGGCGGTTTGACCACTGTGACCGACATCCTGGAAAGTGAAACGCTGGCTGCCGATGTGCCGGTCCTGGTTGAAGCAGCAGATCATTTTGCCTGTCCCCAGATCCGCAATGCATCCAGCATGGCAGGTAATTTATGCAATGCTTCACCCGCCGCGGACATGTGCATACCCCTGTTGGTGCTGGATGCGGAATTGGAATTGGCCAGCTGGGCCGATGATTCTGTTTCCATTCGCACCGTCGCATTGTCTGACTTTTTTACCGGGCCAGGTAAAACAGTCCTGCGAGCGAATGAGTTACTTACTGCGATAGAATTTCCACAGCCTGGTGATGGTTTTTCAGCAACTTTTCAAAAATCGGGGCCACGTCCCGCATTGGAAATATCCACCGTCTCGATGGGTGTTGCCGGCGTGCTGAAAGAGGGTGTGTTTTCGGGTGTTCGCATAGCCATTGGCGCGGTTGCGCCGATTCCCCTGCGGGCAAAAGCCACGGAAGCTGTTTTGGAAGGTCAGTTACTCAGTGAAGAAAATATTGAAAAGGCGGTAGAGGCGGTACAACAGGAAGTTACACCCATTGACGATGCGCGTGCATCGGCGTGGTACCGCAAACATCTTACGGCTGTCTATATCAGGAGGGCGTTGAGCCATGTCGCTGGAAATTGAAGTCAAATTTACCCTGAACGGGAGAGTCGTTCAGACCCGTGTGCCGCCCACCATGACGGCGCTGTCCATGTTGCGCGAAAAGTTCGACCTGACCGGAGGCAAGCTGGCTTGCGGAGAAGGTGAGTGCGGGGCCTGTACGGTGGTAATTGATGGTCGCACCATCAATTCCTGCCTGACGTTTGCGGCGGATTGTGACGGGCGGGACATCGAGACGATCGAGGGCCTTGGCAGCGTCAATGGGCTGGAAATCATGCAGCAGGCATTTGTAGATTACGGCGCGGTCCAGTGCGGATACTGCATGCCCGGCATGATCATGCAGGCGAGGTACCTGGTGGATCAGAATGCCGGCAATGAAAAGCAACTGACCCGTGATGACATCGCGCGCGGCCTGGAAGGAAATGTTTGCCGTTGCAGTGGGTACACCAAGGTGGTTGATGCGGTCGTGGCCGTCGCACTTGAGGAGGCTTCATTATGAGTGCGGTTGGCAACAGTAAAGTGAGCTTGAGCGTGGTTGAATTGAACACGGTTATTGAAAAGAAAACCATTATCGGGAAGCGCGTGACAAAACCCGATGCGCCGGATAAAGCAACAGGAAAAACCATGTACATCAATGACATGGTGTTGCCACGCATGCTGTTTGGCAAGATTCTTCATACCGATCGTGTGCACGCAAAGATTATCAGCATTGATACCAGCGCAGCAAAGGCGCTGCCGGGTGTTCACGCAGTTCTGACGGGTGATGATATCCCGGTATTCAAATTTGGAACCACGCGTGACAACGTTCCGCTCAAGGCCGGAAAAGTCCGGTGCATTCGCGATGAAGTAGCGGCGGTGGCGGCGGAAACAGAAGAAATCGCAGCGCAAGCCATTGCATTGATCAAAGTGGAATATGAAGACTTGCCGGCTGTTTTCTCGCCGTCTGAGGCTTTGAAGGAAGGTGCACCGGTTGTGCAGGAAGATCATCCGGATAATCGCAGCCTGTCGTACAACTTTCTCCACGGCGATGTCGCCGCTGCAGAAGCAAATTCGGACATCGTGGTCGAACACGAATTCAAAGTGCCGTATGTGACACACTGCTGCATGGGGCCTAGCTGTGTCCTTGCGGATTTCGATTCCATCGGCAGGTTGACGATCTACTCCCAAACCCAGTATCCATATAACTTTAAAATGGACCTGGCGCCTGCATTGGGAATTCATGCGGGTGATATCCGTGTGATTCAGCCACCGATTGGCGGCGCTTTTGGCTCGAAGCTGGATATTTATCCTTTTGAGCCGATCTGTGCCTTGCTGTCCAGGGCCAGTGGCCGGCCGGTCAAACTGACGTTCTCGCGTGAGGAAGAGTTCATCAACTCCCCAACGCGCCAGCCGGTGGAGTTTAAAATCCGCAGCGGCGTCAACAAAGACGGCACACTGACCTTCCGCAGTGTAGAGGCGCTGTTGAACAACGGCGCTTATACTTCCTGGGGGCCGACAACGCCGGTAATCCAGATGCGTACCTTTACCGGGCATTTCCGTGTACCGGTGGTCGAATACAAGGCTGTGTCGGCATATACCAACAGTGTGTATGCCGGGTCTTTCCGGGGTTACGGCAACGTTCAGGCAACCTTTGTGACCGCTTCGGTGATGGACATGCTGGCAGAAGAAGTCGGGATGGACCCCATCGCTTTCCGTTTGAAGAATGCGCAAAAACCCGGTGAAGTGACACCGCAGGGTTCAAAACTTGATGACTGCAAATTGACCGAATGCATAGAAATTGCTGCGGAAAAAACCGACTTCCTGAGCAAGCACAAAGCCTATACCAAGAATCGCGAGCAATCCGGTCGCATCAAGCGTGGTATCGGCATCGCCACTTCCATCCACAATGCAGGCGGCGCCAAAATTCACAAGAGCGACGGTTGTGGCACGATTTTGAAGCTGGACGACTACGCCCGCGCCACCTTGATTACCGGTGCTTCTGAAATCGGCCAGGGTATCGATGCGGTGTTGAGCCAAATCGTGATGGAAGAACTCGGAATTCCGATTTCAGACATCACCATCATCAACGACGATACGGCTCTGGGCCCATGGGATGTTGGCGTGCACGCCAGCCGTACGACATTCGTTGCAGGTAACTCTGCCTTGCAGGCGGCAAAAGCCGCGCGCAAGCAGGTACTGGACGCGGCCTCCAAACAATCCAACGTGACTGCCGAGGAACTGGATCTTCGTGAAGGACACGTGGTGCAGGCCGATAACGGCGTCTCGATCATCAAGCTGGATAAACTGTTAAGGCAGATGCATTTCGCCGACGAACCTGAGCTGGTCATGGTCAGCGAATACTTCGAGCCGGACAGCGAACTGGAAGATAAAAATCACGTCGGTAACCTGTCCGCCACCTGGGCCCATGGCGCTTATGTCGCCGAGGTCGAAGTCGATACAGAAACCGGTGAGGTGAAAGTAGTCAAAATAACCGCGGTACAGGATGTCGGCCGTATCATCAATCGCCTGGGTATTGAGGGGCAGATGGAGGGTGGTATCTCGGTGTCGCTGGGTTACGCAATCAGTGAAGAATTGCAAATGAAGGACGGCAAGGTGCTCAATCCCAACTTCAGGGATTACAAAGTACCCACGGCGCCTGAAACACCGGAAATCGAACTGCATTTTATCGAGAGCGACTGCAAGGCCAGTCCGCTGGGGTGCAAGGGCATTGCTGAACTGCCGGCGATTATTCCGGCCCCGGCAATTGCCAATGCGGTTTACAACGCAATCGGTATCCGCTTTTTCGCGCCGCCTTTGACACCAGAGAAGGTGGCAAGGGCGATATTTGAAGCAGCGCATCAATGAAAAAAAGGACTGTCCTGAGCCTGGAGCAAGCCTTGTCCATGCCGTATGCGACACTCCGTTTCGCCCAGCTTGGCTGGCGTGTCATCAAAATCGAGGCAACACCGATAGGCAAACGCTTACCGGGCGATCCGAACCGCTATATCGGCACCCAGGTGGTCGATGACGACCGCAACAGTTATTTCATCGCACCCAACGTCGGCAAAGAAGCCATTGCGCTGGACTTGAAAGACCCCCGGGGCCGCGAGTTGCTTTTGCGCATCATCAAAGAACTTAAAGTTGATATTTTTTGCTGCAATACCCTGCCGGGGCGTTACGAAAACCTGGGCATTGACTATGAAACACTCAGGCAGGCCAACCCACGACTTATCTGGGCCGGGATTTCGGCCATGGGGCCGGAATATCCCAATGTGCCGGGTTACGATCCGGCCCTGCAGGCCATGTCCGGATTCATGGAGCTGACCGGTCGGGAAGACGGACAGCCAACCCTTTCGGGCATCCCCTTAATCGATCTGAAGGCGGGCGACGAAGTCTATGCAGGCGTTTGCCTTGCGTTGGCCGAGCAGGCTGAGACCGGTAAAGGTGCCGAAATTCACGTATCCATGCTTCAGGCAGCGGCATCCTGGCTGATCACGACACTGCCTTTGGTGGACTTTGATTGCGATGATTCAGAGATTACGCGTTGCGGTAACGAACACCGCAAGTTCATACCAACCAACGCCTACCCGACCGTTGATGGCTATATCTACGTGGCGATTGGCAACGATCTGCAATGGCAGCGCTTGACCGAAATAGAAAAATTCAGCCCGGTTGCGAACGAGACCCGGCAAACAAACAAGGGTCGCCAGGCTGAACGGCAGGGTTGCTACAAAGACATCAGTGAAATATCCGTTAATTACTTGACTGCTGAATTGGCCGCAGATTTTGCCGCAGCCATGATTCCCCATGCCGTGATTAATGACATTCGCCAGGTGCGCGTGCTGGAGGCATTGAACGGCAAGCTCACCACCACCACGACCCCGGACGGCAAACTCATTCATATGCAACCCATGGCGGTTGATAGCGAATCAGCGAAGAAAGAATTGGCCTTTCCCGCCAAGTATGGGCAACACACCGCGAAGATACTGGGTGAGACAGGTCTGAATGACGGCGAAATAGAGTCGCTGGCGGACGCGAGCGTGATCTTCACGGGCAATATGACCGAATTATCTATTAATTCATGATTTATTCGAAATCATCAGTACCAGACCCTGTCATCCATGTTCGACGGGCGGAAGAGTCCGATCTGCCCGCCATCAAGACCTTCGATGAACGCAGCAACAAGGACGCAAATCCTCGTTACTGGCAAGAAATGTTTGTCCAGTACGGTAACGACGGGAACAGGCAACTCTTTCTTGTTTGCGAAATAGACGCAGAAATAGCCGGATTCATCATCGGTGAGATCAGGGACTGGGAGTTTGGATCGCTTCCCTGCGGCTGGATTTTTGCGCTGGGTGTGAGACCGGACATCCGGCTCAGTGGAATCGCGACGAGTTTGTATTCCGCCATGTGCGATTTTTTCAGGAAAGCCGGTGTCGATAAGGTCCGCACCATGCTGGCCAGGCAGGACATCGATACCCATTCCTTTTTCCGCAGCCAGGGCATGATGGCCGGGCCTTACATTCAGCTGGAAAGGGATTTGTGAAACTCCAGCAATCAACCCTGCTGGGTCTTTACGCTGTTCTTGAACTTGCAAAAGCGGGTGGTGAACAGCTATCTGCGGCCGCCATCGCGGACAAGTTCGATGTTTCGATCAACCACCTGGCAAAAGTGTTGCGCATCCTGGTCAAGGACGGCATGCTACAGGCGGCGCGCGGCGCCGGAGGTGGTTATCGCTTTTCAGGCAATATCAAGCGAACCACCTTGATGGATGTAATCGAATTATTTGAGCCTGTGTTGATTGAGGGCTTTGAACACCCGGATCAGTTGCATCAAACGGACGTGGAAGCCGGGCTCGCAGTGGCCCTGGTTGAAATCAGCGAAATGATGCAGGCAACCTTGCGCTCAATCACCATCAGAACCATGCTCAAGATCATGCAAAGGAATGGCCCTGAGTACGTTCCTGGTATCACAATCTGATAGAAAAGAAGAAATATTCTTCCCAAAGCCATGGCTGAGATTATTCACGTTGCAATAAACCCAATACCGCCATCTGATTGTCCATTTTGTCGCCATACCACCTGGGGAGGATGGTATTTGCGGTGAGGTTCAGCCCCTTCTCCTTATTTTTGAGCCGAAGGGTCACAACGTTCCCGCGGAAACGTGTATCGGGGCCGGGTGGGATGAGTTTCCCATCGGGTAAAGTGAATTGGATGGCTCCATCCGCGTTCCGCTTGAGGCCAAAGCCCTCCTCATGCACTAATCGGTGATGCCGGCGGCATAAAAGTAGCAGATTGTCCATCGATGTCTCACCACCATCGGCCCAGTGCTGGATGTGATGGGCATCGACAAAGCGGTTGCAACTGCAACCCGGGAAGCGGCAGCCACCGTCTCTGCGTTTCAGCGCTCGACGTATTGCCGGTGGAATAGAGCGTGTTTTGCGGCCCACGCTCAGGGGTTCGCCTTCCTCGCTGTCATACCAATGTATAACGGAGCAGTCACAGGCCATGCGCCGCGATGTTTCCGCGGGAACGTGGCCGCGATCTTCAATCTCCGACTCAGCGCCCGTGCCGTTTTCCCTGAGGGTTTCAATATCGGTATGGATGTTGATCAGGTAGCGGTCGCCACCCGAGGACTCAGCCTGTGTTTGGGCCAGAAACCCCTCCGCCATCCGCTCCAGTGCATCAGCCAGGCGGGACTCGAACGCATAAGGCAGCACCTTGTCGATGGGCAGGTTCTGCTCTATTTCCGCGGGAACCTCCTCCGGCACCTGTTTCTCTTCTTCAATCAACTGCTCTTTAGCCGCATCCAGCGCCCTGGCGATCAGCGCACCCTGTTCCGGACTCAGGCGTCCGTTAATCACCCACGAACCATCGTCATCCTGGTACAGGCGCAGTCTGCGCCGGGCGTGCTGCAACTCGCCCTGCTCGAAGGCCTCATTACGCTTGACCTGGCGGTACTGGCGCACCTGGGTTTCGACGTGGCTGGCGGTGCCGTGCAGGGCCACGTTGAGTAAAACATCTTCATTGCGCGCCGTGGCCACCCGGGTCATGGCCCGTACTTTGGAGTAACTCACCTTGCCCTGGCGAAAACAGGCCAGGATTTTAGGCAGTGCCGGCAAAGCACGTGCCACGCGGACCCGCTCACGGGCGGTGCCCATGCTCATGCTGCATTTCCAATTCAGCCAGTGGGCGCAAGAAGCAATACCGGGACCACTCCAGCCCTCTTCTTCATCGAAAACCCGGATCAGCTCCAGCAGATGACAAGTGCCGGCCGCCAGATGAGCAGCCATTTCGGAGATTTCGTCAGCGAGGCGGGACATGTCCTCGAAGTGCTGGGGGTGGGGATACTTTGGAGAACCTGGAAGGTCGCAGGGAGACTGGCTTGGGAGCGGGCGGATCATGGTTAAATTCCTTAATTAATACTATAATAATATACAGTAAAAATACTATAAAAGCAATATAAAACAATTAGATAAAGTATTTATATAATCAAAAAGCATATATCGCTCCATTGAGTTATTGGTCCATGGCAAAACCGAATACGGGCTGATGAAGGGCATACTCGCCCGTGCATTTGTTGATCGCTAATAATCAGTTATGATCAATCGCATTCTTTCCCCCAACGATAAAGATGGAGACAAAATTGGGAGTCATCGCCGCATGACAACAAATGAAGAGCAGCTTTTTCTTGAGCGCCTGGATAAAAAGCTCTGGACCGCCGCCGACAAGCTGCGCTCAACCCTGGATGCTGCCCAGTACAAACACGCCGTCTTGGGCCTGGTTTTCCTCAAGTACGTCAGTGATTCTTTCGACCATCGCCGGCAGGAAGTCGAGGCCATGCTGCGCGACGAAGAGCACGACTATGGCGTTATCCGCAGCAACTACGA
>SMVB01232829.1_pt1 | contig 19446 bp, 14 predicted proteins | sample 2456461 | NCBI WGS metagenome assembly SMVB01 (sample SAMN11095934, study PRJNA526329) | marine sediment metagenome | biome: Marine sediment; feature: Surficial sediment; material: Deep marine sediment; isolation source: Hadal surficial sediment | place: Pacific Ocean | collected 2014-05 | depth...
ACCTGCCCGATATTGAAGCCTCGCCGGAGTCGTACATTGACTACCATTCGCACGAGAAGTTTTCGCTGGATGACCGGGGCCAGGGCGAATGTGCCGGCGCGGTCACCGATATGATATCCGACCATCTGTCCGAGGCGGCGCGGGCTTTGTTTCAAAGCAACAAGGCATTCGAAAAGGGCTTGTACGCCGATTGCGTCCGGCAGGCCAACCGCTCGATCGCGTCCTCGGCACGTGCCCTGCTGGTGACCGAAGGCATGGATTTCACCGACAACATTGAAACGTTAACCAAGTTTGAATCCTTGATTGTGGAAACAGGCATTGTCGCCGAGAGCCATGCCGGCATCACCCAGCGTTTTCAGGAAGACCCCGAAACGGCGGACCAGGCCAAGGCCAATGAAAGATTAACGGAATCGCGGGCCTTGGTCGAGGAATCGCAAAAAGCCCATGGCAAAATGAAAGCCGACAAATCCTTGAGAATCCGTGTCGGATCCGAGGGCAATGTGGTTGACAAAAAATCCGGCAACGGGAAAAGCGCCGCGGAATCAGACCCTGCCCAAAATACGGTGCATGAAAAAATTGATCTACTTGGCGTCAAATGTCCGTTCAATTATGTCAAAACCAAGCTCAAGTTGGAGACCATGCAATCAGGCCAACGATTGGAGGTTTTGTTGGACGACGGCGAACCCTCCAAAAACGTTCCTAAAAGCGTCAAAAACGATGGGCACAAATTAGTCCTCCACGAGCAGGAAAACGGGCACCACAAAATTATCATCGAAAAAGTTTAAGTAAGGTCTCCCTCCAGAATGCTAAAAAGTATGACGGGCTACGGCCGGTCTGAACTGCAGAATGGCAATTTCGTCTGCACTGTCGAAATTCGTTCGGTAAACAACCGCTATATTGAAATTCACGCGCGCTTGCCGAAACACCTCACTTCCCTTGAGCTGGCAATCAAAAAGCTCATCAAATCGCGCTGTTCCCGAGGTTCTTTTGATTTGAATGTCTCCATGCAATCCAATGAGGGCGGGATGGAGCAAGCCATCAAACCCAACTTGGACCTTGCTGCACAGTATTACGAAGCTTTCAGGGAAATCCAAAACAAGTTGGGCCTCACAGGAGAAATAAAAATCGACGCGGTTTTTGGGATGAGGGACATTATCAAAGTCGAACCGCTCACTCTGGACGACTCCCAAGAAGCCATGATTTTAGCCACGGTGGGTCAGGCTCTGGACGCCCTCAACCAAATGCGGCGGGAAGAAGGTAAAAATCTGCAGGATGATATTCTGGGCCGACTGAAAAGCGTTGCCGAAATGATGCAGTCTTTACAGCAACGCCAGCCTGTGGTGATCCAGGAGCATCAGAACCGGCTCAAGGAAAAAGTTAAAACCCTGAGCGATGGCATTGATCTAGACCCGGCCCGTCTCGCCCAGGAGGTGGCTCTGATGGCTGACCGATGCGATATAGCAGAGGAAATCACCCGTCTTGAAAGTCATTTGAGCCAATTCAATGTGTTGACCCAATCCGAAGATCCTCTTGGCAGAAAATTGGAATTCATCACCCAGGAGATCAACCGTGAAATCAATACTATTGGATCAAAATCCGCGGACTATCAAATTTCGCAATCGGTGATCGAAATAAAAAGTCTGCTTGAAAAAGTTCGCGAACAAATCCAGAATATAGAATAACGCTCGCCCTCATTTATAAAACTCAGCAGTATCATCTGATCTCACGGGACAACCATGATTAAAGAAGGATTGGCAATCATTCTGTCGGCTCCTTCTGGAACGGGGAAAACCACCGTTTGCCTCTCCCTGAAGCAACGCGATCCCGATCTGCAATTTTCCATCTCCTACACCACCCGCCCGCCCCGAGACCAGGAAAGAGACGGAGCCGATTATCATTTCATTTCCGACGACGTGTTCCAGAAAATGCTCGATGAAAAAGCCTTTCTGGAGTGGGCCGAGATTCATGGCAATCGCTACGGAACTTCGGTTGAAAAATTGGAAGAAGTGAGAAAAAACGGCAAAAATGTTGTCATTGAACTGGATGTTTGCGGAGTGGAAACATTACGATCCCTGCGTTTTTCAGGAATTTATATTTTTATCCTGCCGCCCAGTATGAAAGAATTAGAGGCTCGGTTGACCCAAAGAGCCACCGAATCGAAAGACCAAATCCAGGCACGACTGAAGGTGGGCAGGACTGAAATCACAAAAATTCAATCTTACGATTATGTGATCACCAATCATGAAGTGAAAGACACGGTCGACACCATCCTGTCCATTCTAAAGGCGGAACAAAGCAAACGGGACCTGTATGTTCCGGAGTGTCCGGAAATTAAAAAAATTCTGAACTTGGAGTGACGCACGGGTGGCGAACGTAGATTTAATGCAATTGGTCAAAAATAAAGTCCGGTCACTCCAACCCTACCAGGTTGAGAACATCGATTGTGAGATCATGTTGCACGCCAACGAAAGCGCTTTCCCCCCACCCCCGGAGATTTCCAAACTCTTCGGAGAAGTCCTACAGGGTTGCGCCTTAAACCGCTATCCCGATCCCAATTGTCAGGCGTTGAAGTCCGTTCTTGCCAAGCAACATCAAGTGCCACCCGAACAGTTTATGATTGGCAACGGCTCCGATGAGTTGATTCAAATTCTTCTGCAAATTTTTTGTGATCCGGGAGACGGCGTCGCGTTCCCCGACCCCACCTTTGCCATGTACGCCATCATTGCCCAGGGAATGGGATTGACCCCTCACAGTGTTCCCCTGGATGAGAACTGGGATTTTCGGGCAGAGAATTTCTTGGAAGCCATCAAAAACCAACCGACCCGCATCATATTTTTCAGTTATCCCAACAATCCTACCGGGAATTGTTTTTCCAGCGCCGAAATTCAAAAGGTCATTGAAAATTTTTCCGGAATCGTGGTGGTCGATGAAGCGTATTACGATTTCTCCACTAAAAGTTTTACCAACGAACTCGCGCGGCATAACAACCTCATCATCCTGAGAAGCCTTTCTAAAATCGGGCTGGCGGCCTTGCGGGTGGGTTACGGCATTGCCGACCCCAGGATCATCGAGCAAGTTGATAAAGTCCGCCTGCCCTACAACTCCAACACTCTGTCGCAGTCGTTTTCCGCAAAACTGCTGAACCACTTCTCGCCGATACAAAAACAAATCGACACGATCATCGAAGAACGAAAACGATTGTTCGAGACCCTGCAAGGATTTTCCGCATTGACGGTTTATCCATCCGACGCCAACTTCATTCTTTTCCGGGTGAACCCGAAGGCCGACGAAGTCTTTAAACGCTTAATGGAAAACGGTATACTGGTACGGAATTTAGGCAACCACCCGCGGCTCATTAACTGCCTGCGCGTGACCGTAGGAACCCGGAAAGAAAACGACCGGTTCATTGAGCAGTTGAACACCATTATTTAAACGTGTGTGACGAAAAGCCAGCGTACCGGACCGCCGCTTGAATCTCTTTGGCGCCCGATTTTTATATTATGAACTCGACTATAAGAAAAATAAAAACAGCAGGAATAATCAGCCTTTGGTCCATCATCCTGTTCTGCCTGCTGGTTGTGGGAACCATGTATTTATATGGGTATTCCGCAACCGACAGCGATCAACAACCCCGGGTTGTTGAAATCCCTCAAGGGGCGACGCTCAAGCGAACGGCGCATCTTCTGGCAGATCATCAGGTGATCAACAACCCCACCTCTTTCATTGCTTTCACCTATTTGCAAGGCAAACAAAACCAGATTCAGGCCGGCGAATATGAACTTTCCGCCACCCTGCCCCCCCAGGAGATCCTGAAAAAAATCACCCAAGGGGAAACCCTGGACTATGCCGTTACCATCCCGGAAGGTTACCGGATCAGTGAAATCGCCGAACTCCTCGCCCAAAAAGGACTGGTCGACAAAAAGCGGTTCATCAACGAAACCCGCAATGCCGAACTGATAAATTCATTGGATATTCCGACCCGCGACCTGGAAGGTTATCTTTTCCCCGAAACTTACCGGTTTCGTAAAAATGCCGGGGAGAAAAAAATAGTGCAAGCCATGGTGGCCATTTTTAAGCAGAAAGCCGACCTCCCCGAAATCCGGGAACGTGCCCGGAAACTGAACCTCACCTTTCATGAAATCATCACCCTGGCTTCATTGATCGAGAAAGAAACGGGGCTGGCTTCAGAACGAAAAATAATCTCTTCGGTATTCCACAACCGCTTGAAGAAAAGAATGCGACTGCAAACCGATCCCTCCGTTATATACGCGTTGGCTGATTTTGATGGCAATATCCGCAAAAAAGACCTGTCCATTGATTCCCCTTACAACACCTATCTCTACTTCGGCCTGCCACCTGGGCCCATCGCCAACCCCGGGCTGGACTCCATCCTCTCCGCCCTGGAACCGGCCCAAACCGATATGTTCTATTTTGTTTCCCGGCAAAACGGGAGCCATCAATTCTCCGCGAATCTCACCGACCACAACCGCGCAGTTAGAAAATACCAATTGCGGCGCCAGCCTAAAGGTTGATTTTAAATCAGCCAATTTATATTTAAATTTATACCTTTAAAATCATATACTTATATTTAATATATTAATTACATGCATTAGCTAAATTTATTATTGGCACAGCCTTTCTAATTAAGCTTTTTGAAAAATTCTGGTCTGACGAGGCCCCCTCCCTATGCTTTTGGGGAGGTTTTGACGATAAGAAATAACACTTTCAATCTTTCGGCTGAGCTATGAAACAAACTTGTCCCTACCTGCTGTTATTTCTCATTTTCTGGGGGATGCCCGCGCAAGCGGATTTTCTCAAAATTGATGAGTACCGGGCCATCCTAAAAGCGGACCCCAAGGACCATTTGGCCCATTTTGGGCTGGGGCGCGGTTACCAGCAAATGGGGTTGTACGAAGAAGCGATCCAGGAATTCAATGCGGCCCTGCGATTGGAACCGCTCTTCCCGGCGGCACACAACCGTATGGGAGAAAGCCTGAATGCCCTGCAACGGCACCAGGAAGCGCTGGCGGCCTATGACCAAGCGATTCAGCTGGACCCCAATTATCCCGAGGCCCAATATGGGTTGGGCAATACGCACCGTCTGTTACAGCGGTATCAGGAAGCGCTGGAAGCCTTGCAGATAGCGGTCGAACTCAGCCCAAAATTATCGGTGGCTCATTTTGCGTTGGCCAGCGCCTACGCCGGGCTGGGGCAACACGCCCAGGCCATCACGGAGTACCAGAACGCCCTCAATCTGGATCCCCTCAATCCGTCCTGGCTGATCGCCATGGGCGCGAGTTTTGAGGCGCAGAACCAGTACTCCAAGGCTCTCGAAACTTACCAGGAAGCTTTGGACCTCAATGCGGCGTTTCATCAGGCTTATTCAGGGTTGGGCCGGGCGCTGGTTAAAATGGGCCGTCCGAAGGCAGCCATTCCCCACCTTCAGGATGCACTCCGCATTTACTCCGGGAATGACGTCGCCCTCGATTACCTGAGCCAAGCCTATTGGGAACTGGGCCGGTATAAAAAAGCGCTGGCGTCATTGAAAAAACTGATACGCATTCGCCCGCAGGATGCGGAGGGTTATTACCATCTGGGCCGGGTTCATCGGCGGATGGGTGATGTGGCGAACGCTGAGAAATATTTCCTGAAGTCGCTTCGCCTGAATAAGAACCATAAACATGCCGCCTTCGCTCTGGGGAACATTCAGGAAAAGCAAAATCTGCCGGAGCAAGCCCTCAGCCAGTACCGGGAAGTGGTGCGGCTCGATCCCAATCATCACCAGGCCTACTACCGCCTGGGCTTGATCCACCGCCAATTAAAAAATTATTCTCAAGCGGTGCTGGCCTTGGAAGCAACCCTTCGCATTAAACCGAATCAACCGCAGGCCCACTTTCAATTGGCGCGGTCCTACCAAGCCATGAAGCAATTTCCCCAAGCCATCCGGGAATGGGAAGAGACCCTCCGCAACCAACCTCAATCGGCGGAAGCCTGGTGGCAACTGGGCAAGACCCATTACCAACTAAAACATTATGCCGCGGCCTTGGCCCCCTTACAAAAGGCGCTGGAGCTGGACGCGAACCTTCCCCTGGCCAATTACTATCTGGCGGAAACCTATTTCGAGTTGAAAGATTATGAAAATGCCATCGCCCCTTATTTGAAAGCGTGGTCCGTTCTGCCCAACAAAGTTTCTATCCCTTATAGGCTGGGAGTGGCGTACAGCGAACTCAACCGTCCAGAAGAAGCCCTCCCCTACCTGCAAAAAACGGTGGAGAAAGATCCCAAACACGCGCAAGCTTATTTTTTAATGGGCGAAAATTATTTAAAGCTGGAACGGTATAAAGAAGCCGTCCTTCCTTATAAAAAAGCGTTGGCCACCGACCCGGAAAACCAGATCATCTGGGTTCACCTGGGAACGGTTTACTGGAAACTGAAGCGGTACCCTGAGGCCCGCAATGCCTACCAGCAAATCGTGCGGCTCAACCCGCGCGACGCGGCCATTTACAATGAACTGGGCATGGTCAATGTGGTGAATCACCGTTATCAAGAGGCTGAGAAAGCTTACCTCAAGGCGATCCATATCCAACCGGATTTTTTTAAAGCCCGCCACAACCTGGCTTCTTTGTACGATCTCATGGGACGTGGTCAGCAGGCCATCAAGGCCTATCAAGCGGCGTTGGCGGTGGCCGAAAACGATCAGGTTTATATTCAACTGGGCTGGCGGTTGGGCGAAGCCAGGCGTTATCCCGAAGCCATCAAGGCGCTCGACCGGGCCATGGCCTTGAATCCCGATAATGCCGAGGCGCATTACCGTCTGGGATGGTTGCAGGACCAGATGGGGAATCACTCAAAAGCGCTGAACTCTTATAGAAATGCCCTGTTCCTCCACCCCGGCCACCCCGGCGCCTTAATGAAAATCTCGTACCGGAAAGATCAACAGGCGGCGCATGAACCCGCGAGTCCCCCTTCCCCCCTCAATATTCCCTGACCCAGGGTTTGTCCAGCCCCACCGGACAGCAACGCCTTTAACAGGTGCGTTCTACCGGGAACTCATTTAATTTTAAAGCTTTCCCCGTACAACATGGCGTTGCCTGAAAGAGCGTCCGATCAGTAACCGGGGGACGGGACCTGGCCCGGCCAGGGGTCACGCATCACTCCCGGAATTGGCCCAAAATCCCCTTAAAATCAAGCAGTCTGCGCCGGTTTCAAGCCTGCTTAACTATTCTGAATTGAAGGATTTTCAACCGTTCCCAACGAAAGATATTTGAGTTGACAGTGCAATCGCCACAACTATATACTTCATCTTCGTTTTTTGGTTTGATAGAGTTGAGGTTGCTTGGAATGCTGAGAACCTACGGCCTTGCAACTCAAGGAACAACAAAAGTTTAACCACCGAATGAGCGGACTCATGGACAACCCGGAAATCGCCAGCGAAGGAGCCCCCGTGGAACAGGAAACGGCCTTGGAGGAAGTCAAGATATGCATGACCACCGTCCACCAAGTCATCGACAGCTTTCCGGATAAGTCGCGGCGTTATTTGATTCCCATGCTGTCCAAGATTCAGGAGAAATTACGTTGGTTGCCGGATGAGGTGATCCAGTTGGTGATGACCGAAATGGGGCTCACGCGCGCGGAAATATATGGGGTGATTTCTTTCTACCATCAATTCCGCATGACCGAACCGGGGAAATACATTTACCGGCTCTGCTACGGAACCGCATGTTTCGTCAAAGGCGCTCCCATCATCGCTGAAAAACTCAAGGAAAAATATAATATGAGCCAGGGCGAAACGGACCCGACCAAACTGTTCACGCTGGAATTCGCGTCTTGTCTTGGGAACTGCGGCGCCGCTCCCATGGCTATTATTGGCGACGATACCTACGGCACCATTGACCCCGAAAAAACCTACGAAATCTGTGATAAATATTCCCTTCAGGATTAAACTTGGGAGCTTGGATCAGTAATGAGCGTTGTTGCAAAAAAAACAATCAATTTCACTTTAAACGGACAACCCCTGTCCGCTCCTGAAGACACGGTTATTCTGGACGCCGCCAAACGGGCGGGCATTTTCATCACCAACCTGTGCTCCAGCCCAAAATTGAAACCCTTTGCCGCCTGCAGAACCTGCATGGTGGAAATGGTGGTCGACGGTAAAAAGGAATTGGTGTATTCCTGCACCCAACCGGTCGCCGAAGGCATGGCGGTCCAAACCAATACCGATGAAACCGACCGGTACAACAAGGCCTGCCTGGAAATGCTGCTGGTGGAACATCCTTTGGATTGCCCCATCTGCGACAAATCCGGCGTGTGCCCCCTGCAGGACAACACCGATGCCTTGAAAATGTACAACGGCCGCTTCGAGATCAACCGGCGTAACGAGCCCAGTATCAAGTCCAATCCCATCATCGAATTCTATCTGAACCGATGCATCATGTGCGGCATGTGCGTTCGGGCCTGCGACGAAATTCAAGGCGTTCAGGCGCTGGATTATCACCAACGCGGATACAAGGTCACCATCGGCACCGCCAATGACGAGCCGCTGGATTGTGAATTCTGCGGCCAGTGCATCACGGTGTGCCCCACCGGCGCCCTGATGGACTTGACCTCCGAGGCCCGCGGTCTGGCCAACATGTTCACCAACACCCTTTCCACCTGTAATTTTTGTTCCTGGGGTTGCACTATCAAACTGGAAACCAAAAAAGGCCAGCTGGTGCGGATCGAAGGCGATGAAATAACCCTGGACCTCGGCATCAACGAAGGCAACCTGTGCGCCAAGGGCCGGTTTGGTCACGGCATGGTGCAAAACAGCAACCGCATCCAGACGCCCTTGATGAACGTCGGCGGCGACTTCAAGGAAGTGAGTTGGGACGAGGCCTTGCAGACCATTGCCGAACGCATCACCTCGACCATCAACCGGAGCGGCCCCGAAAGCGTCGCTGGCATCGGCGGTGAAAAGCTGACCAACGAGGAAAGCTACCTGTTTCAAAAACTATTCCGAAGCATCATCGGGTCCAACCAGGTCACCAACCTGGCCAACTTGCGTGCCCCTTATATCAACCAGTTTCTATTGAAATGTTTTGAAAACGGCATCGCCTCGAAACCCATCACCGAGATGGAGAAGGCCGATGTGGTCCTGCTGTTCAATACGGACATTCCCTCGGAATATCCGGTGGCTGGCAACTCCATCCGCAAAGGCGCCATTTACACGTCGACCGATATTCTGATCGCCAACCCGCGCAATGTGGTGTTCAAACACGAATCCCAGGTGGATGTCCGCATGATCTATAAACCCGGAGCTGACTTGGCGGTGGTGAACCGCATCAGCAGAATTCTGGTGGACCGGAACATTGTCGACACCGCCAAGGCCAAAGCCGCCTTGCCCAATTATGATGAATGGCTGAAATCGCTTTCTCCATATACCGCCGAAGCCACCCAAAAGATCACCGGGCTGGAAGATGCCATCCTGGTCCGCGCCGCGGAACGGTTTGGACGGCCCGCCGACCGATTCATATTGATCGGCAATGACATTCTGGATACCGGCCAGGGTGAAGCCATCTTGATGGCTCTGTTGAACCTGTCTGTCCTCGTGCATCAGGCCGGCGAAGGCAGTGTCAGCATTTATCCGCCCCGCGAGCATTGCAATTCCCAGGGCGTCAACGATATGGGCGTGACGCCCGATTTTCTGCCCGGTTACCGCTCCACTCAGGATGCACAAGCCTTAAAGTCCCTGGCAGAAGTTTGGGGCAAAGGCGAGATGAATTTCAATCAGGAAAACCTGGTGGACAACCTTTGGGAAAACTGTTCAAAGGGATTGATCAAGATGCTTTACATCGCGGGTGAGGACCCCTGCCATTCCTACTATCAGGGTGCTGTGGTCAAAGATGCCTTGAAGACTGTACCTTTTCTGGTGGTGCAGGATATCTACATGACGGAAACCGCCAAAATGGCAGACTTGATTTTGCCCACCAGCACCTACGCAGAAAAAGAAGGCACATTCACCAATATGACGCGGCATGTCCAGCGCGTGGCTCCGGCGATTCTTCCCGAGGGACAATCGCGACCGGACTTTGATATCTTTTCCGATCTTGCCGCGATTTGTGGCAAGCCGTTCGACCATTTCTCCATACGGGAAGTGCAGAAGGAAATTGAACGGGCCGCTCCTATCTTCAAAGATGTCTTTCCGGGTAAAAAATCCACTCAATGGGTTCCGGATGAAATCGGACACCGGCCGGGTTTTGTGGTGACTTCTGAAACGGTCAGTGAGGACCACAAAGAATCTCATCCCTTCAAGCTGGTCAGCAACAATCATATGTTCCACATTGGAAGCTACTCGCACTACGCCAAGGCCCTGGTGGAAATCGGCCCCGATTGTATCGCCGAGATCCATTCCCAGGATGCGCAGGCCATGGGAGTCCAAACCGGCGACCGCATTCGGGTCGAATCTGAAACAAGTTCCGTGGAACTTGCGGTTGAAGTCAACAATCGGTCGACCCAGGGCACGGTTTATATTCCCAAAAACTGGGAGGACATTCCCATCAACATGATGCGGAACGGAGAAAAAGGGTTGATCTCAGTTAAAATCTCCAAAGTTGGATGAAGCTTTCAAAACCTATATCCTGAAAATATTTTTTCATAACAATAATTATGGGCGATCTTAAAGAAGATTTACACAGCGATTACATGGTCCTCAACATGGGCCCGTCCCATCCCGCCACTCACGGAACGGTCAAGTTTTTATTGACCTTGGATGGCGAAACCATCATCGATTGTATTGTGGAAGTCGGCTATCTGCACCGTGGTTTTGAAAAGATGTGCGAAAGCGTGACCTGGACCAATGTGTTTCCCTACACGGACCGGTTGAATTATTGTTCGGCCATCATGAACAACATCGGGTACGCCCTGGCGGTTGAAAAACTTCTGGGGATCGAATGCACGGAGCGATGCCAGTACATCCGGGTGGTCACCAACGAACTGTCGCGCATCTCCGACCATTACACCAATATCGCCGCCGCGGCCCTGGAGTTGGGCGCGTTGACGGTATTCATTTATTTTGTTGAGACCCGCGAAATCATTTGGGATCTGCTGGAAAAAGTCTGCGGCGCCCGGCTCACTTCCAGTTATATCCGGATCGGCGGACTGATGTGCGACCTGCCGCCAAACTTTGATGAGGACTTGCAGGCGGTCTACCCCAAACTCGACTCTCTCTTTGATGACGTGGACAAACTCCTGACAAAAAACCGGATTTTTCTGGACCGCATGCGCGATACCGGGATCATCTCAAAGGAAAGCGCCATCTCCTTTGGTTTTACCGGACCCTGCCTGCGAGCTTGCGGCGTCGACTACGACATCCGAAAAGCTCAACCCTATCTGGTCTATGACAAAATCGATTTTGATATTCCGCTCGGCACCACCGGCGACAATTTTGACCGGTATCTGGTGCGGATGGAAGAAATCAAACAAAGTTTTATAATCATCAAGCAAGCCATGAAGGATATGCCGGATGGCCCGATCAATGTGGACAACCCCTATACCCGCCAGCCTTCCAAGCAGGATGCTTATACCAAGATGGAAGAGATGATCGCGCATTTCAAATTGACGATCGAGGGTCTCAAGCCTCCGGTGGGCGAGGTTTATTTGGGCACCGAAGCCGCCAATGGCGAGTTGGGATTTTACCTGGTCAGCGATGGCACAGGAAAACCCTACAAATGCCGGGTGCGCCCGCCTTGTTTCACCATGACCGCCGCCGTCGAAGAAATCATGCGCGGCCAAATGCTGGCCGACATCATCCCTACATTTGATATGCTCAATATGATCGGCGGCGAATGCGACCGGTAAAATGGTCTGCCCGTTTTTGATTTCCTGCCAACTTCTCCCTTGGGTTCCTCCCTCAATGTATTCATCCACTTTTTATGGCACGGTTTGAGATGAAACGACTGGGTAAACTTGTTTTTCTCCTGACCGGTATTTTGCTCCTGGTGTGGGCAATGCAAAAAGTAGACTTGGACTCTGTAACCGCTCTGTTGCTCCAAATGGGTTGGGGATTTACGGGAGTGCTCCTGGCTTACGGAGGGGTGGCCTGGTTGGATGCGATTTCCTGGAAGTTCGCCTTCAAACCGGATGAAGCGCCCGCCATTAAAACTTGGGAGCTGTGGCGCATCCGAACCATCGGGGAGGCCTTCAATGCCATCACCCCTTTGGGCACGATGGGCGGCGAACCGGTCAAAGCGCAACTATTGAAAGAGCGTCATCAACTGAGTTTCAAACAGGGCCTGGCCTCCCAGGTGGTGGCCCGCACCGCCCTGCTGGTCGCGTTGATTGTCTTTCTGCTTCCAGGCACCGGCCTGTTGTTCAACTCTCCCATGGTCCCCGACGATTTCAAACAGGTGAGCCTGGTTGGGTTGATCACTTTTTCCACTTTGATATTTTTATTTCTGCTTTTTCAAATCAATGGCGGCCTGGGGAAAATAACCTCCTGGTTTTCGGTCAAATTTCCTGGCGCCGCCCTGCAGGGATTTTTATCGCACACCGGGGCGCTCGACCAGATGATGTCCCATTACTATAAAAAACACCCGTTTCGTTTTTTAAAATCCACGAGTTTCGGATTGCTGGGTTGGGCGGCGGGTTTGCTGGAACTTTATTTGACCCTGTATTTTCTGGGACACTGGGTGGGCATTCCGGAATTATGGATCATTGAGGCCCTCACGCAATTGGTGCGGGTGGGGAGTTTTTTCATCCCACTCAGTCTGGGCGCGCAGGAAGGCGGCCTGGTTCTGATATTCGTTGCTTTGGGACTGGGCGGTGAATTGGGATTAGCGGTGGCTTTTGTGCGACGCCTGCGTGAATTTATCTGGATCGGATTGGGACTGGTGCTGGGCTGGGCAATGGCCTTCAAACCCTCGGCGGCGCAGGCTGAGTAGATGGCAAATTTATGAACCGGAACCTTTGAAACTCGAGCCAGTTTTTACAGCACGTCGCGCCGGACCCCGCGGTCCATCTTCCTGCCCCATGGGTTGCGCTTCACCGATTCGGTGAACACGTCATTCTGCTGGACCAGGCCATCGTGCGGCGTTTTGATGGTGCCGATCCGTCTGGATTTGAGCTCATTGATGGCATCTTCAATCATTTTCTCTTCTTCCGATTTCGCCGCCTTTTTAACGGATTTTCCTTTGGCAGGTGGGGCCTTGGCTGGCGCCGGGGCCGGCTTCTTTGCCTGGGCTTTTACCGGGTTGGGGGAAGCTGGAGGCGGAGCCGTCTGCTCGGTTTTTGCGATCCCGGGATCAGCCGGCGCCGCGGATTCCTGTGCCGCAGGTTCCTGTCCCGCAGGTTCCTGTCCCGCAGGTTCCTGTCCCACAGGTTCCTGTCCCGCATCGGTGGACTCGGTACCGGCCTCAACCTCTGCCACCGGTTCGGCCTCTTCCGACGACACCTCTTCTGCTTCTTTCATGGACGTCTTGAAGTTCTTGATACTCCGTCCAAAAGCACTGCCTATTTCTGGTAGTTTTCCAGCTCCGAATATGATCATGATGATCACCAGAATGATCATCAATTCAGGGAAACCTATTCCCATCATAATTGAAATCTCCTGTGCTAAATTTAGCCCGGCAGGTCACCAGGGAAATAATAACGCAAATTATAGCATATTTCAGGAGGAAAGGCCGGACGGTTGGACCCTCTGTCCACCCAACGGCCGCAAAAAACCCCATGCCACATCAAAGGGTTGCTCATACCTCCCCGGAGAGGAGCCCGGAGGTTCCCCGCCGCGCTAAAGAACTGGATTCATCCCCCAATATGGCCGTTCAAAATAGCCGATCCGGTGATGGCTTTGTTGCCATGGGCGTTTTTCTTGGCGGCCTTGAAATGCATGGTCGCTTCGCCATGTCTTCCCAACTTGTCCAGGCAAATCGCTTCATTGAAATGGGTTTCCCCGATACTGGAATCGGCTTTGGAGGCCGCCTGAAAATGCTTCAATGCCACATCGTAGTGACCCTGATTCCAATGATCTATACCCTCTTGGTTGTGCTTGACCGCGCCAGGGTTCGATCCTTCAGGCACGGACATGGGTCCTTCCCCTGCAAAAACTGTGACTGAGAATGCCATGAATAACAGGGTAAGAAGAATAACGAAAATTTTTCTCATAACGGATTCTCCGAAAATTATTGGTTCGTACCTCATAATTTATCATTTTTGAAGAGCAATGAATACTCATTTTTAGCGGTCGGGTTATCTTCAATTAAAATTTCCACTCAACCCACCATCGCAAAAATCAATGTTGAAACCTTCCCTGATGTTTAAGGTCATATCAGATGATTAAAAAAGACCTGTTTGTTCCTTGATTGCCTCCAGGAAATTAAATACACTGTTGAGAAGTTTATATATTTTAGATATGCAAAGAATCCAATGGACATTGAAAAACTGGTTCAAGAAAATCTGGTCAACGGCGACACGCTCGATCTCGAAAATTTAAAAATAGGTGACGAAGGCGCCAAAGGATTGGCTGGCTTGGGATTGCTGTCCGGGGTTTCCCGACTCGAACTGGGCGCCAACGAAATCACTGACGAAGGCTTGGCTTCTCTGATGGCCAGTCCCCATATCAGTAATTTAAAAATATTGAATTTAAAATCCAATCTAATCACTGCACAAGGGGCATTGTCGATCGCCCAATGCCCTCATCTCTCAGCTCTCCAACAATTGATTTTAAAGTTTAATAAAATTGGCAAAGAGGGAGCAAAGTATCTGGCCGATTCCGAAAATCTGGGACAATTGAACACCTTGGATCTTTTCAGAAATCATATGGGACCCGAAGGAGCGGCTGCTATTAAAAAATCAAAGATCTTCAAAAATCTCAGCCGGGTTCGGCTCGATTAATATCCTCTCAAAAATCCGTCCATCTCTCAGTGGTCCTTTATAGAGAGTAAGTCATCATGAATCTAACCCTCCAATTCCCGCGCAGTCCGAATGAGGCAATGGCCGGACTGGTGCATATCCCGAGAATGCTGGACAAAGCCCGGGCCGCGCATCAAGGCACGTTGGGCGAATATATTTTTCCCTGCCCTCTCGATGAAATGATACTGGAGTTTATCGGAACCGACGCCAAAGAATTTGCTGAGATTTCCCACTCAGAAAATGATGCCGGTGTCGCCGCGTGGGTGAAGGAAAAATGCCGGCACCAGAATGCCGAGTCCCTGGAAAAGATAAACGAAGCGCTTTTAAATAAAAAACCGGACGACCCCAAATCATGGAAAAAGTTTAAAAAAATTCGCGACGGCATCAACCCATCCCGAACCGACATCAACACCTGGGTCGGCTTGATCGACCTTGAGGAGGGGCGATGCTGATGGGCCACGAATACAGATACTGCAAAACAGAATTTTCAAACCACCCACGGAGACAGCACATGACCATCCGAATATGCCAAACTAATTTTTCCAGCACCGTATGATAAAAATCCTGAGAAATCAAAAGCCTGTCAAACACAAGAAAAAAGGATGGCGACGCACCCTTCTGACGGCCCTGCTGGTGTTGTTTATCCTTACCGTTGGCGTGGGGTTTAGCGTGACCGGCTATTTGTATTTTAAATACTCCAAAGGCCTCCCCGATGTCCGCCTCTTAAAGGAGTATCAGCCCAACACCATCACCCGTGTGTATTCTGATGTGGATGAGTTGATCGCTGAGTTTTATGTCGAAAAACGGATTCTGGTTTCGCTGGATCAAATTCCATTGAAACTGAAACAAGCCACCCTGGCGGTCGAGGATTCTAATTTTTACTATCATTTTGGAATCGATCCCAAAGCCATCTTTCGGGCTTTCATCACCAATATCAAGGCGGGGCGTGTCGTCGAAGGCGGGAGCACCATCACACAACAGTTATCCAAGACACTTTTTCTTTCCTTTGAAAAAAGTCTGGAGAGAAAAATTAAAGAGGCCATTTTAGCGATCCGCATGGAATTGGTTTTCAGCAAGGACGATATTCTTGAAATGTACCTGAACCAGATCTATTACGGTCACGGTAGCTATGGGGTGGAAGGCGCCGCCAGAACTTACTTTGGAAAAAATGTTCGGGACCTGACCACCTCCGAGTGCGCCCTGCTGGCGGCTCTGCCCAAAGCCCCCAATAATTATTCTCCCTACCGGGCGATGAAAAAAGCCCTCAACCGGCGCGACCATGTCCTGCGCAGAATGGCTCGCATGGGGTTCATTGATGCGGAAGAAAAGGCAACCGCCTTGAAAGAGGAATTACTATTGGGGGGGGTGACCGACAAACTCAATAAAGCGCCTTACTTCATTGAATATATACGACAGTTCATCCAGAAAAAATACGGGAGCAATAAGTTGTACCGTGACGGACTTCAAATTTTCACAACCCTGAATTATAAAAACCAGTACGCCGCTCAGGAGGCAATTCGTGCGGGATTGCGGGATGCCGATAAAAGGTTTGGATACCGGGGCTCCCTCGGGCGCGTCAATCTGGATCAGGACATTGAAGATCTTGATCACCTGCTGGGAGAATTGAACGAGCGAAATGAGGACGAGACTCTCCTTCAGGCTGGCGACACTGTGAAAGGGGTGGTGACTCAGGTCTCGACCCGGGAGGCGGAGATTTATCTGGGAATCGGCGAAGGTTCGATCTCTCTCGAATCAATGGATTGGGCTCGCAAACCTGACGTTAAAAGAGACAGCCGTTATTCCAGAATCAAGAGTGTTCATGAAGCGCTGTCACCGGGAGATATCATACTAGCTAAACTTATTCAATTGTTGCCCAGCGCAGAACAAAAGTGGGAGTTGGCGTTAGAGCAGGAACCTGAAGTGCAAGCCGCCTTAATGAGCCTGGACCCGTCCAATGGCAATATCAAAGCCATGGTGGGGGGGTATGATTTTAAAAAAAGCCAGTTCAACCGGGCCATCCAAGCGGTGCGCCAACCCGGCTCGGCGTTCAAACCCATCATTTACGCGGCTTCCCTACAGGACGGTTTCACTCCGGCAAGCATTATCATAGATTCCCCAGTGATTTTCAGGGAAAAAGAAGACACCTTCGATAAATGGAAACCGGTTAATTTTGAAAAAAGGTTTTACGGACCGACTTCCATCCGCACCGCCTTGACCCACTCACGCAACGTGGTCACTATCAAGCTGTTGCAAAGCATCGGGGTGGGCAAAGCCATCGGTTTAGCGCGTGCGTTGGGAATCAAAAGTCACCTGGAAAATAATCTCTCCATAGCTTTGGGCTCGTCCGGGGTGACGCTGTTCGAACTGGTGTCGGCTTATTCTGTTTTCGTGAATAACGGCATCCACATTGATCCCATTTCCGTCCGGTATATTAAAAACCGAAAGGACGAGGTGATTTTTACTGCGGAACCTGTCGCCACTCAGGCCATTTCTCCAGGGCTGGCTTATTTAATCACCAACCTTTTGGAAAGCGTTGTGCAGGAAGGAACCGGGTCCAAAGTGAAAGGTTTGAATCGTCCTGTTGCCGCGAAAACCGGAACCACCAACAATTATATCGACGCCTGGTTCCTTGGGTACACGCCAGAACTGGTGACGGGAGTTTGGGTTGGGAAAGATCAGGATGAAACCATGGGAATCAATGAAACAGGTGCCCGGGCGGCAATCCCCATTTGGTTTCAGTACATGAAGGAAGCTTTGGAAGGATTGCCTGTTAAAAATTTCAACGTGCCCGAGGATGTCGCCTTCGTAAAAATTGACCCTCAATCAGGGGCCATTGCGGAATTCGATGACGCTGGAGCTAAATTTGAAGTGTTTCTAAAAAATAATCTTCCGGAAAAAGCAGTCCTGATCGACAACCCTATCGGCGGAAGCACTTTTTAACAGTCCGTTAAGAGAGGCTCACTCCACACTCACTATTTCCCCTCCCTGAACCGATAGTTTCAGCAGAACCTTTTCGGAATCCCCCGAGGGTAGAATGGTCGTGGCGCCAGACACCCCAGGATAATCCCTGATAGTGTACAGTGCTTTTTGTACCTCCAACCGGTTGCCCGCCCCCTCGTGAATGACTTTCAAATAAATTTTTGCCGCATCATAGGACTGTGCAGATAAAAGTGTCGGGGTCTCCCCAAAACTGGCAATAAAATCATCGACAAATTTGCGGATTTCCTCCCGGTCGGAATCCGGCGAAAAAGCATCCACAAAAATTGCCGTTTTCAAATAGTTTCTGGCATGTTCAACCAATTCCGGAGAGTTCCATCCACTTCCACCCAACATAGGAATATTATCAATATTATAAAAATACAATTGCGAAATGATCAGTCCAACCTTATCGTAAAAACCTGGGATGAAGATAGCGTCATAATTCAAGTCCAGAGAAATCTTAAGCCCTTCTATTTTCTCCTCTGAAAAAAGCCCGCCCTCAATCATCGGGCGGGATATCACTCCTTTATCATTGAGCGGCGGCGGTTCTATTCCCCTTCTCAGGTACCAGCGGGCCCTTCCTTTCAATCTATCATCGGGCATTCCACCTATCTTTAAAATCTGCTTGCGAAAATCCGTTTGGGTTCTGTCATAAGGCAAGGATTCCACAATATGACCGCCTAGTGATTTCACCTCATTCACGAAGGTATTTTTCATGGTTTCGCCATAAGGCTCGGTGGGAAAGACCACCACAAAACGGTATAAATTTAATTCATTAACGGCATATCTCGCAAGAAAAGTGGCCTGTGTTTCCTTGGTCAAGGCGTTTCTAAAGATATAAGGGCTCAGTTCAGGCAATCCCGATGCCGAAGCGGTGGGGGTGAAAACCGGCAACCGATATTTTTCAAGAAAAGGCGATATGTCCCGAACCTCACGGCTCAGCACTGGCCCGACCACTCCCACCACGTGGGGATCACGCCCCAAATCATCCATCAATTGCACCACAGACTCACCCGAACCGGAATCTTTGACGATCAATTCGATCCCGGATTTTTCCTTTGCGCTCAATTCGCTGAAGGCCAGTTGAATTCCCTGCAAAACTTGTTGCCCCACCAAGGCTCTTCTCCCGGACAGAGGAAGGAGTGTCCCTAAACGCATCTTCCGGGAATTATCTGCCTGAAAGCGGTCCAAATCTTTTTCATACTCTTCCTTCAGGGAGTGCGCGGGAAACTGGCGAACAAAATTTTGAAGGGCAAATAAATAATTCCTGGCCTGCCTTTCATCCCGGTATTTTTCGATCAATTTTATTAAGGCCAAGTCTCCAGGAAATTCATTTTGGTACTTTCTGGAAACATCGATCAAAACCGTTTCGCTCAGTTTTTTATTAACGATATCTTCAATTGTCCTGGCGGCTTGCTCTTTCAGTTCAGGAAATTGAGTACGTTCAATTGTTTTTTTAAGTTTTTTGATGGCGTCGAGGTAATTGAGCTGTTTTTCATCCAACAAACCCAGATAGACGAAAGCCTGCCATTTCTGCCCAACATCCGGGTTCGCTTTTACTGATTCCTGAAAAAGAGGCTCCGC
>SMVB01380334.1_pt1 | contig 19443 bp, 18 predicted proteins | sample 2456461 | NCBI WGS metagenome assembly SMVB01 (sample SAMN11095934, study PRJNA526329) | marine sediment metagenome | biome: Marine sediment; feature: Surficial sediment; material: Deep marine sediment; isolation source: Hadal surficial sediment | place: Pacific Ocean | collected 2014-05 | depth...
ATATGGCTTTGCGTGAACGCCGGCTTCGGCAACTCCGGCGCCATAACGAAATTTGGGGGCAGAAAAACAATGAACGAAACGATTATGGTCGACCGCGACCGGGAGATCGATAACGCCACGCCCGCCCAAGACGACGAACTGGCGCTTTACAAACAGGCCGTCGCCCAGATCGAGACCGTGTGCCGGGAGGTCGCGGACGGCGATTTTGCGGCGCGGCTGGTCGATATCGAGAGCTTCGGCGCGTTGCGCGGCGCCATGAACACCGTCAACGACATGCTCGAGTCGACCGAGGCCGCGCGGCGCCGCGCCGCGGCCGAGACGGATGCCCAGCGTCAGCGCATGGAAGCCGAGGCCAAGGCGGGTCGGATTGAGATGGTCGATGCCTTCGAGGCCCAGGTTTCGCCGGTGGTCGATGCGGTGTCGTCCGCCGCGCGGGAGCTTGAGACCACCGCTGGAAACATGAGCGTGGACGCCGCCAGCACCTACGAACAGAGCCGCGCCGTGGCGTCCGCGTCCGAACAGGCGACCGCCAACGTCAACGCCGTGGCCGGCGCGGCGGAGGAACTGAGCGCCTCGATCACCGAGATCAGCCGCCAGGTCTCCGACTCCGCCAAATCGACCCGTGCCGCCGTGGACGAGACCGCGCGCGCCAACGAAGCGGTCCGGGGCCTCAGCGAGACCGCCCAAGGCATCGACGCGGTGGTCGAACTGATCCGCGACATCGCCGGCCAGACCAATCTGCTGGCGCTTAACGCCACCATCGAGGCGGCGCGCGCCGGCGACGCCGGCAAGGGCTTCGCCGTGGTCGCGGCCGAGGTCAAGACCCTGGCCAACGAAACCGCGACGGCCACCAAGGACATCACCGCCCAGGTCGCGGCCATCCAGCATGCCAGCGCGGACTCGGTCAAGGCAATCGGCGATATCGCCGGTGGCATCAAGACGGTCGACGAGATCGCCGCGTCCATTGCCGCGGCGGTCGAGGAGCAGTCGGCGGCGACCAGCGATATCAGCGATAACGTCCAGCAGGCGGCCGCCAGCACCCAGGATGTGAGCGCCAACCTCTCGCTGATCAGCGAATCGTCGGAAAAGACCGGCGTCGGCGCGGCCGATATGCTCGACGCCGCCGGCCGGCTCGGCGACCACGCGCGGCAATTGCGCGAGACCGTCGACGCGTTCCTCGATTCGGTGCGCGGCGAGGGGTTGTCTCCGCGCCAGATCGAACTGGTCCAGAGCTCGTTCGCCAAGGTCGCGCCGATCGCCGAGGACGCGGCGAAATTATTCTATGATCGCCTGTTCGAAATCGCGCCCGAGGTGCGCCCGCTTTTCAAGGGCGACATGAAAGAGCAAGGCGCCAAGCTGATGGCGATGCTGGCGCGCGCGGTCTCGGCGCTCGACAAACTCGACGATCTGGTCCCGGTGGTCCAGGAACTGGGCCGGCGCCACCACGGCTACGGCGTCACCGCCGAACATTACGGCCCCGTGGGGGAAGCCTTGCTGTGGACCCTCGAACAGGGGCTCGGCGACGCCTTCACGCCCGCCGTCAAGGCCGCCTGGACCAAGGTCTACGGACTGCTCGCCGAGGTCATGCAAAACGCCTGATCGCGCGCCGGCGCCCTCTCTTCTTCGTCACCCCGGACGGCGAGCGCCGCTGCGCCGGGGTGACGGCTTTTACCCGCTATCGCGCGTGGGCGTGGGACAGGTAGGCGTCGCTTTGCATTTCGATCAGGCGCGAGGCGGTGCGCCTGAACTCGAAGGTACCGGTGCCGTGCCGGTATAGCCCGTCCGGCGGCGCCGCGGCGCTGCACACCAGCTTGACGTTGTGGTCGTAAAGAATGTCGATCAGCGTGGCGAAGCGCTTGGCCTCGTTGCGCTGTTCGGGCGTCATGATGGGAACCCCGGCCAGGATCACCGTGTGGAAGCGGTCGGCGATGGCCAGGTAGTCGGCCGCGCCCAGCGGTTGTTCGCACAGACCCGCGAACGAGAACCGGGCGATGCCCTGGTTGGCCAGCGGCACTTCAAGCGCGCGCCCGTTCACGGTGAGGGTTTCGGGCAGCGCGTCGGCCTCGCCGTGCAGCTTGGCGAACGCCGCGTCCAGGGCGGTCTCGGCCGCCGCGTCCAGCGGATCGAAATAGACCTCCATGCCCTTGAAGGCCATCAGGCGGTAGTCGGTGCCGCCGTCGAGCTGAAGCACGTCCAGGCGCTTCTTCAGAAGTTCGATGAAGGGCAGAAAGCGCGCGCGATTCAGGCCGTCGAGGTAAAGGTCGTCCGGTGGGCGGTTGGAAGTGGCGACCACCACCACGCCGGCGTCGAACAGCGCCGTGAAAAGCCGCGACAGGATCATGGCGTCGGCCACGTCGAGCACCTCGAACTCGTCGAAGCACAGCAGCCAAGAGGTCTCGGCGATGGCCTCGGCCAGGGGCGGGATCGGGTCGGCGGCGATGCGCATCTCGTGCGCCAGGCCTTCGTTGCGCCACTGGTGGATGCGCTTGTGCACGTCCAGCATGAAGGCATGAAAATGGGCGCGGCGCTTCTTTTCGGCCGGGGCGTCGCGGTAGAACAGGTCCATCAGCATGGTCTTGCCGCGCCCGACCCCGCCGAAGAAATAAAGCCCGCCCAGGGGCGCCGCCGGCTTGTCCAAACCGATCCGCCGCCGCCAGCCCTTCGCGCCGCCCTTCGCGCCGGCGGGGCGGTAATGGGCGAGCTTGCGGTGCAGCGCCTGCAATTTCTCGACGGCCAGTTCCTGCGCCGGATCGGCGCGCAATTCCCCCGCCGCGACCCGCGCGCGATAGGCGTTGATCGGACCTTCGCTCATGACCGTTAATGTGATGTCGCGCGCGCCATGCGTCCACCGGCGCGGGCGGTGTTGCCGAAATTCGGCCGGACCATAACAAGCGTTCTCGGCCGTGGCCAGCGCCTGGGGCCTTGACAAGAAATCGAGACTGGTCGAAGGGGTAGCCACGCCGAGGGCTTGTCACGTGGAAAGGGCCGCGATGGGTGAGACGGATCGAGGACGGGCGGCGCGCCGCGTGATCGCCGCGCTACGTCTGGTCGAGCGCCTCAGCGCCGCGGCCGCCTGGGTGGCGGCGGCCTGCTTCTTCGCGATCGGGTTGATCGTCACTTATGAAGTGGTGATGCGCTACGTCTTCGTGGCGCCGACGCGCTGGGTCGAGGAAACGGCGCGGGTGCTGCAGATCTACGCCGTGTTCCTGGCCTGCGCCTGGCTGGTGGCGCGGCGCGAACATATCCGCATCACCGTGCTCACCGCCTATCTGCCGCCGGCCGCGCAGCTTGTCCTCGGCCGCCTGTCCCTGCTGGCGGTGGCCGGCGTGGCCACGCTTTCGGCCTGGTTCGGCGTGGAGCTGATGCGTTTTTCCATCGCCATGGGCGGAAACACCGACACCACCCTTGAGCTTCCCATGTGGCTGCTCCAGGCGCCGGTCTCGCTCGGCCTCGGCCTTGTCGCCGCCCAGGCGCTGGCCTCGCTGGCGGCAAGCTTCCTCGACCCCGCCCGCCTTCTCGACATCCGTCCGCCCGAGGCCACGTAAGGGAGAGATTCAATGGCGGTTATCGAACGCATCGCCGCGTTTCACGACGACATGACGGCGTGGCGGCGCGACATTCATGCCCACCCGGAACTCGGTTTCGAGGAACGGCGCACCTCCGACCTGGTGGCGGACAAACTCGAAGCATTCGGATGCGAGGTGCATCGCGGTATCGGCAAGACCGGGCTTGTGGGCACGCTTCGCGTTGGCGACGGTGGCGGTTCGGTGGGTTTGCGCGCCGACATGGACGCCCTGCCGATCCAGGAAGCCAATACGTTCGACCATCGTTCGCGCCACGACGGGCGCATGCATGCCTGTGGCCATGACGGCCACACCACCATGCTGCTGGGCGCGGCGCGCTACCTCGCCGAGACGCGGAATTTCGACGGCACCGTCCATTTCATCTTCCAGCCGGCGGAAGAAGGCCTGGGCGGCGCCGAGGCGATGGTCGCCGACGGTCTGTTCGAACGCTTTCCCGTCGACGCCGTGTTCGGCATGCACAACGGTCCCAGCTTCCCGGTCGGCAAGTTCGCCATGCGCGCGGGGCCGATGATGGCCGGTGGCGCCAGCTTCGATATCGTCGTGACCGGCAAGGGCGCCCACGGCGCGGGTCCCGAGAACGCCATCGACCCGATGGTGGCCGCGGCCCATATCGTTACGGCGTTGCAGACCATCGTCGCGCGCAACGTCGATCCGCGCGACGCGGCGGTGCTTTCCATCACCCAGATTCACGGCGGCGACGCCTATAACGTGATTCCGGAAACCGCGGTGTTGCGCGGCACCGCGCGCGCGTTCAACGAGGACGTGATGGGCCTGATCGAGACCCGCATGCGGCGCATCGCCGAGGGTGTCGCGCACGGCCTCGGCGCGAGCGCCGAACTCGACTTCAGGGTGATTTTTCCGCCCCTGGTCAATCACGCGGACGAAACGGAATTTGCCGGCGATATCGCCGCCGCCGTCGTTGGCGAGGGAAACGTCGATCGCGACGGGCCGCTGATCGCCGCGTCCGAGGACTTCGCCTACATGCTCAACGCCCGGCCCGGCGCCTATATCCGCATCGGCAACGGTGGCACTGAGGGCGGTTGCCCGGTGCACAACCCGGGCTACGACTTCAACGACGCGGCGCTGCCCCTGGGCGCCAGCTTTTTCGCCCGGCTGGTCGAGGCGCGCCTCGCCAAACAATCGGCGTGATCGCAAAACCCGATGACTTGCGTTCGGGGCGCGCGAACCCCTAAAGTTGGACCAATCACACCGGGGAGAGAGATCATGGACGCGAGCTACGGCGAGATCGTCACCGTGCTGAAGGACTATTTCGACGGCTTCTACGAATGCGACGTGGACAAGTTGAAGGGCGTTTTCCATCCCAACTGCCACCTCATGAGCGCGACCGACGGCCCGTTGGCCGACGACGACATGGACACGGTCTATGCCCGGGTCGCGGGCCGGACGTCACCGGCGGCGGCCAATCAGAAGCGGCTCGACCGCGTGCTGTCGATCGACCGGTCGGGGCCGGAATCGGCGCTGGCAAAGGTGCAGATCGCGATCGGCGCGAAGCTGTTCACCGATTATCTGAACCTGCTGCAAATCGACGGGCGCTGGCGCATCGTCTCCAAGATTTACACCTACATACCCATCGCGGTGGAAACCGAGGTCGCGCAAGCCGCCGAATAGAACGGGTCTACTCTGCCTCGTCGAGGGCGCGGGCGAGGGCGCAGAACTCGGCCACGGACAAGGTCTCGGCGCGGACCGTTCCCGAAATTCCGGCGGCGTCGAGGAGCGCCGGCGTGTCGCGGCCGAGTTGCTTGAGGCTGGCGCGCAGCATTTTGCGGCGTTGGCCGAAGGCGGCCGCCGTGACCTGTTCCAGGCGTTCGCGGCGCGCCGGCGCCAGCGGCGCGGCACGCGGGATCAACTCGATCACCGTCGAGGTCACCTTGGGCGGCGGCGTGAACGCGCGCGCCGGAACGTCGAACAAGATGCGCGCCGCGCACAACCACTGGACAAGCACGCTAAGCCGGCCAAAGTCGCGCCCGCCCGGCGCCGCGGCCAGGCGCACGGCCACTTCCCTTTGGAACATCAACGTGAAACGCCGGTAGGCAACCGCGTCGCCGAGCCAGTCGGTGAGCAGGCGCGTGGCGATGTTGTAGGGCAGGTTGGCGACGATCTGGCGCGGCGCCGGGGCCAGCGTCGCTGGGTCGATGGACAAGGCGTCGCCGTCGATCACGCGCAGGCGGCCCGCGCTCGCTTCGGCAAGCTCACCCAACGCGGCCAGGCAGCGCGGGTCGCGCTCGATCGCCACCACCTCGCGCGCCCCGGTCTCGAGCAACGCCCGGGTCAGGCCGCCGGGGCCGGCGCCGATCTCGATCACCGAGACCCCAGCCAGATCGCCGGCCGCGCGCGCCACGCGCCGCGTCAGGTTGAGGTCAAGAAGGAAATGCTGGCCCAGGCGCTTGCGCGCTCGCAAGCCGTGCCGGGCAATGACCGCGCGCAACGGCTCCAGCGCGCCGGCGTCGAACTCCGCCGCGCCGTTCCGATTCACCGCGCCACTAAACGCGAATGTCGATGAAGGCGGCGCGGCGGATGTCGCGCAGCAGGCGGCGCGCCAGCACGTCGAGCCGCTCGCGGGTCAGCCGCGCCCTCACCTCGTCGCGCAGGTCCATGCCTTCGTTGGGGTCCTTGCGCTCGCACACCATAAGCACGTGCAGGCCGGCCTCGGTGGTCAGCGGCGCGCTGGGAAAGCCGACCTGGAGGTCCCGCACCGCGTCGCGGAACGCGTTGGGCAAATCGCCCATGCGCAGCCAGCCGATATCGCCCGAGGACGACGAATCCAACTCTTCCACGACCTGGTACATGTCGGCGCAGCCGCGCACCGTCTCACTGACAACACGCGCCAGTTCGTGTTGGGTTTCGATTTCGGCGCGGTCGTCGGTAAGCGGCAACAGAACCTGGATCAGGCGGACCTGGACCACGCTGTCGTCCTGCTCAAGGACCTGGCGCCGGTCGCGCAACCGAACGATGTGATAGCCCTCAAGCGTGGCGATCGGGTCGGATACCTCGCCCACGTCCAGCGCGGCCAGGGCGGCCTCGATCTCGGGCCGGGTCTGGCCGTCCTGGACCCACCCCAGATCGCCGCCGGCGGCGGCCATGGAACCCTGGCTGAACTGGCGCGCGATGGCGGCAAAATCGCCGCCGGCGCGCACCTGTTCGACCAGGCGGCGCGCGTTGTCCAACACCTCCGCGCGCCGCGCCGGGTCGTCGACATAGAGGTCGATTTCCGAGATCAAATGTTCGGGCTGGCCCTTGAGCGCCTCCAGCCGCGCCACTTCCTCGTCCACGTCTTCCGTGCCGATCTGAATCTGTGGCCGGAGCCGTTGGTTGACGTATTTCGTCCAGGTAAGCTGGGCGCGAAGCTGGCCGACCAGGGCCGGCCTCGGGATTCCCATGGCGCGCAGCCATTCCTCCAGCCCGCCGGCCGCGACGCCGTTGCGCTGTTCGATCGCGCTCAGCGCGGCATTCAATTCGACGTCGCTAAGCGTGATGCCCTGACTTTCGGCCTCGCCAATCTGCAGGCTTTCGTCGATCAGGGTGCGCAACACGGGCCCGGCCATCTGCTGGGCCAGGTCGGGCGAACCGTCCAGCCCGGTCGAGCGCACCACCAGCGCGACCCGCGCCCGCAAGTCGAAGACCGAGATCACGTCGTCATTGACCACCGCCGCGATGCGCATGGTGTCCTGCGCTGCGGCCGCGCCGGTCAGAGCGAGCAGCATCAGGCAAAATGTGAAAACGCGTTTCATTGCGTTGGCGAGCGGCTCCTGCTGTGTAGCCATGGCGTCAGAATAAAAAGTCACGCGGCGCGGCGCAACGGTCCCGGCATGCTCACCCAAGATGTTTCAAGCGCACCCGGATGGTGAAATTGGTGCTGGCCTCGATATCGCGGTTCTGGGTGAAATTGCGGTCGAAACGCATGGTCAAAAAGACGCATTCGTCCTCGTAATTCAGACCGAAGCCCGTGAACAGGCTGCCGCCTTCGGCGGTCAGGTCGCGCTGGTGCCGCGCCACGAAGGTCCAGTTGTCGTCGAGGCGCAGTCGCGCCACCAGGTGGATCTGTTCGGCCGAGGAGGGAACGCCGGTGGTCGGCTGGTCGCTGAGCTCGATGTAATTGACCGTCCCGCGCAACCAAGACGGGCCGATCGACATCAACAGCTGGCTGCGCCGCGCGGCGAAGTTCGTCTTGTCGAGGCGGAACCGATAGCCGAGGTCGAGGAACGGCGCCGGCGACACCGTGAGGCGGCCGACAATGTCGGAGAAGTTGTCGTCCAGGCCGGTGCCCTGCTCGAAGGTGTCGTCGTTCCGGATGCGATAGCTTTGCCCGATCACCAATTCCGAAAGCCGGTCCTCGCCGCCCAGCGCCGTCAGTTTGAGGCCGTAATTGGCGCGCGCGCCGCCCTCGATGCGGTCGAGGCCGCTGAACCGGTTGTCGCTGAACAGGTTGATGTCGTCGAACTCGAATTCCAGGCTGTCCTCGTTCGGGATCTTGGACGGGTTGCCGCCGTTGGGACTGGCGATGAGTTGGACGATGGGCTCGATGACCTGGCTCCAGCCGCCGGACGCGCGGGCGAAGGGATAGCGCCAATCGAGCGAGATTTGCGGCACCGCCCGCCCGGTGACGCCGTCCCGGGTTTTGCCGGGTCGGTTCGCCGCGGCCGGCGCGTCGGTGACGTGATAGACGTCGCCGCGCGCCGAGACCGTCAGCGTATAAATATCGCCGGCCGGCGCGATATAGGGCAAGCGCCATCCACCGGTCACGGAAAGGCGGCGGCTGTTGGGACCCTCGGAGCGTCCCAGCACCATCACGTTGGCGTCGAGAAGCCAGTAATCGCCATGCCTGGATGGTTCGCTCTTGAAATTGTAGTCCGCCAGCGGCAGCACATAGGGCAGGCTGCTTTCGTCGACGTCCGGGTCCAGACTCTGGAACGACAGGGCGCGCACCCCGGCATATTCGCGGCGCTTGAGCCCTTCGATGTAGACATCGCTGGTCAACGTATTCTCGCCGCGCTGGAAGCCGTAACGCGCGAGATAGGTCGCATCGCTAGCCCGGTTGACGTCGAAGCCCCACGCCCATCCGGGACCGATGGCGAACTTGCCCTGAGTTGAAATATGGCCGCGGGTCTTCTTATCGTCGGCCTGTTCCTCGGGCGGCGCCGAGGCCCGGGTTACGCTACCATCGACGGTGAACTGGCCGGTCTCGGTGACATGGCGGTACTCGCCGGTCAGCACCACCCCCTCGTCGCTGGTGATGATCGGCTCGAACGTCGCGTCCTGGCTGGGCGAGATATTGAAGAAGTAGGGCTGTGTATAGGTCAAACCCAAAGTGGAGTTGCCGCCAAAGGAGGGCGGCAGGAAACCGGTCTTGCGCACCACCGTGGGATCGGGATGGCTGAAAAACGGCACGTAGAACACCGGTATGCCGAAGACTTCCAGGAAGGCGTCGGTATAGAAGATTTGCCGCAGCTTCTTGTCGTGCGTCACCTCGACCGCCTTGATCTGCCAGATCGGCGCGCGGTCGGGGTTGTCCTCGCACAGCTTGCACGGGCTGTAGACCGCCTTCGACATCACCGTGCGCCCGTCGCTGGTCAGCCGCCCGCCATTGGCGGCAAAGCGCGATTCATCGGTCATCAGAACGCGGATGCCCTTGATCGCGCCGCTTTTCAGATCGCCGGTCAGCTCCATGTAGTCGGCGAACAGCACCTCGCCGGACGGCTCCAGCAGCGCGACATTGCCGGACGCGGTGACCAGGTCGGCGCGCCTGTTGTAGGACAAGGTGTCGGCTCGCAAAAGGCGCTCGTCCCGGCTCAATTCGACATTGCCGGACGCCGTGACCACGCCGAGCTCTTCGTTGTAGGTGAGCCGTTCGGCGGTCAACAGGACGTCGTCGCCGGTCTGGGCGCGCGCCGCGCCGGCGAGCAGCACGATCGCCAGCGTGGCGGCGGCGCCCCATCCGCGCCAGTTTCGCCGCCACCCCACCGTCACGGCTCAACTATCCTCGAGATGCAACAGCATGGCGATGCCCAGCAAGGACGACACCGCGCCCGGCGCCCAGCCCGCCAATACGGCCGGTATGTTGGCGGCCAGTCCCAGCGCCAGGGCGACGTCGGAGAACACGTAAACCAGGAACCCGGCCAGGATGCCGATCGCGATCAGCGGCCCGGTGCCGCCCTGGCGCGTCATGCGCAAGGAAAAGGCCGCGCCGATCAGCACCATGCCGCACAGCAGCAACGGCCCGGCCAGCACCGAATGCCAGTGCACCCGATGCTTGAGGCCGGAGAACCCGGCCCGCTCCAGAAGTTCGACGAAGCCTGGAATTTCCCAAAACGACAGGGTCTCGGGCGAAGCGAAACTGTCGTGAATCTGACTGATGGTGAGCTCGGTCTTGATGCGGTATTCGTCGCGCCGCTCGGGCAGGCGGTCGGGCCCCGTCAGCAGGGCGCCGCCGAGGCGCCAAAAGCCGTCTTCCAGCGTGGCGGTCTTGGCGTCGATCCGCTCGATGAAGGTATCGCGCCCCTCGTAGCGGAACACGATCACGTCGTGCAGGGTCAGACCGGGCTGGGTGATGCGCAGCGCGTGAATCACCGATTCGCCGAAATCGTCGGCTTGGCGCAGCCACAGGCCCGAACTCGACACCGCGAGGTTGGAGGTGTGGCCGCGGATATATTTGGCGTCGAGCCGCTCGAAACGCGACAACAGGGTCGATGCCAGCGGGTTGAACACGGTCACCATGAACACGCCCAGCGCCAGCGCCAGGGCTATGCCGGGTAGCAGAAACTGCCATACCGAAACGCCGGCGGCGCGCGCGACCACCAGTTCGCTGGTTCGCGTGAGGCGCGCCAAGGTCAGCATCACGCCGACCAGCACCGCATAGGGCACCACCCGTTGCGACAGGTAGGGCAGATGCAGAAACGCCATCTGGACCACGATTCCCATGGTGGCGTTGTCATTGCCGGCGGCGCGGCGCGTCAGCTCGACCGAATCGAACAGCAGAATGAGAACGATCAGGGCAAAGAACGCCGTGCCGATGCCGATCAGCAACTGGCGCCCGATATAGGTCGATAGTGTCAGCGACAGGCGCATCCGAGTTTCTCCGACGCCGCCCGTTACGCGCGCGCCGGGCGCGGTCCGCGGTCCGCGGTCAGCACATAACCCGCGCCGACGCCGACCGCCAGCACGCCCAGATAAAGCACCGGCGTCAGGAAGGGGGCGTTGACGATGACACTGGTCAAGCCGAAGGTGAAGGCCTGGAACACGACCGCCAGGCCGACCGCGCCGAGCAGGCGCCAGCCCTGGCCGCGCCGGTTGAACTCGCCCGCCAAGAGCGCGGCGAGGCCGATCAGCACGAACACCAGATTGTGCAGCGGGGTCACCAGGCGGCGCTGCGCCTCGGCCCAGAACTCGCGCCGGTGCTTGTCCTCGACCACGTCGCGCGGGTTGAGCAGTTCACCCAAATAGCGTTCCTTGGGTTCGCGGAAGCGGTCCGAGCCCATGCCGGGAACACCGCCCAGATCGAACGTGTAGCTGTCGAAGTAAAGCAGCGATAGCTGACCGTCCTCCAACTCGATCTCCTGGCGATTGCCGTTGCGTAGCACGATGCGTGGCCCCTCGTCCGTGCGCACCATCATGCCGCGTTCCGCCATCACGGTCGAGGTATGCTCGGGGTCCCGGTTGTCGTGCGCCAGAATCCCGTGCAGCTCGCCGTTGCGGTCGCGCTCGCGCACGTAAATGGTCAGTCCTTCCACCGGCGTGTTGAACACGCCTTCCTGAAGCAGCACGGTGGCGTAGGAATCGCGGATCTCCGCCTGCATGTCCTTGAAAGCGCGAAAACCGGCGGGCATGAAATACAGGTTCATGGCGTAGCCCAATGCCATCACCAGCAACGCCATGGCCATCGCCGGTGCCGCGAGGCGCGCGTTCGACAGGCCCGAAGCCTGGAACACCATGATCTCGCTGTCGATCTGCAGGCGATGGTAAGTGTAAAGCACCGCCGCGAACAACGCGATCGGCAGGATCACCGTCAGCAGCGATGGCAGCAGCAGCAGGGTCAAGTACAGGAACAGCCCGAACGAGAGGCCCTTGTTGATGATCAGGTCGATGAACCGCAACGACTGGGTCAGCCAGATCACGCCGGTCAGGCTGAACGTGACGACCAGCATGGGGCCGATCAACTGACGAAAGATATAGGCGAAATACCGGCGCATCCGATCACCGCTTGGGCTGCCGTTCCGGCGTGCGCGGAAGGCCCCGGAACATAAACAAATTCTTCCCTTGGCCGCAACAATCGCTAAAGTGCCGGGCGTGGAAACGACGGCGCGAAACGCCGCTAGTTTGCCGCCAGTCGCGCGACTTCCCCCGCCATCGGATCGAGGACCGGAGACATGAATATCACGTTCGCCAAGCCGTCGCGCCCCGACTCGGGCACTCTGGTCGTGGGCGTCGGCGAGGGCGGGGCGTTGTCGCCCGCCGCGGTGTCGTTGGACCGCGCGGTCAAGGGCGCGGTGAAGCGCGCCATCGCGGCCGACTCGTTCGAGGGCAAGGCGAGGCAGTTCCTGTCGATCGTCGCGCCGGCCGGAATCAAGGCCGGGCGCATCGTCCTGGCCGGGCTGGGCAAGGGCAAGGACTTCGACGCGTCCGCCGCCGAGAAACTGGGCGGCGCGCTGACCGCGTATCTGGGTTCGCTCAGTGAAGCCACTGCCGCGGTCCATGTCGACGCGGTCAAGGGCGCCAAGCTTTCGGTCGCCGAGGCCGCGGCGCGGATCGCTTATGGCGCGACGTTGCGTAGCTATCGGTTCGACAAATACCGCACCAAGATAAAGGACGCGGAGAAGAAGAAGCGCCTCAAAAAGCTGGTGGTCATGACCGCGGAGCCGGCCAAGGCGCGCGCCGCCAACCGCCCGCTCGCCGCCGTGGCCGACGGCGTGTTCCTGACCCGCGACCTGGTGTCGGAACCCGCCAATGTCATCTATCCGGTGACCCTTGCCGCCCGCGCGCGCGCGCTGACCAAGGACGGCGTCAAGGTCGAGGTGCTCAACGAGGCCCACATGCTGAAGCTGGGCATGGGCGCGCTGCTGGGCGTCGGCACGGGCAGCCAGCGCGAATCGCGAATCGTGATCATGCGCTGGAACGGCGCGCCGAAATCGGCCGACCAGACCCCCATCGCTTTCGTCGGCAAGGGCGTGACCTTCGACACCGGCGGCATTTCCATCAAGCCGTCGGGTGGCATGGAAGACATGAAATGGGACATGGGCGGCTCCGGCGTGGTGATCGGCCTGATGCGCGCCCTGGCGCGGCGCAAGGCCAAGGTCAACGTGATCGGGCTGGTCGGGCTGGTCGAGAACATGCCGTCGGGCACCGCGCAGCGCCCCGGCGACGTGGTCACGTCGATGTCGGGTCAGACCATCGAGGTCATCAACACCGACGCCGAGGGCCGCTTGGTCCTGGCCGACGCGCTGTGGTACACGCAAAAGCGCTTCAAGCCCCGCTTCATGGTCGATCTGGCGACGCTGACCGGCGCGATCATCGTCAGCCTGGGCCACCAGCGCGCCGGCCTGTTCGCCAACGACCAGAAACTGTCGGATCGCCTGGTCGCCGCCGGCGACGCGGTCGGCGAGAGAGTCTGGCCGATGCCGATGGACGATAGTTACGACAAGGACATCGACTGCGACATCGCCGACATGAAGAACGTCGGCTCGGGACGCGGCGCCGGCAGCGTCAGCGCGGCCAAGTTCCTCGAACGCTTCGTCAACAAGGTGCCGTGGGCGCATCTCGACATCGCCGGCGTCACCTGGTCGAAGGCCGCCACCGACGTGGTGCCCAAGGGCGGCACCGCGTTCGGCGTGCGCCTGCTCGACCGCCTGGTCGCCGACCATTACGAGGGAAAATAGCCACGGCGGGCCCAATAGCGACGGCGGGGTAGTGAACGACGCGCCAAAGACCGAGATCGGGTTCTATCATCTCGAGAAATGGCCGCTCGAGACGGCGTTGCCGCGCCTGCTCGGGCGCGCCCTCGAACAGGGGCTTCGGGTGGTGGTGCGGACCGGCTCCGAGGAACGGCTGGAGGCGCTCAACGCGGCGCTATGGACCTTTGAGCCGGGCTCGTTCCTGCCCCATGGCGGGCCCGGCGACGGCGACGGCGATCGCCAACCGGTCTACCTGACCACTGGCGACGAGGTGCCCAACGGCGCCACGGTGCTGGTGTTGACCGACCGGGTCGAGGCCGCCGACCTCGACCGCTTCGATCGCTGCATCGACATGTTCGACGGTTCCGACGATTCGGTCCAGGCGGCGCGCGCGCGCTGGCGGGCGCTCAAGGACAAGGACTATGCGCTGACCTACTGGCAACAAACCCCGGCCGGCAAATGGGAGAAGAAAACCTGAGCCGATGGATATCCTTTCAGCTTTCGGTCTGTTCGCGGTCACGGCGATGCTGGTGTGCTACGCGCTCGAGGCGCGCTCTCCGTGGTTTATCCTGGCCTTCGCCGGGGCGTGCGGCCTGGCGTCGATTTACGGTTTCGCCCAAGGGGCGTGGCCGTTCGGACTGGTCGAGGCCATCTGGTTGCTCGTCGCCATCCACCGCTGGCGGCGGATAAGCCGTATCGCCGCCTGAATTTATAGCGGGTCCATGAGGCGTCTCGCGCGATCGGTTAGACTCGCCGCCGTTCCCGGCGCACTGGGCCCCGGCGGTCAATAATCATGGCGAACGGAAGTCAAAAACAGGCGGACGAACTTATTCCCCGCGACACTCTTGTGTTCGAGGAAGGCCAGCCCGGCCACAACATGTATTTCATCCTTGACGGCAAGGTCGAGATTTTCCGCGGCGAGGGCGATGACAAGAAAGTGCTGGCGGTGCTGTCAAAAGGCGAATTCTTCGGCGAATTGGCGCTGATCGACGCGCAGCCCCGCATCGCCGGCGCGCGCGCCGTGACCAACGTCAAACTGGTCACCGTATCGAAGCACGATTTCGACAAGCGGCTGGACACCGCCGACCCCTTCGTCCGCGCGGTCTTGCGGGTGCTCACCGCGATGGTCCGCGATCTTTCGCCGGCGCCGCGATCGTAGCGATGCGGACGTTGACATCGTGGTTGGCGGCCTGTGCGCTGTGGTTGTTACTGGCCGCGCCGGCGGCGGCCGACGACGGCGCGGACCTGCTGGCGGCGGCGCGCCACGGCGACACCGCCGCCGTTACGGCGCTGCTCGACGCCGGCGCCGATGTCGACAGCCGCGACAACGGGCGCTGGACGCCCCTGGTGTGGGCGGCGGCCTATCTGCACGCCGACACCGCGCGCGTGCTGATCGAAAACGGCGCCGATCTCGAGGCCATCGGGCGGGCCGGCAAGAACAGCGGCACGGCGCTGATGTGGGCCGCCAAGAAGCCCGGCTCGCGCGCCGTGGTCACGCTTCTGCTCGACGCCGGCGCCAAGGTCGATGGCACCGACCAGTACGGCCGCACCGCCCTGATGCTGGCCTCCCGCCACGGCCGCGCCGGCAGTATCCGTATGCTGCTCGACGCCGGCGCCGACATCAACGCGGTCAACGATCTGCCGCGTGTCCGCACCGCCCTGGAAGTGGCGCAAAAATACCGCGGCCGGCGCATCGTGCGTCTGCTGCGCGAGGCCGGCGCGAAGGACTGGGCGGACCTTCCGCCGGACCGCGTCGCCGCCTGGCGCGCCGCCCAACAGGCCGCGGCCCAACAGGCCGGCCAATGAGCGCCGCGCGAAACCGGTTGTTCTGTTTCGGCCTCGGCTACAGCGCTCGGGCGCTGGCCGCGCGCCTGATTGAGGAGGGTTGGGACGTGGCCGGCACCCACCGCGCGCGTGAATCCGTGCCGGCGCCGGGCGTCGAGGCGCTTGCTTTCGACACCGACAGGCCGCTCGACGAACCGGGCCGCGCGCTGGCCGGTACGACGCATCTGTTGACCTCGGTGCCGCCGGGCGAGGACGGCGATCCGGTGCTGTCCCGTCACGCGGGCGACATCGCGGCGATCGAGGGTTTGCAATGGATCGGCTATCTGTCGGCGACCAGCGTCTACGGCGACCGGGGCGGTGCCTGGGTCGACGAAAGCGCGGTCCTGTCGCCCACCAGCGCGCGCGGGCAACGCCGGGTCGCGGCGGAACAAGACTGGTTGGAACTGGGCCGCGCGCACGGTCTCGCCGTGCACGTGTTCCGCCTGTCCGGCATTTACGGCCCCGGCCGGTCCGCCCTCGACCAGGTCCGCGCCGGCGCGGCCCGGCGCATCGACAAGCTGGGCCATCTGTTCTCGCGCATCCATGTCGACGACATCGCGCGCGTGTTGCGCGCTTCCATGGCGTCGCCCGACGCGGGCGCCGTCTATAATGTCTGCGACGACGAACCGGCGTCCTCGGCCGACGTTACCGCTTATGGCTGCGAACTCCTGCGCGTCGATCCGCCGCCCCTGGTGCCGTTCGAGGAAGCCGCGCGCGCCTTCTCGCCCATGGCGCGAAGCTTCTGGGCCGACAACCGCCGCGTCTCCAACGCCAAGATGCACGCCGAGCTTGGCGTGACCCTGCAATACCCAAGCTACCGCGAAGGCCTCAAGGCGATCGCGGACGGCGCCTAGAGCAGATCGTGGTTGATGGGAATCGTCATGGGCGATCCCGTCAACCACGTGAATCTGCTCTCCTCTAAAAGCTAGACCGGATTCACAGGATTGATCGAACCCCATAAGTGGGTTCGATCAATCCTGATCCGGTCTAGGCCGGCTTGACTCCCCGCCGGTGGAAACTACCATACGTCTGAAACGATGACAGAGCCCGGATTGGGGATGCAAACGGAGGAGGAAACCGATGGCCGATACCGAGAGAAAAGTCGAGAACGGCGTTAACGTCGCCGCGTTGCTGGATGCGCGCGAGGCGCTTACCGACGCGCCCGACGCCGCTCAGTTTACCTGGCGGGCGAGTTGCACGTGGAAGAACGGCACCCATTCTCACTCCACCGTCGAGGGCTATTTCGGCCTTGGCGAGGAACATAAGCACAAGACCACGTTCACGTTCGACGCCGATCACCCGGCGGTTTTCGCGTCCGAGGATCTTGGCGCCGCGCCGGTCGAATACGTCCTTGTCGGCTTGGCCAGCTGCCTGACCGCCGGCATTGCCGCGATCGCCCAGCACCGCGAGATTCAACTGCGCTCGGTCACGGCGACGATCGAGGGCGGCATGAACATCCAGGGCATCCTCGGCATCGACAGCGACGTGCGCAACGGCTTCGACGGCATCAAGGTGAGCTACGAAATCGACGCCGACGCGTCCAAGGACGACATCAAGGCGCTGGTCGCGCAATCGCAGAAGCGCTCGGCCGTTTACGACATCGTCACCAACCCGACCAACGTCACCGTCGAAGTGATCTAAGCGAACGCTACGCGCGGCCCGCGACCGGGGGAGGGGTACCCATACCCAAGACGACGACCGTCGTCATCGGCGCCGGACAGGCGGGGCTCGCCATGAGCGCCTGCCTGTCCGAGCGCGCGATCAACCATGTGGTGCTGGAGCGCGGCCAGGTGGCCAACTCGTGGCGCACCGAGCGTTGGGACTCGCTCAGGCTGCTGACGCCGAACTGGCAGAGCCGGCTGCCGGGCTACGGCTACCAAGGCGACGACCCCGACGGCTACCGGACCATGCCGGAGACCATCGATTTCATCGACACCTACGCGCGCGTGATCGCCGCCCCGGTGCGCGCCGAGACCACGGTGACCTCGGTGCGCCCCGCCGACCCCGGATACGTGGTGGTCACGGACCAGGGCGAATGGCGCGCCCCCACCGTGGTCCTGGCTTCCGGGGCGTGCAATATCGCGCGCGTCCCGGCCCTCGCCGAGGCGGTGCCGTCCCACATCGCGACGCTCACCCCCGACCGCTACCGCAACCCGGACCGGTTGGCCGAAGGCGGCGTGCTGATGGTCGGCGCCTCGGCCACCGGCACCCAGCTCGCCGACGAGATTCACCGCTCGGGCCGGCCGGTGACCTTGGCGGTGGGCGAGCACATCCGCGCGCCACGGCTCTACCGCGGCAAGGACATCGAGTGGTGGATGGACGCCGCCGGCGTGCTCGACGAACGCTACGACGAGATCGAGGACATCAGGCGCGCGCGCAAGGTGCCCTCGTTGCAGCTCGCCGGCACGCCGGGCCGCGCCACCCTGGACCTCAACGCGCTCACCGACATTGGTGTAAAATTGATCGGCCGCCTCACCGGCATCAACGGCGGCAAGGCGCAGTTCTCGGGCTCGCTGCGCAATCAGTGCGCGCTGTCGGACCTCAAGATGGGCCGCCTGCTCGACACTATCGACGAGTGGGCGACCGACAACGGTCTCGACGGCGAAGTCGAGGCGCCGCATCGCCTGCCCCCCACCCGGGTCGCGGACGCCCCGCCGCTGGGCATGGACCTGACCGACGGCGCGATCCGAACGATCGTCTGGGCGACCGGCTTCCGGCCCGACTTCTCGTGGCTCGACGCGCCGGTGCTCGACCGCAAGGGCCAGGTCCGCCACGACGGCGGCGTGGTCACCGAATCGCCGGGTCTGTACCTGATGGGAATGCAATTCCTGCGGCGCCGCAAATCCGCGCTCATCGACGGCGCCGGCCCCGACGCGCGCGACCTCGGCGCGCATCTGGCCGGCTACCTCGACGGCGTGACCTCGGCGGCCAGCCGGTAAAGTCGGCGCGCCTGGGGAACGCTGGCACCGAATGCTTGCCGGCCGGACCCGCCGGTGGCATCATCATGGCGAATGGAGGGCCGTTTTTGACCGGCGCCCATCCGGCGGGCCGGAACGAATTCTTTAGGACGCGACGACGGCCGCGGCGGCCGCCTGTGTCCTCGACGAGATTCAGCGACCTCGGATTATGGCCACAAATATTCTCGACCTTTCCCACCTGCAACTCCTCCTCGTTGACGACAACGCATACATGCGCGCGCTCGTTCCCTCCATCTTGAACAATCTCGGTTCGCGTAGGATGAAGTTGGCGAAAGACGGCGCCTCGGGCCTTCAGGTGCTCAAGGAGTGCCCGATCGACATCGTCTTCGTCAACTGGATGATGCGGCCGATCGATGGGATTGAATTCACCCGCACCCTGCGCACCGCCTCCGACAGCCCGAACCCAATGCTGCCCGTGATAATGGTCAGCGCGCATACCGAGCCGCATCGCGTCGCCGCGGCGCGGAACGCGGGGGTAACGGAATTCCTGTCCAAGCCAGTGTCGCCCCGGGAAATCTATCTGAAGGTCGAGGAAGTGATCCTGCGGCCGCGGCAGTTTGTGAAGACCAAGATCTTCCATGGCCCCGACCGCCGTCGGCTCGACGACAGCGATTACGAGGGCCCCTACCGCCGCAAGACCGACGACGCCACCACCGCCTCGGAGACAGCGACCGCGCCCGACGCGGTTGAATAGTTTTCGAGGACGGAAAAAAGCGACAACCACCGACGCAAGACCACAGGGAGCAGGACAATGGCCGCCAAGGAAAAAACGCCAGACGACGGGGCGGATAACGACGTCAGTTTCACGCCGCCCTCCTTCGCGCTCAAGGCCAAGGCGCCGGTCAGCAACAAAAAACTCAGCTCGGTTCTGGCTGGGGCCGACCAGGGAATCGTGGACATGTCGGGCGACTACCTCGAATCCGCGCGCCAGGACGCGAAGGCCCTCGGCGCCGCGTGCGACAAGCTCGAGTCGTCGGGCGGCGCGAAGGAAGCGATAGAGACGGCCTATTGGATCGCGCACCAGATGAAGGGACAGGGCGGCACCTTCGGCTACCCTTTGATCACGGCGGTGGGGGCCTCGCTGTGCGATCTTCTCGACGGGCGAGAGTCCCTCGACGAGGCGCAGGTTCAGGCGGCGCGCTTGCATTTCGAGGC
>SMVB01185143.1_pt1 | contig 19438 bp, 17 predicted proteins | sample 2456461 | NCBI WGS metagenome assembly SMVB01 (sample SAMN11095934, study PRJNA526329) | marine sediment metagenome | biome: Marine sediment; feature: Surficial sediment; material: Deep marine sediment; isolation source: Hadal surficial sediment | place: Pacific Ocean | collected 2014-05 | depth...
ACACTGAAGGCCACGATCGGGCTGCGCGTCTCTCCGGAAGAAGAACTCGAAGGCCTCGACCTGAGTGAACACGGCATGCACGCCTACGACCTGTCGGGTTCCCCGGGTTTCATGGAAGAGGGCACGGCTGGCGGATTCTCCGCAGCGGGATTGTCTTCGAGCAAGCTCGCAGCGAACGAGAACTAACGCTCCAACCACCCCCGATCGCCACGAGCGGAAAGCCGCTCGTGGCAACACACCTCGAGACATCTTGAAACATCTTGAGACAGAGACAATGGAGACCATCTGATGAAGAAAATTGAAGCGATCATCAAGCCCTTCAAGCTCGACGAAGCCAAAGAACGACTCGCGAAGACCGGCATTCAGGGTCTGACCGTAAGCGAGGTCAAGGGATTCGGGCGTCAAAAAGGACACACCGAGCTCTATCGCGGGGCGGAGTACGTCGTCGACTTCCTTCCGAAGTTGAAGCTGGAGATCGTCGTTCCCGACGACCAGGCGGAGAAGGTTGTACTCGCTATACAGGAGTCGTGTCAGACCGGAAAGATCGGAGACGGCAAGATCTTCGTAATCCCGATCGAAGACGCAGTGCGTATTCGTACCGGCGAACACGGAGATGCGGCGGTCACGGGCAGCTAGGAGCCCGACCCAGATTCGTCGCGTCTACGACGAAGAACCAGAGGGCCGGCGTTCAGAACGAACGTCGGCCCTCTTGCGTCGAGCGGTCACGGAACCAGAACGATCTTGCCGACGGTCTTGCGACCGGCGAGCGCCGCGAGCGCGCGACCGGCCTCTTCGAGCCGATAACGGGCCGAAATCAGAGGTTCGATCTCCCTTCGCGCCGCCATCTCGAAAAGTCCCTCGAAACAAGCGTCGACCCGCTCGGGCTCACGGTCGGGATAGGCACTCCAATGCAGCCCGACAACTGCAATGTTTTTCAGCATCACGCGGTTGAGCTTGATCTCGGGAATCTCACCACTCGCAAAGCCGATCACCAGTAGTCGTCCGTTCCATGCGATGCACTTCAAGGAACGATCGGTTGTCTCCCCGCCGACCGAGTCGTAAATGACGTCGGCCCCACGTCCGTCGGTCTCCTCCATCACCCGGCTCACGAAATCCGACGTCTGATAGTCGATCAGGACATCCGCTCCGGCGGCACGCGCGACCTCGAGCTTTTCCGAATTCCCTGCGGTCGCGATCACCCGGGCCCCGAGCGCCTTCCCGATCTGGACCGCTGCGAGTCCCACGCCACCCGCGGCCGCGTGAACGAGGAGGGTCTCGCCCGGCACGAGCGGCGCCCGCCAAACCAGCGCAGCATATGAAGTGGGGTAGACCGTGGGCAACGCGGCACCCGCCTCGAAACTCATCCGTTCGGGCATCCGATAGGTCGCGGCCGCGGGCGCAACGACCTCCTCGGCATAACCCCCGAGTCCGCAACGTGCAAGCACGCGATCCCCGATCGAAAACCCCGTCACGCCCGGCCCGATTTCCGTTACGATGCCCGCAACCTCGACGCCCGGCACGAAGGGCAGGGGCGGCCTCACCTGATAGGCGCCTTTCAACATCAGGATATCCGCGAAGTTACAGCCCGCCGCACGCACCTCGATCCGAACGCCCTCTTGCGCCATGCGCGGGGCGTCCCATTCGCGAACGGCAAGCGATTCGGGCGTCATCAGTCGATCGACGACGACCGCCCTCACGAACGAATCGCTTCGCGACGATCCCCGGCACCCCGAGTCTTCGATTTTTTCGATCCGTGCATCACAATTGCGTAGCAAACCCGGCGTCCGGGTCGATAGACTGAGTCTCGGAGCAGCCGACTCCGAAGTCTCTACGCGGTTTTCCGTCCGCTTCGCCTCTCACCGGAGTCTCGATCGTGCGAATCCACAGATTCAGCTTTGCCCCGCAGCGCCTTCGCTGGGCCTTCGTCTGGGGGTCCCTCGCCCTGCTTCTCCTCCACTGTGCCGGGAATGCGCCTCCCCTTTCCGACCCAACCACACCCGACGACTTCGCCACGCCTCCCTTCTACCGAATCGATGGGCGCGCGGGGGGCACGATCCTGCTGATGGGCACGGTTCATCTCGGGCCACCGGGGGGTTGGCAATTCTCGCCGGCCCTCCTCGAAGGTCTCGACCGCGCCGATCGCTTCGTCCTCGAAATCGACCTTCGGTCGCTCACCGAAGACGCCGTCGCCACATTGCTTGCGGAAATCGCCGTGATCCCGCCGCCGAATTCCCTGCTGGATCTGGTGAGTGCGGAGACCGCGCGTCTGCTCGATGAAAAAGACGCTCAGCTCGCGAAGATGGGAATGCCGAGAAACGCCCGAAAATGGTTCAAACCCTGGTTCATCGTAATCTCACTCCTCGAATCGACTTCCGCCCAAAGCGACTTCGACGCCAAGTTCTCCGCCGAGAACACCATCCTCGAGGCGTCCGGCAGCCGCCCGCTCATCGGACTCGAAACCCTCGCCGAGCAGCTCGGATTTTTCAACGATCTATCCTTCCGGCTTCAGGAAGTGTTGCTGCAGGACGCCTTGATCGGACTCGACACCGCGACCGAAGAACTCAACGCGCTCGTGAACGCCTGGCGCCGCGGCGACGAAGCGGAGCTGGAAGCAGTCCGGCGCGAGGGCGTCGACGAATCGCCCGAACTCGAGTCGATCTATGACATCTTGATTCGCGACCGAAACCGGCGATGGATGCCGGTCTTCGAAAAGTTGTTGAACGATCCCAAATTCTCGGGTGAAACCACTTTCGTCGGCGTCGGTGCACTTCATCTAGTGGGCGAGGACGGCTTGATTCAACTCTTCAGAGAGGCCGGCTATGACGCATTCCCCATCGGCCCGGCCGCCAGACGACAATGAGCGAGGCTCCTGAAATCGACTCGAGTGTCTTCGTCGCCCCGACGGCCCAGATCTTCGGAAACGTCCAAATCGGGCCGGAATCATCGATTTGGTACAATGTCGTAATTCGTGCCGAGAGTCGTTTCGTGCACATCGGCCGCTATACGAACGTGCAGGATTTCGTGATGATCCATATCGGATACGACGACGCGACCGAGATCGGGGATTTTTGTTCGATCAGCCATCACGCCACGCTGCACGGCTGCAAGATCGAGGATGATTGTCTCGTGGGAATCAATGCCGTCGTGATGGACGGTGCGATAATCGGTCGCGGTTCGATCATCGCGGGGGGCGCGATGGTCCGCGAGGGCGCCGTCTTCGAAGCCGGCTCGATCATCGCCGGCGTGCCCGCCAAGCAGATCGGCGAACGCGATTCGGCCCGCGCGAATCGAAAGAACGCCTGGCTCTATCACCGCAACGCGGAGGCCACCCAACGTGGCGATCATCGCGCCTGGTCGGGGCCGGAATACGACCGTTGGCTTCAGAAGTTGACGAAAGCGCTCGAAACCGACGCGGACCTAACGGGTCTTCGCTGAAATCCCTCGGAAGAGCAGATCGACCGCTTGGTGGATCGAGGCTCGGCAGGCTTCGTCGGAGACCATGCCGTTGGCCCACGGGATCCGCGCGCCATTCGTCACGTGGAAGAGGACGCGGGCGGCCTCGAGTACATCGACGTCCTTGGCGAGATCTTGTCTCATTCGACCACGCTGCAAGATCTCCATCAACAACCCGATCGTGCGGTCGTAGAGTTGCAACACGCGTTTGGCGACGCGTGCTTCGGTCTTCGTGGTCGATCGCAACGCGATCGTCGTCAGGTCTCGATTCGCGACGAGCAGCGAATGCTGAACATCGAAGAAATCTCTTAGACGATCCGCCGTCGGCCGATTCCGATCGTCGCCTTCGCGAAACCGGGTCCAGGCCTCTTCCTGCATTTCGGAAAGCTCTTCGATGAGCAGCTCTTCCTTACTCTGCACGTGGCGATAGATCGAACTCGCGCCCATTCCGGCTCGTTCCGCGATGGCCCGAAGTGTCGCGCCGTCGAAGCCGCGCTCGAGGAAGAGCGATTTCGCCGCTTCGCGGATTCGCGCCCGGCTCTTTCGCCCTCGCGCGAGCCGACCATCGTCTGGGCGAAGGGCGCCGGGCTTGCGAGACGGGGCGCGGGTCGTGCCAGCGGTCAGAGATCCAGAACGGGTCGAATCCGCAGTCGATCGACCGGATGGGGACGCACCCGTCTGGGGCGGAATAGGTGTGCTCATGGCGCAGACCTGCTCGCGGGCGCCGCACGGGCGCTGCATGAATCGGGGGGTCGTATTCCAACCGCTCAGAGTTCGCGAACAGAATCGCATAGATCCTGGTCCGCGCCACTCGATTCCTTGCCCAGACACCAGCATCGAACGCCCTGGACGGTCGTTTCGGTGTGCAGCGAGAAGCCGCGGGCTAGATAGAATCGCATACTGGCCTCGCGGTCGGATTCCAGATAGATCGCACACGGATCGGAACAGACGATTCGATCGAGTTCATCCAGCAGCTGACTTCCCAATCCGTGGCCTTGGCACCCCGGTTCAACGCCGAAAACCGACAAATACCAATGTCGCTTATAGGGGTGAAAATAACCCAACGAATCGGTGACGGATCCCCATCGGGCCATCGCGCGAGCGCCCTGTCCCAAGAAACACCCAATCTGGCGACCCAGGCCTGGACCCGACAGAGGGAAGCCACCCGGTGGCACCAGGATGAAACCGCCGACGATCCGAGTCTCGTGGCGGATCACACGGGCGATGGCCTCGCTCGCCGTATCGAGAACGAGCGCCCGCAGACCGGCCCGATTCGCGCGAATCCTTCTCTTGGGCCGGGGACCATGAATTGCGACATTCATCGGATTGTCCCGGAACGCCAGCGCGAGCGCGTCGAGAAGCTCTCGACGTTGTCGCAGATCGGGATCGGCAATCGATTCGTCTATCATCCAACCGGCATGCTAACCGGAACGCTACCCCTTGTGTGGGCGTCGGGGATCCTTGAGCGTTGGCCCCGACAGGCCGATAGGAAGCAGGGGCATCTCACGCGTGAATCGCTCGAGCGATGTCCAAACCCTGTAGGTCCAAACCCTTGTAAAGAGGTACTCGTTTGAAGGGCGGTGAGCGCATTCTCTGTCGTCTTCGGTTCAATCACGAAGGACGTGACGAGGTCATGACGATCGGCGACCGCCCCATCGTGATCGGACGGGCGCCCGACTGTGATCTACTCCTTCAGCACGAAAGTATTTCTCGCCACCATGCTCGAATCGCCCGGACCGAGGAAGGCTGGGTCTTGCGTGACCTCGACAGCAAGAACGGATCGAGGGTCAATACCTTTCACGTCACCGATCAACTGCTGCATAACGGCGACCGGCTCGACTTCGGCACGATCCGAATGTACGTCGAAATCGGGCCCGAATCCGCCGCGTCGAGGGCGCGCGTCATCTTCGACGACAAGGCTACCCCGGCCGGACATACGGAGCTACTCGACCTGCATGGCCTCGACGACCTGTTGCAGGCTGCCGGAGACCTGACGAGTCGTCCGCACACCTCCGACGACAAGACCGGCTTGTCGGGACTGGGCGACGAAATCCCAAGTGCGCGGGAGGCAAGCGGCGGACTCTTGCGACTCGTCAGCGAATCCGCCGAGAGCCTGCTCTCCTGTACCACCCTCACCGAGACGCTCGACCGCATCCTCTCCCTCGTCTTCGACAACCTTCCGGTCGAACGCGGCGTCATCTGCCTGTATGACGCTGAATCCGAGGCGATCGAACCGATGGCGATGCGAAATCGCGAAGGCGTGCCGGATACGCCGATCTTGATCAGCTCGAATATCACAGGGCTCGCGATCAAGGAGAAAAAGGCGGTTCTGATCAGGGACACCGCCCTCGACTCGCGTTTCGGCGGGGCCGAGAGCGTCATCATGATGAACATCCATTCTGCGATGTGTTCGCCGCTCGTGCGAGACGAAAAGGTCAGAGGATATATCTACGTCGATCGGCAATCCGCGACCCATCCTTTCGAGATGGCGCAACTCCAGGCGCTTTCGATTCTCGCATTGCTTGCCGCGATCGCGGTCGATCAGGCCGCGCTGCGAGAGGATATCCGGAGGGAGCAAGAGCGACGTGTTCGCCTCTCGCGCTACAGCTCGCCCGCCGTCGTCGAGCGCATCCTCGAGGCTCCCGGCCGCCTGATGGAGGGGATGGTCGCCGAGGAGGGCGAAGTCTCGGTTCTCTTTGCGGATCTCACGGGGTTCACGAATATGGCGGAGCGGCTGCCACCGAGCGAAGTCATCCTGATCTTGAATCAAGTCTTCGAGCGACTCACGAGCACGGTTTTCGATTTGGAAGGAACGCTCGACAAATTTCGGGGTGACGGGATGATGGCTTTCTTCGGCGCACCGCTTGCCATGCCCGATCACGCCGAACGTGCCGTCGAGGCCGCGCTGCGTATGCAGGAGTCGCTGGCGGCGCTCAACGCATCGCGCGACGGCGGCCGCCCGATCCAAATGCGCATCGGCGTCAACTCGGGAAGCGTCGTCGTCGGCGACATCGGCTCCCCGCAACGCAAGGACTACACAGTCATCGGCGACGTCGTCAATATCGCCAGCCGTCTCGAATCATCGGTCGCCAGGCCGGGCCAGGTCATCATCGGCGAAGCCACCTGGGTCGCCGCGCAGCATGCCTTTCGCTGCGACGCCCTCGACGAGGTTCGACTGAAGGGGAAACAGAAAACTGTTCGACCCTATTGGGTGCGCGAACGTCTCGGGGAACCCATCGGCAAGACCCGAGCTTTGTAGAGCCTGACGACCGTCGAACTACGAACCCGCCGTCGCGTCCCGAAACCGCGTATAGTAGGGTCTCCGTCCTCCTTCGCATGAAAGCGGATTGCCATGACCACGAATATCGAAATCGCCGATCGGGGGTCGAAAGTCCTCGTCGGAAACTACGCGCGACAACCGATTGCGCTCGTTCGGGGCGAGGGCTGCTGGCTCTACGACGCGGAGGACACGCGATATCTCGACCTCATGGGCGGAATCGCAACCGCTGCGCTGGGACACGCCAACCCGAAACTTCGCGCCGCGCTCGAAGCGCAGGCCGCGAAGCTCTGGCATGCCTCGAATCTGTTCACGACCGAACCCCAGATCCGGCTCGCCGAGCGGCTGACCGCCAACTCCTTTGCCGAAGCCATCTTCTTCTGTAATTCGGGCGCCGAAGCCAACGAAGCCGCGCTCAAGCTCGCGCGCAGACATCATCGAGACCAGAACGACGATCGCTTTGAATTCATCGCCTTCGAAGGCGCCTTCCATGGCCGCACGCTCTTCACGCTTTCCGCAACCGGCACGCCTGCCTATTGGAAAGGCTTCGAACCCCTCGTCCCCGGCTTCCATCACGCCGTCTGGGACGATCTCGAATCGGTGCGCGCGCTTTTGTCGAGTCGCACGGCCGCCATCCTCGTCGAACCAGTGCAAGGGGAAGGGGGACTCCGCACGCCTGCGCCCGGCTTCCTCGCCGGACTCCGCAAACTCGCGGATGAGAACGGCTGCCTATTGATCTTCGACGAGGTGCAGGTCGGCATGGGCCGCACGGGTACGCTCTTCGCGCATGAACAAGAGGATGTCATCCCGGACATCATGACGCTGGCCAAGGCGTTAGGCGGAGGAATGCCGATCGGTGCAATGTGCACGACTCGCGAGCTGGCGTCCGCGTTTATTCCGGGAACCCACGCTTCGACATTTGGCGGAAATCCGCTGGCCTGCGCGGTCGCCTGCACCGTTCTCGACGAGCTGGTCGAAGGCGGTGTCCTCGATCATGCGAAGGGCATGGGCGAACGACTCGGCGAGGGTCTCGATTCGATCGCCGCCGAAGTCGGAGAAAAGAAAGTGCTCGAAACGCGGGGGCGCGGGCTGCTCCGCGGCTTGGCACTCGCCTTTTCGCCCGCCGCGGTGATCGACGGCTGCCGAGAGCGTGGCGTGCTCGTCATCTCCGCAGGGGGAAACGTACTTCGGCTCGCGCCGCCGCTGATCATCTCCGCTGAGGAGATCGATCTTGGACTCGCGGTGATCCGGGATGTGTTGCTCGAGATCGACTGAAATCTAGTTTCCCTTTGTGCATCCAGGGTTATGGGCTGGGTTGCCGGTACGGAAACGTCGAAGTCATCGCCCCTGCCATTTCGGCGGACGCTTTTCGGCGAAGGCCCGTGGCCCCTCGATGAAATCCTCGCTCTTGAAAAGTTCCCCGATCGCGGGGTAGTGCTCGGCCATCGCGTCCTCGATCAGGCCGTGTCGCAAACCGGCGAGCGCCGCCTGCTTGGTCGCGCGAACCGAGAGCGGCGCACATTCGATGATCTGATCGGCCCAGCGCCGCGCCACCTCCATCAATTCGTCGGGCTTCGTGACTTCATTGACGAAGCCCAGTCGTTCGCCCTCTTCCGCCGAGACGCGTCGCCCCGTGAGCATCATTCCCATCGCGCGTTTCAAGCCGATCTGGCGGGGCAGTCGGTGGATCCCACCCGCCAGCGCGGCCAACCCCACTCTCGGTTCCGGCAAGGCAAAGATCGCGTTGTCCGAAGCGATGATGAGATCGCACGCCAGGGCGATTTCGAAACCGCCCCCCATCGCGACGCCGTTCACGGCCGCAATGATCGGCTTGGAACAGTCGTAGCGTGCGGTGAGTCCCGCAAATCCCGTCGCCGGGCCTGGCCTCAGCGCACCTTCTGCGTCCTGCGCCTGAACCTTGAGGTCGTTGCCGGCGGAAAAGGCGCGATCGCCGGCGCCGGTGATGATCGCAACCCAGAGTTCAGGGTCCGAAGCGAACTCATCGAAGACCGAAGCCAACTCCTCGTTGGCCTTCCAATGCAGTGCGTTCATCCTCTCCGGACGATTGATCGTCACCGTCAGAACTCGACCGTCCGTCTCGGTCGTGCAGAATTCGAGATCCTTGCGTTCGCTCATCGTCTTTTCTCCACATTGATTCGAATCTCGAAACGTCGAACTAACGCGCTCGACGCTTGCGAACCGCTTCCGCGAGCATCTCGAAGAGCGGTTCCGTCCGCTCCCAACTCATGCATTTGTCGGTAATACTCTTCCCGTAGACCAGACCCACATTGCCCTGGGATTGCGAATGGCTCTGGTTTCCATCCTCGAGAAAGCTCTCCATCATCATGCCGAAAATCGCATCGTCGCTGCCGGCGATTCGGTCTGCCAGCGATTCCACGACGAAAGCCTGCTTTTCGTGGTCCTTGCCGCTATTGGCATGACTGCAATCCACCATGATTCGAATCGGAAGACCAGCGGTCCGAAGCTGATCTTCGACGCGCCGAATGGAGTCCGCATCGTAATTCGGGCCGCTCGATCCACCGCGCAGGATCACATGGCAATGCGGATTGCCCTTCGTTGCGACGATCCCGCCGACCCCCTCTTTGGTCACCGACAGAAAATGATGTTCGCCGGCGGCGGCACCGATCCCGTCGATCGCCAACTGTACGGTGCCGTAGGTCCCGTTCTTGAAACCGACCGGCATCGACAGGCCCGATGCGAGTTCGCGATGGACCTGACTCTCCGTCGTGCGTGCGCCGATGGCGCCCCAGGAAATCAGATCGGCATAGAATTGCGGGGTGATCGGATCGAGAAACTCACTGCCCGTCGGTAGCCCGAGATCCAATACGTCCAGCAGGAATTTCCGCGCCTTTTGTAGACCCTCGCCGATCGCGAAACTCCCATCGAGATAGGGGTCGTTGATCAGGCCCTTCCAGCCGACCGTCGTCCGCGGTTTTTCGAAATACACCCGCATGATGATGCAGAGTTCGTTTTTGTAGCGTTCGCGGATCTGTGCCAATCGCCCCGCGTATTCGAGTCCGGCCACCGGATCGTGGATCGAACAGGGACCCACGATCAGAATCAGCCGATCGTCGTCCCTCGACAGAACCCGCTCGACCTCGATTCGGCCCTTCGCCACCGTTTCGCTGTGTGCCTCGTTTCGGGGTAGCTGCTCGATCAAAACGCTCGGCGACATCAGCGGCCGAATGTTCTGGATCCGAACGTCATCGATTTCGACAGTCATCGTTCCAACCTCGTGCGCTTCCCCAGGCGCTGGACCACCCCAACTCGGCGATGTCGGGCCGCAGCCGCAGGGGACCCGGACGAGGTTGTATACCGACGCTTCACGGGGCAGACAACCCCGGCAGATCAGCTAAGCCATTGACATCACGGGATTTTCTAATGGAAGGATTCCCGAAGAACCGCTTCGCCCTGTTCCTCCGCAGCCCGGTAGGCCGACCAGATATTGATCGCGTGGAGCAGAAATCCCGGAACCAGAATCGCCCAATACGCGAAGGATGTGGCCAGGAACCAGACCGCGCCCGCCACCAGACGCCCCGCGTAGACATGCCCCAATCCCGGCACGAAGACCGCCAGAACCGCGGCAATCCCAGGGCCGGGCAGGCGACGAACGCGAACCTCCCCAAACTCGTCCTGCAAACCGATGTCTCCACTTATCACGCTGAATCCTCCATGGCGAAACGCCTGATTGGAGAACTCCAAAGCAACTCGCGTGCCGAATCGCGGGACGCATAAAAGGGCTCTCCCTCGGGAAAGTGTCGCGATCGCCAGACAGTCGGGCTCTTTTGTGACCGGTCTCTGCTGCACTTGAAATCCGCCACTGCCGCGGCGCGCCTCCGGCCACCCCGCCGTGCCGCGCCCGTTCCCCGCCCGCCCGCCCTTCCCTATCGTCCGACCCCGGAGGAGCCGACCGAATGTTCGAGCATTTGATGTCGCCGATCATGCTCGGCTCGATCGAGCTGCGAAACCGCATGGTGATGTCCGCCATGGGCGTCGAACTCGCGGACGAAGAGGGCCATGCCAGCGAGCCGATCATCGCCTACTACGAAGAACGTGCCCGCGGCGGCATCGGTTTGATCATCACCGAGGTCTGCGCCATCGCCTATCCCCGAGGTGCAACGACGCGGCGACAACTCGCGATTTCGAGCGACGACTATCTTCCCGGCCTGCGAGAGCTGACGGATCGTGTCCATCGACACGGTGCGAAGATCGCTTTGCAACTCGTCCACCACGGCAAGGTCTCGCGCTTGGATATGCGGGAGGGCCGCCCCCTGCTGGTCCCGTCTCAACCGGCCTTCGCCGGTGCGATGGACATGGCGAATGATCTTTCCGCGGAAGAGCTGGGTTGGCTGATGAAGACCCTCGGCGGAGCGACGCCTCGGTTCAAGGCCGCAGACGCCGAAGACCTCAGCTGGATCATCGAATGCTTCGCCACAGCTGCCGAGCGCGCGCGTCGGGCGGGCTTCGATGGCGTCGAAATCCACGGGGCCCACGGATACCTGCTTTCGGAATTCCTGTCGCCCGCATGGAACCGTCGCGAAGACGAATATGGCGGGAGCCGGGAGAATCGCGCTCGGCTGCTCTGCCAAGTGATCGAGGCAGCGAAGGATCGGGCCGGCAAAGATTTTCCGGTCTGGGCTCGAATCGACGGTCGAGAGTTCAGAACCCCGGGCGGCATCACGCTCGAAGACGCCAAGCGAACGGCAGAGCTCATCGCGCGGGCCGGCGCCGACGCGATCCATGTATCCGCCTATGCCGACTCGACCTCGGGAGTCGGCTTCACGGACGCACCGCTCGTCCACAAGGAGGCGGGCTACGTCGAGTACGCGACCGCGATCAAGGCCCGTGTGGACGTCCCTGTGATCGCGGTTGGCCGCATCGAGCCCGAACTCGGCGATCGCTTGATCCGTAGCGGCAAGATCGATTTACTCGCGATGGCGCGAAAGCTCCTGGCCGATCCGGCTCTGCCCGCAAAAATCGCCGCGGGCCGACCCGAAGAGATCCGCCCATGCATCTACTGTTATACCTGCGTCGCCCAACCCTTCTTCGATCGCGCCGTCCGCTGTGCTGTGAATCCGATCACCGCAAACGAGGCGACGCTGGCTTCGGCCGAGCGAGACAAGGCCAAACGTCCACGTCGACTTCTCATCGTCGGGGGCGGACCAGCGGGACTCGAAGCCGCGCGCGTCGCGGCACTCCGGGGACACGAGGTGATCCTTTGCGAGAAGTCAGCCCGGCTGGGTGGCACGCTGCGATTTGCGGCACTCGTCTACGAGCCCAACGAACGGCTACTCGACTGGCTCATCGCAGAAGTGGGCCGATTGGAGATCGACATCCGACTGGATACGGACGTGACCGTCGATCTGATCCGTGAACTCTCGCCGGACGAAATTTTCGTCGCCGTCGGGGCGAGCCAAACGAAGCCCCCGATCGACGGCGTCGACCGGGACCACGTATTCGATGGGGACGATCTCCGCGCCTTGTTGACGGGACAAGACGCGCGGGGTGCGACCCAAAAACTCTCGCTCTTCGAACGTTGTGTCGTACGCGCCGGTCGCATCGGCGGCATCACCACTTCACCCGCCCGACTCCGAAAGGCGTCAAGGGCTTTCATGCCGATCGGATCCAAAGTGGTCCTCATCGGCGGCGGATTGGTTGGGCTGGAACTCGCCGAGTTTCTCGCGGAACGGGGTCGAAAGGTGGTCGTGCTCGAAGCCGGTCCCCAATTCGGCCTCGAAATGGCACACCCCAGGCGTTGGCGGGCCCTCTTCGATCTGCGAGAACGCGGCGTCGAACTCGTTTCGGGCGCAACCCTCCGCGCGATCGGCGAGCGCGACGTCGAATACGAAATCCAGGCCGCGGACCAGCACATCCGGCTCTGCAAGGTCGAGGCCGATACGGTCGTTCTCGCGACTGGGCAAGCAGCCAACCCCGCGATTGCCGAGCGGTTGAAGCAGGCCGGCGTCCCGCTTCGGGAGATCGGGGACGCGACCGGCCCGGGTTTTCTCGAAGGTGCGATTCATGACGGCTTTCGCGCCGCCCTCGAGCTCTAGCCTCTCGTGACGTCCTCGAGGGACTCCAGGACGCGACGGATTCACTAGGCTTCGGAGATGCAGAGCGAGATATCCGAACGCTTCCAAACGCTCGCGAGCCTGCCCGAGAGTCAACTCGGATTGGCGGAGGGGGCACTCGTTCTCGCTTCCGAGATTCGGCCCGAACTCGACATCGAACTCGGCCTCAGCGTCGTTGCCGAACTCGTGGAACGAATTCGCCCCCTCGTCGATTCGGCAAATAGTCCGAGCGGGAGCGTCGCTTCGCTGAACCATGCCTTCTTCGAACTCGAACGCTTTCGCGGCGACACCGAGCAATACGATGATCCCCGCAACAGCGACCTCGCCGAGGTTCTTTCGCGCCGCCGGGGATTGCCGATCACGCTTTCGATCCTCTATGTCGAGGTTGCACGCCAGCTCGGATTCGAAGCCTATGGTGTCGGCTTCCCCGGACATTTCCTCGCGAAGATCGTCGGCGTAAGCGATCTGTCCGAGGGCGAAATCATCGTCGACCCGTTCTTCGCGAGAACGCTTCGCAAGCAGGACTGCGCGGAGAGATTGCGTGCTGCGATTGGAGAGGAGGAAGCGATCGATCCTCAATGGCTGCGCCCCGCCACCGCGCTCGAAATCTATGTGCGAGTCCTCAATAACCTGAAGATGCTCTATCTACGGATCGGAGAAGGCCTCTCGGCGCTGGGATGCTTCGATCGGATCCTGGTCCTCACGCCCCAGGCGGCAATCGAATATCGGGATCGTGGCCATCTCCTCGAACGGCTCGAATGTACGCGAGCGGCGATCGAAGACTACTCCCAGTTTCTCGACCTGGCGCCCAATCACGAAGATGCCCAATCCGTTCGACGCCTGAGGGACGCCCTCGCCTTGCGGAAACCCGTCCTCAACTAGCCAGATCGCGTGTCGCGTGGCCGACGCTCCTACGAGGCTTCCCGATCCTGGACCCAAAAAATTGCCGGGCGCCCCGATTTTCCTCTGGGACGCCCGGCCGCCTCACTCGAGTCCAACCCGACACGCGTTAGTTCACAGGCGTGGGCGTGATCTTGACCGACTTGTCGCTCGCCGAGATGAATCCATTGTCGTCCGTCATGGGCTGCATGCCGGCGATGGCATCATCAAAGACCTGGACCTCACGCGAGCGGCGACCTCGGAATCCGACGATCAGCTCTTCGTACGCGTCTCCATCGACGTTCCCAAAGGCCACCCGTGTGTAGCCGTTCTTCTTCCGGTAACCCGGCCGACCCGCCGTCAGGCGAAATGCTTCTTCGGAGGTCGTTGGGAAACCGTCGACCGCGTCATCCAAGATGACGATCCGACCCCGACTTCCAGTGCCAAAGCCCACCGCGATCTCGTCACGCCCGTCACCATCGATGTCGCCGAGCGCCGGCATCGTCGAGGTCCGCCGCTGTATCCGGTTCGGTACGGCGTCCAGCCTCAACCACGGTTGACCGGTCTGATTTCCTGGATGGATCGCAAAGCCCGTCGACAGATCGTCGAGAATGACGAGGCGACCCCCGTGTTTCGCCCGTCCCATTCCGACCACGAGTTCATCCATCCCATCGTCGTCGATATTTCCGATCGCCGGATACATCGGACCCCGGAAATTCTCGGGTACGGGAATCTGCATATAGCCGTCCGCGTCCGATCGCGCGGATGCGAGCGGGCTGAAGCCTGTCGCCATATCGTCGAAGACCTGCACAACGCCGAGCATCTTCAGATCAAAGCCAACCACGATCTCCGCTCGACCGTCGCCATCGAGATCTCCGCAGGCGGGATTCGTCCTCCCCGAAGCCTCGCGATAGCGCTCGGGCCCGGCGAGGATCGTCGAAACCGAAACGACGGCCTGGTTCTCGAGCAAGATGATGGCGACCTGGCCGCCACTTCCTGAGCCAAAACCAAGCACGAGATCAAGATCCCCGTCCCCGTCCAGATCGCATCGCACCGGACGAAGATCGCCCTTCGCCGCCAGTGAATCCATCGTCAGGAAGTCGAGATGGCCGTCCCCAAAAACCGTTTTGATGATCCCGTCGGAGGTCGTCGTCAGGCCCAGTCGGAAACCGTCGTCGATCGAACCCACCCGTCCCGTCCCGGCGAAATCACCCCCCGAGCCGCCGGTCGTCCCGTCGCCGGTCGTATTCGTGTCCGTCGAATCGGTGCCGGAATCCCCCCCCGTCGAAGTCCCGCCATCGCTAGTACTCGTGTCCGTCGGCGTCGGCACGACGGCCGCCACCTGCAACTCGTTCGAGAAGGCCGACTGTATTCCGTTCGAGTCGTAGGCACGCAGCGCGACGAAAAGATCGATGGAGTCTTCGAGGTCGACGGCGTAGATCACCGTCCCGCCCTCCACGGGCGGTGCGCCCAGATCGAATTCGAGCGAGTAGGTTCCCGCTTCAGACCCGATATGAAGCGAGTAGCCCACCGCTGAGGACGACGCACTCGGCTCGAATTGGACGCGGTATTCGCGCAACGCCGCACTCGCTGTCGACGAGACGATCATCGCAATCGCAGCCACGAGCATCACGCGGACGACGCCGGGAACGCGCCGCAGGCGCGAATAGGGGACGAGGGACAAATGGGGAATCAGAGTGACCATGAACAGACTCTTCGGGGGCGCCCGATTCGTCTCTGGTGATGGCCCTCACCGATCGAAAAAAAATTGCCTAGGAGCCGGACCCAAGACCCTCATGTGAAGCCCGAGCGTCGAGACGCGACATTGGCAAGGCGCGGAATCGCGGCTGTCGCTGGCTACAGCAAGGTTTTTCAACGCAGCCAGCGAGAATGCATCAGCGGAGCGCCCGAGAAGTGCGCCCTGTCACAATTTCGTGTCATATGGGGTGTTTGCGATGGGCCGTTCGAAGAGCGCCGCTCAGGGTCCCATCACGAGAGCGGCCACGTCGTCGACGAGACGCCCGATTTCCGCATCGAGATCGCTGTACCGAATCGCAAACGTCGAGTCATCGGCTCGCACGACCTCGCCGGACAACTCGAAGGGACTGACCGGCTGAATGAAGATGTAGAGCCGAACCTTCGTCCCGACTTCCGGCATCATGCTGGAACGATCGAGTCGTGCGCCCGATCTCGAGATGTTCACGAGCGTTCCTGCCCCCTCGCCCTCGCCCGTCGAGCAAAGAACGTCAAAGCGTGTTCGAAATCGAGGATGGCCGCGACGATTCACGAAGTCTCCCGGTGGTCGAGCTTCTTCCATGAATCGGTCTTTGTGGGGCTCTGCTTGAGCCCGGAGCCGATCTCCTTTCCGCCGTGACCGGCGGCGATCCCGCAACGAGTACGCAAAACGGACGAAAACGTCGAATCAGCGACGCCGACGACGCTTCTGCGCACGCTCTGAACCCCTGGACTCCCCGGCGTTTCGGGAAGGCCGTCGACGATTCGAGTTCGATCGCTTTGGCTTTCCGCCCCCGCCGGCGACGTTGAGCGTCTCCATCTCGAAACCCGGATATTGCCGTCGCGGAATCGGCGTCCCGAGAACGCGCTCCGTTTCCCTGACCCAGCCGGCGTCCTCGCGCGTCACGAGTGTGCAAGCCTTTCCGCTCTCGTCGGAGCGACCGGTGCGGCCGATTCGGTGGGTATAGGTTTCGGGCGTGCTCGGCGGATCGAAGTTGATCACGTAATCGATGCCCGCGACATCGAGACCCCGCGCCGCGATATCCGTGGCCACGAGAATGTCGAAACGTCCGTCGCGAAAGCCACCCATTGCCCGGTCTCTTTGCGACTGGCTCATATTGCCCTGCAAAGCCACCGATCGGAGGCCCTGCTTTGCGAGCTGGAGCGCGAGGCGCTTGGCGCGATGTTTGGTCCGTGTAAAGACGATCGCTGTCCGACAGTCCTCCTCGGAGAGCAGCCGATCGAGCAGGTCCCGCTTTCGGCCTTCCGCAACGGGATAGAGAGCGTGTTCGATTCGTTCGGCCGGCGCCTCGATCGCCAATTCGACGACATGAGGCTTGTGGAGGATTCGCCCGGCCAGCTCCCGAATCGATTTCGGCATGGTGGCCGAGAAGAGCAGGTTCTGCCGATCCTTCGGCAACGCCGCGAGAATTCGCTTGATGTCGGGAAGAAATCCCATGTCGAACATGTGATCCGCTTCGTCGAGGACCAGGGTTTCGACCTGACTCAGGTCGAGACGACGCTGTTGCACCAGGTCGAGCACTCGACCGGGACATCCGACGACGATCTGCGGACGACGCTTCAACGTCCGAATCTGCGAGCCGGCCGGGACACCGCCGAAGATGGTGACCGTCTCGATCGACGTGAACTTCGCCAACAGGCGAATCTCCGCATCGATCTGGATCGCCAATTCCCGGGTCGGGGCCAGCACGAGGACCCGCGGGCCTGGGCCCGGCTCCTCGATCAGTCGTTGAAGAATGGGCAGCGCAAAAGCCGCCGTTTTTCCCGTCCCGGTCTGGGCCAGGCCCATCACGTCTCGTCCCTCGAGACAGGCGGGAATCGTTTCGACCTGAATCGGTCGGGGTTCGCTCCAGCCGGCAGCCTCGAGGCCACGGGTGAGGAAGGGATCGAGCTCGAAGCGGTCAAATCCGCTGTCCGCGATGATACGCGGTTGTGCACTAGACAAATTAGTTCTCCGCCGTACGGCCGGTCCAAACCAGACACAGCACGGCACTTGTTTCTGACCCAAACAACAGAAAGGGAAAGATTGATTGGCGCGGCGCGATCTCGATCGGGGGGCCGAGAGATCCTGTTGTTCGCCGCATCGGTTCGCCGCGTGTTCTTCACGCGACGGGGCATGTGCCCTTGATGGCGGGGGTTTAGCGAGTTTCGCCCGCCTCCGCCAACCGGCCGATTGAAAGGGTCATCGGGCGTCTCTGCCCTGCGCTGTAGAAGTGTCCCCGACGTAAATCGACGAAGGACTCGAAAAGTATCCAAGCACCTGTAATCATTGAGTTTTTCGACATTCAAACAAATATCGCGAAGCTCGGGCGGACTCCTTCTCTACGCCGATCGACGCGGGGATCGTCCGAAGGACCCAGCATGATCGGCATCGGCCCTCCTGCAATCCCGGCCACCCGCCCGTGGCGCGCGTACAGTGTCGCGCTCTTCTGCGCAGTCGCGGTTCTCGTCGGATGTGCCGGCTCCGGGCCCTCGGAGCCGCTTCCCGTCCTTCGCCAAGACACGAGTGTCCAGTCTGTGCGCAAGGCCGTCGTAGAATCCGCCCGTCGCATGTTAGGCACGCCCTACCGCTTTGGCGGCGACAGCCCCGGCCGGGGATTCGATTGCAGCGGCCTCGTCGTATACAGCTACCGTCGTGCGGGCGTGGAAGGCCTGCCCCGGTCGGCCCACCAGCTCGAACGCCGAGCGGTGCCCATTTCGCTGGACGAGTTGCAGCCCGGCGACTTGCTTTTCTTCCGCTTGAGTGGCGCAAAAACCTCGCATGTCGCCATCTACGAGGGAAACCGCCATTTCATCCATGCGCCATCGAGCGGAAAGCGTGTCGAGCGAATCGCGTTCGACCACCCCTATTGGGGTCCTCGAATCGATCGCGTGGGGCGTCTACTCCCGGAAGGGCACCCCTTCATTTCGAAGCCCGTGGACTAACGGCTGGCGAAGGAGTGACCACTCGGCCGTCGAATCGCAAGAAGAACGAGCCCGACGATGATCAGCAGCGCCGGAGACGGCTCGGGCGTGACCACCGCAGCCATATTCAGCGAGAATTTCTTCCCGGGAAGCGTCGTCACATCGAAGATCGCACGTACGGCGGGCGTGCCATAGCTCGAAACGTTCTCGGCGTAGGCCTGACCGAGCATGAAGACCGATTCGAAGAAGATCTGGGCGGTCTCGAAATCGTCGAAGACGACTTCCTCCCCAAATAGCTCGCCAAGGACTTCCAGGCGAAACGTGAGAGTCTCAAAGCCGGCGCCGGTCTTTCGGAGATCCGAGAAGACGAGTGCCAGATCAGATCCACTCTCCGGAGTCTTCAGTGTGATGTCCAGCTCGATGTGTAGCGTAGAAGAATCGCGCTTCTTGCCGCGCACGCTGAGTCGACCGAGTGCCTCGACGCGTGCTCCGGGTCGCGCCGAGACCAGATCGCCCAGGGCCGCGTGGCCCGCGATGAAGGAATCGGCGCCGTCTTGAAGCGGTCGGCTCGTGATGAATACGGCCGTGGTTTTCTTCCGTGATCTGCCCGGCAGAGCCTCGCCGTAGGTCGCGATCGCCTCGAGTCGGGTTCGCCTGGATGCCTCCCGTGTCACTCTGGCAGAGACGGTTCCCGCCCTGGCGTCGGCGCTCACGTGGACGAGCGCGCCCTTCGCTTCAGCGACCGCATAGGCTTTGCGGCCGGAGGCCAGAGCCGTCGCGGTGGCCTCGCCGAATCCCTTGGCATACGCACTCGATTCGGCGTTTCCCGACTCCCCGGTTCGTATCAGGTTGAAACCGCCGCCGCCCGCGAACGCCTCAGACTGTGCGAGAACCGCGGACGCACCGCGACCGATTGCAGAGGCTTGCGAGCTCGCATCTCCTCCCCGACCCCCTGTTCCCGAAGCCGGTGGATTGAGTCCCGGCCCCGCTCCACCATTCCCGCTCGATCCCGCCTGGGCGTAGTCGTAGACCGTGACTTCGCTATCGCCATAGGCGCGCCCAACCGATCGACTCTCTG
>SMVB01145586.1_pt1 | contig 19425 bp, 15 predicted proteins | sample 2456461 | NCBI WGS metagenome assembly SMVB01 (sample SAMN11095934, study PRJNA526329) | marine sediment metagenome | biome: Marine sediment; feature: Surficial sediment; material: Deep marine sediment; isolation source: Hadal surficial sediment | place: Pacific Ocean | collected 2014-05 | depth...
CGTTTTCTGCAAGTAGGTGGTGTACCTAGAGAGATCATCACGGACGAACTGCGCAGTTATGGCGTCGCGCACCGATCTATGATTCCAGATGCCCACCACAACACACAACAGTACGCCAACAATCGAGCAGAACTTTCCCATCAACTCACCCGTGTTCGAGAACGCGGCATGCGTCGTTTCAAATCGATTAAACAGGCCCAACGATTTCTGGAAAGTCACGTCACAGTCTACAATTTATTCAATCTTCACCGACACTCGCTTTCCAGGCGTTTCTTTAAACTATTTCGCATACGATCATTCGCAACCTGGTATGTGGTTACAGCACCTTAAGCGAGAAATTTGGTCGGCGATTGACCCCCGCGAACTTTTAACTTGTCAGTACCCTCGAAAAGCACTTTAGTACTTCCGGGTCTACGCGGAAACGTGTGGGTAAAATCTGCTGGATAAAGAGTGTAAACAATTGATCAAACTGCTGCCGCCGCTGGCACGAGCCTGACGCATTGCTTCTGGAGTGTCGAGTAGTGTGTCGACCGGTGCCAGCACATCTTTGGCGGCGTCCATCAATGTGCGGCGGTCTTTGTTTTGCTTGTTCCATGGTGAACCCGGGCTCGCGGCTATGTATCTTCTGTCGTGTCTATGTATCTCTCGCCGCGCCTTTTTTTGCCACCGCGGCGCTTGCCGCGAGTAACTCTGTGAAAGACGCTTTAATGCAGTCTTCGAAAAACCCCGGGTCCGGCAGGATTTCGCGACAACTGGTAAATGAAATAGTGATGCGGCCACAATAACTCAGGACGGGGAAGATCAGCCCCATGCCCTGGGTAATGGGTCCTAAGCCTATGGCAGCAATCATGGGTGCGCCACAAAAATACAGGGGTTGTTGTGGACCCGGTATATTGGTGATGGACACGTTAAATGGCGGCACCGGTGCGGCCGCTGCAGTTTCCGTCATCAACCGTGATGCCAGAGCCGCGGTGAAGGCTGGCACGAATTTGCCGTAGTCTGTCATCTCAGCGGCACCTACCGCGGCGTGCACCTTCTTGCTGGTGCTGGTTTCAATCTGAATCGTTTGCAAGCGTTGTATTGGGTCCTCGATGTCGGTGCCGATGGCTATAAACAGAGCCGACACGCGGTTGCCACCATCGGCGACAGAATCTCCGGGCGCGCGCAAATTTACTGGCGCCATGGCGATCAAAGAATCGGTGTCCAGTTCGTTCTTGGCGTCCAGATAGGCTCGCAGGGCACCGCCGCAAATGGCCAGTACAGCGTCATTGACCGTTGCACCGGTTACCGCTTTGCGTATGCTGCGAACATCGTCTAACGACATATCGACCGAGCCAATCGCGCGATGCGCGGTGACCGTGCCATTGAAGCGGGTTTTTGGCACGCGACGAGGGGTTGCCGTGGGTGCGGCTGAAAAACTGGCTAACCCGGGATTGGTCTCAAATCGCTTGGCATTGGCGCTGAACTGCCTGGCCACAGTTTCAGCGAATCGAAACGGTTGGCGAAAATTGTTTATGCCGCTGCGAAACAGCAGTTCGGCATCGCTGGGTTGAGGCTCTGCATGCCAGGGTGTCTCTGGCGGGTCGAAGTGCGTAGCCGCAGGACTCAAGTCGTGTAGCAGTTCCAGGAAATGCAGCCCGGAAGCACCATCTACTGCCGCATGATGGGTCTTGGTGAGCACCGCAAAGCTGCCGGGTGGTACACCGCCGACATTTTCCAACCCCTCGATGACGCATAGCTCCCACAGCGGTTTGGTCATATCCATGGGGCGCGAAAAAATCCGTGATGCGAGTTTCTGTAGTGCGTCGCGGTCACCTGGTTTGGGTAACGCCACTCTGCGCACATGGTATTCCAGGTCGAAATCAGCGTCTTCGATCCAGTAGGGATAGTCTGCTTCGAAGGGTACCCGCACCAGGCGTTGGCGGGTGGTACTGCTCAGGTGTAAGCGCTCACCAACTGCACAGAGAATAGCTTCCTCATGCAGGCGCGCGGCGTCTACATCAGTACCGTCGTAAATGCACAGAGAACCCACGTGCATGGGTGCAGCGGGCGTTTCAAGGTAGACGAATGAAGCGTCTTGCGCACTGAGTTGTCGCATGGGTCACCTCGATAAGACAGCGAACAGCAGGCCCGTAATGGGGAGGGGGAGAGTACTACAGACCTGCTATCGCATAAAAGGGTGGTGTTAGGCTGCAGCTGCTTCGTCAGCTACAACTTCGTCAGCCGCAACTTCATTAGCCGCAACTTCATTAGCCGCAGGCGCTTCCTCAGCAGCTACTTCAGCAGAAGTGAACGCACCGCGCAGCACTTCACCACCACGCTCTACTGCGTCTTTTACAACTTCGCCTTGAGTCTGCAGACGCTCGGTGAGGCCGTTGTACAAGGTCTTGCTGTAGTCACGTTGCAACTCTACGAATGAAGTTACATCGCGAACTTCGCCTAAACGCTTAGCAAATGTTTGATTGGTTTCGAAATACTGCTTAATGCCTTCGCCAGCGATTTCGGACATGCGGCGCGCGACCTGGGTGTTGATTTCAAACAACTCACGACCAGCTTTTATTTGGTTTTCCATTACACTCATGATCTAAATCCTCTAATGATTAAAATTCGCGGCGCATGTTGCGCTGCACAACGGCGAGCATTGTGCACCACACAATTGTGCGATGCAACATTAAATTTCAAAAAAGTCGTTTATTTTAGCGTAGATGATCGAAAAGTGTTGTTATAGCGGTCTTTCCGGCGTGAATTAGAGTGGATATAAATTCAATTCACTGCCAGAAACACGCAAAAAGATTGCAGAATCCGCACAATTTCGGAGGTTTATCAGTTCGCAGGGGTGGGATAAGATAGCGCGCGCCAGCCTGTACGGGTGAAAGGTGCAAACTCTCCTTCGCTTTGGCTCAGACGATTAGCGATGGCATAAAGCACTGTCGGATTGAATCCTAAGCCAATATGGCTGGAGAAAACTTCAATGTTGTCCCTGTTTAGCGCATCTGCTGTGTTAAAAATATGCGAGCGTTGCCAGGGTACGACGCCGTCACTGCGGCTATAGACTGTAGTGATGGGCACATCGGGAGAGATATTTTGCAGGATATCGCGCCAGGGCAGAGGGTTGTTGGCGGGCGTGGTGAGCAATTGCCCATTGATCATCCTGGCAGTCGCGCGCAGCGACTCGAACATGGCGCTGGATTCACCGGTATCGTTTATCGGGCTTCCCAAGGTGACCACTTGGCGCACGGCAGAGCCAGCCCGGTCTGCCACCACCAGTGCGTGCACACCACCCAGACTCCAACCAATCAAACTCACTTTCTGCTTCGCTCGAGCGTAAATAGCCAGTACATGATCAATGAGTGCATCGTACCCACCCATGCGGGCTGCGCCGAGGTTGCGACCTTGTCCCCATGGATAGACGTCATAGCCAAGGAAGCCTAAAAATTCCCGTAGTACACGGGTGGAGTCGTCACCGGCAAGAAAGCCGGGGATGACCACGACCGGATGGCAATCGCCGCGCGGGGATGTTGCCAGCCACGGCGCACTGGCCGCTAAGGAGGTAATTTCCAATCCTGCCCGTGGTATTTCAGCCAGACGTAATATTGTTTGCAGATTGTTAGATGGCATTGTCAGGCTCAGTTGGGGATTTGGGTAAGAGGGACATTGTGGGGGCGTTATTTTGCATTGCAACAATTTAGTTGACCCAGTGGATATTAGTAGGGACACTCCGGGCTGGATCCCTGATGATAGTGGAGAAAAAGATACGGCATGCCTGATAGAGACAATGTTGTAGCGCACAAGAAATCCACGCCGGAGATTCACCATTCTGTAACGGAGCTGGGACGGGCCGTTGGCGAATTTCTCTGGCTCGGGATGGTGTGGCCGGTCCTTGGTGGCAACGGCGGTGGTGATGGGCATCCGGTGCTGGTACTGCCAGGCTTTCTCGGTAGCGATGTGTCAACGTCGGTTTGCCGACGTTATCTACGACAGCAGGGCTTCAAGGCACTGCCTTGGCTACAAGGCCGTAACACCGGCAGGGCATCTATGCAGGCAGGATTATTAGAGCGATTCTTAACCGTCAGCGATGAATACGCACGCCCGATCTCGCTGGTCGGTCATAGTCTGGGTGGTGTGTTTGCGCGTGAATTGGCGCGCCAATTTCCCGACAGGGTGCGTGCCGTGGTAACTCTCGGCAGTCCGTTCGGAACTCAGCACGGTGGTTCGGTAGCGGGTATAGTGCGTACGACATTCGAGCGCGTTGCTCAGCGCTCGGTGGACGAACTGCGGGAGGCACTGCCGACGGCCGATCCCCGCGAGCCACCGGGTGTGCCAAGCACGTCCATCTACAGCCGCGCCGATGGCGTAGTGCACTGGCAAAGCTGTCTTCAACAGGACACCCATCAAACAGAAAACATAGAGGTTTTAGGCTCCCATATTGGCATGATCGTCAACCCGAGCGCTTTAGTGGCCATCGCCGATCGTCTCGCACAGCCACATGGTGGCTGGCGCAAATTCAGAGCGCGCAGCACCGTGCCCGGTGTTTACTATCCGTCTTGACGGGGAGCGGACACGTACCGTGCATAAGTTAAAAAAATATCCCAATCGCCGACTTTACGATATGACGCAAAGCAAATATGTCACCGTGGATGACGTGCGTAAGCTGATCGTCAAAGGGGAAAGTATAGAGGTCATCGATAGTAAGAATGAGAACGATCTGACACGTTCCGTACTTCTGCAGATATTGGCAGAGCAGGAACAGAAAGGGCACGGTACGGTGCTGACCAACCGGACTATCGAACAACTGATACGCTTTTATGGGGATAGTTTAGGCCGGGTGGTGAGTCGTTATATCGAAGAAGCGATGAGCGCGTTTATAGAACAACAAGACCTCTATCGTAATCGAATGCGCCAGTTCAACGCGTTGAACCCGCTGAATGTAATGCGCCAGGCATTTGAATCCAGCTTTGGTCGCTCCAGCGAGACGGTTAAGCCCACGGACGATGACGAATCAGCAGCGCCCGACGACAAATAGAATTCGAAAACTGATAAGAGGGAGAAGATGCGCTTAGCAGATAAAGTTGCGGTGATAACCGGCGGCGCGAGTGGTATGGGCAAAGCGACCGTGTTGCGGTTCTTAGCGGAAGGCGCCCAGGTGGTGGTTGCCGATTTCAACGCGACCACGGGTGAAGCTCTGCTCGCTGAAGCAGCAGATCTTGGCTATGCGGAAAATATTCGCTTTATCAAAACCGATGTCGCCAATGAAGCGGATATAGAAGCAATGTTCGCCTGCGCAGTAGATCAATTCGGCAGTTTGGACATTGTCTTCAACAATGCTGGCGTAGGTGGTGCGATTGGGCCGTTAACGGAAACCACCGTCGACGCCTGGGACTACACCATGGATGTCCTCGCCAAAGGTGTGTTCCTGGGTATCAAGCATGCAGCGCGAATCATGCGTGCTCAGGGGCGAGGTGGCTCGATCATCAACACGGCTTCTATTGCTGGTTTGAGTGGCGATGGTGGCCCCATGGTCTACTCCGCTGCCAAAGCCGCGGTCATCAGCCTCAGCAAATCTGCTGCGGTAGAACTGGCGCGCGACCTGATACGGGTAAACGCAATTTGCCCGGGATTTATCGCCACACCATTGGCATCTGGCGGTCAGCTAGAGGCCACGCAGGAACGCTTTGCCAAATCTCAACCCTGGCCTGAATACGGTGATGGTGAACACATCGCTGGTGCCGCGCTATTCCTGGCCTGTGAAGATGCACGGTTTGTCACCGGCGAAGCACTGGTGGTCGATGGTGGTTTAACCGCTGCCGGTCCGGAACTGTCGAAAAAGTTCCCGCGTGGCTCAGCACGGGACTCAAAAGTGACCGGCATTACCAAAGGCAGTACCGGAGAGGCGGCAGAAATTCAACGCCTCGATACCTAACCCCAACTATCGGAGTCGCAGAGAGGTTATCTGGCTTTCGCGCCAGCCGTAGCGGACGGCTTTGGCTTCTATCGCAGGCTCATTTTGATCAGGGGCTTGGACCGGTTGGTGATAAAGGTGCCAATGGGACTCGCCGCGGTAGCGGTAGCCAATGGATGCGCCATTGGCGCTGTGCATGGTGATGAGATCGCCTTTGAGCTGGAGAACCGGTGCGGGTGTTGTGGGCACTGCGCCGTCGACCAACAGGTTGTCGCGCATCGTTTGCTCGGCTTGTTCGCTGGTGTCACCTACTTTTTGCAGAAAAGCATCGAGTTCTGCACTCAGGGTGCGCAATATATTCTGATGTTCGGGTGACGTGGCCAGATTCGTGAGTTCATGGGGATCGGTGACGATATCGTACAATTGTTCTGTGCCAACGGGTTCGAACCACCGTCGCTGGTGTGCGTTGAGGTTGCCGGATTGATAGGCTGTTCGCCACGCACGAACCATGTCCAGATTATCCCGATAGGCCAATGCATGACCGCCGGGTACTTCGGGATGCCAGCTGCGGATGTATTTGAAGTGATTGCTGCGAATCGCTCGTTGACGGTCCTTGACTTCGTCGATGCGATCTCTTGAAGCGAATATATACCCACGCTCACTGCTGAAGATTGATTGGCCATGCAGATATTCTGGCGCTGGGATGTTGGCTAATTTCAGGATGGTTGGGGCGAGGTCGACGAAGCTCACGAGACGGTCGTCTTGTGCCGGTAGTGGGCTCAGACCGCTGCCGACGAGTTTCTGCAGTGCCGGTGGCACGTACAGGATCAGCGGTACATGCAAGCCGGAGTCGTACAACTCGCGCTTCGCACGTGGCAGCCCATCGCCGTGGTCGGTGGTCCAGATGACGATTGTGTTGTTGCTCAGCCCCTGCGTCCTCAGTGCCTCGATTATGCGGCCAACCCGTGTGTCCATCATACGAATGTTGTCGTAGTGGCGAGCCATGTCAGAACGCACAGAAGGTAAGTCCGGGTAGTAGGGTGGCAACGTCACATCCGCGGGGGGGGTTTGCCTTGCAGAAACCAGATTGCCGGCTCTACGCCATTGTTGAGTGGCTTTATGGGTGGCGCTATGCGGCTCACCGTTTGCGCGCATGATGCCGCTTTCGTGGGTCTCCATGAAGTTGATGAGGCCGAAAAAAGGTTGTCCCGGTGCGCGTTCACGCCAGGCGAAATCGTCTGCACCTTGACGGTCCCAGATGGAAAATGGCCCTGAACCCGCGCGCACGCCGCTGAACTGATAATCCAGCTTGTTGTCGGTGAAGGTAAAGTAACCGTTGGCACGCAAAATCTCCGGGAAGGCGCGTAGCTGTGGATCGGGTTGCGCGAAATATTCGCCGAGCGGGCCGGTGGAGGTACGCATGTGCTGGCCACCAAAACTGATCTGATGCAGACCGGTAATGAGAGCCGCTCGACTCGGTGCACAGACGCCGGCGGTGGTGAACACGCTGGTAAAGCGAGTGCCTGCGGCAGCAAGGTCATCGATGTTGGGCGTATCTGCCAGGGCGTCGCCGAAGCTTGCGATGCGCGGGCTTAAGTCTTCTGCGACCAGCAGCAGAATGTTTGGCTGGGTTGCCGCATGTGCGAATGGTGCCCACATCAGGCAAAACATCCCGTGTGCCAGGAATTTTCTAACTGGTTTCATAAATACATTACGGATAGCACCCAACTCAGGGTAATCCACATAATCACGCATAGCGGCGCGCCCACTTTAACGAATTCCGCGAACGTATAGTTGCCGGCACTCATCACCAGCAGATTCGTTTTGTAGGCCATTGGTGTCACATAACTCATATTCGCGCCAAACAACACTGCGAGCACGAAAGGTTCAGCCGGCAGTTGCAATGCCTGGGCGATACCGACGGCGATTGGCGTGCCGATTACTGCTGCGGCATTGTTGGAGACAACGTTGGTGAGAATAGCCAGTAGCAGCATCAGCGCGGACAACACCACGGTCGGGCTTGAGCCTTGAGTGGCGAAGAGAAACACCTGGGTCAGATACTCGGTTGCACCTGTGACCTGTAAGCCCATGCCTAAGGCCAGACTTGCAGCGACCACAAAATAAACGGACGGGCTGATGGCACGAATCGCAGCGCCGATGGATAAACAACGAGTCAGCAGCATGACCGCGCAACCAGCGATGGCGGCTATGGCAATAGGCATCACGCCGAAGGCGGCAAAGGTGACTACCACCAGCAAGATCCCCAGTGCCATGCTGGCTTTTTCCGACTTTGGCAGCTCAACACTGCTATCGAGCACCAGAAACTCTGTGGATCTTTTCAGGTTACCAATTTGTTCTTTGGGGCCTTGTACCAATAGCACATCGCCAGGTTGCAAGATGACTTCGTGGATTTCTTCGCTGATGCGCCACACTTCTTTGCCGGCTCGGTGCAAGGCCAATACAGCGAGTTGAAATCGATCTAGAAAGTGGGCGTAGGACAGATTGGCGCGGTCAAGGCTTGAGCCCTGGACAACAGCGACCTCCGCCAGAGTTTGATTGTCTGCGGAAAGAGGGTGCTCTTCATCGACCTTCGTTTCACCGGAATACAGCTCTGCCTGCAACGCTTCTTCGAATGCCTTTAGATTCTGTGGCGTATCCCGCACGCGCAACCGGTCGCCACTACGCAAGGCGACATCGGGCAGCGGCATGATCATGGTATCGGCGCGCCGTATCCGCACAACCTTCATATCGCCGCCGGTCATGGCAATCGCATCAGCCAGGGTCTTGCCGGTGGCGAGGGATTCGTCACCCAATAGCAATCGAGCATCGAAAAGACGTGGCGATGGGTCCAGTAGTTTTGAATCTCGCTCAGGTAGCAATCGTGGCGCGATCAGCCACAGGTAGGCAATGCCGACGCATGCACCGATGGAGGCCGGTAGCGCAAAGTCGAATAAGCCGAATTTTTCCAAACCAAGATCGGCGGCGATATTGACGACCAACAAATTCGTTGAAGTACCGATCGTGGTCGCCATGCCGCCGACGATGGTGGCGAAGCCCATGGGCATCAACACCCGGGCAGGTGATGTGTTGTTGCGTAGGCAGACACTGATGAGAATAGGCAACAACAATACAACCACCGGGGTGTTGTTGACGAAGGCGGAAAGAAACGCACCGACAATCAGGGTGGCTAAGAGAGATAAGAATGGCGCACGCCCCCACAGTTTGCCCAACAGGCGACCTACCGGTTCCAGTGCGCCGGTGCGCACTAATCCCTGGCCAAGCACCATGAGTGCGCATACTGCGATTAGGGCTTCGTTGGCAAAGCCGAAGAAGAGATCGGTGGGGTCGAAATCCGCAAATGGAAACAATGCGAAACCGACAACCAGTACCACCAACAGCGACAGCGAGGTGATTTCCAACATCAATTTTTCTTTGCTGAAAAAAAACAACGCGGCGGCCGTCGCCAGCATCATGGCTAGAGCATGTAAATTTGGTAGTTCTGGGAAACTATCCATAGGTGTCGTCAGAATTGTCAGTGAGGTTGCATTGTACTTGGCAAACCCCGCGTCAAGAAGTGCTACAAATCATCATCATGCCTGTGATACATTGCCGCGCCATGAACAAGCGTTAAAGACCCCGGAAGGCCATGCCACCGGGGTTTTGTTTTGTGGGTCGAAAATAAGGAACTTCAACAATGGCGGAATTCGAACACAGTGGCGATGCGCAGGAACAAGACGAGCTCTACACCGTTCGTCATAGCCTCGCTCACGTCTTAGCCCAAGCCGTGCTGGAGATGCGACCCGGTAGTACGCTGGGATTCGGGCCGCCGATAAAGGACGGCTTCTACTACGACTTCATACTCTCTGAACCGATCACGGAGGAAGATTTCCCTGATTTGGAACGACGTATGAAGAAGATTTGCAAGAAAGGACAGCGCTTCGATCGCGAGGATCTTGATGCCGCTGCTGCGCTGGCTCGCATCGCGGAAATGGGCGAACCTTATAAAGAGGAATATGGTGCCGAGTTGTTGCAAAAACATGGTCTGCCTGGGCTTTCCTTTTACCGTAATGGGCCCTTTGTTGATATGTGTGAGGGGCCCCATGTTGATACCACCCGGGCGATCCCCCGGGATGCTTTTAAACTGCGTAGCGTGGCCGGTGCTTACTGGCGTGGTAACTCCGACAATGTGATGATGACCCGCATCTATGCCTGGGCGTTTTTGGACAAAGAGACCCTCGATAAACATGTCAACGCGTTTATCGAAGCCCAGGCTCGGGATCACAAAAAACTTGGTCGTGAGTTGGGTATTTACACCATCGACAATGACATTGGTCGAGGGCTGCCGTTGTGGTTGCCAAATGGCACGGTGATCCGCGATGAGCTGGAAAACTTCGCCAAAGAGCTCGAGTTCAAAGCAGGCTATCAACGCGTGTCTACGCCGCATCTGGCCAAAGAAGAGTTGTATCGGACCACTGGCCATTTACCTTACTACGAGAAGGATATGTACCCCGCCATGGAGGTGTTGGAGTCGGTGGAAGACGGTGAGGGTGAAGAAACCCAGCGTCGTGTCAAGGAGTCCTATCGGCTGCGCCCGATGAACTGTCCTCATCATCACAAGATCTTTTCCGCAGTCCCGCGGAGCTATCGCGACCTGCCTTTGCGCCTGGCTGAATATGGCCAGGTCTACCGTTTCGAGGACTCTGGCGCCGTCGGGGGTCTGGTCAGGGTGCGTGGCATGGCGATGAACGATGCCCATATTTACTGTACAAAGGAACAGATCAAAGACGAGTTCAAAGCGGTGATCAACCTGTCGACTGAGGCCTATCGGGTGCTTGGTATCGACGACTACAAGATCCGCTTTTCTCGCTGGGACCCGCAAGATCCCAAGGGCAAGGAAAAGTATGTTGATAACCCCGAAGCCTGGGAAGAGTCAGAGTCAATATTGGCCGAGGTGCTTGATGAGCTTGATATAGAGTTTGAAGAAGGTCTTGGCGAGGCCGCATTTTATGGCCCGAAGCTGGACTTTCAGTTTGTCACCGTGACCGGCCGGGAAGAATCTGTGTCTACAGTGCAACTGGACTTTGCCGTACCGGAGCGCATGGGGCTGAAGTATGTCGGGCCAGACGGGTCCGAGCATACCCCGTACTGCATTCATCGGGCGCCATTCAGTACCCATGAACGTTTTGTCGCGTTTCTCATTGAACACTATGCCGGTGCGTTTCCGACCTGGCTTGCACCGGTGCAAGTACAGATACTGACCGTGGGTGAACAGTTTGATGACTATGCCCGGGGGGTGGTTGCAGGCTTGCGTGAGCAGATGGTACGCGCCGAACTGGCGCCTTCGGATGACACTTTACCGAAGAAAATACGCCAGGGCACAGTGCGCAAGATTCCGAATTTGCTCATTGTCGGAGAGCGTGAGGTGGCGGACGGCACGGTTACTTTGCGGCGTTACGGTCACCGAGACCAGCACACCATGAGTGTGGACAGCTTTACCACGGCGCTGATGAAGACCATCGGCGAGCGCCGCCTGGCGTTCGCCCTTCCTGACGAGGTGGATAGCGGTACTTAGCCGTCGCTATTAGCCTCTGCATTGGGGAGGGGCGTCTGCGCGCTGGAGCTTGCTACCGACGATGGTTGTATCGACTCGAGCTGGACAATTTGTCTCGATAAATCGATCAAGTCGAGTAGCACTTTACCTGCTTCTTCGAGCATCGCGTTGTCTTCGATGACACCAATTTCTTCTGCATCAGCTTTGCTGGCGGTATTTCCGTGCACGTCAGCAAGTGCCTGGTCTTCAAGATCTGGCGTGTCTGGTTCGTTTGCGTCTTCTTTCTCTTTAGCTTCAGCCTCGACCAGTTCGTCCAAGTGATCCATTGAATCAGCGAGTGTTTTGCCGCGTGCTGCGCGCAGGCTGTTTTCAAGGTCAAGGCGCCATAGATCGTCCTTGGCCTTTTCCTCGCGCCGGATTGTTTCATTGAGGGAAACATGAGTACGCAATGCCGATTCTTTGCCTTTCTTTGACAGCGCGCGCAAATAATTGAAGTCAACATTGTCGGCCACGCGGGCTGCGTGGCGACGTTGTAGCTCAGCCAACATGGGCTGCAGGTCATTGGTTTGTTCGTATACAGCGGGTTGAATCATGTCCCAGGGCATGGCGTCGTCTAACGAGCTTTCACCAATCTGGTCAACATTGAACAATTCGGGAAAGGTTACATCCGGCAGAACGCCCTGATGTTGGGTGCTTTGACCTGACACGCGGTAAAACTTAGCCGCGGTAATCTTAAGCTGGCCGCGATTCAGTGGAATCAATGTCTGTACTGTGCCTTACCAAACGTCTGGCTGCCGAGAATGAGGCCGCGTCCATAGTCTTGGATGGCGCCGGCGAAAATTTCTGATGCGGAAGCCGACAGCCGATTGACCATCACCGCCATGGGGCCATCCCAAGTGACCACGCCGTCTGTGTCGGCATATACGTTGGCCCGCCGGCGGGCTGATTTAACCTGCACGGTGGGACCGGATGTAATGAACAGACCGGTCAAAGTGTCAGCTTCCTGCAGGGAACCACCACCGTTGTTGCGCAGGTCGATGATCAAGCCATCGATATTTTCTTCCTTCAGCTTGGTGATCAGTTTGGCGACATCCCGAGTGGTGCTGCGATAGTTGGGATCGCCCTGTTGGCTGGCGCGAAAATCGACGTAAAAAGTCGGCACATCGACGATGCCGATCCGGTACTCCCGGCCATCTTGATTGAGCGTGAGCAATTTTGCCTGAGCAGCTTGTTCTTCCAGCTTCACTGTATTGCGCGTGATGGAAATGACTTTGCTGGTATCGTCTTCGTTGTCGGCAGGGATGATCTCGAGGCGCACCAGGGACCCTTTCGGCCCCCGGATGAGTTCAACAACATCGTCCAAACGCCAACCAACAACATCTATGAGCGGGCCTTTTTCGCCCTGGCCGACACTGACTATTTTATCAGCCACACCAAGGTTGCCTGCTTTGTCGGCTGGCCCGGCTGGTACTAAACGCACCACCGTGGTGTTGTCATCTTCGCTGTTCAGGACCGCGCCAATACCTTCCAAAGACAACGACATGTTGATGTTGAAATTCTGCGACGTGCGCGGTGAAAAATACTGAGTATGCGGGTCGTAGGTGCTGGCGAAAGAATTGACGTAGACTTGGAACGCGTCTTCACTCTTGGTCTGGATCGTTTGCTTGATGCGATTCTTGTATCGTTTGGTCAGCAGTTCGCTGATCTCTTCCAAATCCTTGCCGTTGATCTTCATAGACAGCACAGCGGCCTTTAAGCGTTTGCGCCAGTAATCGTCTTGAGCAGTCTGGTCCGCCGGCCAGGGTGAAAATTCGCGGTCGATTTCGATGTCTTCAACGACCTCAAAATCTATGTTGTCAACGCCACGCTCGATTTCACCGAGTAGATACTGCAGGCGGTCAACCACACGTTCTTGATAGCGGTTGAAGATCTCGAATGCAGGTGCGAGATTGCCACGTTTCAGGGCGTCGTCGAGTAGGTAGCGATACTGTTCGAAACCGGCAACATCGGCTGCCAGAAAATAAGCACGCCCACCGTCGAGGGTATTGAGGTACTTGTCAAAGATGTCGCTGGAAAGGCCATCGTCCAGTGGCTTCTTCACATAGTGGTGGTGGCGCAACTGTTCTACCACTGCCAGGCTGGTACCTTTGTGTACTTCCAGCGGTGTTAACGTCGGCACCTCAACGGGTTCTGGTACAGGTGATGAAACCGGCGTTGGCTGCTCGGATTGGGCAACGACGGTAAAAGAGACTAGACCGGCTGCAAGCAATCCATAGATTCGAAGGTTGCGATAAAACTGCCAATTCATAATGTGCTACCACTTTTCCTGCAGACTTATAATTCCCCGCCAAAGCTGCACCTGTCTGCTAAGATGCGGCCGCGCACGTGATACACAATGCGACACGTATGCTTATATGACTAGCCGGAATTTGTTTCAGTTCCCCAACTGTCCAGAAAGGCTCTGCCTTCCTGGGAGAGTATCAAATACATGCCCAGGCTCTGTGTGCAGAATGTAACCCGGTAGTAACGCATGCCGCAACCGAAGCCGATTGAAGAATTAAGGACGCAAAATTGAAAAACCTCGGAATTAAGGCGGTGTTGGCAGGTCTTTGCGCAACGCTTTTATTGATGGGCTGTGAGCCATCTGCAGTTGCGGAGGGTAAAGCCGCCACAGAACAAGGCAACAAAGTAGTGTTAGATAGTGAGATAAAAGAAGCCAGTTATTTGCTCGGCTATCAACGAGCAGAAGGCATGCTGCAACAAACTGAAGGTACGCTGGATATGCAGGCATTTCTGCACGGTTCTACAGACTTCGTTAACCAGACGCAGAGCCAGGTCGACCCTGCCGATAAGAAACGTGTCATGCAAGCGTTGCAGACTGCTGTTACCGCAAAAAAAGCAGAGGCGAGCGCAGGTATACGCGAGGCAGGTGACAATTATCGAGCAGAATATGCAAAGCGCGACGGCGTCACGACGCTGCCTTCGGGAATGCTCTATGAGGTGATGACAGAAGGCTCCGGACCGAAGCCGACGGCTGCTGACACGGTGAGCACGCACTATCACGGCATGCTGATCGATGGCAGTGTCTTTGACAGCTCTGTAGAACGAGGCCAACCCGCGAGCTTTGCCGTTGGTGGCGTGATCGCCGGTTGGACGGAAGCTCTGCAGCTCATGTCGGTTGGATCCAAGTGGAAGTTGGTCATTCCGCCGGATCTGGCATACGGTGAGCGAGGTGCAGGTGGAGATATTGGACCCGGCGCGACCTTGATATTTGAGGTCGAATTGCTGGAAATTAAATAGGTTCGTCCATTATTCGGGGTCGTCTTCAACGATGACGCCGAGTGGTTCAAGCAGTGCGGCAAGTTGACTGAAATAGATACGCACGCCAGACAGATCGATCTGCTGGGGATTAATGTTGTTGAAACGACAGCCTCGCAAATCCGCGCCACGAATCGTAAGACCCACTGCGTGGATGTTGTGCAACTCGCTGCCACGCAGGTCTGCGTCGCTTAAATCGCAGTAATCAAAACACACCTCCAGCAATCGGCTGTCTGTGAAGGTGCACCCTGCAAGATAGGTGTTGGCGAGATTTCCGTAAGAAAAATTGCAATCGCGCAAGGTGAGCGCTGCCAACATCGTGTTACCGATGGGCAGGCGGAAATCGGCATTTGACAGGTCGGCACCTTGTAGCTGGCAATTCTCGAATGTCAGGTCATAGCCGTTGGCTCGAATGAATTCAACCACAGTCAGATTGCAGTTGTTGAACAGGGTTTCACGCAACGTGGCTTGGCTGAAATCTGCCGGATTTTCCGATGAGGCGTTGTTGAACTGACAGCGTAGAAACTCGCTGCGACTCAGATCTGTGGCTCGAAAGCTACAGCCTGCGAATGCACAATTGTTGAACCGGCAATCGGTCAGATCCTGCTGAGAAAAATCCTCGTCGCAAAAATCTTTGTCGCTGACTGTCGAGCCACTTTCTATGGTGCTTCTAGCCAATGCACTAGAGCGGGTGCAGGCGAACCGGCAGTTGGGTTATGCCGCGGATAAAGTTGTTGGGATTGCGTTCGACCTTGCCGACCAACTCCACCGAGTGAAAACGTTTGAGGATTTCTTCCCACAGCACTCTTAACTGTAGCTCGGCTAGTCGATTGCCCATGCAGCGGTGGATGCCAAAGCCGAAACTAACGTGACTGCGGGCATTGGGCCGGTCGATAACCATGCGTAACGGATCGGCAAACACTGTTTCGTCGTGGTTGCCTGACAGATACCACATAACCACCTTGTCACCCGCCTTAATGGTCTTGCCAGCAAGTTCGGTGTCTACTACGGCGGTGCGTCGCATGTGAATGACGGATGTCTGCCAGCGCACCATCTCCGCCACCATGTTGGGAATCAGCTTGGGGTTGTCGCGTAGTTTCTGGTATTCGTCGGGGTAACGGTTTAGACCGAGCACACCGCCACTGATGGTATTGCGCGTGGTGTCGTTGCCGCCGACGATCAGCAGCATGATGTTGCCAAGGAATTCGCGAGGTCTGGACATCATATCTTTGGTCGCCTCGCCGTGGGCCATCATGGAGATGAGATCAAATTTGGCCGGTTGTGCAGCCCGTTCTTGCCACAACTGGGTAAAAGTCTCGACACATTCAGCCAGTTCACGTTGCCGGGTTTCTACCGGTATGGCCGCGTCACCCATCAGTAGAGGCGTGGCCGTGGCCAGATCCGACCAGTGGATGAGCTTATTGCGGTCCTCATAAGGAAAATCGAACAAGGTCGCCAACATCCGCGCGGTTAGTTCTACTGAGACCAGATCCACCCAGTTGAACTCCTCACCCACCGGCAAGTTGTCGAGAATATCTGCCACCCGTTCCCGTATCAGCGGTTCGAGGTTCTTCAGATTGTTCGGTGCCACCGAAGGCGCAACGGTTTTACGCTGTTCATCATGCTTCGGCGGGTCCATGGCAATGAAATTTTCGAGTTGAACCTCTGGCTCCGCATCGAGGTCACCGATGGTGATACCGCCCACCTCGGACGAATAAATATCATGGTGGGTATCCACATGTTTGATGTCCTGGTGTCGGGTGACGGACCAGAAAGGACCCGTCGCGCTGTCCTTGCAATAATGCACGGGGTCTTCTGCCCTTAACCTGGCGAAGTAAGGTGCCCAGGCATCACTGCTATACAGTACGGCCCGACTGACATCGATGTCTTCCAAGGCCAGGTCGTTGACGTCTGGGACTACTTCGTCTGTTGAATGGTCGATGGCTTCGCTCATGGTCTCTCCCTGGATGACATTCGATATGAATACCATATCTGTGTAGTGCTTGCCTAGATTGTAAGAGTTCGGTTTTTTTGAAGAATCGAATGTAGCCGGGCTAGGGAAGCTACTCGGTCTATTCCGGACCGCTGTGAACACATCCCTGTGCGCTGCGACGGCGTCGTCCTGACGCCGACGCTCCTGAATAGACCGAGTAGCTTCCCTAGCCCTGCGTATGCGGTTGTTCAGCAGTGTCTGAACTCTCGCAGTATTGAGCACACCCTAGTCGGGTTAGCATGAATACACACCGACCTGTGTGATACTGAAGGCATACAGGGAATATGTGGCGTACGGGGAAGAGTGTCGGAAGCAGCAACAGATTCGCTTTGGCGTAGTCAACAATTCCGCGCCTACCTGAGTAGTACCGCCCTGTCTGGTATGGCCCTGGCCATGCAGCAACTACTGCTCAGCTGGATTCTGATCGGTATTCTAGAGTTGCCCGCCACCCAGGTAGGCCTCATACAAGCCCTCATCGGCTTTCCCGGCATATTCGTTCTGTTGATGGGTGGCGCCGTTGCAGACCGCGCCGATCCCCGCAACCTGCTAATCGGTGTGTATATCATCGCTCCGATATTTCCAGTGTTTCTGATCGCCATGGACTTCGGCGGCTGGTTCGCCGTTTGGAGTGTCATCGTGTGGGGTTTTGGTATGGGCCTGGTGCAGTCCTATTCCATGCCTGCCCAGCAAGCTATTCTCAATCGCGTCAGCGGTGATCATGTGGAAAAAAGCGTCACCGCGGCGACCGCCGCAGGGTTTGTGGTGCAAGTCATAGGCCTCGGCCTGGCGGGGCAAATTGACCGCCTGGGTATCAGTCCAGTGCTGTTCGTACAGGGGCTGGTGATCGCGTTGGCGGCCTGGGCGATGACCCGGGTCAGTAAAGTAACGAATGAATCACCGCGCCTCAGAGAAAGTACGCTGCGTGGGATCGCCGATGGCTTGCGGGCGACCTACCGCAATCGCGTGATTTTCAATGTATTGGCCATCAATTTTGCCTCAAGCATATTTAATGCCGGTGCAATGATGACGGTGCTGCCATTTATCGTTAAACGCGTTTATCAAGGTGATGCGCTGACATTGTCTGCCTTGATGGCAGTGTTTTTCGGTGGCGCTGCACTATCAAATGCTATTTTGCTGCGGTTCATGCCTTTGCTGCGGCCTGGGCGGTTGTTTCTGGTCATGCAGTTGTCGCGGGTCGTGGTGCTCTACGTGGTCTACCTGCGTCCGGATTGGTGGTTGTTGGTTCTCGCTGTTTTCTTCTGGGGTTTGAACATGGGTGTCACCAGCAATTTGCCGCGGACCATTGTGCAGGAATCTGCGGAACCGGCATTTCGGGGTCGGATATTATCAGTGTTCAGCGTCAGCATGGTCGGCAGCGCGCCGATTGGTGCGGTAGTGCTGGGTTGGCTGATTGAAAATGTCGGCACGTTGAACGCGTTGTGGCCTGCCATGTTGTTGTCGGTGCTGTTGTTTGCCTATGGCACCCTGTTTACCGGAGTGTGGCGTTACCAAAGCCAGCCGAGCGTGTCGGCTACCGGAAGCGCGCCCTGAATATAGCCATTGGACCCAGGGGATAATGGCTTTAGGCTAGTGTTTTTAATCACGAGCAATCAGTGTGACGACCAGCGATCAGCGCGATACCCGGCGAGATTATGCCCTCGGTGAACTACGACGGGCAGACCTTGAACAAGATCCCATGGCCCAGTTCAGTCAGTGGTTGCAAGCGGCTATCGGTGAAAAATTGGTTGATGCCACCGCCATGACATTGGCTACCGCAGATTCAGCAGCACGGCCTTCGGCACGCATCGTGCTGCTCAAACACTACAACGAGGCAGGCTATGTCTGGTACTCGGGCTATGACAGTCAGAAAGGCGAGGAGTTGCTGGCAAATCCACATGCGACGTTGCTGTTCTATTGGCGCGAGTTCAATCGTCAAGTGCGTATCAGCGGCAATGTCGAGCGCATAGAGCGCGGGGATTCTGAAAGCTATTTCCTTTCTCGACCGAGGGAAAGTCAGGTTTCAGGTGCTGCCAGTGAGCAATCTGCGGTGATTGAAGATCGGGCTGCGCTACAAGCCAAAGTCACAGAACTGGATGCCCGATATGCTGGCAGTGATGTGCCGGTTCCGCAAAACTGGGGCGGTTACTGCCTTAAAGCATCAGGATATGAATTCTGGCAGGGTCGGGTGGGGCGCTTGCATGACCGGTTTCGCTACCGTGTAGATGGCGATGGTTGGTTGATCGAACGCTTGCAGCCTTAAAGCTGTACCCACATAACAAAAGACCCCAGCCGTAGCTGGGGTCTAAAGGGTAGTTTGCGTCAGTTAAATGACGAATCTACATGCTGGCAGTAACTCTCGCGAACCAGATTAAGCCGCGCCCGTCATGCAACGTACCATCGTATGCCGTGACGTTTGCGATAATCGGTGGCTCCTCATCGAAGAGGTTCTGAATGCCGATAGTGACACTACTGTCGCTGAAGAAGCCACGATCACCAAAGCTGTATGTGTATTGCACATCCACTGTGGTGAAATCCTCAATAGTGGAATCCACCATGTCGCCAGCCAGGTGTCCATTGCCAGCCAGTTTAACTGTTTCAGAGAAAACGAATTTGAGACTTGCTGGCGTGTCATCGTCAACTCCATCGACGTATTTCACGATAACA
>SMVB01407968.1_pt1 | contig 19399 bp, 15 predicted proteins | sample 2456461 | NCBI WGS metagenome assembly SMVB01 (sample SAMN11095934, study PRJNA526329) | marine sediment metagenome | biome: Marine sediment; feature: Surficial sediment; material: Deep marine sediment; isolation source: Hadal surficial sediment | place: Pacific Ocean | collected 2014-05 | depth...
CGAGAAACGGGTTGGCCTCGGCCTGTTCCAGCAACAGCTCGCTGTCGAGGCTTGCAGCCAGACGCCTGGCAAGGCTCGTCTTGCCGACCGCGATTGGGCCCTCGATTACGATATAGCGTGACTCTGACATAACTTCTTGTTCTTCATCAGCTGCTTTTTATTTCCAACGCCAGCTCCGACGCGACCCGGATCGCCTCAGCCTGCGACTCGCTCCAACATCGACCCGTCCACGTCAGCGGCCAGGCGACGCACCGAATCCAGACCCGGTATCGGGAGTTCGGGCGCGATCTCGAGTAACGGGAACAATACAAAATTTCGCCGGGAAATGCCCGGGTGCGGAATACAAAGCCCCTCCTCGTCTATCGAGCGGCAGGCATAGGTCAGAATATCGAGATCGATGCAGCGCGGCCCCCAGCGAACCTGCGCGACGCGGTCGCGGCCCAGCTTGCGTTCGAGAGCCTGCAATGCCGACAGCAGGTCGCGCGGTGCGAGCTGCGTGAGTATGCAGGCGACAGCATTGACGTAATCGGGTTGATCGGGCGACCCCATCGGCGGGTTGCGATACAACCCGGACATGAACTGCACCCGCGTCCCGGGCAGCGCACCGAGGCCGGTCAGCGCCGCGCGCACCTGTGCGACCGGATCATCGAGATTACTGCCGACGCCGATGCAGGCCGGAATCCAGAGACGAGTGTACAAAATGGTGCCGGCACCTTTCGCCTTGTGCCGGACGCTAAGGCGCCGAACCCTGGCGTCGACTGCGGGAAGATGACCTGCGCCGGCGTCCGCTGCTGGTCCCCAGGGTCTTGCGCTGCTCTTGCGGTGACTGCTCCTGAATCCCGGTCCAGAATGTTGCGATCTCGCCATCGAGCTCACCGACCTCCGCCCGCAGCAACATCAGGTCGAAGGCGGCGCGAAACCGTCGGTGGGACAGCAGGCTCATCGCCCGCTTGCCCCGCATCTGCAAAAAGCGCGGCTGCAGTTGCAGCATCTCGCGCATCGGGAAACTGAAGCGGCGCGGCAGCGCGATGCGGCGCGCCTGCAGCAGGCTGATCTCGGTCGAGGCGCTGACCAGTGCCTGCGCCTCCGAACAGTTGCTGTCCCGGGCCATCAGCTCGGCCGCGCGGGCCTCGACCGTCGGCCACAGGAACACGCCGAACAGAAACATCGGCGTGATCGGCTTGCCTTCGCGGACACGCTGATCCGTGTTGCGCAAGGCCTGCTCGATCATCCGCTCTTCGTGGTCATCCTCAGCCGCGGCCAGCCGCCCGGCGGTTTGCGGAAACAGATGATCGAACAAACCGAGCCGGCGAAGCTGCCGGTAGCTGGCGAACGCATGGCCGAACTGGAACATCTTCAGGAACTCGTCGAACAGCCGGGCCGCCGGTACGCCATCAATCAACGCAGCCATCCCGGGAATCGGCGCGGCCGCATCGGGATGCACTTCGAAATCGAGCTTCGCAGCGAAGCGTGCGGCGCGCAGCATACGCACCGGATCCTCGCGGTAGCGACGCTCCGGCTCGCCAATCAGGCGCAGACAGCGCGCCTCCAGGTCATGCAGACCGTCCGCGAACGCCCAGACCGAGTAATCGGCGATGTTGTAGTACAGGGCATTGATCGTGAAATCGCGGCGCCATGCGTCTTGCTCGACCGTGCCATACACATTGTCGGCCAAAATCCGGCCGGATTCGTGTACGACATGACCCTCGTCATCCTGCGCCTCACCCATGGCGCGAAAGGTCGCAACCTCGATGATCTCGCGCCCGAACCGGACATGCGCGAGGCGAAATCGTCGCCCGATGAGCCGGCAGTTACTGAACAGGGCGCGCACCTCTTCCGGGCGTGCATCGGTCGCAATATCGAAATCCTTCGGGCGCAGCCCGAGCAGCAAATCGCGCACGCCACCACCCACGAGGTATGCCTGGTAACCGCCATCCTTCAGGCGATACAGCACCTTCAAGGCATTCTTGGAGATGTTGGCCCGGGACACAGTGTGCTCGGACCGCGGGATAATCACAGGCGCGCGTTCGTCAGATTTCCGTGTCTCAGTCAAGCAATCCTTCCCGGCAGGGAGAAACAAGCGCCGTATCATAGCAGCACCGTGACCGCGAATTTCGGCGAACTTCTTCCCCTCGCCGTCCTGACTGATTAACATACCCGGTTCCCAGCCAATGGTGCCCGGAATCGATACCCATAATCTCCGCTCCCTTCGTCTAGCGGTTAGGACACGGCCCTCTCAAGGCTGAAACACGAGTTCGATTCTCGTAGGGAGCGCCAATAAAACCCATACTTGAACGTACGCTGTGCTGCAGCCAGCCCCGCGCAACTGAAAAGCCGACATGTCCCCCGTGACCGATAATCCGCCTGCCGGCCTGTTTCGACGCCTTGCCGCCTTCACCTACGATGCGCTGCTGGTCATCGCGCTGTTCGTCGTACCCACCTCCCTGGTCATGACATTTCGCGGCGGCGCGCCGATCCCGCCCGGAAGCCTGCTGTTCCAGTGCCTCCTGATCGCGACCGCCGCCGTATTTTTTGTCGGCTTCTGGATGCGCGGCGGGCAAACACTCGGCATGCGTGCATGGCGGCTGCGGCTGGAGGGTCGGGACGGCGAACCGATTACGGCACGCACCGGCCTGATCCGATTCCTGGGCGGCGCCGTATCGATCGGCGCGCTCGGGCTCGGGGTACTGTGGGTCGTCCTCGATCCACAGCAGCAGACCTGGGCCGATCGTCTCGCCGGAACGCGCGTGGTCGTCCTGCCCAAAAAAAAATAACCCTCCCGGGCAACCGGCTGAGCCAACGCCGAGCTGCGATCAGCGCGCGCGCGCCAAAGCTGCCAACGTGACCAACGCCAGCGCCACGGTCGGCATCCAGGCCACGATCACCGGGTCGACTCCGTAGACCTGCCCGCCGTCCGCCAGCCCGCGACTGGCAAGAAAATACGCGAGACCGACCACCAGGCCCACGGCCATGCGCGCGCCGGCACCCGAACTGCGCATGCGCCCGACCACGAACGGCAACGCGAGCACGCACATCGGCGTCACCGCGAACGCGGCCGAGATCCGGCTCCAGAACGCCACCATGTACTTGGTGGCGTCCAGCTCGTTGCGCCTCAGGTATTGCACATAGCGATACAATTCGACGCCGCTCAGGCCCTCGGGCCGCACCACCGTCAGGTTGATCAGATCCGGGCTCAGATTGTTCGCCTGGATCGAGCGGCGCGACCGGCGCGTCTTGACGCCCGCATCGACGAACAGGGTCTCTTCGTAGTTACTCAGCACCCACTGGTTCGCCGCATCGACCTCGGCCGAATCGGCCCGGCCCATTGCACCGAGCCTGCCGTCGGGTTCGATCTTGTACAGATACACCCCACCGAGTTGCAACCCATCGGTGAAGCGACTGACATTCAGGAACGTATCGCCGTCCCTGATCCAGACACTCTTGCCGGTCGCGACGCCAGACCCGGCATGCTTGGCCTCGGCCCGGAACTGTCGCGCATAATTATCGAGAGGCGGGCCGACATACTCGCCGAGTACCAGCGTGACCAACGTCATGACGACGCCGGTCATCATCACCGCACCGGCGAGACGAAACATGGAGACGCCGGACGTGCGGATGACCATGAGTTCGCCATTATTGGCCAGCGAACCCAGCCCGAGCATCGCGCCGAGCAATACCGCCATCGGCAGCATCTGGTGCGAGAGGTTCGGTAACTTCAACAGTGAATAGAGCAACGCCTGCGCGATGCCATACTCGCCGACGCCGATGTCGTTGAGTTGCGTGACAAACTCAATGAAGCCTGCAAGCCCGAGCAATACGGCCATGACCAGGCCAATCGCCGCCATGATGGTACGAAACAGATAGCGACGGATAACTCTCATGACGTCGCCTTTACCCGCTGGCCCAGGCCCAACCAATTGCGGTAACCGAACTGCCTGGCCAGCAAAATACCGCCGGCCAGCAGGAACAGCGCGTGGACCCACCACAGCCCGATCACGGCCGGGACCTGTTCAAGCTCGACCCAGACCTTGGCCGCAGCCAGCAGATCGACGTAAATGATGTAAATCAGCACGCCCGCCGCGAGCCCGCCATAGCGCCCCTGGCGCGGGTTACTGCGACTCAGCGGCACGGCCATGAACGTCAGCACGAATACCGACAGCGGCACCGAAATCCGCCACTGCAGTTCCGCCGTAGCATAGGGGTCCGCTCCGCCGATCAGGTCGGCCAGCGGTGCGGACTCGGGCTTGACCTCGATCGGGCCGGCTTCCGGCAACGAGAACGGGATGCCGTGTTCGGAGAATGACACGATCTCGAAGCGCGGCTGGCCGGGTACTCCCTTGTAGCGCCGACCGTCGGCAAACCGCAGAATCTTGACGTTGTCTGCACTCGATTCACTCTGCCAGGCTCGCCGGGCAATGATGACCTCGACCTCCAGGCCATCACGCCGCTGGACGAAAACATTTCCGAGCACACCATCCTCGGTGATCGACTCGGCATACATAACCGCATCAGCCTCGCCGAAACTGATAAAGCGACCCGCTTCCAGCACGCGCAGATCGATGCGTTGCTTGGCCTCCTCGACGATCACCTGGACTTCTCGAATCGCGCCCGGCGCCACGACCAGCGCTAACCAGCCGACCACGACGGCGAGTATCACGGCAAGGATCGCGAGCGGCCGGTAAAGCTGGGCCGGCCCGATCCCGCACGCCATCAATGCCGCCATTTCACTGTCACGATAGAGGCGGCCGAGTGCCAGCATGATGGACAAAAACAGGCCGATAGGGATCAGGATCGTCAGGTATTGCAGCGATGTGAGTCCCATGACGAGGAACACCGCTTCCTTGGGCAACTTGTCGGCGGCGGCATCGCCGAGGACCTGAGCGAACTGATTGGTCAGCAGAATCAGCAGCAGAACGAACGTCACCACGACCCACGTCTGCGCGGTTTCACGCAGGATATAGCGACTCAGAATGCTTGACATCTGACTGCCCTGCGACGACCGGAATCCAGCGACGGGTTGAAGTGGATATCTGGGATTATTCAAATTGCATCCTGCCAGGCCAAAAATCGAACGCCAGTCGCCGTTCCCCTCCGGACTCGTCGGGACACCGCTGCCCACAGATCCGGAATAATCAAGTAAACTACGCGACATTCCCACCCGGGCGGACCATACGCCTTCCGACTATGATCGGGCCAGGCAAACTCGCGAGTCAAGTGGGCAGCACCGGACATTCAGGGTATCTGCAATCCGAACGGCCGGGCAACTGACCGGCCAAACGAGGGGAGAGAATCAATGCGGTTTGACGTCAAGACCGGCGCGGCGACGAAATTAAAAACCGTGTGTCTGATCCTGCCGATCTATTCATCCGGGCCATTGCCCGCCGCGACCCGCGCGGTAGATGCCGCCACCGGGGGTCTGGTGACCGACCTGATCGATTGCGGCGATATCAGCGGCAAAGTCGGCAGCACCCTGCTCGTCAGGCCGGGCAAGAGTGTCGCCAGTGAGCGTATTTTGCTGGTCGGCTGCGGGGAAAAAGCCGGCTTCGATCGCAAGCAATACCGTAAAGTCATGCGGGCGGCATTCACGGCGCTGAGCAAGACCAAGCATAAGAGCGCAATTTCCTGCATCCACCTCGAGGCGGTCAAAGGCGCCGACGTCAGCCGACGCGCGCGGATCGCAGCTGAGGTCTGGCAACACGCGACCTATCGCTACACGACCACCAAAGCCAGCGCCGCTGAAACGGCGCCGAAGATCAAGTCGCTGGGCCTTGCGGCGACTGCGGGCAAGGCCGCGGACGTTCGCAAGGGCCTCAAACAGGGCCGGGCGATCGGTGCGGGCATGAATGTCTCGCGCGAGTTGGGTAATTTGCCCGCCAATATTTGCACCCCGTCGCACCTCGTATCGGCAGCCCGGGGCATCGCGAAAAGCAGCCCGGATCTTCGCGTCGAGATACTCAGCGAAGCGAACATGGAAAAACTCGGCATGGGCGCTCTGCTGTCCGTCACGGCCGGCACGCAGGAACCTGCCAAGCTCATCGTCATGCAGTACAGCGGGGCCGCGAAAAGCAAGGCGCCGGTCGCGCTGGTCGGCAAGGGCGTCACGTTCGATTCCGGCGGCATCTCGCTGAAGCCGGGCGCGGCAATGGACGAGATGAAATTCGACATGTGCGGTGCCGCGACCGTACTCGGTTGCATGCACGCGATCGCAAGCCTTGGCCTGAAGATAAATGTCGTCGGTGTCATACCCGCCTGCGAGAATCTGCCGAGCAGCAACGCCACCAAGCCCGGCGACGTGGTCACCTCGATGTCCGGCAAGACCATCGAGGTCCTGAACACCGATGCGGAAGGCCGGCTGATCCTGTCGGATGCGCTGACCTACGTGCAGAAATTCAAGCCACGCGTGATCATCGACATGGCAACCCTGACGGGCGCCTGTATCGTCGCGCTCGGCAAGCACCGCAGCGGCCTGCTGTCGAATTCCGACAAACTCGCGAACGCGCTCCTGAAGGCCGGCGACCATGCCGACGATCCGGCGTGGCGCCTGCCACTCGATGCCGAGTATCGGGAACTGCTGAAGAGCAATTTTGCCGATCTGGCCAACATCGGCGGACGCGAAGCCGGCACGATCACGGCCGCATGCTTCCTGTCGGAATTCGTCGGCGACTGCGACTGGGCACACCTCGACATTGCGGGCACGGCCTGGTGGAGCGGCAGCCGCAAGGGCAGCACCGGCCGCCCGATCCCGTTGCTGATGGAATACCTGCTGACCGGTTCCGCCTGAACGCTCCGTCCGGTGTCGCAACGCGTGTGTAACGATCGAGTCATCCTTGAACAGTAGCGCCGAGATTCGCGTCGACTTCTATGTCCTTGCCGCCGCCGACTCCGAAGCGCGTCTGCGTTTTGCCTGCCGGCTGACCGAGAAGGCCTACGCGCTGAAGACCCGAACCTACGCCCACGTCCCGACTGCGGCACAGGCCCGACAGTTCGATGAGATGCTATGGACCTTCAGGGCCGGCAGCTTCGTCCCCCACGAGCTTGCCGCAAGCAGCACCGCGGCGCAGGCGCCCGTCCGCATCGGTCATGCGGACAATTGTGAGCCCGACGGTGAACTGCTGATCAACCTCGCCGATACGATTCCGACCTTCTTCGATCGCTTTGTGCGCGTGGCCGAAATCGTCGACGCCAGCGAGGCGGGCCGACGGCACGGCCGGGAACGCTTCGCCTTCTACCGGGATAACGGTTACACGCCGAATACCCATAAAATAGCCTGACGAATTGCCACACGAAAAGCCGTACCGCGCTTTCATAAAGTTATACATGGACAAGACTTATCAGCCCGCCGCGATTGAAAATCGCTGGTACGCACAATGGGAGTCAGCCGGATACTTCGCGCCAAGCGGCGACGGCGATCCCTATTGCATCATGATCCCGCCGCCCAACGTGACCGGTACGCTGCACATGGGCCATGCGTTCCAGCACACCATCATGGATGCGCTGACCCGCTATCACCGCATGCATGGCGCGCGCACCCTGTGGCAACCGGGCACCGATCATGCCGGCATCGCAACCCAGATGGTCGTCGAACGCCAGCTTGGCGCCGCCGGCGAGACGCGCCTGGGACTGGGTCGCAAGGCGTTCCTTGAGCGGGTATGGGAGTGGAAAAACGAGTCCGGCAACACCATTCAGCAACAGATGCGCCGCATGGGCAGTTCGGTCGACTGGAACCGCGAACGGTTCACGATGGACGAGGACCTGTCGCGCGCGGTCATCGAAGCATTTGTCCGGCTGTATGACGAGGGGCTGATTTATCGGGGCAACCGGCTCGTCAACTGGGACCCGGTGCTGCACACGGCGCTGTCCGACCTCGAGGTACTGTCCAGGGAAGAGGACGGCCACCTGTGGCATTTCCGCTATCCGCTCAGTGACGGCAGTGGTCAGCTCGTGGTTGCCACAACGCGACCTGAAACCATGTTCGGTGACACCGCCGTCGCCGTACATCCGGATGACGAACGGTATGCAGCGATGATCGGCAAGACCGTCCGGCTGCCGCTGTGCGAACGCGACATTCCCATCATCGCAGACGATTACGTGGATCCGGAATTCGGCACGGGCTGCGTCAAAATCACACCCGCACATGACTTCAATGATTACGAGGTCGGCGCTCGACATACGCTGCCGCTGATCAACATCTTCACGATCGATGCCGCGATCAACGACAACGCGCCGCAAGCCTATCGCGGCATGGACCGATACGCCGCGCGTAAACAGGTCGTAGCAGATCTCGATGCCGCCGGCCTGCTCGAGCGAATCGACGACCACAAGCTCACCGTACCGCGGGGCGACCGCAGCGGCGCCGTCGTCGAACCGTTCCTGACGGACCAGTGGTTCGTCAAGACCAAACCCCTCGCGGAACCCGCGATCGAAGCGGTCCGGACCGGGCGGGTCCGCTTTGTCCCGGAAAACTGGGATAAAACGTACTACGAGTGGATGAACAATATCCAGGACTGGTGCATCAGCCGCCAGTTGTGGTGGGGTCACCGGATACCCGCGTGGTACGACGCGGATGGCAGCATATACGTCGCGCGCAGCGAAGCTGAGGCGCGCACGAAATACAAACTGTCGGCCAACCTGCCCTTGTCGCAGGACCCGGATGTTCTCGACACGTGGTTCTCGTCGGCGCTGTGGCCGTTCTCTACCATCGGGTGGCCCGACCAGACACCGGAGCTCAAGACGTTCTACCCGACCAGCGTACTGGTCACAGGTTTTGACATCATCTTTTTCTGGGTTGCCCGGATGATCATGATGGGCTTGAAATTCGTCGGTGACGTACCGTTCCGCGACGTCTACATCCACGGCCTGATCCGCGATCAGGATGGCCAGAAGATGTCAAAATCCAAGGGCAACGTACTCGACCCGCTCGACCTGATCGACGGCACGGACCTGGAATCGCTGGTCCAAAAACGCACCTCCGGTCTGATGCAACCGCACCTGAAACCGGTAATCGAGGCTGCGACGCGCAAACACTTTCCCGACGGTATCCCGGAATTCGGCACCGACGCGCTGCGCTTCACGTTCGCCGCGCTCGCGAGCACGGGCCGCGATATTCGCTTTGACCTGAATCGCATCGAGGGCTACCGGAATTTCTGCAACAAGATATGGAATGCCGCGCGCTACGTACTGATGAACGTCGAGGAGCACGGTCCCGAACAAGCCGACACCGGCGCGCTGAGCCTGCCGGACCGCTGGATCCGGTCCCGCTTCGGACGCATGCTGAAGCAGGTCGAGCGCAACTTCGCCGACTACCGCCTGGATCTCGCCGCCAAGGCGCTGTACGAGTTCACCTGGAACGAGTACTGCGACTGGTATCTCGAATTATCGAAGCCCATCCTGCAAACCGGCAGCGCGGCGGAGCAGTCAGGTACCCGCGCCACGCTGACCGACGTGCTCGAAGCCCTGCTGCGCGCCCTGCACCCGCTGATTCCGTTCATCACCGAAGAAATCTGGCAGCGCGTTGCGCCGCTGGCGGGCCAATCGACCGCCGACGCGTCGATCATGTTACAGCCCTACCCCGCCGCTGCTGACTTCCCAAGCGACACCGAGGCTGAACGGCAACTCGACTGGATCCAGTGCTTCGTGCTCGGCGTTCGCCAGATCCGCGGCGAAATGAATATCGCACCGGGCAAACTGCTCGACGTGCTGCTGCAAAATGTCGGCAAGGACGACCGGCAGCTGCTCGACACGCAGCGCCGCTACCTGACCGATCTCGCGCGCCTTTCGGGCATCGAGATTCTGGACGACGGCGCCGAAGCCCCGCCCGCGGCGACCGCATTGCTCGGCGGCATGAAGATCCTCGTGCCGATGGCCGGTTTGATCGACGTCGAAGCAGAGCGCGCCCGCCTCGACAAGCACCGCGCCCGCGCCGTCGCCGGGCTCGGCAAGGTCAAGGGCACGCTGGCCAACCCGCAATTTCGCGCCAACGCACCAACGACCGTGTTCGAAAAAGAACAGGCCAAATACGCAGCGCTGCAGCAGGAAATCACCCAATTTGATGAGCAACTGGCGCGCCTCGATCAGCTCTCATAGCCCGCAGATGAACCGCTACGCGTGAACCGAACCGGTAAAAACGGGCATTGATTCGCACTATTTGCCGGTTATTGCGGCAAGATGCTGGCAGGGTGCCCGACGTTCGCACGAGCCCGGGCATCACGTAGACGGAATACGGAAGCAACATGACTGACGGTTTGGCACAAATTGCAAACGGTGACCGCCGCGGACAGGCCAAGGGTCTGGCAGACCAGGTCACCGATCAGGTCGGACAGATCATTCTCGGCAAGGTGACGGAGATCAAGCTGGCATTTGCATGCCTGCTCGCCCGCGGACACCTGCTGATCGAAGACGTGCCCGGTGTCGGCAAAACACTGCTCGCTCGCTCGCTGGCGATCGCGCTGGGCCTCGACTATCGCCGTATCCAGTTCACGAGTGACATGTTGCCGGCCGACATCATCGGCGTCTCGGTGTTCGAGCAGAACACCGCGCAATTTCGTTTTCACAAAGGCCCCTTGTTTACCGAACTGGTGCTGGCCGACGAGATCAACCGGGCGACACCGAAAGCGCAGAGCGCGCTGCTCGAAGCCATGGGCGAACAACAGGTCACGGTGGATGGCCAGACCTACGCGCTGCCCAATCCTTTCTTCGTCATCGCAACGCAAAACCCGACGCACCAGATCGGCACGTTTCCGTTGCCGGAATCACAGCTGGACCGCTTCTTGATGCGCATCCGCCTCGGTTACCCACCGGAGGCACTCGAACGCATCCTGCTCAGTGGTGACGATCGACGCGACATGCTCGATGACCTGACACCCGTGCTTGCAAGCCGTGACCTGCTCGAATTACAGGCCGCCGCGAAGCACGTGCATATCTCCGCAGCGATACTCGATTACACCCAGGCACTGATCCGCTTCACGCGCGAATCCCCCGAACTCGAAGTGGGGCTGTCGCCGCGCGGCGCCGTCGACCTGATCGCCGCAGCGCGCTGCTGGGCGATGATCAACGGCCATGCCGGGGTTCATCCGGAAGACATCAAGGTCGTCTTCGGCCCGGTCGCGGGACACCGGCTGCAGACCCGCCACGATGCACATCACACGGCCCCGAACATCGCTGCATTCGTGCTCGATGCCGTGCCGGTGCCGTGAGTGCAATCGCACAATCGCTGTACTCCGCAATCGGATCGCGTGCCCGTGACTGGGCCCGCAAGCGTCAGGGCATCGATCCGGCATCGGCCCACCTGACCGGAAACCGCATCTATATCCTGCCGACGCGCGCAGGCCTGATATTCGGGCTCATCGTATTTACGATGCTGCTCGGCGCAATGAATTACAACAACAATATGGGTTTCGCGCTGACTTTCCTGCTGGCCGGTATCGGGGTCATCAGCATTCATCACTGTCACCGGAATATCGCCGACATCTACCTGCACTACCTCGGTGGACACCCGGTCTTCGCCGGCGAGAATCTCCAGTTCCGTTTCGTCATCGAGAACCGCAGTACGTACTCGCGCTGGCAGATCAGACTCGATTGGCCGGACGGCACCCGCATCTGCAATGAACTCCAGCCGGCCGAGCGCCACACTCTGACCCTCGCCGTCGGCACGACGGCGCGCGGCCATGCCCGACTCCCGCGCATCCAGCTCAGCACCCGCTTCCCGCTCGGCCTGCTGCGCGCGTGGGCATGGGTGCACATGGATTGCACGGAACTCGTTTACCCGCGACCGGCAGACCAGAAATCCGACGCCGGCACGGGCCGCTCGGCACAGATGACCTCGGGCTTCGATCGCAAGGGCGAAGACGACTTCTTCGGTCTGCGTGACTACCGGTTCGGTGACGCGCCGAAACATATCGCCTGGAAGGCCCTGGCGCGAACCGGCGAGACCCTCGTCACCGAATACCGCAGCGGCTCGACCGACCTCGTGTGGATCGACTGGGACGACTTCCCGGGCGCGGATACCGAGGGGCGGCTGGCGAAGATGACGCGCCTGCTGCTCGACACGGAGCACGACGGCGAGCATTACGGCCTGCGCATGCCGGGCATCGAGATCGCACCGGCAGCAAACCCCGATCACCGGTACGCGTGCCTGAAGGCAATGGCCCTGTTCGATATCCGGGCAGACGCCTGATGCAGAGGTCACGGTGACCACGCAACACACGGCGGCGGACCGACGCACCGAGACACCGGACGAATCAACCGGCCAGCTGTTGTGGCTGGTGTTTGCCGTACTCGTGGCCGGCTCGCCGCACCTGCTGGACCTGCATCCCTGGGTGCCGGTCACGGTGCTGGCGATCACCGGCTGGCGCATCATCGCCGCGCTGAAGCGTTGGCGGCTGCCGAGCATCTGGATCCGTGCGCCGCTGACACTGCTCGGCTTCCTCGGCGTATTGTTCAGTTACCGCCAGATATCGGGGCTCGGCGCCGGCTCTGCGCTGCTGCTCATCATGGTGTCGATGAAACTGCTGGAAACACGCGGCCATCGCGACCGGGCAGTGGTCGTGTTTATTTGCTACTTCCTGCTGTTCGCGGCATTCCTGCGCGAGCAGGCGATCTGGTCGGCCGGTTACCTGATGGCCGGCGTACTCATCACGACCGCCGCGTTGTACCAGACGGCGCGCGTCGGCACGGTCGTGCCGGCGCCGCGCGCGATGCAAATGGCGTTTCGCCTGGTCCTGCAGGCCCTGCCGTTGATGTTGCTGCTGTTCTTCCTGTTTCCGCGCGTGCCGGGCCCGTTCTGGTCGTTGCCAACGGCCAGCGGTCGGGCCACAGCCGGCCTCACAAACGAGATGACGCCCGGCGACATTACCGAACTCGCGCGATCGAATCAGGTCGCCTTCCGCGTACGCTTCGACGACGCCGCACCGGCGCCGGCCGAACTCTACTGGCGCGGACCGGTGCTGACGAATTTCAATGGCCGTACATGGACCATGCAGGCCGTCGAGGCCCGCTCGGAGCTGCTCGAGCGCGCACCCGCTGCCGGGGCGGCCTACGACTACGAATTGACGCTCGAACCACACCGGCGACGCTGGCTGCTGGCGCTGGAAACTCCGGCCACGTGGACGGCCCGCTTTGCCACGCTCAGTTCAGCCTACCAACTGGTCAACACGACGCCGGTCGACCGGCGCATGTCCTACCGCGGACGCTCCTACCTCGGCCAGTCGCTGCCGGCACCCTCGAACGGATACCAGCGGGCCCGCATGCGGATCATTCCGGCCGGCACAAACCCGAGATCCGCAGCATTTGCCCGCGACCTGCGCGCTCGCAGCACCGACGATCGCGCGTATCTGAACCGCATCTGGATGCACTTTCGCCAGCAGGCGTTTTACTACACGCTGACGCCGCCGTTGCTCGGTACGCATAGCGTCGACGAGTTCCTGTTCGATACCCGGCGTGGATTCTGCGGACATTTTGCGTCGGCATTCGCGCTGCTGGCCCGCGCGGCTGGCATCCCGGCACGCATCGTGACGGGATATCAGGGCGGCGAAAAGAATCCGCTCGGCAACTACTGGATCGTGCGCCAGTCCGATGCCCATGCGTGGGTCGAAGTCTTGCTTGACGACCAATGGGTACGTTACGACCCGACCGCCGCCGTCGCACCCGAGCGCATCGAGTTCGGGTTCGATGCAGCGATGGACCCGCGCGCGCTGTCCGGCAGCGGACTGTTGGGCCGCCACTCGATTCTGAATCGCCTCGCCCTGAGCTGGGACGCAGTCAACGCCGGCTGGAACCGCTGGGTATTGAGCTTCGGTCCCGACGCGCAAGCGACAATGATGAGCTTTGTCGGCATTCGGAACCCGTCGTCCCGGTACCTCGTCGTGGCGATGGCGATATCCATCACGATCCTGCTGGTGATAATCGGCCTGCTGCAGCGCTATTTCGGACACCCGCGGCAAGACGCGTTACAAATCGGCTATCAAAAACTATGCGCGCGGGCCGCGCGGGCGGGCCGCGCCCGCCGCCCGAACGAGGCGCCTGAAGAATATTGCGCGGCGCTGTGCATACTGCGCCCCGATCTGGCCACGGACATTCGCCGCTTATTCGAATCCTATGTCCGGCTGCGATACGACGGGCCGGTCGATACCCATCGGACGCGGGAATTCGGCAGAGCGGTCAGGCGCTTCCGGCCGCGCTCGGCGCCGACCTGACGCGCGTCAGACAGGCCAGGCCGGCCACGAACAGCACGACGATCGACAGCATTGCGAGGCGCTGGCTGCCGGTCAGCAGCGCCACGACACCGGCCATGACCGGGCCGAGAATCGCCGAAAACTTCCCCAGCATGTTGTAAATGCCAAAAAATGCAGCCCGACCGCCCGCCGGAATCAGCTTCGCATACAGCGAACGACTGAGGCTCTGCACGCCGCCCTGCACCAGCCCGATGGCCACGGCCAGCAGGTAAAACTCCGGCGCGGACGACAGAAACACAGCGGCGCAGGTCACGCCAACATAAACGGTGATGGCAATGTACAGGCCTCGCTGTGCGCCGATGCGCCGCCCGAGCCAGCCAAACAGCAAGGCGGCCGGAAACCCGACGATGTTGGTCAACAAGATGGCTTGCACGAGGTCCTGCATCGACAGGCCCAGCGACAGGCCGTAGTCGACCGCCATCTTGATGATCGTGTAAACACCATCGATGTAGAGCCAGTAAGCGATCAGGAACAACAGAAGATTCCGGTCGGCACGAATCTGACGAACGGTATCGCGCAGCCTGGTCAGCGTACCGGCCACCGGTCGTCCGTCCGCAGCGTGCGGGCACTCTCGAACCCACCCCATGAGCGGCACGGAAAAAATCGCCCACCACAACGCCACCAGAACGAATGCAACCCGGATCGCTGCGACCGGCGACGCCAGGCCAAATCGCGCCGGGTCGCCCACCATCGCCACATTCAGTGCAAACAACGCTGCGCCACCAAGATAACCCAGCGCATAGCCGAAAGCGGATACCTCATCGTAGTGATCAGGCGACGCCACATCGACGAGCAGGGAATCGTATAGCGAATTACTGCCGGCAAAACCGATCGACGCAAGCACGAAACACGCGACGGCAACCGGCCACTGACCCGCCGCCACGAATGCCAAGCTACCGGTCATGACGACGCCGAGCCCGGCCAGCATCAGCAACATACCCTTGCGCTGCCCGAGTCGGTCCGCCACGGCACCGATCAATGGCGACAATACGGCAACGATCAGGCTGGCCGCCCCGTTCGCCAAACCGAGCCGGAAAGTCGTGACACTCGAGTCGACGCCGTCATTCCAGTACCCGGCCAGCAACACCGGCACAAACGCGGTAACGACGGTCAGGGAAAAGGCCGAATTAGCCCAGTCATACAGCGCCCACCCGAGCACCGGCCGCTGCCGCCAGAAAGCCTTCAAGCCATCCGCTCGCATGCCGCCCGCATCAGCGGCTGACGCCGGCCGGAATCGCGGCTAAAGCCGCTCCCGCACCAGCCGCACCGGCCGCAACAATGCTCCGACCCGCCGTTCTTGACCTTGCGGGCGTCAGAGAAACGGCTGTGGGCATACCCCACGCGCTTAACCGCCGGCGTCGTCTTTGAAATGCCGAACCAGCACGACCGCATCCTCTTTGCCACTGTGCGCCTTGTAGTAACCCTGGCGCACGCCGAGCACATCGAAGCCCATCGCATGGTAAAGATTCAACGCACTGTCGTTCGACGGGCGAACTTCAAGAAACACACGTTCGGCACGGAACGCGCGCGCGCGCATCAGCAGATAATCGAGCAGTTGCCGGCCCATACCCTGGCGCCGGAGTTCTTCGGCGACACAAATATTCAGCAGGTGCGCCTCACCCGCCGCAACCGACATGACGCCATAACCGACCACCTCACCATCCCGGTCCAGCACGACATTCGTATAATCTGCCAACAGACAATCCCGGAATATGCCCGTACTCCACGGAAACTCATAAGTGGCGGATTCGATCGCCGTCACGGCAGCAACATCGGACTGACGCATAACCCGGATCGCGGGCGGAAATTCCTTGATGACGGCAATCATGTGTTATGAGGGGCCAGCCACGCTCCTTGCCAGACACAGATCAGCCCAGGCCTTGCGCTTCTGTCCCGGGCTGCGAAGCAGGTACGCCGGGTGATAAGTCACGACGACCGGAATACCCGATGCACCGTATGCGTGTATCGTGCCACGCAATTTTCCAACCGGCTGATTCTGCTGCAACAGATTCTGCGCGGCAATACGCCCGACCGCGAGGATCAGTTTCGGCGCGATCATCTCGACCTGACGCTGCAGATAGCCGGCACACGCCGCCACCTCTTCCGTCTGGGGATCGCGATTGCCCGGGGGCCGGCACTTCAAAATGTTGGCGATGTAAACGTCCTCGCGCGCGAGGCCGACGGCGCGCAGCATTTCCGTCAGCAACTGACCGGCCTTGCCGACAAAGGGTTCTCCGCGCCGATCCTCATCCGCGCCCGGCGCCTCACCGATGATCATCCAGTCGGCCGACCGGTTGCCCACACCGAACACCGTTTGGGTGCGCGATGTGTGCAATACGCACCGTTCGCAACCTGATACGGCGGCCTCCAGGGTCTGCCAGTCTGTCTGCTCGACCGGGCCGCCCGGCACGCGTGCCTCGGCATCCGGCAGCGATGCGGCGAGCGGTGTGCGGCTGCGCCAGACCTGGATATCCATGGCACGCAGCATGCCGAGCTGCTCCGGACTCAGGAATTCACGCATCGGCGCGTCCGTCACGACTTCGTGTTTTCCTGCTCGCGCGTATCGGACCCGCTCTGAGACCGTGCGAGCACTTTCTTACGCAGACGCCAGGTCAGCACCGGGCCGGAGATCGCGTAGCCGGCCGCCATTGCAAACAGAACCTTCGGCGGGTCGAGCATGACCAATACGAGCGTCAACGGAATCGCCAGCGCGAACGTAAAGGAAATCCGCGTATCCGGACTCACCTCCTTGAATGAATAAAACCTGAAGTGCGACACCATCAACGCACCGGCAACCACCGTCACGATGCAGGCAAACGCAAGCGCAAACGCGCCGGACCAGTCCTGATCCGTGCCGAGCCAGACCATGAATGTCACCAGCGCGGCCGCGGACGGACTCGGCAGGCCCTCGAAGAACCGGCGATCACTCGATTCCGGCATGATGTTGAAGCGCGCCAGCCGGAGTGCCGCCGCGACGGTATAGAGGAATGCGGCGAGCCAGCCGAGCTTGCCCCAGATCCAGCCATACTCGCCGAGTCGAACCAGCCCCCACTGGTAGACGATGATCGCCGGCGCAACGCCGAATGCGACAAGGTCGGAAAGACTGTCGTATTCCTTGCCGAATTCGGACTCAGTCCCGGTCAGGCGAGCGAGTCGTCCGTCGAGCCCGTCCAGTACCATTGCAATGAACAGGGCGAATGCGCTGCGGGCATAGTTGCCGTCGATCGCCGCGACGATGCCGTAGAAACCCGCAAACAGGACCCCGGTCGTCACCAGGTTCGGGACCAGGTAAATCCCTTTGCGGCGTACCGGGCGTGGTTTTCGAGTGGAATCCTGCATGGCTTGATGTCGGGCTTGCGCAGCTCACATACTGCCACGGCACCACCCGGAATACACCTGATCCGTTACCAGCCTGGCCCGTCAACCTGACCTGATGACCCAAACTGGATAGAATGGCGCCCACTTCGCGGCCCGCGAACGACCCTGGGAAACCCGTCAAGGCTCACCACCAATGCGACTCAGTCAACTGCCACTGACCACGTTCAAAGAGACCCCGGCCGAAGCCGAGATCGTCAGCCATCAGCTCATGCTCCGTGCCAGCCTGATTCGCCGACTGGCCTCGGGACTGTTCACCTGGATGCCACTCGGCCTGCGCGTCATGCGCAAAGTCGAAAACGTCGTACGCGAGGAAATGAATCGCGCCGGCGCATTCGAGCTTCTGATGCCGGCCGTGCAGCCCGCCGAGCTCTGGCGCGAATCAGGGCGCTGGGACCGCTATGGCGACCTGCTACTGCGCATGCGCGATCGGCACGATCGGGAATTCTGCTTCGGCCCGACGCACGAGGAAGTCATCACCGACGTCGCCCGACGCGAGCTGAGAAGCTACAAGCAATTGCCGGTCAACTACTACCAGATACAGACAAAGTTCCGCGACGAGATCCGACCGCGCTTTGGCGTCATGCGCGCGCGCGAGTTCCTCATGAAAGACGCCTACTCATTTCATATCGACCAGGCATCACTCGACGAAGGTTACCAGCGCATGGCCGACGCCTACGCACGTATCTTCACCCGCCTCGGCCTGCACTATCGGCCGGTCGCGGCGGACAGTGGTGAGATCGGCGGCTCGAAATCACAGGAGTACCACGTCCTCGCCGATTCCGGAGAAGATTCCATCGCCTGGTGCGAGGCCGACGGTTATGCATCCAATGTCGAGATGACCCCCGCCCTGCCGCCAACCGAGCCGCGTGCGGCAGCGACGCGGAAGATGGAGCGCGTCGCGACGCCGGGCAAAAAGTCCATCGAAGAAGTCTGCACGTGCCTGTCGATCGACGCGCGACAGTGCCTGAAAACGCTGATCGTCGAGGGCGAGGACGGTAGCCTCGTCGCACTCGCGTTGCGCGGCGATCACGCACTGAACCCGATCAAGGCCGCACGACTCGCCGGCGTCGCATCGCCGCTGACGCTCGCGGAACCTGCACGCGTGGCTGAAGCGATCGGTTGCGCGACCGGGTTTGTCGGCCCGGTGGGCCTGAAACTCCCGCTTTATATCGATCACAGCGCGGCGGCCATGAGTGATTTCACCTGTGGCGCCAATCAGATCGACCTGCACCTGACGGGGGTGAACTGGGAACGCGACACGGCAACGCCGGTGGTCGTCGACCTGCGTACCGTCATCGACGGCGACCCGAGCCCCGACGGCGGCGGCCCGCTCAAGATCGTACGCGGTATCGAGGTCGGACACATCTTTCAGCTCGGCGACAAATACAGTCGCGCGCTGAATGCCACCGTACTCGATCGAAACGGCCGTGAGAGCACGATGCTGATGGGCTGTTACGGTATCGGCATCACCCGCATCGTCGCTGCTGCGATCGAACAGAATCACGACGCAAACGGCATCATCTGGCCCGAGCCGATGAGCCCGTTCGACGCCACGCTGCTGGTCCTCAACCCGAAGCAGTCGAGCGCGGTCGACGCGGCAGCCACGCAGGTATTCGACGCGCTGACTGCGTGCGGTCTGGATGTGCTGATCGATGACCGCAATGCCCGACCCGGTTTCAAATTCGCCGATGCAGACCTGATCGGCATCCCGCATCGTCTCGTGATCGGCACACGCGGCCTCGATGAAGGAATCGTGGAATACCGCAACCGCCGGAGCGGCGATGAGGACCGAC
>SMVB01019375.1_pt1 | contig 19389 bp, 24 predicted proteins | sample 2456461 | NCBI WGS metagenome assembly SMVB01 (sample SAMN11095934, study PRJNA526329) | marine sediment metagenome | biome: Marine sediment; feature: Surficial sediment; material: Deep marine sediment; isolation source: Hadal surficial sediment | place: Pacific Ocean | collected 2014-05 | depth...
TCACCACCATCCGCGCGCGCAAACTTACCTTGAATATATATTGTAACTTCACTTCCGGCATAGTCTCTAAGACCCTGGTAGTTTGAGATAAATATATCAGTATCTCTAACATCTACATCGCCAGTGATAGCTACATGACCTATAGCTATGATTTGATCACCATCTTGTATATTAAGAGCAGGGTTAAGAGCGAATGACATAGAAGTCTGCTCTACCCAGTCTAGACCTTTACGGAGAATTAGACCATTAAGATGTATCTCTAATGAACCAGTACCGACAGCATATGCAAAGTCAGAGAGAAAGAATAGCTCTTGACCTGCTACAGCTGTAAGCCTTTGTTCTACAGACTTAGTATCAGCAGAGAGCCTAAGAAGAGTCTGAGGATTCCATGCATTAGCATCCCCAGTAGGGTCATTAACACAGGGGTCAAGCACAACACATTCTGGGAATAGAGCTTTACCCCCATCTAGGGTACAATCTACAATTTCATTGCTCATAATAGCCTCTAGTATCCTCTAAGATCCTACATCTTCTATGTTAGAAAGTTTAAGTAATTCGTATTCTTCGCCAACTAATTGAGTATATTCTCTAGATTCGTCAGTTTTACCTATGCCTTTGAATACTTTTCTAACAGCTTCATTTATGATAGAAAAAGGATACTGTTGAGCTATCCAGGAACAGTAAGCACCTTCTCTAATTATTGGGTGTAGATAACATCCCATGTAACTAAACTGAAACTCAGTACTAGAGCGTATCTGTAAGACTCTGCCAGCAACATAAGCTACATCTGTTCTGTTGACGCCATACTCATCTAATATTTCTTCAGGAGTAATGACAGTAAAGAATATTCCAGTGTCATCACAGGCATCTTCAGCTTTACGAAGATACTTAAGCTGACGAAAGTTAGATACAACTCCTATATAATCTAAGGCTTGACGAAAACCAAGCTCAGGAAATGTAACTCCTGTCTCAAATAAGTCTTTAGCGAAAAAGTCTAAGTGATGAGCTTTAAGAGTAGCAGCTTTAAGTGCAGACTTAGTCTCTCCAACTAGATCAGGTCGGTTAGTTATATCATATACTTCTAAGACTAACTCATCAAATGTCATAGTGTGTTCCTACCCTATAGAGGAGGGTCAAAGTTCTGTTTAAATTTATCGTATAATGTAGAGTGAGCAATAGAAGAAGCTAGAGGACCTACTGCTGCCCAGATTAACTGTGAATTAAAGTTAACTCTGGTATCTGAACCAGGGCCAGAAGCTGTATTTTGTTGATTAAACCAAGCTAACCCTATTCCAGAAGCTTCAGTATAGTCTGGATACCATCTTCCTGGAGCGCCTGGAGTTTGGTTTCCCATAGATACTCCATCTATCCATAACTCTGTTAGACCAGGTACATTTCCTTTAAGTTGCCACAAGTGTACTTCAGTTATATCTATAGGAGAAGGAAATGTCATTAGTGGAGAGTTATAAGTATCAGTCCAAACAGCTCCTACAAATAATCTAGTAAAAAATGACCAGTTTATAGCTTTAAGGCTTGTATCATCAAGACCCACAGTTATATGAAAAAAGCTACTAGGATGAATTCTTATCTGAAATAATTTTATATTATTAGAACCTAAAGCATCCTTCCAGATAGTAGATACCATACCAAGAGTAAAAGATGCATGAGGTATTATAGTAGGAACATTTTGTTGCAATACAGGTGTAGCGTTACCTGGATACCTATTAAGAAAGTATACATCATTTCCAGGACAGTTATCCATCATTCCAGATAATAGAGGAGAATCAAAATTGTTATCTCCAACATTAACCCAAATAAATAAATCTTCACCAGCAACTGCAGTTACAGTAGTAGGTTGTGGAGTACTCTCCCAGCTTTGAAAGTCTACAATAGATACTAAGTCATCACCATAAAGATCTTCTAAAGCATCAGCTAGAGCTGAACAATCATAAGGCAGTACATTAAAGTTATGATTAAATAAAGTCCAAGTCATAATATACTCTTATATTCTTCTATGGAGTAAATCCAATAAAGTTTCTGTCAAAACTAGTGCTTAGTCCATCACGCTCTGAATCTGATAACTGATCTCCTAAAGCCATGACTTGGTGGTCCCAACTGCTGTTGTTTAACATACCTATCTCAGCAGAAGTAAATTGATCTCCAGGAGCAGGAAGCTGGAAAGGCACCATTGTAATATTATGTCTATACCCATGATCTATCACAAGTACATTATCGAAATAAACTCGGGCACCATTTCTGTCATATTCTATATACCAAAGCTTAGGGTCATCATCAGCAATATCTGTTGGGAGAGTATAACTCTCGTTGTAAGTCCCTCCGGCAACACTTGTTGCTAAGACATTAATATGTATTGTTGTGGCATTGTCAATGGCTATAACGATGTTCACAGTGTGGTTACTGCTTGTAAAATATTGATAAGTCACTTGTAGTAATGGAACCAAATAGGATGATGCGGCTGGTTTAGATAAGCCGAACGCGTACCCAAAACCATCTCTTGCTAAATCATGTGCCTCTGGGTGATCAATTATAAAGTTAGCAGTGTTTGCTTGATAGCCAGGAGGGCGAATTCTCCAGCCTGTAATGCCTTCACAGGAATCTAATAATGGGGCACTCTCCCCAACATGTGTTACCGACCCTAACGCTTCTAGTATCTGAGAATCACTAATCTCTTCCTTCATTACACCATTATAGCTAGACTCCTTATCATTCAAGAGCCATACATAAGTAAAATGCTCTAATACATATTCAGAGAAAGCGTCGCAGGCATAAGGAACAACATTAAAGTTATGATTAAATAAATTCCAACTCACGCTACAGCATCTCCAATAATCTTATATATAGCAGTGCCTTGTACTATAATGCTAAGAGATGCATACTGTGTTCTGGTTTTAAGGCCTATTGCTGCTCTAGTAAATGCTCCTGCTTCAGCTACTAACTCTACTTCTCCAGCTGCTTCCTGGTGAGCATGACAGATAAAACCTAAAGGCAGTATCTCTGTAAGAGGTTCAGGAAGGGTTACTATGCAACCTCCAACATTAGTAAATAAGAGTAATGAATTATCATCAACAGTAGTAATAGTATAAGTAGCGTCAGTTATAGTCTTAATCGTAGGCCGAGGATTCCAGTAAGGAAGATTAATCCAGTCAGTAGAGTTATCTCCTACTTTAAACCTCAGAGTATCCATCTCTAAACCCATCTCACCTTCTTGGAGTATAGGGTTTACAGCTGTCCAATTAGCGGCAGTGTCATTACGAGCTTCAATATGTGTAGGGCCGTCAGCCATGATGTTAGCTCCGTATACTTATATATGATTTCATAGACCTAAGCCTATCTTATTACCTATGCGTCTTATAACTTTTAGTCCACTGCTAGCTACAAATGGTATGAATACAGTGACTAAGCTTACAGCACCATTAGCTACATAACTCAAAGCTTTCTTGAATGTTGTATCTTGCTGTGTATCTAGAGTACCTGTAGCATCATAGGTAAGAGTTTTCTCTACAGTTTTCTGTATTGCAGATGAACCTATGCCAGAGTAAAAGAGTAACTTACCTATAGCTTTAGCTAAACTGCTATTGCCTACAGCATTATAAGTAAGGGTTAAAACACGAGTAACACTAGAAGTACGAACTAATGTACCTGTAGCTGTAAACCCTTTAGAAATAAATGCTGTCATAATCTTAGCTAGACTGGAAGTACCTGTAGCAGTATACGATAGAGTTTTAAATACTCTCTTAGTTAGTCCTACAGTTCCTGTAGCTGTATAGGTAGATAACTCCTGTATAACTGTGATTAATTCGGTAGCGAGAGAAGCAACTCCAGTAGCTGTGTAAGAGAATAATTTCTCAGTCTGTTTAATTATACTTGCTGTACCTGTAGCTGTAAACACGAGAATCATGGATATAGTCTTAGATACAGAACTTGTGGCTATTGCTGTATAAGAGAATGATTTAGATACTGTCTTAAGTACTGAAGTTGTACCTACTGCTGTATATACAAAAGCGCTAGGTACTGCCTTTTTAATCAATCCACTAGCTCCTGTAGCTCCGTAGCCAAATGATTTTGTAGCTTTCTTAATCACACTGTTAGAGCCAATACCAGAGTAAGATAGACTTTTGAATACTGTCTTAGCTAAAGTAACTGTTCCTATAGCAATCATATTAGCTGCTTGAGGAATAGTACCAACAATAAGTTCTGTAGCTAAAGATGCAATTCCTATAGCTGTTTGAGATAGAAATTTACTTACTGTTTTAGCTACTCCGACTGTTCCTATAGCAGTGTAGGTTAATGTTTTACTTATAGTTTTAACTAAGTTAAGGCTACCTGTAGCACTATATGAGAATGTTCTACTAATAGTCTTAGCTATACCAACTGTACCTGTAGCTGTATAAGTTAGTATCTTAGATAGTGTTAGTTCTCTGAGTAAAGATGCTGTTCCTGTAGCTCCATAGACTAGTACTAAGAACATCTTTTTAACCATGCCAGCAGTACCAGTAGCACTGTAGGTTAATGTTTTACTAACTCCTTTAACTATAACATGGAGACCTAAAGCAACAGTTGTAAAGAGCTTACTTACAGTCTTACTTACTGTTGCTGCTCCTGATGCTGTATAAGCAAATATGCGAGAGAAGGTAAGCTCTCTAGCATAAGATACAGAGCCTATAGCAGTATACACCAGTGTCATAGATAGTTCTTTACTTAGAACTACAGAGATAGTTCCTATAGCTGTATAAGTAAAAGTGCGGAATCTTTCCGAGATTCGGGTGAATACGTTAGTTCCAACTCCTGAATGGGATAGAATTTTAAAGATAGTTTTGGGGAGACTACTAACTGTACCTATAGCGCCTATAACAAGAGTTCTTAAAAAGGTTGATACTGTAACTAAAGAAGATGTTCCTGTTGCAGAAGATGTTAGTGTTCTAGAAAATATAATACCTCTAGCGAATGATGCACCGCCAACAGCTGTATACACAAGAGTGCGGAACCTTTCAGATATACGGATAAATACATTAGTGCCTGCCCCTGAATAAGCAAGAGTCTTAGATATAGTTTTAGGAAGAACAGTAAATGTACCTGTAGCACCAGGAACAAGAGTTCTAAGAAAAGTTGATTCTCTAGTTAATAATGCTGTACCTGTTGCTGCAGGAGTTAGAGTTATAGGTGTTGTATCCCCACCACCAGATAAAGAAATTTCGTTGTACTTGGTATCGTTACCATCATGATAGAGATAGGCGATTTTCCCACTGTCTAGAACGGCGGCGGAAATAAAGTTAAGAGTTATGCCGTCAAGTTCTTCTATCTCATCAGTCCAATTTACTCCATTATCCTCAGACTTAATATAATATAAATCTTGGTCTACACCATCAGTTCCGCCTCCAGACCATAGAGCGTAAAGGTCTGTACCTTCAACTACGACAGTCGTTATAGCGGCGTCGCCATTTAAGTAAACGTCCGTGGTGCTGATTGTGCTGGCAAAGACAGTCCCCATGTCACCAGAGCCGTCCTCCGTAAAGCGTCGAGAGTTAATACCAGACGGCTGCCCGTCCACAGCGACAGTTCTTTGCGAGCCACCATTATCATAGCTAACAACTGCTGTTGTAAGTAACAGAGCTGCCCTGCTACTTGCCGTGGTGTATAAGTCACTTAGGTTATTTGAACTGTCTATTGTTCTGCCTGTACGGGTGTTACCGCTGGTAAGGGTCTGTCTGGTGTCATCATACCAATGCACGTGAATGCCATCCGCAGTGCCTGTTGCCATTGCCGGATTAAATTCATGCCTTGCCCCAACACTACCATCAAGAGAAACTGGCCCAGTCCAGCTTGGTGTTCCAGTTTCGTCACCATGCCAGAAATCTACGCGCTCATAAGGAGACCCCATATCAGCATCAGTTACATCGCTTGCAGCAATAACTAACTCATCACCTGAAACACCTGCACGTAAAGCAATTGAACACCATAGAATACTGGAGTCTGGGGCAGACTTGCCTCCGAGGCCAGCAACAAGACTTTCAGAGGTGTCCATTGTATCAGTGGACATATCGAACCTAGAATACTCTAGCTCAAGTGCAGAGGAAGACAGAGTAACTATGTGAATATATGTCCCATCACTTATTGTAGCTACTGCTGCATATCCACCAGAGGTACTAAAAAGAGTCGACGGGACTATTGTAGAACTAGTCGTGGCAGGGTCTGGGGATTTTTCTATCTCCCACGCTGTCGTACTTTTACCAGAAACAAAATAGTAATCTCCGCCACTGGATTTATGCGGGGGATTATGTCCCGGCCATAAATTGCCATTAAGTTGTATTATTCTTGGAAGTGCCATTAGAGAACTTCCCCGACAATAGTGCCTTCAATAATATGAGTAAGCGATAAACCCCAAGTAGTCGCGGCTGTACGATAAACATTTTTATCTTCATCAGAAATCAGCTGCCAAATTTCCTCAGTAACCATTCTAGTAGGCTTACGAGTTAATGCTTGTCTAACTATATTTCTACTCTGTGGAGTTGCTAAATCTTCTTGTAATACTCTATCAGGACTACGAGATCTAGGAGCAGAATTTCTAAACTTATTATATAAGAACTGTCCAACACCTCCGTCGTTAGCGGTATGCCCCTCTGCTTCTATAGATTCAATTAGCTCATCATCAGCAGATTGATCTTTAACAGCTTGTACATAATTACTCGGGTCAATAGTACAAGCAACGAGTCCTATACGATCTTCCAGCATTTCTCCCAGCCAGCCGAAAGCACCACCGACTACTATTAATGAGTCGGCAGGTACTAGAGGTAATCCTTCAGCAATGAACCAATCTTTCAAGCGAATGGCTTTGTTTCGCATGGATTCTTTTTGCGCTGCTGGATGATAGTGTAAACGACAGGTTATCTCTGCACCACCTTGAATGGATGGAGATCTAAACCTAGCAAACCTATGGCGAGTTACAGGGTCAACCGCATACACACCATAGGCAGCATAGAAATCAGCCTTTTCATATCCAGCCATAACAAGCTAGTATTAAGACCAGGTAAGCTGAAAAGTAAACTCAATCTTATCGTTCAGAGCAAGAGCTATACCAGAAAAGTCTGACTTAAGTAACATCTCACCAGCAGCTGCTACATCAAATACACCAGCATTAGTAATAGTCTTAGACCCATCAGCAGTAATTGTGGATATAAACTGATTCACATTAGGTGAAGGTTGTGTAAGTGCAGATACTACACGAGATTCTGAAGCCTCGGTGAATAGAGTAGTATCACTTTTACCAGCAGTACCACCACCAGTACCCCAACCTACCCGCCATGTAGGCGCAGTAGTAGTACCATCTAAAATATCAGCAGTTATATCTTCTCCAGCATCAGTATAAATGTCAGCCATAATATATTTCCTCTACCTTTCCGTTAGCTCGCGTGATTTTAACTTTAACTAATGAGCCTTCAGCTTTAGCTTTAGAGGCCATAGCGCCTTCGCTATTATCATCAGTCTTAGTGGGTTTTTCGTGCTTCTTTTCAAAGATTCTGCCGCGAGTAGCTCTCTTAAAGAGTAGTTTTCCAATGCGCCAGGCTCTAAATGCTTTAATTAAATCCATAATATAATTCCTAGTATATGGCTACAATAAAGGTGGCTGTAGTACCAGCATCTATTGAATCAACTCTAAGAGGATATACCATACCAGCAACTACATTAGCAAAAGTAATTTGACCGCCTACTCCAGCCATAGTTACAATTAGATTCCCATCTCCACCTACATAGATAGACCGAGAAATCTTAGGTAATACAGTCACACCAGGATTAACAACTATAGCATTAGCTGCTGGAGTCTGTTCTCCTGATTCTGAAAAGTTGTCTTCTGTAGGTTCTGCCATAATATATCTCTAGCTAAGTTATTAAGAGCCTGATGTTGATGAACCTGCTGCAACTCCTTCAGTAGACATAGGGCTAGGGCCAGCAGCAATCATTTCCTTAGACTTAGTGTTACCCATATCACGAGTAATACCTAGAGCTTTATCGCTGGCTTCTTTTGCCTGTTGCTCTAAGTATTCTTTAATATGTTTCTTTCTTAACTGCTCCATTGGGTCAGATTCTGCACTAGTAAGAAGTGGGCCTTTAGTTACTACGTTAAGCCCTAGTCTAATTTCTGAGTCTATATACTCTATAATGTCTTTGTCAGTAGTAATAAACTGGTGTCCTGTAAACTGTATCTTCTTACCTTTAATGGTAATCATACGCATAGAAAGTCTCGAAGACTTATAATGCTGAAATTTCTGTTCTTCTACTTCTGGAGATATAATCTCTGGCTCTTTAGCTGGTTCTGTAGCTTCTGGGTTAACTTTAAGAGCGCTGTCTGCTAGCTTAGATAAATCAAGAGGTTTTTTAGTAGCCATTGGTTTCACCTATAAGTTGGGTTGAGTTTGTGGGGATGTAATAAAAATAGGGTATAGCAAACCATGATCTATATAGTTCACTATACCCTAGAGGGCTGGATTAATCTATTAACCTGTTGCTGCTGCTGTAAGGTTACGAATAATCAAGTTCGCAGGAGTGTTCTTGATAACAGTTGTCATCTCAGTAGTAAGCGTACCACCTACTGCATCAATGCCGTTATCTTGAGCTTGATCGCCTTTAGTATTAAACTCCTTGTTATCAGTCTTACGACCAGCCAGGTAAGCCAGATGGAAGGTGGGTAAGTCTACGCCTACTGCCATCTTAGACCATACAAGATTACTGTTAAACAGAGGGTGCTCAATAAGACGGAATCTACCACGAGAAGTAGTAAGTGTGGTAAATTGCAGACCAAAGTTAGTCTGACCATCTATCAACTGATACTGACCATTAAGACGACCAATGTTGTTAAGAACAACCTTAGCATCACCGCCAACAAACAAGACACGTTCGTTAGAAGTCTTAGGGTCAGTAGCTTGGTTAAAGCAGGGGTCTAAGAAACCTTCCAACTGAGTCCAGTTAGTAGTTGCACCAGCTGTAAAGCTGTTAGTTGCACCCTGATAGCTAGGAGGATAGAAGCTAGGGTCTTCGATCATATTAATCAAACCATCCATTGTACGGAAAGGTTGACCATTACGAGTACCCTGGGACTTCTGACCAAAGAAGATAGCCTTCTCCATATCAGCTGCGTGTAGTGCAGCAGCATCCTGCCTATTCTCAGCATCAGTACTCTCACCTGCAATAACTTTTGTAGCTTTAGCAGAGCCTGAGATCGCCCAAGTATTACGGAAAATCTGTGTAAGGTTAGTTACACGTACAGGAATGATGTTGTTGGCAATAGGACGATCAGAACTTTCTTCGTACGCTGTACCGACTTGATAGAAATCATCATCATCAAGAATAGCGGCAGCTGCGACAGTACCAGTAGACCTGGTAACTACAACAGTTACAGCATCAGTAACAGTATTGATAATGACGTTCTCTGAAGTACGCTCAATCCGGAAGATCATCCCAGGAAGAATGTTTACAGTACTATCTACAGTGAATACGGTGTCACCAGTAGTATAGCCACCCGCATCATCAATCTTAAGCTCAGGGAAGATCATAGTCTTAGTAAAGAAACCATGTTCAACTTGCAGAGCAGTTTCATCTTTCAGCATAGCTGTTAGACCAAACAAGGGTGCTTGACCATTAGGCATCAAGCGTGTAATCATACCAGCAAACGATTTTGCTGCTAGATCAGTAGTAAAATTGCCAGTGTTAAAAATTCCAGTAACCATAGTAAATCTCCCTAGCTAGTAGCCAGTATTAGTAGTAAGTTAAGTTATTCAAAAAGAATTTGGGCTTGTATAGCTAGGGGTTTTAATCAGTATCGAAGTTAGACCAATCATAATCACCTTCCACTGAAGTATCAACTTTGGCTCTAGGCTTAATCTGATCTGCCATAGCTGTTATATAATCATTGGTCATTTGTGTGATTTCTGACGCTGAAGCATTAGGATTCTGAGCTAAGAGTGCTGTCCTAGCTGCATCTGCTACAGGTTTAATTGCGGGGTGGTTTATTAGAGGATGTTCTGTTACTAAGTGATCAGCCGCACGTCCTTCTCGCAGCATCTCAGGTATCTTTTTAGCTTGTGCTTCTATTGCAGCTGTTACAGCCTGTGTAGTAAGTTTGTTACCTATTAGAGTAGACTGCACCATTACATTCTGTATTACACTCTGGAGAACTTTACCTAGAGCTTCTTCTGCTCCCTCTCCTCCAGCCACTACTGCTGCCATATCTTCTTTAGGAACCATACTAATGAAGTCTTGCTTAGCTACAATAGCTTGTACATCTTCTGGTTTAAGTGCTTCAGGAGCACTAGGTTCATCTTCGCCTTCTTTTACTGGTTTAGTTTCCCATAGCTTCTTAAATGGTTCAAGTGGGGAATTAGTTTCTTCAGCCTTAGTAGCGTCTGGATTACCTTCTGCTGGTACTAGTGGGTCTGCTATATCAGTATTAGGTGGTATAGCTCCAGGAGGTGTAGGGTCATTAGGGTTATTAGGTGCAGGCTGTTGTCCAGGCGTAGGCGTAGACGCTCCAGGTGCTCCAGGCGCAGGTACAGTTTCAGCAGGCTTTGCTCCAAAAAGTTTTTCCATTAATCCAGGCATAATAGTTCTCTCTTAGGTTGGGTTTAAGTTGGTTTATTCATCAGGGTCTATAGGGTTATTTCTTAACTCTATATTTTCTACTGCTGTTTCGTGTCTTACTATAACAGCTTGTAGTGCATCTAATGAGCCTTGCAGTTTAGCATTCTCTCTTAAGTATACATCTAAAGAGTCTTGTTCAAATGTTAGATGAAGCTTTACTTCAGCTGTTAAAGCTAACTCATTCTGGATGACTTGTAATTGAGTTATAGTTAGTATGCATCCTATCTCATACTCATCATCACTAAGGTCATATGAAGAAAAACTATTAGGTATTAGTACTGACATGGGTTATCCTATAATCCTAATTGTGAGACTCTTGCTGCTGGCTCGTCAGTAGACTCCTCAGGGGTTGGGGTATTCTCTGCTGGAACATAACCAAAATCTTCTGGCTTAGGTTGTGGTGGTAAAGCTTTTAATGCTGCATCTTCTCCCTTAGACTGCTCTATCAATAACTGAGCTGTACTCTGCCAGGCACCTAATGCTTGTTCATAAGCTACCTGTTCAGGAGACTTCTCAAACGGAGATACATCTGCGCCTTGTGTTTTCATTAAATATGAGAATAGTGGACTAATGTTATATCCAGAGATTAATTCAGGAGTTGACCCTATAACTTGTAATGCTACAGAGAAGTTTTCAGAGTTTAATAATACATTAGCCGGGACTAAACCATCTGCTACTCTAAACTCTAATACAGCTTCTCTCAGAGCGACAGGGTCTATCTCTATTACCTTTCTCTCTTTTCTGTTATAGAGGCTAACTCCTCCCTGGAACTGGAGAATGTTAAGTTTCAACATTAACTTCATAGGAGTGAATACTTGATGCTCTAGCATAATACTAGCTAACTGATCTCTAGCAGTAGCATTTTCCATAACAGATGCAAACTCACTAGCAGTCTTATTACCTTTCTGGAACTGTCCTTGAGTTACTCTGTTCTGCCCGACTAGTTCATTAGCTAGGCCCAATATAGCTGAAATCTGTTGCATAGACACAGCTGCCTGATCTTCATTATATGGTATTGCATATACAGCTTCATTAAGAGGCTTACCATAAGCAGCCGGGCGAACAGGTATTTTAGCTGTAGGATTAGCAGAGTTAATATGTGCATGAGTTACACGAGATGGGTCATACAGCATCTTATCACTAATAGCTTTCCTGCGTGATGCTATAATAGAACTCATATAAGAAGTGGATAGTTGTTGAAATGGCTCTGCATCATCAGCTAATGATTTAGTCTGATACCCTAGCCCATCTTCCTTAGGTTGACCTATAAGGATAGGAAGCATATTGTGAGCATTAGTCTGAAGCTCAGTAAAGATAATATGCTCATGATTTACAAAAACTAACTTATAAATCTGAGGAGTATTTGCTCCTGGTACTTTCAAGGTAAACTCAGAAGGAAGTATACGACAATAAAGAGTAGTATACTCATACATATCTTGATAATTTATAGACTTGTTACGATTATCAGATATACCAGCCCACTGTAACCAATTCATAGAGCCAGTTTTATTATTAGCATCTGATACATTTGGATTAATATCAGGTATATAAAAGTTCATTGCTCCAGCGTCCATAGCACCCATGCCGGAACCTAAACCAGATTCAAGTGCATCAGTTATACTACCTATAACTTTTCCAGGTAGTGCTGATATACGAGACTTAAGTTCTATTCTAGAGATGAGTTCTGTATAACCTGCAAACTCGCCTCTAGTGTGTACTTCACTAGGTGGCACTCTTGTATCTACAAATGTATTATATGGGTCTAAGCGCTTTAGGTCATTACCACTCCATAAAATTTCAGTTGCAGTACCTTGTCTAATACTAGCGGCAGTATCAGTTGTTACAGCATAAGTTACTTCACTTCTCCATGTAACTTCTATAGGAGCAAAATTATGTTTAAACCCATCACGAAAAAACATAATAAGCTGACGTGCCCAGCCTCCTCTAATAGACTGATTCTCTAGTGCTGTCTCTAACTGTAATGCTGCGTCTATAAACTCAGGAGAAGCTACTACAGGAAAAAGAGGTTGTTCAGTTAGAAATACAGAAGTTTGATGAGTTACAGCAGCTTCTACTTGAGGCATTACTACTGGTATCGTTATATTTTGGAATCTAGTAGGATCTCCTTGAGCATTAGCTGACGCTGCTCTCCTGTGATCTTTACTAAGATCCATTTCTCGTTGATACTGTCTGTCTACTCGCTCTAGTCTAGCCCTACGCTCACCACGAGTTTGGTTATTAGTAGTCTGTACACTTTTATAAAAAGCTTGAAAAGACTTCTTACTTTTCTCAGTGAGTGCTTGTTCTATTTGCGCCATTAGTATCTCCGATAGCTACAGCTAACTAGCTAGTCGTTTAGGTTGGTATTCAGTGTGTATATGATCAGATTCTAATATTATATCAAACCAATTAATCGGTATCTTAAGATCACGACAATATGAATTTGCTAACTTTCTTATAGCTCTAAATTGATCTCTACCAGTGACTATAGAGCTAGCTGCTTTACCAATAATTATATCCCAGTTTCTTGTATCAGCAGCTTGGCAGGGAGTACTATAGTGTAGAGAAGTATATGAATGTATAGTAGTAGTCTCTGAGCCAGAAGTTATTATTAATTCTTCATCCCACAAATCTAAATACATCTGGTTTACACGAAATAAGAATCCCGTTAAAATAGAATGAAATGCGCATTGCACAGAAGGGTCTTTGGTTCTCATTGTTATTATTCCCTATCTGTTAAAATGCACTATTAAATTGATCTACTTCAATGGCTTCAAACTCTTGTGACTCTATAATATTCTGAGCTATACAGAATTCCCCATACTCCTGTACAATTCTTGGAGCATAAGTCATAAGATCTAAAAGTCCATCAGTATTATCTCTCCTAAGAGGATTGAATTGAGTTATCTGTAAGTGTACTTCTGCTCTACAATCATGGTGTATGAATAGTTCTCCGGCAGAATATGCTTTAAAATAGTCTAATATTCTAGCGTTCTTATTTCTAACGCCCGAATATATAGGTACAGCTTGTATGCCTACTATTCCTTTCTGTAGACATACTTGGTCAAACCAGTAGAGTAAAGAGTACTGGTAAGCATTAGCTTCACATACTACTAATGTACAATTATGATTTAAACAAAATTCAAGAGCTATCCTTATATTCTCTCCAGGTGAAAATCTTCCTTCTCTCAGCTCCATTAGTATAGGTTTAGTATCATGTATTTCAAAGTAACCTATACTAACAGCATCACTATTAACTTTATCTGTAGCAGGGTCTATCATTACAAAATTGCCTGCTGGTATATCTCCCTTAGAGTAGGGCATATCTGGTAATAGAGCTAAGTCTATTAGATTATTAGCTGAAGCTTCTTCATCATTAAGCACTTCAGAATAAAAGATTTCAGGATGACCCATAGCTAGATCATTTTGAAACTCTGTCATTAACTGTTTTATAGGCTGTAGTTCTTCCCAGAGAGAAGTACCATCTGCTAGTATGCCGCCAGCTATAAACTTAGTCCAAGTCGGGTTATTCTTAAGCTTACGTAGTATACTGTGCTTAGTAGGATACATATTAGCTACGAATAAAAACATACATCCCATAGGGGACTTAGCTTTCATAGCTGTTCCTACCATCCAGTTCTCTAACTTGGTAGAAAGAACTTCACTATCAGCACACTCTCTAGACTGAATATCTTCAAAGATCATAACATCTGGGCGCGAGTTCTTCATATTAAGACCGCGTAATCCAGTCTCAGCACCAATCGCTGCAATGATTATATTCCTGCCTCTGAAACCAAACTTCTTAATAGACTGTGTATCTTTCTCTACTCCTATCTTCCAGTCACCAAACACAGATCTAATATTAGGTTCTTCCAGCATATCCATCACATCAGATAATATAGCCTCTGCTAGTTTAGCATTAGCTGATATGATTAGTATAAATTTGCGCTTAGTGAATAGAATACAGTAGATTAAGAAGATTTTTATTAGTGTAGTTTTGCCAAATCCACGAGGTAAGCCTAGAGCTAATTGTGGAAATGCACGAATCTGATCTACATAAGATAACAGCCAAGACCATACAGATTTAAATACTGATGGAAACAAGAAAACAAAGATTAGCGGCATTGATAAGCCAGCTAAAAAATCTAAATCTTGCCTAGCTGCTTTTTGAATTTGTTCTGTAGTAGCGCCTAACTGAGTAACATCATCTGGTTTAGGCTCTATAGGTTCGTATCCTGCTCCCAGCTTATTAAGCATGACTCTATCTGAGTCTGATACGTCAGTGGGTATATTGCTCATATAGAATCCAAATCTATCTCTTTAGCTATCACTTCTGTAGATAGGGTTCCAGGCTTAGAAGTACGAGCCATAAGTCTATCTAAGACTAATCTAGCATTGTTTATATCTTTGCGAGTTCGAAGCTTGGGCTTATATTTAAGAATCTCTACTCTAGTCTGCTCTATATTGCTTTCCTTGTTCAGTCTAACTAGTATAGATTCAAGTGTTTTGTTAGCCTTGCTCCTATAAGGTTTATAGGTAGACATAGGTATTTCCGGGGGCTTGTATAACAGGGCTTATATAACATTGGGTTTATTCTGTCTCTGTAAATTCTGCGGGTATTGCTCTTTCTTCTTGTCTCTTTTCTTCTACTAGTTCTTCAGATTTTTTCAGTAGACTACCGGATTGCATAGTTACTAGATCTTGATCTCCCGCCCTAGTAACTTGATTATCTATATTAACAACAAATTTAGCTGCTATCACATTAGGCAGAATTAGGTTCACAACAGTACTACGATCTGTAACTTGATCTTGCACAACCTGGCCACGCCTCTTAGCTCCATTAACTGTTGCAATAGCTTTAAGAATAGTCTCTGGCTTAAACATAAGACCTAATGATAATTTCAACTTATCTAACAGCAAGTCCTCTAAGCTGTCATACTTGTTGTCTCTTACATTATGCTTCTGTAAATTCTCATATCTTATAACAGCTACTTTTTCAGCAAAGTCTTCTGAGGAAAGTAACTGAGATATGCGAGATGGTGTTACACCTAAAGCTGATGCAACTTGTTCTGCTGAGATTCCAGAACCAAGTAAATTAAGAGCTTTCTCTTCTACGCTAGAAGTCTGCCCAGGAGAATGAGTGTTACTAGGTGCGGGTAGAGTCTCTTCTAATTCTGCGCGCGTAGTTCCACCTAAAGAATCTAGTACACTCGGAGGTACTACTGTTCCTTGCTCTCTCCTTATTAACTCAGCTAATCTATTCATGTAATTACTATACCAGACCAGTGTAGCTATACAAGCTGGGAATCATTATATGTTCTTATCTAAGAGATATATTGGAACTATTAGGAGAGACTATTTGAAAAAGTTTAGTAATATATTTAAGAGGGTTTAGGATATATGACGGCTCAGGTACTAAAAAAGGCTCCCTACCCCTCCCTAGTTAGTGAGTGCTTACTGTAAATGATTATCATTAGCACTAGTGTTATCATTATACCTGTATTGATACCATCGGTAACAGGTAACAGATTGCGGCCTATAAGTAACACGCGGTAACACTCTGGTTTTAGAAACTTCATAAGTATCAATGACTTACAAGTTTAAGACTTGGCATGAGTCTTGCTACTATAAAGTAGGGCCGGAGAACCGGCACAAGTTAGTGTCCACTATTTATAGGTGAAGTATTATGTTAAATATAAATCATTTGGGATTGCTGCCAATAGAATTACTGACAGTACAGCTAATAGGTATCGCTGTCATAGTGTGCATTCTCTTACTAACAGACTGGACTACTAGGTAATTGCGATAAGAGTACATTTGAGTTTAAGTGTACTGTTATGGCAATTCCGCCAATTATAGAGGTCTAAAGATGGAAAACGTAAACATACAAAATCAAGTAGTATCTAATAGCACTGGCACTGCTACTCCCACTAACAGTGAATCTGTTACACCATTTGTCCCGTTAGATGAAAGGCTCGCAGCATTGGGTGAAGTCATGGGAGTCATTAAAGCTTATGACAATCAGATGACACTGATAGAAATAGAGGGCACTCGCATTTCTAAAATGTTGTATCAAACCAATAAAAAGACTGGGAATAGGGTAGCGGATAATAGCTATACTAGAATTCCCACTAAACATTTGGACACTGCGGAACTGATAGAGAACGCTGAATTGCTTGTTCCGTATCTCCGTACATACCTGCAAGGTATAGAGGATAGCGTTATTAAAGCAGATCATGTGAAGGGTTTGACCGAGGTATATTGCCCTGGTTTAAGTCTTAATAAGATTATTGCTGAACTTGATAAGCGTGAACTTGGTGGCAGAATCACTAAGGAACAAATTGCCAGTTGGTGTATTAATGTATTAATGCCTGAACTGGCTCCACTGATACTCGCTAAGATGGGTTTTGATGACGTTGATGACTTAGATGACGAAAGGGCTATAGAGTTTAATGCGGTATTGAGAAACTATCGCAACAAGCTTGAATCACTGGCAAGCCCTTCACCTTCAATCAAAACAGATGATTGTGAATCTCTCATAAGTGTTATTGGCAAGTGTGAGGCCGCAGATGATATTGGCTCGCGCCTGGTACTTAAACTTGAAAAAATGGCTAATGTAGTAACTGAAACATTAATGACTTTGTAATAACTAAATAGCATAACAGGAGTATCGAGGCCACTTAAGTGTGGTTTCGTGCTGTCTAGAATTTGACAATTTTAGATATATATAAACTATAGTCTTAGCCCAGTCTAATCTCAGGAGAGATAATAACTATGATTACTTTAACAGGACAACAGAGAAGAGCTTTAAAACGAGTCTATAATAGACATATCTCTGCTCATAAGAATGTTTATGTGTTAGGCAAGTCTAACTCAGATTATGTTACTTATAGAGCTTTCCGTAAGACAGTAGTACAATTTGACTCTAACTATATTATGGTTAAAGTCCCTAGTATGTGGCTCGGTATTGAGCTTGATGGATACACTCACAGCTAACATTAGCTTATAACTTGTTATGAGATTCTGGCATATCGTGCCATATCGTGCCATAATGCCATATTCTGTATGGCACTCTCTCTCCATATCACCCTCTTTTTGTAACCGTTCTAATATACTATCTCCTATACTACAGTCTCAGGCACAGCTATACTGTACTGTGTATATAAGAGTGGATGTTAGTATAGGTATGATTATAAAATTAAAGACATATACCAATACATACATTAACCCACTATACACATATCTCTTAGATAGAGCTGTTATATACCTATTAGATGAGAACCGTTACAAAAAGGGTGTACGATACAGAGATAAACCCCTTGACAATATCTGGCATTCTGTCACAATATGGCACCATTTGTCACGTTCTGGCACGAAATGCCATTTTATAAGAAGTACTAATCTAGTAACATATAACAGAGGTAATATCTAATGAAAAATTCAAATGAAACTATACATAGGTCATTACAAAAGATAGATGATATTGATTCTAGAGTTAGAGAGTTACAAACAAAGAAGCGCGCTGAAGAATGCCAACTGATAGATACACTGGTAATTAACGGCTACTCTGATTACTTTAATCTTAACTATCGTAAACTGTACCGTGACTTTAAATTAGAAGGAGAGAAGTTAGGTAGTAAAGTATAATGAGATACATACCTAAGAGAATACTAAGTAAGAAGGAAGCAATGTCAGAGCAATGCCATTGCAGTTCTATAAGCAAATGGGTAGTGTTACAAGAGAGAAATAAAGAAAAGAATGTACCTTTGAAGTTTAAATGTAATCAATGTCATACTGTCTATACTAGACACTACAGGAGTAATACCTAATGAAAACTAAACCTATTATGAGAGTACAGCTAGTCTTACGCAATCTAATGGGTAAAAGAGTGCCCTTTAGTGTAGCTAAGCAACTCTTTGACTCTGATCTTGCTTCTATTAGATACTTAGAGACAGGAACTATATCAGATGTACTCTGGCTTCTCCCTACTGGCTGGAGTGTTACTGCTACTCTAGTGTCTACTCACGAGTGAGAGTTATAGGTGGGCGCGGCAATCATTCTACTGTACAGTTCCCTTACATAGTTGTAAGCGAGAATGGTACAGTAGCTTACTCTTGCCATGAAACACTTGATATAGCAGAACATGCTGTAGAGTTTAAACATAGAATAGAATATCCTAACAAAGAATTCACAATAGACTACTGTCCTACAACTGGTAGGTATTGTGAGATCACTTGTCCTAAACCAAACCTTTATACTGTACCAACCATAACGGAGTAATACTACTATGCCACACCCATCTAGTACAAGAGAGAAGTATCGACCTGTACTAACAGCTACACAGATAACACATATCCTATCTCTAGCTCAAAGAGATATAATGCTTAGTGACCCTGAAAAGTCTACTAGTGCTGATATAAGCTTCTCTATAATATCCAGTCTCGCGCCGTTTTCTGCTAAGATAGCAGTCGCAGGCATAACTCCCAGCTATACTATAGACCCACCTAAACTTAGCACTTTAGATTTACTTGGCGGTGTAGTATGTGATGATGAGTCTATAGGTGTACCAGAGGATATACCAGCTAACTTTGAGTCTAAAGAAGCTTACTGGGACTATTGTTATACTAAATATGAACTAGATATATCTGTTTGTACTCCAGCTGAACTCATAGCTAAAGATGAGCATAGGTATCTTAATGGTCTTATGACTCCTGTAGAACAAGCTAACTTTGAAGGTAA
>SMVB01091188.1_pt1 | contig 19388 bp, 15 predicted proteins | sample 2456461 | NCBI WGS metagenome assembly SMVB01 (sample SAMN11095934, study PRJNA526329) | marine sediment metagenome | biome: Marine sediment; feature: Surficial sediment; material: Deep marine sediment; isolation source: Hadal surficial sediment | place: Pacific Ocean | collected 2014-05 | depth...
GCACAAGACGCTTGGCGAGTGGGGGATACCCGACCCGCGTATTGCCGTGGCGGCGCTTAATCCACATGGTGGTGAGGGCGGCATGCTTGGTCGCGAGGAGCTCGATGAACTGGTGCCGGCTGTGGCGGCGGCGGTGGCTGCCGGGATCACAGCGAGTGGACCCATACCGGCTGATTCGGTGTTTAATCGTGCCATTAATGGCGAATTTGATGTGGTGCTGGCGCTTTATCATGATCAGGGACACATCGCGATCAAGGTGCACAACTTTCATGCTTCGACCACAGCTACCTTAGGCATAGGTTTCGTGCGGACATCGGTGGACCACGGCACCGCTTTTGACATCGCCGGATCAGGTCAGGCAAATCCCCAGGGTCTGCAGGCGGCGATAGCAACAGCAGAGCAAATCATCGCCGGAAAACTTAGCTAGAGCCAAAAAGTGTGGCACACTTGGGGCGTCAATAATTTTCCGTTTATTACAATTTCCTGGGGGAAGTTAAGTGAAAGCTGCTGTATTTCGTGAAGTAAATATACCCATGGAGATCGAAGAAATTCAGATCTCCAAACCGCGTCCAAGAGAGGTGTTGGTCCGTACCTCGGCTGCAGGGATCTGCCATAGCGACATGCACTTTTATAATGGTACTTACCCAGGCCAGGTACCCATGGTGCTCGGCCATGAAAGCGCCGGTATCGTCGAAGCCGTCGGCAGCGATGTGCACTACGTTAAGCCCGGTGATCACATCATCACCTGCTTGTCGGTTTTTTGCGGGCATTGCGAAAAATGTCTGACCGGTCATTTGTCCTTGTGCCAGGAACCGGAAATGTCACGCGGCAAAGACGAAGAGCCGCGCATCAGCCAGAACGATACCCCGCTGGGTCAATTTGCACAGCTGGGATCTTTTGCTGAAATGATGTTGGTGCATGAGCATGCGCTGGTAAAAATTCGCGAAGATATGCCCATGGACCGTGCTGCCTTGATCGGCTGTGGTGTCACCACCGGCGTTGGTGCAGTGATTCACACCGCTGCGGTTGAACCGGGGTCCACGGTTGCTGTGATCGGTTGTGGCGGCATAGGTTTGTCTTGTATTAACGGCGCCGCCATTGCCGGGGCATCCAAGATCATCGCAGTGGACATGGTTGCATCGAAACTAGATCTGGCGCGCAAATTCGGTGCCACCGATGTGGTAGATGCAAGTGCGGGCAACGCGGTCGAAGAGATTATCGAAATGACCGGTGGCGGCGTGCACTATTCTTTTGAAGCGATTGGCTTGAAAGCAACCGCTGAACAAGCCTTCCAGATGCTGCGCGCTGGTGGCACTGCCACCATCATCGGCATGATCCCACCTGGCGACATGGTGTCCTTACATGGTGTGGATTTCCTCTCCGAAAAGAAAATTCAGGGTTCCATGATGGGTTCCAACCGCTTTCGCGTAGATATGCCTCGCTTTGTCGATTTCTATCTGCAAGGTCGCTTGCATTTAGACGACCTGGTTTCGGCTCGCATTAAACTGGCGGATGTAAACGAGGGTATGGCCGCGTTGGAAACGGGAGAGATAGCGCGCAGCGTTATCATGTTTGACGAATAGGGGGTGCTGTGCGCTGGTTATCTTTTGAACGCGATGGCAACACGACCTTTGGTTATGTGACCGCGGATGGCGATGGCGTTGTAGACGTCGGCGCACGGTCTGATTTTGCCGGTTTGCGCCAGGCTATAGAGGCGGATGCCCTCGGCTCATTGCCGTCCCAGTGTGGTGACGAAGCAGACCTGCCGCTGGCAGATATCACCTACGCACCGACCATTACAGATCCGAAGAAAATTCTCTGCGTGGGTTTGAACTACAAAGCGCACCAGCAAGAGACCGGTCGCGGTGGCGAAGGGGTGCCGACTATATTTGCTCGCTTTGCTGCAGCGCAAGTTGCCCACAATCAACCGATGATCCAACCGCGAGAGTCTGAAACGCTGGATTTTGAAGGTGAGATCGCGATGATCATCGGTCACGGGGGACGTCGCATTTCCAGGGCTGATGCGATGCAGCATGTGGCAGGTTTTGGTATTTATAACGACGGCAGCGTACGTGAGTATCAGCGACACACCAGCCAGTTCACACCGGGTAAGAACTTTATGGCGACCGGTGGATTTGGCCCCTGGATGATGACCGTGGACGAAATCGGTGATCTGTCGCAGATGGAAATCACCACGCGTTTGAATGGCGAAGTCATGCAGAACGCCAAAGCCGAGTTGCTGGTACATGGTTTTGAAGAACTCATTGAATTTTGCTCGACATTCATTGAACTCGAGCCAGGTGACGTGATTGTAACCGGTACCCCGGGGGGTGTTGGCGCTGCGCGCAAGCCGCCAGTATTCATGAAGCATGGCGACCTGATCGAAATTGAGGTGACCCCCATCGGTGTCCTCAGCAACCCTGTGGTGGCCGAAAACTAGGGCTTTGGATCTGGGGGCTTAGGTTGAGGTAATGATCCTGTCGTGAAGTTCAGAGCAGGTCAGAGTGTGCCGCGCAAGGAGGACCCTCGGCTGTTGCGATCACCCTATGCGCATGGCGATGTGGTCAGCATTGACACTACATTGGCCAGCAAACCCCCTGGCTAAACTAACTCACGGCTTTCGAGTCACGCCGGCCGGTTACCCCGGCAATCATATCCCGGGCTTGTTTCGTCGATTGCTGTGTCGGCTTACGACCACGGGTAATGTTAAAAGGCTCGGTATCGATATTTTCCAGCTCGATCTCGCCATTGAGCACGGCTCGTTTCCACTCCTGGTGCTGATCTTCGCGAGCATGAAATTCCGGCATCACTTCCTTAGCGAACAACTCCAGCGATTCGCAGATATCCTGGTGCGTGTTCTTGCCGGCCTGGTTTAACAGAATGACCTGATCGACGTTGGCGTCTTCCAGTTCTTTCAGTCGCTGGCGAATGGTTTCGGGTGAACCGATGAGCTCGCTGCCGCTGCGTTTCTGCCCCTCGGGGGTTTGTTTCCATTCCTCGTAACGCTTCCAGATGTTTACACTGCCTGGTTCGAACGGGCCTTCTTTGCCGTACAGTTGTAGCGCAAATTGGAAAAATGTCCAACCATCTGCCTTGGCCCAGGCTTCTTCGTCGGTCGCTGCGCACATGAAGCCGGCGACCACTGCGATGTTCGGATTGGCCTGATAGTCAGTCAGTTTTTCCTGATGGTGAATGAAGGTGTTGTAGTAGGCATTCACCCAGGCTTGAGCGGCATCCAAATTGACGAATTTGAAACACAATGCACCCATGCCGCGATGCGCTGAATACTTAATGGTTTCTAATTGCGAACAGGCGACCCAAAGTGGTGGATGGGGCTTCTGTAAAGGCTTTGGAATCACCGCACGTTTGGGAAAGTGGAAAAACTCTCCGTCATATTCCCATGCCTCGTTGTACATCATTGGCAACACGCAGCGCACCGCGTCTTCCCAGACGTCGCGTTTGTCGCGATATTTCAGGTTGAAAGGGTGCAATTCGGTAGTGGAAGCGCCTTCACCGAGGCCCATTTCAACGCGACCGTCGGATACCAGATCCAACGTAGCAATTTTTTCTGCCACCCGGGCCGGGTGATTGGTGGTCAGTTGAATGATGCCGTGTCCGAGGCGGATATTTTTGGTGCGCTGGCTTGCCGCGGCGAGAAACACTTCTGGCGCCGAGGAATGTGAATATTCTTCGAGGAAGTGGTGCTCAACCTCCCATGCGTAGTCATAGCCCAATTTATCGGCGAGTTCGATCTGGTCCAAGGCATTCTTAAACAGCTCGTGTTCACTGTTTTCGTGCCAGTCGCGAGGCAGTTGGTGTTCGTAGAAAATTCCGAATTTCATTGTGCTCCCCTAAATTCCCCGGATTTGGTACCGGTCACTCTACCCATATTGGCGTGAGATCGCGGATACTGTCAATAAATCACTTTGTGGGATCTTACGGTGCGGAATATTGTTGAGCTCATAGTCTGTGTGTCTGTGTTGGGATGCAACCAACCCGAGGTTGGAAAACCAGCCCTTGCAGAGCGACCCATACCAGCCGATCTGGTCGTGCTATCGCAGGATATTCTGACTGTGCCGGTTGATACTATTCCCGAGCGTCATCGGCAGGGACGCCGCTGCGCAGCCCTCCTATTTTATTGGAAGAGGGACGTATTCACAGCGGTCCTGAATTTGTTTTGTCCTCTCTTGGGGCGGCTGAGCAGAAAATTCTAGGCGAGTTCAAGCGCGTCAACTTGACAGACATGAACCTGCACCGGATAGTCGTTTGATAAATCATTCCTTGGGGGGGAATCATGGCCATCGCTGATTATCCGGTAATCTCGGCAGATTCGCATATCACCGAACATCCAGAGACGTATACCAAATACATAGACGCCAAGTGGCGCGACAAGGCACCTGTCATCGTCAACACCCCGAACCGCGGCGATGTGTTTGTCATCGACGGTATGAAGAACCCGATCGCCCTGGGTCTGGTGGCCGCCGCGGGCAAGCCGGCAGATGAGATCTCCGAAGCGGGTGTGACCTTCGATGAACTGCATCGTGGCGGTTGGGACCCGGTGGCGCGTCTTGATGAGCAAGCGCAAGACGGTGTGGCAGCAGAGATCCTCTATCCGACCGTCGGCATGGTGCTCTGTAATCACAGCGACTTCGACTACAAGAAAGCGTGCTTCGATGCTTATAACCGGTGGATAGCGCAGTATTGTGCATCCAACCCGGTGCGCTTATTGGGCTGTGGTCAAAGTGCCATGCGTACGCCGCAGGAAGGCATCGAAGATCTAAGGGCGATAAAAGCATTAGGTTTGCGGGGCGTGATGATGCCCGGCGAGCCTGCCCTTGAAGACTATGATTCTGAAATCTATAACCCGTTTTGGGAAGCGGCCATTGAAATGGAGTTGCCGTTGTCATTTCACATTCTCACCATGCGCAACAGTCATACGCGAGGGCCGCGCATCAATTCTTTCCTGTCTATTATTCGCGGTAACCAGGACATTATGGGCATGCTCATATTCGGTGGTGTCTTTGAACGCTACCCGCAATTGAAAGTGGTTTGCGTTGAGGCAGATGCCGGCTGGGTTCCGCACTATATGTATCGCATGGACCATGCCTACAAGCGGCATCGCAACTGGCTGGCACCGAACACGAATCTGTCAAAAAAGCCCTCAGAGTATTTCTCTGAGAATATTTACACCACGTTCCAGGACGACTGGGTTGCGTTTAAGATGGCGAATGACATGAACTGGCATCGATTGTTGTGGGCCAACGATTTTCCACACAGCGATTCTACCTGGCCCTGGTCCCAGCAAATGCTTAAAGAGCAAACAAAGAATTTAACAGACGAACAAACACAGGCGATATTGTCCAATAACGTAGCCGAGCTTTACAATATAGATCTCGCCCAATTGAAGGCCGCAGCATGAGTTTCAGCGGTGCAGATCTGATCGCAGATGCGTTAGCGCAACTTGGCGTTGAACATGTTTTCGGCATTGTCAGCATTCACAACATGCCGATCATGGATGCGATCAATCGCCTGGGTAAAACCAAAATCATAAATGTCCGGCATGAACAAGCCGGCACACACGCGGCTGACGGTTATGCGCGTGCAACCGGCAAACTCGGCGTGATGATCGCGTCTACCGGACCAGGCACGTCGAATACGGTGACCGGGTTGTACGAAGCTCAGTATGGTTCGTCCCGGGTCATGGTCATTACCGGTCAGGTGGAGACTGCATTTTACGGCAAAGGTCTGTCATATGTGCACGAGGCGGAGAATCAGGTGTCTATGCTGGCCACGGTTTGCCGTCGGGTGGAGAGCCCGCGCCATATATCACAGTTGGGTAGCGCGTTCAGCGCTGTGCTGAACGATATGTATACCGGCCGTCCTGCGCCAGGCGCATTGGAGATCCCGATCGACCTGCAGTATGCCCAAGCGCAAGAAATGTCCTTCAGCTTGCCCGAGGTTGCAGACTTTGCGCCGCTGGCAGCGCAGATTGAAGCAGCCGTGGAGAAAATCAAGACCAGTGGTCGACGCATCATCGTAGCCGGTGGTGGGGTCATTGCGGCGGGCGCCAGTGAAGAAGTTCAAGCCTTGGCGGCGAAACTGGACTGTCCTGTGTTAACCACCGTAGACGGTCGGGGCGTGATTGCCGAGGACCATGAGCGCTGCGTTGGCAACTATTACAACAGCGCGGGCATCTACAACGCGATCCAAGGTGCAGATCTCACCATTGCTATAGGTACCAAGTTCGCTGTTGGTGTCGATGGGCAGTTTCAGGCCCAGACACCGCCTGGTGAACTGATTCAGATCGATATCGATGGCAACATGATTGGCCGCACGCATACCGCTCATGTTGGCGTGTTGGCAGATGCCAAACAGGCTTTGATTGCGATAAACGCCAGCTTGGAAGAACCGCTGCCGAACGACGGCCAGTTCAACCAGGTGATATGGGAAGCCCGCGATGGTGTCCGTCAGGCGATGCGGAGTCGTCTTGGCGACGATTGGCCCAAGGTTATGGATTGCATACGCGCAAAATTGCCTCGCGATGGTGTATTCGTGCGTGACCAGACCATCTCTGCCTACAATTGGGGTAATCAGCAGTTTCCAATCTACCATCCGCGTACATCTATCAACCCGACTTCTGGTGCCATCGGTCCTGGTTTTCCGATGAGTGTCGGCGCTGCTATAGGCTCGGGTAAGAAAACGGTGGTGATCCACGGTGATGGTGGCTTTATGTACCATGCCACCGAACTGGCCACCGCTGCTCAATATCAGGTTCCGCTGGTGATCTGTGTGTTTAACGATTCCGGTTATGGCGTGTTGCGTTGGTTGCAGGAAAGTCGATTTGGGCGCATTAATGAAACAGATCTAGGAAAAGTCGCTTTTGCACCGATGGCCAAAAGTATGGGCGTCCCTGCTCAGCGGGTGAAAAGTGTTGCTGAATTTGAAGCAGCCTTCGACATGGCCATGGCCACCGAAGGCCCTTACCTGATAGATGTCGACATGGAGCATTTCGCACCGATGGAAATATCCGTGATGCCGAAGCGAAAAATGGAAGTGGACATTAAGGACTAAGTAGATGGCGGTACGCTTAACAAAGCCGTGGATTCAGATCGATGCCGCGTTGGAAATGCTGCATGGCCACCTCGGTGTATTTCAGTTCGCAGACGACCAGGATCAGGTCGTGTTCATCGGCTATGCCGGTGGTAAAAGTCAGTTCGGACTGCGTGGCGAGGTGGCAGCTGCAGCACGGCAAGTGCCCGCTGCGGTAAGCGTACGTTATGAGATCACCAGCGCCTATCACAGCCGTTTTCGTGAGCTGATGATGGTGCACATCGCTGACTTCGGCACGGCGCCGGTTGCCAATGCCCCGATATCACTTGGAAAGTTGAGTCCCGCCTGATGGATCTAAATCTTACCGAAGAACAGGACATGATTGTCGGCATGGTACGCCGCTTCGTGCGCGAAGAAATCCTGCCCTTGGAGCTGAATCTCGATCCGGATGCCGATGAACTGGCACCGGAAGATAAGGCACGTCTGGTGGAGAAAACCAAGGAAATGGGACTGTATGGTCTCGATATTCCACCTGAATATGGCGGCCCGGAGATTGACCTGGTCACCCGCACTTTAATCGGCATTGAACTATCCCAACATCGCGCCGGTCTGTACGCACCCTGCTATGGAACCTTCGGTGGTGCCGGGTTGGCTCAGTTGTTCGAAGCCACCGAAGATCAGAAGGAGCGCTATTTATACCCGACACTGCGTGGCGAAAAGCGGGGGTTCTTTGGTTTGTCAGAATCCTCTGGCGGGTCTGACCCGGCGCGGGCGATACAAACTAAAGCGGTCAAGGATGGCGATGATTGGATAATCAATGGTAGCAAACTGTGGATCAGTGGCGCCGATAGAGCCGACTTCGGCTTGGTTTTTGCGCGCACAGACAAAGACAAGGGGCGAAATGGCATCACCTGTTTTATCGTAGATACCGATACGCCAGGGTTTCATGTGCGGCGCATCGTGCATACCCTGCGCTCCGCGCACTACGCGACAGAGCTGCAATTTGAAGATATGCGCGTGCCGGCAAGCAATATTCTCGGCAAACTGAATCAAGGCTTCGCCATCGCCAATGACCGCCTCACTCGCCAACGAATACCCTATGCCGCCGGCTGTATCGGTGTTGCCATCAAGGCCCAGGAGATGGCGTTGGACTATGTTCCCCAGCGTGAAACATTTGGCGCGCCGTTATCCTCCCGTCAGGCTATACAATGGATGCTGGTGGACAATGATATCGATATCAGCCATGCCCGCTGGGTGACATTAGAAGCAGCGTGCAAGGCGGCCCGCGGAGAACCGTTCCGTAAAGAAGCAGCCGTGGCAAAGCTGGTCGCTTCGGAAGCAGGTGGCCGCGTGGTAGACCGATGCATGCAGATGTTTGGAGGTCTGGGCGTGGCAAAAGACCTGCCTTTTGAGCGCTGGTACAGAGAAATGCGAATTCGGCGGATTGGTGAGGGGCCGAGTGAAGTACAGCGTCATGTGATTGCTCGAGAGTTGTTGGGGGCTTCGCTTCGTTGATTGTTGTTTCGGCCAGAGGTGTTCCGGAGCTTTGGCCATGACACGCTTAAGACACATCCCCTCTTTATGAAAGGAGGGCTCGCTGGCGGCGTCCCTGCCGCCACACGGTCTTGGCCAAAGCTCCGGAACACCTCTGGCCTAATACCAATCGGCGTATCCATGCCCGACAACTCTCGGGCAAATACTCGGAAGTTGTTCGCGGCAACAACCCCTCTCTAGTCTGGTGGCGCGGGTGCGTTCGACATCCTCACAGTATTGATTACCTCCGCACGTTGACCGCGTCGAGATTCCGACTTGTAGCAGTTCTGTAAGATGTGGCGAGGGAGATTTGACGTTTAGTATGCAAGACCGTCTGGCGACAGGGACGTCGCCAGCGAGCCTACAGGGACGTACTTGCGGCGTGTCTCGCATACTAAACGTCAAAGCTCCCCTCAACACCTCAAATCAGACCCGCATCCTAAGACCCAGAATATCGAACCCGATAAACCACACCGCCTTTGTCGTCGGATATCAACAGACTACCGTCGGGAGCGACGAGGACATCGACCGGTCGTCCAGAAACGTCGTCATCCACCAGCCAGCCACTGATAAACGGCTCGTAGCGTAGTGTTCCATCAGCCTCGCTAAACACGACGCTCACCTGATAGCCGACCTTTTCGCTGCGATTCCATGAGCCGTGTTCGGCAATAAAAATTGCATTTTTGTACTCGTCTGGGAATTGTTCACCGTCATAGAAGGTCATGCCCAGGGCTGCGGCATGAGCTTGAATCTCCAGTTGCGGGCTGACAAAAGAGAGACCCCGAGCAGCGCGGTGATCGCCGAATTTGGGGTCGGCGATGTCGCCTGCGTGTATGAACGGGTAACCGAAATGTTGACCTTGAGTTGTGATCACATTCAGTTCGTCTGGGGGAATATCATCGCCCAATGAATCGCGGCCATTGTCGGTGAACCACAGTTCACCGCGCTCTGGGTGCCAGGCGAAGCCTACTGAATTGCGAATGCCATGGGCCCAGACCTCGGTAGAGCCGGTTACGGGATCCATCTTCAACAGGCTGGCGAACCGTTCGTCCTTGGACAGGCAAATATTGCATGGCGCGCCCACTGGCACATAAAGGGCGCCGTCCGGACCAAATTTAAGATATTTCCAACCATGATGAGATTTGTCTGGGAGCGAGCCGGTGATCAGCACTTGCGGGGGATTCTTTCGAAGGTTCGAATCGATATTTTCTATCTTGAAAACTCGATCGACAGCGCCGATATAGAGGTCATTGCCGTTGATGGCGACCCCGGACGGCATATTCAACCTTTTCATGATGGTGACGACTTCCGGTGCTGGCGCACTGAGAGCATCTGCCACTGCGTACACCTTACCGGCGCGACGGGTGCCAACGATCAAGGTGCCATTGCCCGTCAATGCCATCTGCCGCGCATTGGGCACTTTGAAGTTGAGGGTTTCAATGCTGAAACCGGCAGGCAGGCTGAGTTCTCGAGGCGCGTCAGCGTAAGCAACGCTGGTGCCCAACAGACAAATTGCAGCTAAGTATTTCATGCCAGGCAATCTCTCACATGGCGTGCGGTGACTCAATAGTGGTGTCTCCGGAGTCGGCCAAGTAAGCTAGACAGATGAACGCATCTGCGCCAGGCACCGGCACTCTCAGCGATGAACTAAAAGACACCATCCAAACCGCCTACCGGGCATGGTTAAGCGCCCGCGGATTCAGTGCACGTCGCGGACAACGTGAAATGATCGCGCATGTTGCGCGTACATTGACTCGTGATCGTGACCGCATTGCGGTGATCGAGGCGGGCACCGGTACCGGTAAAACAGCAGCGTACTGCCTGGCGGCGATACCGACTGCGCAAGCATTGAACAAGACCATCATTTTAAGTACTGCGACAGTCGCTCTGCAAGAGCAGGTCACGTTGCAGGACATCCCAGATTTGAAACGCAATGCACAGCTCAAGTTCTCGGTGAGTTTAGCCAAAGGGCGCGGCAGGTACCTTTGTTTAAAGCGTTTGGACGACAATCTCAAGTACCATGGGCAACAGGAAATACCGTTGTTCGAAGTTGCAAGCGGCGATCACTCCGCCCTGTATCAGAGCATGTTGGATCGGTTTGGCCAGGGTGAATGGGATGGTGAGCTAGACAGCTGGCCAGACGAATTGCCAGACGATGCCTGGGCTTCGGTGACCACAGATCACCGCGGCTGTAGCAATAACCGTTGTAGTTTCTTTAAACCGTGCCCGTTTTTTCGTGCCCGCAGCGCGCTGGAGGGTGCTGATGTCATAGTCGCCAACCATGACCTGGTGCTTTCCGACCTTGCTTTGGGTGGTGGTGTGGTGTTGCCCGAACCCGAGGATTGCATATACATTCTGGACGAAGCACATCATCTGGCAGACAAGACCCAGAACCACTTTTCCACACGAGCGCGGCTGCAAGGTACCCTGGCCTGGCTTGACCATGTCAACACTGTGTTGGGCAGTCTGACCCAACGATTTGCGCGCCCGGCCGAATTGGTGTCCCTGGCTACCAGTGTCGCGACGGAAACAGGTGCGCTACGGGTAGCCTTGGAAGCGCTTGCCGAGGGCTTGCAGGAACTGGAATATACTGCGCGCGACGACGAACTCGACATTCACCGTTTTCCATTGGGTGAGGTGCCTGCAGCAATTCAGGAACTCGCGGGGGCGACTCTGCCCTCAATGGGCAAGATCTGTGATGACCTGGAAGCAGCCCACGGTTTGATCACCGATGCGATAGCAGGTGATCTCAACTGGGAAAAAGCATTCGAGGCGGAAGACTGGCTGGTGCCGGTCGGTCAACTACAGACGCGTGCCATAGCCAATCTGGCATTGCTCGAAGATTTTTCTATGCAGTCTGAATATCGCCATGCGCGTTGGATAAACCGCACGGTGGACGATATCGAAATGGTCAGTGCGCCCATTGAACCCGGCCATATCTTGCGTGAGGTGTTATGGCAGCGAGCCTATGGGGCGATCTGCACATCGGCTACTTTGAGTGCGATGGGCCGCTTCGATCGATTCTTTGAGCGCGTCGGTCTCGATGCCAATATCCTGCGGGTGCGCATCGCCAGTCCATTTGATTTTCCAAACATCGCCACGTTTACCGTTCCCCCTATGGAAACTGAACCGCGAGATGTTGAAGCTCACACCGATGAAGTGACACGCTTGTTGCCAGACTTGATGGCACAAGAGATCAGTGCGTTGGTGCTGTTTACCTCCTGGCGTCAGCTCAATGCTGTCGTTGGGGCATTACCAAAGAATCTGCATGAGCGGTTGTTTATACAAGGCGAAGGTGCGAAGCAGGTGTTGATTCGAAATCATCGGCAGCGCATCGACAATGGTGAACCTTCCTACCTGGTGGGTCTGGCGAGTTTTTCCGAAGGTCTCGACCTGCCGGATGACTATTGTCGTCATGTCATTATTGTGAAGATACCTTTCGCGGTGCCCGACGACCCCATCGACCAGGCCATGGCGGAGTGGGCAGAGGCGCGGGGGCGAAACGCCTTCTATGAAATTTCTGTGCCCGACGCTGCTTTAAAACTGGTGCAGGCATGCGGGCGTCTGATCCGGCATGAGAAAGACCACGGTCGGATCACCGTGTTGGATAAGCGCATTGTCACGAAGCGCTATGGCAAGGCGTTGATTGAGTCTCTGCCGCCCTACAAATTGCTGCTTTGAGATGCTTTAGCCGCTCGACAACTCGGCGGCATTGGTCAGCAGACGTCCTCTTTGTGGCACCTCGTCGAACTGACCTTGGGTGAAGATCAGCAAGCGCTCGGTTGCCAGCTTGGCTTGCAATCGATCAAAAAATATCTGCATATCGTCGTGCGTCAGGGTCGCAACAATTTCTGCCACCTGCTCCCGACTGTCGAAGGTATAGGTCTCGTCGATTAAATCGGCCCAGTATTTTTGCGACCGCTCATTGAGATTCTTGGGTTTTTGCATCAGCCGATTAATGAGGCCTGTCTTTTGCTGCTCGAATTTGGTATCGGAGACATCCGGCCATGTATCGACAAAGTTACTGACGAATTCAATGGTGGCGGATTCCAGCCCAGCCGAGGAGGTGTTGGGGGATTGCACAATGAATGACAGACCACCACGCTTTGCGATGGGTCGGTTGGTGACGCTGACGACGTATCCCAGCTGCTGCTCGGTGCGCAGTTGCAGGAAGTAAGCAGGCTGTAGAAATTGTGCAGCAAGAGAGCTGCGAGCACGGCTGTCGAAGCTCTCGTCCGGGTCCTGGACATGCAGCACCATCGAAGCGTCATTGTGATCTACTGGCAATTGCAGGCGTAGAGCATCTTGAATGTCTTCAACCGTCGCCACCACAAAGACATTGTCCGTGACTGGCAGTTTAGATTTGATGAGTTTGGTGAGTGCGGTTGCGTCGTTGCCGATAACATTTCCATGAACCATCCCGCGTACTCCCAGACCGGATAGCTTATCCGCACGCCAGACCTCCAGGTCGGCAAGAGTGACTGGTTGCAACGCGGCAATCAGCAGAGCGCGTTGCCATCGACCGCTGCGTAGGGTATCTGACAAGGCTGAATACGCCTGACTGAAAGGGCGGTCTTTGGCGGTGTTGCGCCAATCTTTGATAAGCGAAGCCTTTAAGGTATCGAATCTGTCGTTGTCCAATTGCGCGTTGAGCAATGCATCAAGCACAGTGCCCAGCAGTTCGATCTGTTTGTCCTGGTAGCCACCGAGGTGCACTTCGAAGCCAGCGTCGGGCACTGAAATGCTATAACCGAGACCTGCCAGATAAGCGGGGTAGATTATTTCACTAAGTGAGTCTTCGACCATCTGGCGATACAACTGGGCCATGCCGCGGTCTCTGGGGCTGACGAAGCCATCAGCGACGGCCAGTGCAAGGTATAGGTTGGCGCGGGGGCTGCCGAATGTTGTGTCGGAATCAAGCCACAATTCCAACCCGGGTTCCTGCACAAAAATGCTGATCGCATTGTTGTCGCCTGCTTTGAGGTCGAGGTTGTCCGGCAGGTATGGGTTTGGTGCCGGCAGGCCTAAATCTGCGCCATCGACGTGGATCCGTGGGGTCCTTTCACGTCTGAGTTTGTAGGACACTTTGAACCAGGGTTCAACGGCGTCACCTCGTATATCCGGTGACATAATTTCTACCAGTACGTTGTCTTCGTTGACGTAAGACAGAAATTCTGTAATCACCTTGGCGTCGAACCCTTCCATTAGAAATGGCGCCACCAACAAATCCGTGGCCGGGTATTTGTCCAGTCTCGGCGCGAGTTGATAGACCAGACTGGTAGGTCGTGATTTTTCCTGGAAGCGGAAACCTATGTCTTCTACCAGGGCTTGTTCCTCATATAACCACTGTTGTGGTGGGGTCGATTTAATCAGTTCGATGTATTGGAACAGCAGGTCGGTGATTTCGCCTATTTTGTCTTGCCCAGCTGGTGTGAGTTCTATAGATATACCCAGCGCGCTGGCGTGACGATCCAGATCTCCAACACTTGCCCCGAGACTTTCAATCCAACCGTAGCTTTTGAGTTGCTGGTAAAGGCTGCCTTTCCCTTCGTGTCCTAACAAGTTGGCGAAGTACTGTTCCGGCTTGGTTCTATAGTAAGGGCGAGACGATGGAAGCGGGAATGTATAGCTGACTTTAGCGCCTTCTTTGAGGGATTGAATCTCCAGTCTGGCGGGCAGTTCTGCATCGGTATACATGGGCACATCGGGATAGTCCGGACCGATATTCAGATTCTTGATCTTGCTGAATAAAGGCGTAATCCACGCCTGCAATTCGTCCAGGGTCTGATCTGATACAACCACCAGACCCATCTGATCGGCGGAATATTGGGTTGCAAAAAAGTGCTTCAGGTCTTCGTGGATATCGCCAGACAGCGTATCCAGGGAACCAATAGTGAACTTGGATCCAGGGTGGGCCGGGTTCAGCGCTTGTTTGCCGACCATGTAGCCGCGCCAACCATCCTCCTTGATTTGCATCTGGTATTCTGAGTCCACCGCGTTTTTCTCCCGGGCAGAAAACTCGGCACTGATAATGGGGTCGATAAAGAAGTGTGCAAAACGGTCCAAAGCTTCGGGGAAGGCATCAGGTTGAACATCAAAGAAATAGTTCGTGTGATCCAGCGCGGTATAAGCATTGCTGGCGCCTGCGCTGGCGCTGACGAAATGCTGAAAACCATCGATCTCTGGGTAGGTCTCAGTTTGAATGAACAGCATATGTTCTAAAAAATGAGCCAGGCCGGGGCGGTTTTCGGGCTCCTGAAAACTTCCACGATAAACCGCCAGGGCTGCGGCCGCCTTCTCCGTGGTCAGGTCTGATACCAACACCACTCTGAGTTTATTCGGCAGCTCGAGATAGCGATAATTCCGGTCATCGTTAGGGCTTTTGCGAATAACGATGTCAGCGGTCTGGGCAGCCGCGATAGGCGAAACGCCAGGGGCAGTAGCGGTTTGTGTACAAGCGACAAGGCTAGCGAGTAGCGCCATTGCGAATGACATGGCAACGAATCTGGCTGGCCTGGGGGTAAAGAGTCGGGACTTCAAAGTGGCTCCTTAGGTTTCGGGGGAATGTACCGGATGGCACGCGCAGCAGAAGATGCTGCGCAGCTACGACAAGGTTTGGCAGTCGATACTACTATACCGCAGTCCGGGTTTCCTCTAGCGGTTGCGTTTGAAGATCAGACTCAAATAATAGTCCAAACTCAAATAACGCCCGCCGCCGGTAATCAGTAGAGCCAGGATCATGGCAAGATAAATCATTGCGAACTCAATGCCGCTGTTTAGTTTGACGATGGCACCACTGCCATTCAGATATCGATAGTTACCGTGTTCACGGAGGATTGATTTGGCTCGAGACAGGCGTTCCGAGGCCTCGATAGTTCGTTCGTTGACATTATAGCAATTGATGTAGCGCTCAAATACGTTGGAGGATTGGTTGGCTTCGCTACCGGGAATGCAGACCTTGGGTGGGTTGGACGGTGCAATAGCGGGCCAGCCGTTGTCCCAATGTACGGAAACCGCAGCAACCAGCATGGTCACAGCCAGCGGTATAGCCCACAATCGAGTCGCCAGACCCAGCAGCAGACAGATGCCACCGATGAACTCAGTCCAGCTTGCTAAGAACCATGAAACTTCTACTGGAATGACGCTGAAGGGAAACGGTAACAGCTCCGGACTAAACCAGTTTTGACCCATAATCTTGCCCCAGCCGGCACTGATCAGCACCGGTGCCAGTATCAGGCGCAGCATGATGGATACCAGACCGCTGGCATGAGCGCTGATCCAGGTAAATACCCTGTCATACGCTTTGTAGTAGGCGTCTATCGCGCTATTCATTCTAGTTCGCTCCTCTTGAGGATTGGTTAGACTCGTATTTTTATGAAGGTTCCCAGCGAGGTCTTGTTCGCTTGATAGAAGTGGCTGAAATGGTGGGCATCGTCGCAGATGAGTTTGGGCGCTCGCTCGAGGTATCAGCGCCAGGCAGACGCTCCAGCTTTCCCGCGTGGCAATCTGTCAGCAGTGTCGTTGCAGCCTTGGCACATGCCCGCGGCGATAAGGTTATCGGTATCAGTGGTAGCCAAGGTAGTGGCAAGTCGACGTTAGCTGAGATTGTCTGCGCTGATCTTGAGGTCCGAGCATGTGCTCCAGTGGTGTGTTCGTTGGATGATTTTTACCTTTCCCACGAGGCTCGGGAACGACTTGCCCGGGATGTGCATCCGTTGTTGCTGACGCGAGGCGTGCCGGGAACCCATGACTGGCGGTGGCTGGAAAGTGTACTGAAAACGGTTCAAGGCCACGGCGGATCGGTGCAACTACCGCGTTTTGACAAGGGCCTCGATGATCGTGTGGGCAGTGTCGAAGTCACCCCCGGACTGTTGATTCTGGAGGGGTGGTGTGTCGGCGTGACGCCGCAACCCGAACAAGCCTTGGCGGTAGCGTGCAACCGCCTTGAAGCTGAAGATGACGAGCAGGGTATCTGGCGCAACTGGGTGAACGCGCAGATTGCGCAGCACTATCTGGACTTGTGGGCTCATGTAGATCTGTGGATACACTTGCGGGTGCCGAGTTTTGACCAGGTGCTCAAATGGCGATCTCAACAGGAATTACAGATACCTGTTGAGCATCGTATGGACAGCGCGGCTATTGAGCGCTTCATTCAACATTATGAGCGGCTTACAAGATGGATGTGGCAGCAACCAGCGATGGGCCCAGGTCTGATCATTGACCTTGACGAAGAACACAATGTGACCGGTCTCAAGGTAAAAAACTGTTCGCAGATCTGAGTCTTGGTGTTCAGATGCGGTTCAGTTGCGCGGCTCTAATATGGGCCCCAAGCTTGAACGTTGAGACGCAAAATGTTGGACCAGAAACAATACCGCATAGTGAAAAATCTAACCCGGGTTGCCGCCCCACTGCTGTTGCTACCCGCTCTGGCGTTTTCCGCCACAACTTATGAGCGTGCACGCGTCGTCAGCGTGGACCCGATCTATGAAATCATATCCCATGAAGTGCCAGTGGAACAGTGTCGTGAAGAGCAGGTTCGCTACAGTGAGCCAGTCTACGCGCGGGGCTCTGTAACGGGGCCCATATTGGGTGCGATCATCGGTGGTGCGATCGGCAATGCCGTTGGTCATCACAAGAGCAACAAACAGGTCGGCACCATCGTCGGCGCAATTCTCGGGGGTTCGATCGGCGCTGATATCAGTCGCCGTCATCGTGCTGCCAGTGCTCCGGTGTCTTACCGTACGGAACAGGTTTGCGAAGTTGTACGCGAAGTGCGCGAAGAAGAGCGTCTTGCCGGATACAACGTCAGTTATGTCTATGCGGGTACGACGTACTCCACCCGCATGCAGCGCGACCCGGGACCGTCGGTCCGAGTTCGCGTTAGCGTCAATCCAGTGAATTAAGTTGGCCTCATGAGTAAAGATTTTGGGAGTACAATAGCGGCGGTCGTGTCGCAGGTGCAGGATTATGGGTACGTCATTCTATAAAAAATGGTCAATGCGCTTCGCCGTGGTCCTGCAGATATTCTTCGTCTGTGTTGCATTACCTGTTGAAGCGGCCAAAGCACGTAACAATATAAAGGACCTGGCCAGTCCCGCCGCCAGCACCTCTTTTGCGCCGATGCCGGGCATATCGCTGGAAAAAGCGACCAAAATCGCCCGTCAACATACTGGTGGCAGGGTGTTGTCATCCACGCTCAGACAGCGTGCCAGCGGTCCTGAATATCGGGTGCGTATGCTGGTTGACGGCGAACGTGTGATCACTGTCACTGTAGATCACAAAGGCCGGATTAAAAACAAACGCTAACAGGAGGAACGATGCGGGCATTAATCGTCGAAGATGAAGTCGCACTGCTTGAGCAATTAGCCCAACATCTAAAGTCTGAAGGCTTTGCGGTGGACTGTGCACAAGATGGTGAGGAAGGCCTTTATTATGGCCGAGAATATAATTATGACGCGGCGGTCATTGATCTAGGTCTACCCAAGATTGATGGCATCGAGCTCATTAAGCGTTTACGCAAAGAAGACCGTGCGTTTCCAATTCTCGTCCTCACCGCGCGCGGTCACTGGCAGGATAAAGTTCAGGGTTTGGAAGCCGGTGCAGACGACTACCTGGTTAAACCGTTTCAAATGGAAGAACTCATTGCCCGTCTCAATGCGTTGATTCGTCGCTCTGCAGGCTATGCCTCGCCCGTCCTCAGCCAGGGAGAGTTGCAGTTGGATACCGCTAAAAAGGAAGTTCGTGTCAGTGGGGCGGCGGTGGAGTTGACCGCCTATGAGTACAAAGTGCTCGAATATCTCATGCTGAATCCAAACCGCGTAGTGAGTAAAACCGAGCTGACCGACCATCTGTATGATCAGGACTTCGATCGGGACAGTAATGTCATTGAGGTTTTTGTCGGCCGTCTGCGCAAGAAAATCAGGCCGGTTGAGCTCATTCGCACCGTGCGTGGACAAGGCTATCGCTTCGTCACGGAAAGCACTATTTGAACAACTCTATTCAGAAACGGCTGCTGATCACCACAACCTGTGTATTGGCGCTATTTCTGACGATTACCGGCTGGGTTTTAGATAGGGCCTTCAGCGCCAGTGTGGTTGCCGGAGCGGAAGAACAACTGCGCCTGGTTATCTACTCGTTGATGGGGTCTGTGCAGGAACAGGATGGCCATCTGATTTTCAGTCAAGGGGTCGCCGAACCTCGTTTGACCCAGCCGGACTCGGGGTTGTACGCCCAGGTAGCAGATGAACTGGGTGAAAGATTGTGGACTTCGCCTTCTGCGGTCACGACAAATGTCGCCTTCGCTGCCATAGATACTCAACCTGGAATTTTCATCTTCAGCGATGTGGCGGGTCTAACCCCGCGCTTTCATCTGAGCTATACCGTGATTTGGGAAGATGTCGATACGGAGCAGGTTGTGTTTAGTGCGGCTACCGATCAACTGCCATTTCGCGCCGCCATCAGGCAATTTCGTCGCAGTTTGGGTATTGGCTTGGGTGCGGCGACAGCGCTGTTCATCTTCGCCCAGTTGTTAGCGCTACATTGGGGCTTGTTGCCATTGCGCACCATGGCGGAAGAAGTTAAAGAACTCGAATCCGGCGAGCGTGAGTCATTGAGCAAGTCTTACCCGAAGGAGCTGGAAGGACTGGCGGAGAACCTGGATCGTTTTATTGTCCACGAACAGCGCAGTCGCAAGCGTTATCGCAATGCTTTGGATGACCTGGCGCATAGCCTGAAAACACCCCTCGCTGTGGTGCGCAATACCCTGTTGGATCAGACACCAGACAAGTCGTTGCTGGCGGAACAAC
>SMVB01445112.1_pt1 | contig 19378 bp, 13 predicted proteins | sample 2456461 | NCBI WGS metagenome assembly SMVB01 (sample SAMN11095934, study PRJNA526329) | marine sediment metagenome | biome: Marine sediment; feature: Surficial sediment; material: Deep marine sediment; isolation source: Hadal surficial sediment | place: Pacific Ocean | collected 2014-05 | depth...
CCCTGGCCCGGATTGTTGAAGTCGATCACTTATTCGGCCTCTGGCACGACGATAACGCGATCTCGAACAAACTCGTCGATTCGATCGCTTGCAAACCCCAGCTCCTGCAAAATGTCACGGCCGTGTCCGCCATATTGTGGCGCGCCGAAACGGTGCGTCGCAGACGTTGCAGAAAACGTCGCAGCATTGCGTGCCTGTCGCAGTCGTCCTGCCTGCGGGTGATCGCTTTCCACGAGAATTTCATTCGCCTCGATTTGAGCATGCCGAACCATATCATGACGGCTAAGCACGGGCGCACAGGGAACGTCCTCGGCTTCAAGTCGCTCTACCCATGCAGCCGTCGTGCGTTTTTTTAATGCCGCTTGCGTCATTTCGAGTCGGGCATTCTTGTGCAGCTCGAGGCCCGCCGTATCCTGAAAACGAGGATCATCCAGCCATCCGGGTTCATCGACGGCCCGAGACAGGCCAACCCACTCGGTATGCCGCATTACTGCCACACTGAGGTAGCCATCGGCGGTCTCATAGATCAGGTCGATGAAGCTCTGCGCTGCCTCGGTAGCCATCTCGTCACCAACGAACGTATGGCCACCCATGTCTGAACTCCACAGAAACGACACGACCGTGTCCAGCATCGAAAGACACACGTGCTGCCCCTTGCCGGTCCTGTTGCGTGCCAGCAGCGCGGCACAGATCGCCTGTGCCGCGGCGAATCCAGTCAGCTTGTCGGGCAAAATAGTTCGAACCAGGCTCGGCCGATTGCTATCCGAACCCGCCTGCACCGTGGTCAATCCTGATAAGGACTGAATAAGCGGGTCGAAAACCCGGTGACCGGCATACGGGCCGTTGAATCCAAAACCGGCAATCGACAGATACACGAGTCCTGGATTGCGCGCCGCAAGCTCCTCGTAGCCCAGGCCGATGCGAGTCGCAACACCAGGTCGAAAATTCTGCGCGAATACATCCGCTGCGTCTGCCAGTCGCCGCACGATGTCGAGGCCCGCGTCGGTCTTGATGTCGACGGCGATCGATCGTTTGTTGCGATTGTTGTTGAGAAACGACGCAGAAAAACCGCCGCGTCGCGTCGCCACGTGCCGCGTGTAATCTCCGCCGGTCGGCGTTTCGACCTTGATAACATCGGCGCCCTGATCCGCCAGCATCATCGTTGCCAGCGGACCCGAAATCATCGTCGTCAGATCGACGATTTTGTAACCGCTCAATGGTCCGGCCACGCCACTCCCCGGTAAAGTTCCTGCTGGCTCAACGCATTTTTGGCTGTACGACATCAAACCTCACCATGGTCTCCGCCATGGACAGGATCATGTCATCAAGAGATCGTGGTTCGATTCCCAATTCAGTGCGCATGCGTTCATTGCTAATGTGACGACGCACCCCCAGACCGGACTTGAGCAATCGCATCGACTTGTCGAACCTGGCCAGGATGTGGACCATGAAATTCGGCAGCTTTATGGTCGGCGATTTATACCCGGCGCCATGCAGTATTCGCGAGACATCAATCATCCAGGCGTATCGTCCGACCAGCGCATAGCGCCGCCCGGCGGCAACCGGTTTCAGCATCGCCGCAAAATGAGCATCAGCGACGTCCCTGACATCAACAAAGGAAAACCCTATCGCCGGACAGGCCGGTACTGAGCCATCAAGAAGTCTCTTGACTATTCGACCGGATGAGGAAAAACTGCTACCGAGTAACGGCCCCAGCACGGCGCCCGGATTGATGACTGCCAACTCCATCTCACCGGCCTCTTGCGTCGCCATGAAATCCCAGGCCACGCGCTCCGCAAAGGTCTTACTCTTGCCATAGGCGCTGAATTCGCCTTCAGTGTTGGACCAGTCCGTTTCCGAATACACGTAGTCGCTGTCGTGATTTACACCATACGCTATGGCAACAATGGACGAAGTCAACACCGTGCGTTTTACGCCAGCTTTTGCAGCGGCGCGCAGAGCACGCAGGGTGCCATCGCGGGCCGGAATGATCAGATCGTCCTCATTATCCGGTCTCGTACTCGGAAACGGTGACGCTACATGCAGCAAATAGGTACAGCCTTCGAGCGCTTCGTCCCAGCCGTCATCCGAGCAAAGATCAAGTGTGGCGAAGGACAGATCATCGGAAGCGACGTGAGGCTCGAGCGCTGTCCTGACTGCGTCGGCCCGATCGGATGTGCGCACTGATCCGCGCACAGCATAGCCCTCTTTCAGCAGGCGCAAGATACAGTGTCCGGCTATGAACCCGGAAGCCCCTGTCACGAATACCGTTTGCCTCATCAATCAGCCTTGCCGTAATCATCCATACTGTAACACTCGAATATAAAGTGAATTCTATCCTGATCGCTATCATTCTTAACGGCATGAATACGCTTATTATTCACTTCAATAATTTCACCGACCGGCAAATGCTTTGATTGATTGCCAACGTGAAATATCGCAGCCGAATTGGTAATCAAAGGCACATGGATCTTGTGGACGTAGTGACTGGCATCGCCATCTGAGTGACGAGAGATTTCGCCGCCCGCAGAAATCTTCGCCAACATGACGCGAGGAAAACGGTAATTTTTATACCCCAGGCTTTTCGCTGCTTGCTCCATTATGGGCAATAGATCATCTTTCCACTCATCCCATAAAACAGGATGATCACTAAAATCGAATGCATCGTCTGAATTATTGAGATAACGAAAAATAACGTGGCGTGTATCGTTTAGTCGAGCGAATTTATTAGGTTTGTCTTCATTTTCCGAATCCCAAAGAGAATCTGGAATGCTTTTCACTCGCTCTATAAGGGCCTCTACATCCGCCGTTCCCAGGTGATTAAAAAAATCCGTCTTTGGGTACTTATCCGGTTCTGAAAAATCATAGCCAAATTGATCGATCAGGTATTTATCTTTTTCAGCAACCAGTAACTCCAATTCCGGTGAGTAAGTCCCGATAATGTCAGTGGGTCGCGGGCTTGAATTCAATGCATCTGCCTGTTGCAGGTAGGCAGTGATTCCTGCCGTGATCGGTGTGTCAGTAAGCGTGAACAGGCGTAATGCTTCTTCTCGTAAATTTTCGAATCGCCCGAGATGAACACGATGCCTTTTCTTTGCCTCGAACATGAGCCTGGTCAGCCAGGAGTAATAGCCAAATTCTTTGGGAAAGGCCGCAAAGTGCTCAGATCGCAGACCGGGATTGCCGAGACGAGAAGGAGTTTGGGTGTTGATGGCTTCTGGCGCGACTTTAATTATTTGGCCCAACAGTTTCTTGCTCTGAACGCTGTTATCACCAAGTCTCAGAAATCTCGCAACAGTGTCCTTGAAACCAACGACGCCGCCTTCAGAGATGATCTCGTACACATATTGCTTTTTGCGTCGATAATCAAAGTACATGGAGACATACCAATCCCAGGGATTACGCACGAAACCAATAACAGGAAGTTGCGAGTATGACTCAGGAAGGTCTTTTAGCTGACCGTGGTACTGAAGCATTCGAGCACCGGGTACGTGCTCAAGGATCAGCTTGTTTAAGAAAGTACCCCCGGTACGCGAGACATGGATATAAACGAAATGCTCTGTAACGATCATTGTCAGCGGGATTCAAAGCGTATCGAAGGCCAGTAGACTAACACCATCAGTCTTCACTATACGGCAGGCGGTTTTTCGGCAGGCGACGTAATCGTTACGATCCGATCACTGTAAAAACCATTGTAATCGGTCCGCCCGCCCAGGCTGTAGGCACCGATATTGCCAAATTCGAGGTAGTCGCCAGGGCGAATGTCCACCGGCAAAGGAACGAGCCCGGGCAGTGTGTCCGTCGAGTCGCAAGTCGGTCCATTTATTTGAAATTCCATAGTCTCGCCGTTGTGCGGCTCGCCATCGCGGTATGTCCGCACAGGAAACCTGTCGGGGCCATCGATGCGCAACACCCAGAATATGCCGAACATGCCGTCGTTGATAAACAGACGATCGTCTTTGCGCAACAAGACCTCGACGACGGCGGACATGCCAGGCGCCGCAAGCGCGCGCCCCGGTTCGCCAAGTACTTCCGCATTATCGGCCAAGGGCAGCGTGGCGACAGACTCTGCCACTGCCGTGAAGTATGCGTCCAGGTGCGGCACGATGAAACCGGGGTAGGATTTCGGGTAGCCGCCACCCACATCGATCAATCGTAATCGAAACGGCAGTTGTTCGAGAACCGACTTCGTGACGGACATGGCATACCGATATGCTTCCGGGTCCGTAACGGACGAGCCAACGTTGAATGCCAGTGCCGGTTCGGCACCGCTGTCACTTATCGCTTGCAACAATGCTGGCATTACTTCGGGTGGCGCGCCGAATCTTCGCGACAAATCTTCCATCGCCGATTCGTGATGAACCGCCATGCGAGCGAATATGACGCAACGCGATGGCTCGATCTCCTGCAAAAGCTGTGCGAGGCCGCTCAGATGATCAACCACGAAATGCCGTACACCGTGTTTTTCCTGTGCCGTCCGTGCTGCACCCCGAATGCGGGCAGGAGTCATGAAGTACTTCGCTGCATCGGGATCGATCGTGTCAACCAGCTCTATTTCCGGCAACGATGCACAGTCGAAATGACATACACCAACGTCTCTCAATAATCTGAGAACAGTCGGGTGCGGGTTTGCTTTGACGGCGTATAACACGCGGCCCGGGAAACCGCTGAGAAACTCCTTCGCAGTGTCTCGATAGATATGCGGGTAAATGCAATAGACAGGATCTTTCGGACACTCCGAACGCAGCAGATCTCCAACGTCGGTAAAATTTTCGGTTGCATCAATCATGCATCAATCAGCTCCGCATTTTTAATGCGCGTGGATCATAAGGTGGTTCTGCGAGGATTTTAGCCGGTCTTAGTTGGTCGACGACATGGACCGAAAACTCATCGTTCGACGACTCCAGGAACGGCGTCTTCACGTATCCCAGCGCCAGGCTTTTCTCGACCGTATGGCCATAGGTTCCTGAGGTCACAAACCCGGCATATTCGTCCTTGTACCAGATCGGTTCATATCCCCAGGCGTCCGCGTCTGTCGAATCGATTTCCAGAGCAACCAGGCGATGTTCAAGCGCTGCGTCGCGGTCGGCCAACGCTGCTTCGCGGCCAATAAAATCGGCTTTGCCATAGTCCACGAATCGATCAAAACCACACATCGCGGGCGTATAGTCAGGCGAATACTCGCGCGACCAGATACCGAAACTCTTTTCCATGCCCATCGACACCAATGCGCGAATTCCAAACGGCCTGATCGCGAATTTTTTGCCTACCTCAAGCAAATAATCGTACAGCGCCAGCGCGTAGACAGTTGGCAGGTATATCTCGTAGCCCAGTTCGCCCGTGAAGGAAATTCTTGCCACCTGGCACGGCGCGAAACCGACATCCATGGAGCGTACCGACATGAACGGCATCGAATCCTTGTCCAGATCTCCGGACGCCACGAGTTGCATCAGTTCACGGGATTGTGGGCCGGCAATAACGATCGTAGTCAGTTCATCTGAGCGATTCACGATACGGACACTCTTATCGCCCACCTGCTGTTCAAACCACAACATATGAAATTCCTGCAGGTAACCGGAGCCGATGACCATGAATTCATCTTCTGCGAGTCGCATGACGGTCAGGTCGCCTTTCAGGTGTCCGGACGGCAGGAGTAACGGGCCCATGCGTATCCGCCCGATGTCGGGCAAACGACTCGCGAATAAATAATCCATGTAGGCAACGGCATCCGGGCCGGAGATCTGATACTTGGCGAACGACGAGCCGTCCAGAATGCCGACACTGTCTCTTACGGCGCGACATTCCTCGCCCACGGGATCGTGCGCATTCGAGCGCCGAAAACTGGGTGTCTCTATTGGCTCACTACCCGGCGGTGCAAACCAAAGCGGCAATTCAAGGCCATAGGACGGGCCAAACACGGCATTTGCCTGTTGCAGGCGTTCGTAAAAAACCGATATCTTATTGGGACGCGCGGCGGTCCACTCATCGTTGGGACATAGGAGTTTAAATCGGTTTTCGTAAAATTCCATGCCTTTGTCGATGACAAACTTTTTGGTCGCGAACGCGCCGAAGCGATTAACGTCCATCGCGAATACGTCACCTTCCGATTCACCATCGATCATCCACTGCGACAACGCCAGCGCTACACCACTGCCCTGGGAAAATCCCGCCATTACTCCACAGCAGGACCAATAATTTTGCACGCCGCGAACCGGTCCGATGAGCGGATTACCGTCGGGCGTAAAAGTAAAAGGCCCGTTGACTACGCGGCGAATTCCTGCCTCAGCCAAAGATGGAAATCTCTCGAAACCCTGCATCAGTGCGTCGCCGATATCATCAAGACGCGGCTCCAGCAGATCGGTTTCGCCGTAGTCCCACGGCGTGAAATGTACTGACCAGGGAGTGGAATTTTTCTCATACACTCCAAGGAGGACCCCGTTTTGCTCCTGACGCAGATACATTTCTCCGTCGAGATCAATCATCATGGGCAACTCACCGTCAAAATCCTTTATTGCATCGATGTCTCCGGTGAGGATGTAGTGATGCTCCATCGGGATGAGGGGGACCTGGACGCCGGCCATCGCACCAACCTCACGTGCCCATAATCCCGCCGCATTAACGACGTGTTCACAGTGAATATTTCCCTTGTCTGTAACTACGGTCCAGGTTCCATCGGCCTTATGCACCAGGTCCTCGACCTTGGTCTTCAAATAGACTTCTGCCCCGGCTATGCGGGCTGCTTTGGCCAGAGCATGCGTTGAGCCATAGGGGTCTATGTTGCCCTCGTTGCCATCGAATAGCCCCCCGATCACATTGCTGGTGTCGATGATCGGACACAGTTTTTTGATTTCCTCAGGACTGAGCAGGTGACTGTCTATGCCGATTACCTTGTGACGTGCGTGCTCGTAACGTATGACTTCCCAACGCTCTGGAGTCGCCGCGATATTGATGCCACCGGTCAGGTGCATGCCAACATCTTGCCCGCTGATCTCCTCAACTTCCTTATAAACGGAAATTCCGTAAGCCTGTAACCGCGCGACGTTGGGGTCGCTGTTCATCGCATGAAAGCCGCCAGCGGCATGCCATGTAGATCCGGCTGTCAATTGTTTGCGTTCAACCAGGACGACATCAGACCAGCCTAGCTTGGTCAGATGATAGAGCACGGCGGCACCGACAATGCCGCCGCCAATGACGACTACCTGGGTATGTTCTTTCATATCAGCCCACTGTGTTTGACCATGGCAAATTGCCAGTTCATTGGTTATATAATATATAACTCATGTTGACGATACACATTTGAGAAATGTCCGGCCGGTATTTTTAGCAGAATGAGGACCTTGTTGCCACCGGTTATTACCATAAATACCGCGCTCAATCAGGATTTTAAACCGTTATACATTGTCAAACAACAGGAAAGATGTCAGTCCTCAAAGGGCCATACTTCCAGGCCATGAATGGCGTTGCGAACATCCATGGTCAGGTTGACGGAGCCAACAGTCTGATTGGTCTCGAGATCGTACAGGCTGATGGTTGACGGTGAGGAACCGCCCGCTATGAATCGGTCGCCAACTGGGCAAAGGCCGCGGCCAAAACCCTGCCGCACGACATTGGATTCGTCTATATCCGTAAACCCGAGTTCTCCCTCGTCATAAGTGACGACTTCGAATGCTTGCTTTTTCCCATAGCGACTGACGTAGCGTACACAGCCGCTTTCGGTGTCGTTGAAAAGCAGCCCGTCACGAAAGGGACGGGCATTGTGCGCACCGGCTGGCAGCGAGCAGACTTCGGACACCTCCATTTTGCCATCGATACGCAAAAGGGCGTTCGTTTGCAGGCCGCTCAGGTAAATGCCTTTGCTGTCTACGTGGACCATATTGATGTGATAGTCATTGACGGGTTGCGGGCCTTTGTCAGAACGCGGGTCGAATGTGTGGCCCGCCCACTGACCGTACTGCCGCAGCAGATGGAAGCCCCAGGTATACTCTTTTTTATCCAGATCGAACGCGAGCAAGCTATCGAAACCCGGTGATGTCAGGAAAATCGTTTGCTCGTATCGGCAGATCTCATGGCAGTCATCAAGATAGAAGTTTCTGCTGAAAGTCTTGATTTTGAAACTGCGGTCGCAACGAAAAAGTACATCGCTTGCGGCGATCAGGATATCTTCGTCGCTGAATGCGATGCCGCGCAGGCCTCGGTCGCCGCTTGTGTTCTTGAAGTCGATCTCGGTCTTATTCAAGTCGAAAATCTGCTCAACTTCCTGCTTCTCAAAATCGACCGTATATACACCGCCCTGACTCTCGCCTTGCCGGCTGCCGCGCACGACGGATGTAGCGACGAACTTTGGTAGTTTTTCAGTCATGCGTATGTCGTTCTGTTATGAGTGGACTGTGACCGGACAGCTGTATCGCACATATTAAATCTGTCTGCAATAAACAGAAACCTTAATTCCAGCCAAAATCCTCTTCGATCAAGCGATAGAGCTGCTGATTGCAGGGTTCGAAGAAGTCGGTCAATATTCTGCGCGTCGCGTCATCCATCGCGGCATAATCCTGTGGTATTTGAGAGGCGTTACCGGCCCCGGCATCCCAGCCGCGTTGCAGCCGATTGGCTGCCTGGAACTCAAATGGTTCAAGTCCCAGAAATTCCGCCACTGCATTCATCGTCTCTGCTGCATTATCAAAGAAACTCTCGGACTGAATAATCATCAGCTGCTGACGCGGAAACAGGCGCAGCCAGCGATGCAACTGGTCGTGATAAATCGATCGAAATACATAACTTTGGTAATAAAAGTCTCTGAGATCCAGATCATCGCGAAGTTTTCGTTCCGGCCAGCCCTGTGCATGTTTAGCGACGCGGATCGGTGTTCCATCGGCGGTTGCATAACACGATTTCGAATCGCCGACAGTATCGAGGAAGCCCCTCTCGTGTGCTGCCAGTAATTCAGCAACCTCATCAATCTCTCTGCGTACAATTTCGTCGAACGAACATTCATTCTCCAGGCCAGCGCTTTTCGACATGATGAAATGAGAGTAAGCGCGATCAACAGGATTTCTCAACAAGACGAAAATCTTGAGCCGCGGCAGATTGGCCTGGACGCGTCTTGGCACTAAGGGGTGGATCAACGATGACGTCGAGAACTCGCCGCTGATGGTCTGACCGGGAGCCGGATCATGAACGGGCGATTCATTGACAAAGAAATTCTGGTACCTGGCAGGATATCGGTGCCAGGACCAGTAGTGAGGTTCCTTTGGACCCCGTCGTTTGACCTGGGGATGGGCAGACAGGTACCTGGCAAATGAAGTGCTGCCGCACTTCATGCCGCCGATCAACATGAACTCCGGTCGCGTTTTGCCATCGGCCAGCAAAAAACGCGGGTCATGCAGGGCAAGGGGATGACGATGATTTGCGTTCACGTTTCGTGCACCTTATGCTGGCGCCGTAGAATTTCCAGACTATCTCATACTGCCTATTATCATGGATATCGACGTACCGCTGCGCGAACTTGGCACTATCGACACGACGGCCCTGCACGACGCCATCCTTGGACAGGAAGATATCGCCTGGCAGGAGGACGAATCTCGCCAGAAGTCATTCTACGTTCACGATCAGACCCGGTCGATCGTACTGATTTCCCTGGATGATAAACAATGGCCTGATCGCCAGGTGCACGAGGGACCGGGGTGGAAGCGACTAGCGGACGTTGCCGTGCCGGTCATGCAGGAAATTATCAAGCAACATTACCCGACCGGCGGTGAGATCATTCGTGCGGTAGCGGCAAGTCTTACGGCTGGCGCAAATATTAAGGCGCATAGCGACATTCACCCATCGTTTCACTGCGCACACCGTATCCATGTGCCGATTACGACAAATCCAAAGGTCTGGTTTACGATCAATGGCCGACCGTACCAGTTGCAACCCGGTCAGGCTTACGAAGTCAACAACCAGAAACAGCACAGCGTAGTCAATAAGGGAGCCGAGGCTCGGATCACGTTCATATTCGACTACATGCCGCCCGGTCCTCTCGCCGTTACCCCCGGCAGCCGATAATTTAATTTTCTTGCTAAACCTTTCCTGGCAACACGAGGATTCGGAGATGCCAACAAAGCGGGTCCTGATCGTCGGGGGCGGTTCCGCGGGCTGGACAGCCGCGGCGTATTTGAATGCCGCGCTCAATACCGGCAATCGAAAGGTTGCGGACATCAGCCTGGTCGAATCACCGGACGTTCCTCGCATCGGTGTGGGTGAAGCGACGGTGCCAAACATCAACCGCACTCTCGCCGTCATTGGCATAAACGAACTGGATTTTATGAAGGCGACAGACGCAACCTTTAAAGCCTCGATCCGCTTCAAAAACTGGTTGGACAACAAAAATAAATTTTACCATCACCCGTTCAGCAGATTTGGGGCCGGGCCCATGGACGACGCTGGCCGCCGCTGGCTGATGAGCGACCGCTCGGTGCCGTATATGAATACGATTTCGGCACAGCCGGCACTTTGTGAAATGGGTCTCGCGCCGAAAGTGCTCGAAACAGTCAACCTCGGTATACCGACGGGTTACGCGTTTCACATGAATGCACTGAAGTATGCAGATTATTTGCGGGACTTCTCCACAGCGCGAGGGGTTACGCATTACATGGATCATGTCGTCGACGTCGACGTCGCCGAGAATGGCTACATCGCGGCACTACAGACCCGCAGCGGCAAGCGCCTGGAGGCTGATCTCTTCATCGACAGCACCGGTTTCGCCGCGATACTGATCGAAAAAAAGCTTGGAGTGAAATGGGTCGACTTCTCGCAATGGCTGCTCTGCGACCGTGCGCTGGTTATGCCGGTACCGTATGAGGATCATTACCCCGGACATGTGCCTCCGCATACCCAGGCGACTGCCTTGTCGGCCGGCTGGGTCTGGGATATTCCATTGCAGAATCGGCGCGGGGTCGGCTATGTGCATTCCAGCGCGCATATCAGTGAAGCAGAAGCAGAACGTGAAATACGCGATTACGAGGGCGCGCACGCGAAGGACCTCGATACGCGGCTCGTTTATTTCAAAGTGGGTATGCGCGAAAAATCCTGGTTCAAGAACTGTATCGCGATAGGGCTCGCCGGCGGCTTTCTTGAGCCGCTGGAGTCAACGGGCCTCTATTTAAACGAACTTGCCGCGGAATTACTGGCCGAGCATTTTCCCTACGGTGACGATATGGAACCGCTCGCGTTCCGGTTTAATCGGATAATGCAGAATCGTTTCTACGAGATCCTGGACTTCATTAATATGCATTACTGCCTCACGCGGCGGACGGACACCGAATTCTGGCGTGAAGTGGGCCGTCCGGAACGAATCAACGACAGACTGCAGGCCAAACTTGACTATTGGCGGATCAAGCCGCCGTCGGTTTCCGATTTCGTCGATTCATTCTTTCCGGGCCAGGTCAATAGTCAGCAGGCATCAGAAGGCCCGCCTGGAGACAATAGATGTCCTATCGATACTGGCCGCCTGTGGAATCATCACAGCTACGAGGCGATTCTCTACGGCATGGACTTTCTTCGTGACGAATGCGACGCATGGTTTGGCAAGAACCGGCCGCGTCCCGCGATTCAAAAGAAGGTTCTTGACTCCGTAAACACCGCGCGCGATAAGCTGCCGCCACATGACGTCTGGCTAAAGCGCATGGTCGCCATGGCAGACTATTCGAATTCTTGAGCACTGCATGACTTTCAAAGATTCCCTGAAAACGAAAGATTTCGTGGTGACTGCCAACGCGGACCTGGCGCAGGCACCGGACGCGAAATCATTGATCCGGCAATGCGAGATTCTGCACCCGGTAGTCGATGCCGTGCAGCTGACTGATGACACCCAGGAACATATTTCGGGCGTTGCCGCTGCAGCAATATTAATACAGCAGGGCATAGACCCTATCGTGCACATGAATTGCCGCGATCGAAATCGCATCGCGCTGCAGAAAGATTTTATTGGCGCTGCCGCGCTCGGCGTGACCAGCGTATTGGTGATACGTGGCAAAAAAATCCTGAAAAGCAAGAAGGTCGGAGTGCGCAACGTCTTCGACATCTCCGCGCTGGATTTCATGGCCTACATACAAAATTTGAAGCAGGCCGAAAACGCTCCACTGGTATCGGATTTTCTGGTTGGGGCAAACGCCGAATTATTCGATCCGGGCGCCGATTGGACGCCCAAGAACTTGATCCGAAAATGCGACGCCGGCACCAACTTCGTGCAATTGCAGATCTGCTTTGATATGAGCGTGGTACGCAATTACATGGCCCGCATCGTCGCGTCGAAGCTGACGCACAGGGTCTATTTCATCATGGCGTTATCACCATTGCCGTCCGCCGATGTAGCGCGCTGGGTGCGTGACAACGTGAAGGGTGCGCTGGTTCCGGAGCCCGTTATCGAGCGCATGGAGCAGGCCAAGGATCCAGAATCCGAGGGCGTCGAAATTTGCGCGGAGATGCTGCAGGAATTGGCGACGATTCCAGGTGTATCCGGTGTAAATCTGCTGACTTTGGGTGACCTTGAGACGATACCGGCCGCGATCGACGCTTCTGGCGTACATCGGTCGTAGTGCTGTAACGTACGCGCGTCAGGAATTCTGGAGAAGATCGATTTCCGATCACATTGAACAAAAGAAACTGTTTCAGCAGGCGCAGAAGTTTTTACAGACTGGCGAGGCCGAATCCGCAGAAACGCTCTGTGCCGGTCATCTGGACCAGCACCCGGAGGATGCCAACTTCCTGTGCCTGTCGGCCCGTGCGCTCGTGAAGCTCGGGCGCTTTCCCGAGGCGAATACACGAATCAACCATGCTCAGTCCATCTATCCGCAGTGGGGACACCCACACGAGGTGCTTGGCGAGCTGTTGTTCGCGAAGGGTGAATTGCCCGCCGCGGTCGACGCATTTCAACAGGCCCTGAAACTCGACCCTGCGCAGCAACGAGCACGCATGAAACTCGGACAGGTGTTGATGTATTTGGGCCGGGCGGAAGAGGCACAGGAGTTGAAGGCCGAGTTCGTGGATCTCAGCGAGGACAACCAGGACATCGCCAAAGCAGTCGAGTTGGAGAAACAGGAAAAACCTGCCGACGCGGAGAAAATCTACCGGCAAATTCTGCTTCGCCAACCTGACAATGTGTCGGCGATGCGCCTGTGGGCCCGACTCGGCATGGAGCAAAAACGATACGCTGACGCAGAAGTGCTGCTGCTGCAGGCAGTTAAGGTGGCGCCCGGTTTCACGCTGGCCTGGTCCGACTTGTGCAAAGTGCAGCTCGACCAGGAGAAATACGAAGACGTTGTCAAGACCGCGAAGAAGTTTCTTGAGCTGAAACCTCGCTCGAGCGATGGCCATAATTTCCTGGCGGCTGCCACTGCGGCTACCGGGAATCACAGCGAAGCTATCAGGATTTACGATAAAGCACTGGAAATCACGCCGAATCATGTCGGGGCAATGTGCGGTAAAGGCAACGCGTATCGTACCGTTGGCGACCAGGATGGTGCAATTGCAGCCTTTCGGAGCAGCATCAAGGCGAATCCGCTGCATGCCGAGGCGTATTGGAGCCTGGCGAATCTGAAGACCTTCCGTTTCGAGGATCAAGAGCTTGAGGAAATGCTGGCGCTGGTCGGCGATGAGCGCATCGCATCCGACGGACAGGTGCAATTGTTTAATGCGCTGGGCCTGGAGTTTGACGGCCGCAAGGAATACGACCGCTCGTTCGAGTTCATTGATCGCTGCAACAGGCTCCGGCGCGAGACGGAATTCTATGACCGCATCGAAAACGAAGAAAGGACCGACTTGTCGATAGAAGTATTTACGCCGCAGTTTTTTGAAGACAAAGCGGGCCATGGCGATCCTGACTCCGCGCCGATATTTATTGTTGGCCTGCCACGCTCCGGATCAACTCTGCTGGAGCAAATCCTGTCCAGCCACTCCCTCGTGGATGGCACGCACGAGTTACCGGATCTTGGCAAAGCAGTCCGGTCCAATCGAAAATTGGGCAATCCCGAAGTTCGCTACCCGAGATCTCTGATTGACATTGACGCGGACGCATTCAGACAATTTGGCAGCGAATATATCGAGCGCACTCGTCGACATCGCGGCGATCGTCCGTTTTTTACGGACAAGAATCCAAATAACTTCGTGCACGTGGGTTTGTTGCACCTGATTTTGCCCAATGCAAAAATTATCAACGCCCTGCGCCACCCGCTGGACAGCTGCTATGGAAGCTACAAGCAGCTATTCGCGTCGGGGCAGCCATTTACCTATGACCTCGTAGAAATTGGCGAATACTACCTGCAGTATCAGCGGCTCATGGACCACTGGAACGAAGTGCTGCCGGGCACGGTGCTCGATGTGCACTACGAGGATGTGGTTGCGGACCTCGAAGGCCAGGTCCGGCGGATTCTCGACTACTGCGAACTCGATTTCGAAGCGTCATGCCTGCGATTTCATGAAACCAGCCGAGCCGTGAAAACGGCAAGTTCGGAACAGGTGCGCAAGCCGATATACACAAGCGCCGTGCATACCTGGCGGCACTACGAGGCGCACCTGGGACCCTTGATCGAAACGCTCGAACCGCTGCTCGCGAAGCTGCCCGAGAGCGACCGTCCGGCGAGCCTGAAGTGAATTGATCGTTTTGCGGCCCGAACGGTCAGGGGTGCTGTACAATATACACCGCCAACTCGATTTCAAAGTGATGAACTCATTGTAGCGTGTGATTTTTGTTCTACATCATACAACACACAGTAAACTTGGTTTGAAATACGATCGGCTTCGTGCCTATAATCAGCCCAACGAGTCCGACTAGCGGTCGCCGTCCCTGAATCGTTAGCTGACCCAACTCATCATCATGGGGGAGTTGAAAATGAGCCACTCGAAACAGTATTCCATTAGCCCGATTGCTGCCGCCGTTTCTGCCGCGCTTGTGACGCCGGCAGCCGTGTTAGCGCAGGAAGACGGCGCGACGGCTATTCTCGACGAGATCATCGTTACGGCGCGTAAACGCGAAGAGAATCTGCAGAAAGTTCCGTCCAGTATTCAAGCCCTCCCAGAAGCCATGCTTACGGAGATAGGCGCCCTGAATACAGAAGACTACGTACGTTTCATGCCACAAGTTAACTGGATGAACTTTAATTCGGGCGGCAGTAACGCGATCGTCTTCCGCGGTATCAACACGACGACGTCGGGTTACACCGGCACGCAGAGCTCGTCGGTCTATCTCGACGAGATACCACTGACAGCGACGGGCGGCTCGCAGCCGGACATCCGCATGCTGGATGTCGCTCGCGTGGAAGCATTGGCGGGCCCACAGGGCACGCTGTACGGTGCCGCCGCACAAGCCGGTACGCTTCGCATCATCACCAATAAGCCGGATACGACTAAATTTGAGGCGATCGTTGATGCCCAGATTAAAATTGGCCCAACGAGCGACCCAAGTCATCAAGTTACCGCTGTGTTCAACGTACCGTTGGTCGAAGACGTATTTGCGATTCGTCTGGCGATGCAGTCAGCAACCGATGGTGGCTATGTTGACAACATATTGGGCCACACGCCCGATACATGGTTTGGCGAAACAGCAACGGAGAACGCGGCTGGCGGTACGGCTGCACCTCTGGCCTGGGGAGCCCAGCGACTGGACTGGGGCAATTATCGCAATGACAGCGTTGCTGAGGAGAACTGGAATTCGGCCGATATAACCAATATCAGGCTGTCAGCGCGCTGGAACATGAACGATAAGGTCTCGGCAACGGTAGCGTATCACTACGGGGAAACCGATTCGCAGGGGAGCTCTGGCTATAACCCATTCGTTGGCGATCTGGAGACCATACGTTTCGTCAAGGACGAATCACACTCTGAGTGGGATATGGTGTCGCTGGTGATCGAAGCTGATCTCGGCTTCGCCCAATTGGTATCGGCGACGAGCTTCTTCGAGAACCAACGCACGTATGTCATCGACAATACGCTGTACTACAAGTACTACCTCACACATAATTATTGCACGGATAAAGGCGTGTGGGCCGATCTTAACCCAACCGCGTATGGGTACTTTTATTACTGGCTCTGGGAAAATCCTGAGACCGGCCGGGCAATTTACGGGCCGTTGTACTGCGAATATCCGATTGCAAGCGGGCCTGGTGGCGCAGACCAGGTGCCTGATTTTATTGGCGCTGGCGAGGGACCCAATTGGCAGGAGCGGTTCACCCAGGAAATCCGGCTGTCGCACCAGGGCGAGAAGTTCGACTGGCTGGCGGGCCTTTACTATGAGGACTCCAACGATTCCTGGAATTCTATCTGGTTTAAGAACGCGCTCGTCCCTTACCAGGACACGATGTCCTTTCAGTTTATTTCAGATTGCGCCAATGACGTGAATAGTATGCAAAACGGCATACCTGGTTACCCAGGCATGTGGAATTGCACCGCGGCTACGGTTTCCGGAATCTTAGGCACCGCGGGCGGTGCGGCGGCCATGCAAGAAGCGTTGCTCACGGCTGACCATTACTGGGATTCCCGCGATAACACCGACTGGAAAACGAAAGCTGTGTTCGGCGAAGTCACGATGCACATCAATGACAAGACAGATTTGACCGTAGGTGGTCGTTGGTTTGAAACCGTGAACGATAAGGAGTACATCAAGTACATAGCGGGAGGCACAGGCAAAGACGGCAGGGCAATCGGTGGCTTTATCCAGCCACGTTGGCAAGGCAATGACATCTTTCAAAGTGCGACCATCTCCGAATTCGTGCCGAAATTCAGCCTCGCCTACAATATCGATGACGACAAGATGGTGTATGGCACTTACACCGTGGGTTACAGGACCGGAGGTATCAACCGCGCTAATAAGAACGCCGATTGGAGTCGAACCCTCTGGAGTCAGGAATGGGATCCGGACAAACTCCATAACTACGAGGCGGGCCTGAAGTCCCGTTGGAATGACAATACCTTGCAGTTGAATCTGACCTTTTTCCATATGGTATGGGAGGATTTCCAACACGAAACCGTCGATCCCAGTTCAAATACCTGTGTTGTTCCCAGCGATCCCTTCCCTGCCTGTCCCGGGGGCGAGCTGCCGTGGATATCCATTGTCGGTAATGTAGGCGAGGCGCATAGCACCGGTATCGTCGCGGAGGTCGACTGGGTTCCGGCAGCTGAATGGCATGTCGGTGGAAACCTGCAGGTGCTCGAGGCAGAGGTCGATAGTACAGATAGTGGTGGAACAAACGCCGGCATCGGCAAGGGCCTGACGTTGCCCAACACGCCGCAAGTCCAGGGAGCGCTATGGGCCACTTATACCTGGCCTGTGCAGTTCATCCCAGGTGCCGAGATGTTCTTGCGCGGTCAGGTTTCGTACACGGGCGAAACGGAAACCAGATTGGTCCCCGCAGGCGAAGACACGGCTAATCCGTCGTTTACCAATGACGCCTATGCGATTGCCGACTTGCGTGTTGGTTTGGTCTCGCCCGATGGCAGCTGGCAAATTGACGTATTCGCCAGCAATATCACCGACGAACGGGCACAGATCCAGCGCGGTGGCGGCACGGGTGCCTGGCAGTGGGGAAGGTCGGGTGAGTACGAACGCTCGCACATTGTATACACCAACCGGCCGCGGGAATACGGTATTCGTTTCAGCCACCGCTACGGCGACTGAGCGCACGCCGACAGGGAGCTTTCTCCCGCCATTAACAAAGAAAGCCCCGCTTAAGCGGGGCTTTTTTTGCAGGACACAATCGACATGGCCGACCTCAAAATGGAAGCGGCGATCATCTTCGAGCCGCATGTTCCCGCCGCATTGCGGCGCGCCCTCGAATACGCCGGGGACGACGGCTTCGTCGCATCATTGCCACAACTACTGCATGCCCGGGCCAACACATCCTATGAAAATATCATCTGGAACACCTGGTTCACCTCGAATACCGAGGAAAGCGTTGTAAGGACGCCGCAGGGAAATCATGTCGTGGTCGTGGTCCATGGAGGCGGCATATTTGCGAAACCTGAGCGATTCGAGAAGGTGTACGCACATACGGACCATTCGAGTCCGGACGGTTTTACCGGGCAATTGGCCGGCAAGATCACAGAGCACGAAGCCCGCCAGGTGCTGCAGGGCAAACTGCCCGACGGCACCGAGTTTCCGGTTTATCCCTTCGACGAGTTCAAGCGCGGCATTGCCGACTTGCCGATACGCTATGGCGTCATCCTGGACTTCGACCTGGCGAAGCATGGGACACGAGATTACGATTCTTTTGATGTCCTGAAGGATGATCCGAACATGATCGTCCGCGCCGGTGGGGTCGATGCGAACTCGAGGTATCTCGACAAGTTTGGGGATCGTCACGGCACCAGGGTGATGGGAACATTTCACCCTTACAGGACTATCGATCCGGATCAGCCCCAGACCCGCATAGTGTTCCTCGCCGGCAACAAAGGCGGTACGGGCACCGAGGACGAGGACTCCGATCTCTACGGTTATGACTCTGATTACGGCATTGGTGGCTATGCCTGTATCCACAACATGGCTCGCTATGTCGCAGTCGCGCCGCGCGATGTGTCGACGAGTTTGAGACATCTCGATTTTGGGCTCTGAGGGACAATATGAGACACAACAAGCTCACGCGCCGACAGGCGCTTAATGCCCTGGCATCGATCGGCATCGGTGCAACAGCGGGCCCGTTCCTGTCTGCACTGGCCGCCGCCGCGGAGATCGGCAACAGCAACAAGATGGTGGCCGCGATCTTCTTTGAATCGTATGCCACCGTCGCTTTGCGACGGGCCCTGCGATACGCGGGGGACGATGGCTTCGTGGCATCGCTGCCACAACTGCTACACGCGCGCGTGAACGCCTCGTACAACAACATTATCTGGAATACCTGGTTCTCGGCGAATTCCGAGGAAGATGTCGTCACGACATCGCAGGGAAATCACGTCGTCGTGTCAGTTCATGGCGGCGGCATATTTGCGTCACCGGAACGATTCGAGAGAAGCTTGCGTGCAAACCTGAGCCGAACCAATGCGGAGGGTCTCACGGGGCAGTATGCCGCCAAGATTACGCAGCAAGAAGCCCGCGACCTGCTGGAGGGCAAGCTACCCGACGGCAGCGAAATCCCCATTTACGCGTTCGACGAGTTCAGGCGGGGCATTTCTGACTTACCGATGCGTTATGGCGTCGTCCTGGACTTCGACGTGGCTAAGAAAGGACAACGGGGTTACCAGAGATTCGAGGTTTTGAAAGATGATCCGAACATGATCGTTCGCGCCGGCGGCGTCGAATCGCTTGCGGCTTATCTCGACAGGGCAAGAGACCGTCACCGCACGGAATTGATGGGCAATTCGCACGCCTACAACTGGATCGATCCGAGCCAGCCCCAGGCTCGCTTTCTGA
>SMVB01114634.1_pt1 | contig 19358 bp, 13 predicted proteins | sample 2456461 | NCBI WGS metagenome assembly SMVB01 (sample SAMN11095934, study PRJNA526329) | marine sediment metagenome | biome: Marine sediment; feature: Surficial sediment; material: Deep marine sediment; isolation source: Hadal surficial sediment | place: Pacific Ocean | collected 2014-05 | depth...
AAATTCAAAGTGATTGTTTCCAAAAGTTATGCCAAAAAATATAAGTTTTAAATAAACAATAAGTTGAGTTGTTTTGCTTGTAACTTGAGCTCATTCAATTGTACGTATGGGTTCATATTCGTAATCAGATTTCTGACTGCCGACCCTTTCGTGGTTAATTTGCGACCGGTGTCGATTTATTTCACATGTCCGGCAAAGCTAAGTACGGGTAAGTCTTTAAATTACAACTCTGGTTTTATGGCACATGATTTGTCTTTCTCAAGAGCAACTAAGCAGGGAATTACATAAGCGTAATATGATAATTTAACGGCAGGCAAGAATGAGAATCAAAAATCTTAAGGTCATTTTATCCGGTGTTTTGGCTGTTTTGGTTTTATCTTTTTCGGTTTACCCGCAAGAGAAAAGTCCGGCATCCCGGTTTTCCCATAAAGGTCTTAGAGCAGCAATCGGCTCGGCTTCTTTTGAAATGATCGCGGAAAGAGGGCTTAACGAGGGTGAGGGCGGCGCACTGAGCCTGGGCTATGGTTTTAGTGAACGGTTTTCCATGTGGCTGACACTTTTGGGGTCCGAACACATTCCGGTGAATGGCGGAGAATTGATCACTAAATTTGGTGGGATCGAAGTAAACTTGCAACAAAAATTCGAAATTGAGTCCCGGTTACAGCCCTACGGTAAAGTTGGCTTTGGTGTTTATGCTTTGCATGAACAGAATTCAGATGTTGCGCTGATCGGCGCCGGACTTAATGTAGCACTGGGTGTTGACTACCTTTTCTCAAAACACTTTGGGGTCGGTGCGGAATTCATGTTCAAAAAACTTGATTATTACAGCAAGAGACAAGAGACTGAGCAGGGAGAGTTTTTCACAGATTTAGACCCGGACTTAAACGGCGATGCAGTTGGATTTATGCTCACTTTAATGATTCAATAGCTTCTCTCTCCTCTTACCCATTCCTCGAGGCCCCGCCCGAATGCGCCGGGGTTTTCTATTTAGGTTCCTCAGCAGGGTATCTTTTGTTTATTTTACACGAAATAATTTCTTTGAATGAATGTATTTAATTTACTAAATTAAATTTTCTAATATAATCAAAGTTAAGGTATTCATGGTAAGATATCCTGAGTCAACCGGCCGTTGTAGTTTATTCACCTTCGCGGTGATTTTCTCATTTGTAGCGATTTCTCCAGCTTGGTTACTTCCGCAATCACAAGAACAAAATCATGGCTCCAAAATTTCCGGGTTGCAATTAATAATAAATGCGGCTGATAGTCTGAGGGCGGCAGGGTTTTTTAAAGAGTCAGAAGATAAATACCGCAAAGCACTGAAGTTGAACAAGAAATCTCTCGATGCTCTCAAAGGACTGGGTAAGATCGCCTATGCCAGGCAGGATTGGGGAAAAATCAAGCGCTGGTTCAAAAAAGTTTTGGAAATTGATCCAGAGAATGAAGAAGCAATCTACCATCTGACGACCAGCCCGAATGAAAGAATTGTTCCTGTTGTCCGGCGAGCAGACAGTTTACGAACTGCCGGGAAATATGAGGAAGCTGAAGAGGTTTATAAGAAAGCGCTTAAAATTTACCAGGGTTGTTTTCAGGCATTCCGCGGTTTGGGCAAAGTCTATTTTGAAAAACAGAATTGGGCAAGGGTCAAAGATTGGTATAAGCAGATTTTGGATGTTCAACCGCGCGATTTGGAAGCAGGTTATTGTTTAGGCATTGCCTACCGGGAAGCCGGCAAAACCGACAAGCACATAATAAAAAAGCTACACTTTGGTAAATCAAAAAAGTATTTTGCGGGAGTTATAAAAATTGATTCGAGTTTTAAGGATGTGCTTTACCAGCGTGGATTTCTTGAACGCCGAAAGGAAAAGTGGTTTGAAAGTGTGCGTTGGGGAGAACTTCAATTACTATCTAAACCCGACTTAGTTCATGTACAGGTTGGGTTGTTTAAATTTTACAGGTTATTGTTGAAAAATAAAGGAGAGCGCGAAGTAACAAAGATGTTGAGGACTGCAGAGGGGGATTGGCCGGCCTATTTCCTCGGCGAGCTGCACCGCCTCAAAAAAAGATATACAGAAGCCGATGCCATTTTCCGTTCTTTGTTGAATCAGGAACTGACTATCAGTAAAACGCCGATTTTGCTGTCATTGGTTCGCCTGAATATCCAACAGAATAACGAAGAACAAGCTATTGGCTATTTTAATTTGGCGACTGATTCAATCAAGTTTGAAGTGGATTCGGAATTTTTATTCGAGGATTTAAAATATATACTCAAAGATAAAGAGTTAGATTATTTCAAAACTTTGAGTGATGTTGAAGATAAAAGACGTTTTTTTCACAGGTTTTGGGACTCAAGAGATCCAACGCCAGTTTCTCCCATAAATGTACGGGTGCTTGAACATTATAGAAGATTGGTTTACGCAGAGAAGAATTATTGGTTTGACCGTGTGCGCAATGAAGTCACTGATCCCGATAAGTTTGGAGTTCTTAAATTTCCCAAAAGTTACGAACTGAACGAGGAGTTCAATGACCGGGGGCTTATTTACATTCGATACGGAGAGCCGGATCAAACCGCTACAACAGTTAGCCCAAGCCCAAGATTTAACTTAGCCTCAACCAGCATAGTGAGCTCAACACTTCCAAGGAATGAGTCATGGCTTTATGAGCAGTCGGCTGACCAACCTAAACGTATTTTTCATTTCATGGTCGATCCAATGGCTAGCGGTAATAACTGGCGACTATCGCCAGTTCTAGCAAACTTCAGCATGCTTGAAGATAGACAGGGTTGGGATCCTAAGTTGGATAGATTGCTTTCGGTTCGATCTCAGAGCGAATATTTGGCGGCGGCCCACGAAATGGAGATCGAGAACAGCGAGGTTGTCTTCAAGGCAATGTCGAATGATTCCCATTCTTGGAGCAAGAAAGTAATGCCGCTCAAAATGAGCGCTTTTGTTGCCCATTTTCGCGGCGACCAGGGGAAAACCCGAATGGAAGTGTATATTGGCATCCAGCTTAAGGAATTGTCGCTAAAAAAGGCTCAGCAGGAAAAGAGCTTGGAATTTGAATACGGCGCGGGTATCTATGATTCTCATTTAGATGAACAGGCTAAATTTTTTGAGAAACACCCCTTAGCCGATATTGACCCTAAAAGAATTTCTAACGACTATTTTATTAACCGGTATGTTTTTGACTTAAAGCCAGAGACCTATCAATTGTCATTTTACGCTCAATCCTCCGACAAATCAAAGCTGGGCGGCGGTAATTTTGATATCGAAGTACCTTCTTTTAAAAATGATAAGCTGAACTTAAGCGATCTCGAGTTAGCTTTCAATATTGTTCCATTTGATTCGAGTTCGGTTTTTAATCGAGGTGAACTTTCCATCGTCCCAAACCCGAGTGCTAAGTTCAAAAAATCTGAGCCTATGTTTCTCTATTATGAAATTTATAATCTAACTAAAGATGAGCAGGGCGTAACCTCGTTTGAGACTGAATATTCGATTAATCAAATTGAGCGCCAAAAGAAGGGATTAAAAAGGATCTTCGGATTTTTAGGGGGTGGAGGGAAGGAATCGATCTCCATTAAAAATGATCGCCAGGGTCATGATGAAACTTCTTTTGAATATGCAAGTTTCGATGTCAGCAAGTTGGATTCCGGTGACTACAGGTTGACGGTAAAAGTAAACGATCTGAACGGCGATTTAGATTCTGAAAAGACAGTAAAACTTCGTCTTGAATAATAGAGTTGGGAATGGTAATAGGCTTTTAAGAAGTTTCCAAAATTAAATCATCCTTTTTTTTAACCTCATTCATTGCATCACTGGAACCAGTTTTTAATTTTTCGGCTTCTTTTTTCACCAATAGAACCCCTGATAAGATGATAACGGTTGCCAGAGCGACTATCCAATCCAGGCGTTCGTCGAGTACCAACCAACCCAAAATGACTGCGATCACGGGATTTATGTAAGCATAAGTTGAGACTGTCGCAGTCGGCAGTTTTGCCAAAGCGTAAATATATGCGCTATACCCGATAAGCGATCCGAAAATCATCAAATAGACTAAAGCGGCGATTCCTTTTGGGTCAAAAGTGAATTGGCTGAGTTCTCCTTTTACCATACCAATCAGGGTCAGGACTCCGCCGGCAATCAGCATTTGAAAAGCTGCAGACATAAAGGGGGCCGTTTTGATGTCCCGATGTTTGGAGTAAATCGAACCGGCAGCCCAGGCGATAATTGCTATCACAAGACCCATGATTCCTTTTAGATACGCCGAATTAATTGCACCCTTGATGTCGGGCCACAATAGAAGAAAGATTCCGCAAAACCCGACTAAAATGCCCAGTCCTTTCTTAAGGGACAGCTTTTCTCCGTTCGGCATGAGCGCTTCCATGCCCACCATAAAAAATGGGATGCTGGCGATAATCAAAGCCGCTAAACTGCTCGAGACCCATTGTTCGGACCAAACAACGGTTCCGTTAGCTACGGTGAGGAGCAAGATACCCGTGATGCTGATAGGTATGAGATCTTTTTTCGAAGGCAGAGAATAACCTTTCAATAATAGAATTGGAATAAGTATCAGGCCGGCGATTAGAAAACGAATTCCAGCAAAAAGCGCAGGCGGCAGCACTTCAACGCCGATTCTAATAGCCAAATAAGTTGTACCCCAGAAAATACTAACCGCCGCCCAGGCAAAGTAGGCTTTGATTAATTCTCGATCCTGCATTTTCCCTCGTGTTTTTATCAGTCAAAGTGTCCGCAGGACTTTTTTGACATTTGAATATCGTCCATTAGGTCTCACCATAAGTGACCTATGTTATTTAAAAGTACAACCCTTTAAAACCCCAAACCACCCGATTCTGGCTGATGTGATTCCCGCAAGATCGTGCCGCCGACTTTTTCAAAATAAGTTTCCAGCACAATCGTTGTTTTTGTAACCATGGTAAGCGGAGGCTGTTTCATATGATTGATAATGCGGTTTAAGGATTTCATGTCGGTAGTTCGTACTTTTATTAAGAAACAATCCTCGCCGGCGATGCTGTGGATTTCAAGGATTTCGCCATACTTGGCTAATTCGTTGAGCGTTACCTGAACTTCGTCGTTCAGAACTCCCTGGTGCTTTGCCGAAATAAAAGCAGTTATCGATTTTCCTACAGCCTCGGGATTTAGAATCGCGCTGTACCCCTCAATGATGCCGCTCTGTTCCAGTTTTTTAACCCGTTCGGTTACGGCCGGTCTTGAAAGCCCGACCTCTGCTCCGATTTTCGCATGGGGCGTTCGTGCGTCATGGGTTAAAATTTCGAGAATCTTTTGGTCAAGCTCTTTCATGTGTAATACAGTCGTTTAGTCAATTTTCTATTGAATTTTTTTTCTATACGCTTTGATTATATTGAAAGTTCCGTCAAAGTGAAAACTATTTTGTCCTTCTCAAAATGTATGGTTTATTTCTCTACTTGATTTTAAAAGTTTTTATCGTTAATTAAAAATTATTGGAACCTTTTAGATTGTGCAATTGTAAACAAGAAAAGTCAATCGATTATATTCTTAATGAAAAATTTACGTAAACCGTTACTTTTGTTTTTAAGCTTCACGACTCTCCTATTAAGCCCCGCAAGCCAATTAATAGCTTCGTGTGACTCTCAGAGTTTAGCACAGAACATGCCTTGCTCATCCAATGCTGTGAATAAGTGTCAGCCCGCAAAGTTAGAGCTTACCGCGCCTTCGTGCTGCTGTAAATTTTCGGAAAGTACCCGTCCTGTCATTCCCATCACTATTTCCGTTAAGGTGATTGAAGGAGTTTTAAAAAAGAATGAGCAGAAGAATTTAGAAGATTATTCTTTTATTAAATGCGATTTAAATGGTAAAGAGTCAAATCAATCCGGTCACGATTTTTTCTTCCAGCCTAAATTTTTAAGTAGCGTAAAAATTTACGCCATAATTTCGTCTTACTTAATTTAGACCTCCCCTAATATAATCCGCATTACGGTATCCTGTGGTTCAGCAAATTCACTTCAGCTGAGTAAGCTCATTTTCTGTCATGCCAGTTTTTTTTATACAGTTTTTCGAAACGGATAACTGATTAAAGGCTTCAGATAAGGATTGAGCTAGAGTTTACTTCCTGTACAAGCCATACGGATCTTCCTGCTTGGTTAATTTATTATTCATTCCTTAGCAGTTAGAAATTGGTCAAAATATTTAACTGAGGAACAAAATGGTCCAAATGAAAAATTATTCTATTTTTTTCTGTACTATCTTTAGTTTGAGTATAGAGTTTGGTTCTATTCAGGCTCAGGAAAATAGCCGCCCAGCTTCTTTAGGTATGCTGGTAGAAGAAGCGTTGCAGCATAATCCTGCGATCAAATCGGCAGAACGTCGGTGGCGCGGATCCGAACAGAGGCCAGCACAGGTCTCAACTCTACCCGATCCGATGTTTAGTTATTCCCGATTCATCGCAAGTGTAGAAACCCGTGTCGGACCGCAGGAGAATGTCTTTACGTTATCTCAGCAAATTCCATTCCCCGGAAAACTTGGATTGAAAGGCAAAATGGCCAGACAGAATGCTTTGGCCGAAGAACAGCGATATCATGCCACCGTAAGTGACGTGGTTTTTAAAGTGAAGCAGGCCTACTTTGACTTGTATTGGGTCGATCGGTCCAACGGCATTTTGAACCGGTATCTCGCCTTGTTGCAGGACTTCACCCGGGTCGCTGAGCAGAAATATGCCACCGGCCAGGGGATTCAGGCTAATGTCTTGAAGTCACAGGTTGAGATTTCCAGCATGATGGAAAGACGGCTTGGGTTTGATAAGATCCGTCAGGGCGTGGCGGCCCGAATGAATGCGCTTTTGGGTGCTCCGCAAAATAGTGAATTGGCTACCGTTTCCACGATAGATACGATGAAGGCGAATCTAAATGAAGCGGCATTAGTGCACCTTGCTCTCTCTCAACGTGAGGAACTTCGGGCGGCTCAAGCCATGATTGGCAAAAGTGAGTTCATGAAAAGTCTGGCTAAGAGAGAATATTGGCCGGATCTTAATTTGACAGCCAACTACATCGATGTTTCCAAAGGCATCAGCACTGCGCCAGATGCAGGCAAGAATGCCTGGTCGGTGATGGTCGGTTTAAATTTACCGATTTGGTTAGGTAAACGGAATGCCGCCGTGCGGGAAGCAGAGGAAATGATTTCCTCCAATAAACTCACCTATGAGAATTTGGAGAATCAGGTGAGGGCGGAAATCAAGGACTTTTATTATCAGGTTCAGATAACCGGCAGGACGCTGCATTTATATGAGCAAGGCCTGATTGCACAAGCAGAGAGCAGTTTGGAATCTGCGCTGGCCAGCTATCGTACGGGCAGACTGGACTTCTTGGATTTGCTTGACGCTGAGCGTATGTTGCTCAACCTGAATTTGGGATACGCGAAAGAACAAGCAAACTATCAAAAGCAGTTGGCTGCCCTTGAAAGAGCCGTCGGCGGTGAGCTGCCCGAATAAGGTTTGTGTTATAAGTGTTTAATTGCTAAGGAGATATATCATGTTTCGGTACATTAAAACAATCGGGTTGGTTCTCGTCATTTTGTTTGCGTTCTCCTGTGGAAGTGGCGATGGTGAGCAGGGGGCGCCGGGCGACAAGCAGCTTTATTCCTGCGGCATGCACCCGCAAGTGATTCAGGATGAACCGGGGAACTGCCCCATCTGCGGCATGAAGTTGACACCGCTTAAGTCAGCGCTTGTTGTGACCCCGACTGCTGAGCATGAACACTCGCTGGACGCGCATGCTGACATGGCAGGAGATGTCGGAAAGGCTGGCAATGGCAGGAAAAAAGACAAGAAAATCCTTTACTGGCGGGCGCCGATGAAACCCGCTTATATTTCCGAACAGCCGGGCAAGTCGCCTATGGGGATGGACCTTATTCCGGTTTACGAAGGCGAAGAAGTCGCTTCAGGTTCTACCATTTCCATCGACCCAGTGACGGTTCAAAACATCGGTGTTCGCACGGCAGAAGTGAAGCGGCAGCCGTTTAGCCGGATTATTCGCACGGTAGGGCATATCGATTATGACGAGGAGAGTCTTTACAACATCAATATCAAGTTTTCTGGCTGGATTGAAAAGCTTTTTGTAGGACGCACCGGAGATTTTGTGCGGAAAGGTCAACCGCTTTTTGAAATCTACTCTCCGGAGCTGGTGACTACACAAGCAGAGTACTTGCTGGCCTATAAGAATCAGCAGCGATTAACGAAGAGCGAATTCAAAGAAGTAAGAATGGGAGCTCAAAGCCTGCTGAAGGCGACGCGACAGCGCCTGAGATTCTGGGATATAAGTGACAATCAAATAGAGGCGCTGGAACGGATGGGTGAAGTTCAGAGGACGCTAACCATTTATTCGCCAGCCGAAGGCATCATCATTCACAAAAATGCAATTGAGGGCAGCTATACTAAAGCTGGGATGGACCTATTTCGCGTGGCGGATCTATCAACCGTTTGGGTTTACGCGCACATCTTTGAGTATGAGCTTCCCTGGATAAAGGTTGGTCAAAAAGTGCAAATGAATCTGCCGTATATACCTGGCCGGCAGTTTGAAGGCCGGGTAGACTACATCTACCCCTATCTCGATGCAAAAACCAGAGACGTCAAGATAAGAGTGGTTTTCGACAACCCTGCCATGGAGCTTAAACCGAATATGTATGTCAACATCACAATTGCTTCTAACGCCGGTGACAATGTACTGGTTATTCCAAGCGAAGCGATCATTCGTTCCGGCAGACGAAATCTGGTATTCATTGATCTGGGTAAAGGCAAATTCAGACCGCAAGACGTCATAATAGGTCCTGAAGGCGAGGATGCAATGATAAAAGTACTTACCGGTTTAGAGGAAGGTCAACGAATTGTGACCAGCGCTCATTTCTTGTTGGATTCCGAGAGCAGACTGCGGGAGGCCATTCAAAAGATGCTGGACGCTAAAAAGATTAACACTGCGGGAGTGGAAGATAGAAGATAGAAGATTTTACTAAATAGAAAAGAGTCTTAAACATGTTAGAACGAATAATAGAATGGTCGGTTAATAACCGGTTTATGGTTATCCTGGCAACTCTGTTTGCCATCGTATTAGGTGTTGTAGCGTTGTTGCGAACACCGATTGACGCAATACCCGACCTGTCAGATGTTCAAGTGATCATTTACACTGAATATCCCGGGCAGGCACCGCAGGTGGTTGAAGACCAGGTAACCTATCCTCTCACCACCTCCATGTTGGCCGTGCCGTTTGCCAATGTGGTGCGCGGCTACTCTTTCTTCGGATTTTCTTTGGTTTACATTATTTTCGAAGACGGCACAGATCTCTACTGGGCGCGCAGCCGGGTGCTGGAATATCTCAATTATGTTTCAAATAAACTGCCGCAGGGTATCACACCGAGTCTCGGTCCGGACGCGACTGGTGTGGGATGGGTCTATGAATATGCTTTGAAAAGTGACCGGCACGACTTAGCTCAGCTGCGGAGCATCCAGGACTGGTACCTGCGCTATGAGCTTACCGCTGTTAAAGGTGTCGCCGAAGTAGCCAGTATTGGCGGCTACGTGAAACAGTATCAAGTTGAGGTTGATCCGAACAAACTGCTCATTTACAATATTCCTCTGCAAAGAGTAATCAAAGCGATTCAGAAGGCAAATGACAATGTTGGGGGGAGGCTCCTGGAGTTAGGTGAAACCGAGTATATGGTTCGCGGTTTAGGGTACATTCAATCGATTAGTGATCTGGAAAAGGTTACATTAGGGGTGGACACTCGCGGTGTGCCAATCACGCTTAAGCATGTCGCCAATATCCACCTCGGCCCTGAGCTGCGTCGCGGTCTTACTGAACTGGATGGTGAGGGCGAGGTGGTTGGGGGCATTGTTATTATGCGTTTTGGCGAGAATGCGCTCAAGACTATCAACGGCGTAAAAGCACGCCTGGAAGAGCTCAAGAAGAGCTTGCCGGAAGGTGTAGAAATTGTTACGGTTTACGATCGCTCCGGACTGATAAACCGGGCTATTGAAAATTTAACCCGAAAACTGATCGAAGAAATTGCTATTGTCGCATTTGTTTGTATTATCTTCCTCCTGCATTTTCGCAGTGCATTTGTAGCTATTTTTACCCTGCCTGTCGCAATTCTCATTTCATTCATACTGATGTATAAGCAGGGCGTCAATGCCAATATCATGTCCCTGGGTGGTATCGCAATTGCCATTGGCGTTATGGTCGATGCAGCCATTGTTATGATTGAGAATGCACATAAGCATCTTGAGCGTGACAAAGGTAAGAAAGAGCATTGGCAAATCATTATAGATTCGTCGAAAGAGGTAGGGCCGGCATTATTTTACTCTTTGCTAATTATCGTGGTTTCCTTTTTTCCGGTTTTCGCGCTGGAAGCTCAAGAAGGCCGCCTGTTCAGACCGCTTGCTTTTACCAAGACATACGCAATGGCGGCTTCGGCATTCTTGGCGATAACCATTGTGCCGGTACTCTTGGGGTATATGGTCAGAGGCAAGATAATACCTGAAAAAAAGAACCCTATTAGTCGTTTTTTGATCTGGATTTACCGGCCGGTGATATCATGGGTTCTGAAATTCAAGAAAGCGACCCTTGCCATTGCTGTCGTCATTATGCTAATAACTGTTTTTCCACTACGGCAGCTGGGCTCCGAATTTATGCCACCGCTTTATGAAGGCGATCTGCTCTATATGCCCACAACCGACCCGGGAATCAGCATAACGAAAGCCCGGGAACTCTTGCAGCAAACCGACAAGATTATCAAACAATTCCCGGAAGTGCACCATGTTTTTGGCAAAGTCGGTCGTGCTGAAACAGCAACCGATCCGGCGCCTCTTTCGATGATTGAAACGACCATCATGCTGAAACCCGAAGATGAATGGCGGCCCGGCATGACGCCGGACAAACTAATAGAGGAGATGAATGCGGCCATCCAATTTCCAGGGTTAACAAACGCCTGGACGATGCCCATTAAAACACGCATCGACATGCTTGCAACCGGTATTAAAACACCGGTGGGCATCAAACTTATGGGAAATGATTTACAGGTACTGGCAGATTTAGCACAGGAAGTCGCTGCCGTCATTCAGGAAGTGCCGGGAACCCTGAGCGTGTATCCTGAGAAAACTGTCGGTGGCAACTACCTTGACTTCAAGATTAAACGAGAAGAAGTTATGCGCTACGGCCTGAACGTCGGCGACGTTCAGGACATCATCAAAAGCGCCATTGGCGGCATGAACGTCACGCAGACGGTTGAGGGGCTGGAAAGGTATCCAGTGAATGTACGGTACAGCCGCGAACTTCGCGATAATCCCGAGGCGCTCAAGCGGGTTCTTATTTCTACGCCAACCGGCGCTCAGATTCCTATCAGCCAGGTGGCGGACATCGAGTTTACGAAGGGTCCTGCAGGGATTAAAAGCGAAAATGCCAAGCGCACGGCCTGGATTTATGTGGACATAAAAGATATCGATGTCGGTACATATGTGAGAAATGCTCAGAAGCTTGTGAATGAGCGTTTTAAGCTTCCCACAGGCTACACCATGATCTGGAGCGGTCAATACGAATACATGCAGCGCGCCAAAGAGAAGATGAAATTGGTGATTCCGGTCACACTGGTAATCATATTCGTGCTGCTCTACATGAATTTCAAGAATTTGGCAGAAAGCTTGATCGTCATGTGCAGCCTGCCATTTTCACTTGTAGGTGGCATCTGGTTCATGTATATTCTTGATTATAATTTCAGCGTGGCGGTGGCGGTAGGGTTTATCGCCCTAGCCGGAGTTGCCGCCGAAACCGGCGTTGTGATGATAATTTACCTGGATCATGCTTTCAAAAGGTGGCAAGATCAGGGAAAGATGTTGACAGCTAAGCATTTAAACGGCTCGATTATGGAAGGAGCTGTGGATCGTGTACGTCCCAAAATCATGACCGTGGTCTCCACCATGGCCGGTTTGATCCCGATTATGTGGGGGCATGGTGCTGGTTCAGACGTCATGAAACGCATCGCCGCGCCGATGGTTGGCGGGATGGTTTCATCTACCCTGTTGACACTTATTGTTATTCCGGCAATTTATTTTCTTTATAAGAGCTGGGAGAATCGCAAAAATTGGGTCGAAGATGCGACTGAAAACGAGTAACCAATAACGTAATAACCAATAACCAACAGGAGGTTCCTATGTTTAAAGAGTCAAAACATATCTCGTTAATGATCTCAATGCTTCTTGTCATGGCTTTGCTAATGTTTGCTTGCTCAAATGGAGAGCAGGAGAGCCAAACTGCTGATGCGAAGGCAGTTGCAAGCGAACCCGTTGAACACGTCCACGATGCAAGTATGGATGATTCCGAAAGCGATGCCTGGAACAGGATCTGTCCGGTATGCGGCGGTGAAGTCACGGGTGATCTGGAGACAGTGACCCATGACGCCAAGGTGTACGGCTTTGGCTGCCCGGGCTGTCCGGAGAAATTCGAGCAGAATCCGCAGGATTATGTCAAGAATTTGAATGAAGACGGCACTGAGTTTATTGGTGGGTAAATTTTGTCTATCACTCCCCGGCATCTCGTCGGGGAGTGACTTTGAATGGAACTATTATTGTTATTGAACTTCGTTTGTCGCGTTGAGTTATTCGACCAAGTCTGATATTCGGGCTTTGCCTGAAGCAAAGTTATGGAGCTTTCTCAATGTATAAATTATTGATGAAAATATTTTTTCTTCTATTATATATTTCAATTGCCTATGGCCAGCATGATCCTTCCGGTTATTCTGGCGAAGAAAATCGAGAGATTAAATCATTGTCAAATGAAGAAATTCAGGGCTATTTAGCGGGCCACGGGATGGGGTTTGCCAAAGCAGCGGAATTAAACCATTACCCCGGGCCGATGCATGTTTTGGAATTGAAAGCAAAGCTCAACCTTTCAAAAGCACAAATAGATCAAACCGAGAACATTTATAACGAGATGCACAAAAAAACAGTCCGGTTAGGAAAATTACTTGTTGAAAAGGAAAAATTCCTTGACGATCTTTTCTTAAATAAGAGTATCGCCGCAAGTGAACTGCAAGCTTCGATTTCTGAGATTAGTAAAGTTCGTGGTGAAATCCGCCTGGCCCATTTAACGGCACATTTAAAAATGAAAGAATTGTTGAAGCCTGAACAAATTAATCATTATGATAAACTGAGGGGTTACACTGCGGGAAGCCAAAAACACGATGATTAAAAAAAAGTCATCAGTAAATTAATATTCAAAACATCATTTAACTAAAAGAGGAGATTTACAATGTATTCTAAAAGGTACTTTTATGTGCTAACCGGTTTATCATTCACTATTCTGTTCGTATTTTCGGCTTGCACAAAAACGGAGCAAGAGCCCCAAACTCAAGCGTCTGCATATACTGCGGAAACCGGAAGTAAAACGGAAATGGCTGCCTGGAACAAAGTCTGTCCTATCTGCGGTGATGAAGTTGATCCTGACCTCGAAACCGTGACTCATGAAGGCAAAGTGTACGGATTCGGCTGCGCAGGTTGTCCGCAAAAATTCGACAAAGATCCGGAGAATTTTGTGAATAATTTGAGTGCAGATGGTTCAGAATTTATTGGCGGTTAACATTTTGAAATTAAGAAAAGGAGATGCTATGAAATTAAGAAAACTGGTCATTTGGGTTGTTTTGCAAATTATTATCGTGGCCTTTATCTCCTGTGAGTCGGGTAAAAAACAGGATGAATCCGCTGAAACAACTAATCAGCGGGCAGAGCTGTCCGCGGAACAGCGCCTACAAACTATCAAAAGCCATTTAAAAAGGGTCAAAGCAGACTTGTCCATGGAAGGAGATTACGATTGCTGTATACAGCCTGGCTGTGATTGGTGTTTGCTGCATGAAGACGAGTGTGAATGCCATGATAATCTCACTGCAGGCAAGGAAGTTTGCCCCGGCTGTGGCCTGGGTTGGCATGATGGCAAAGGAGTTGTTAAAGGCGTCGAAGCGAGCCAGGTGAAATGGAATATTACCCACGAACACGGGGAGGCGGCGGAGCACGGCGAAAGCGAAGATGGCGGGGAAGACCACAAAGAGGACGGGCACAAGCATTAATTTCGTTTATTCTTACCTGAGTCTGACTGTTTTCGCTTTTCTGGCTGCGACGATCATTCCGGTTAGCTCTGAAGCAGCTTTGGCGGCGACACTTTCTCTTGGAGGCAGTGCTATCCCGGCGCTCATTTTTGCAACCACTGGCAACTGTGCCGGAGTAGCTTTTAATTATTGGCTCGGTTGGAAGGGCGAGGAAAAGCTGCTGCATAAACTTCTGCAGAAGAAGTCGATTGACCGGGCTTATCGAATCACACAGCGCTGGGGAAACTGGTCATTGCTGCTTTCGTGGCTGCCAATAATTGGTGATCCGATTACAATTCTTGCGGGAGTTTTAAGAATTAATTTCACCCTGTTTGCTGCGGTGACTTTTGCTTTGCGGTTTTTGCGTTACTTTGTTATCATAGCAATCTTGTAACTTCCTATGAACTAAAACCAGAGGTGGCTGGCGTGAAAGCGGCCGGGTGACGTCGGGATATTATACCGCGGATTATCCGGCAATAAGCAAGGGCGTTGACATGGAAAGACGACGATAATTTCCAAGGTTATCATCTCCTGTGCACGAAGGGCAAAAATTGGTACGTCTATCTCAACGAAAACAACTTGGGCATCCTGTGATCCTATGAATTCGCTATCTCAACAAGATGTCACGGGACTGCTCGAGGAGCTTCGGAACGGCAACAGAGCGGCCCTCGATGTTTTGTTTCCCCAGGTATATGAGGCGCTGCGGGAACTGGCGCACCGCCACCGGCGGCACTGGCAGGGCAACTACACCCTAAATACCACGGCGCTTGTCAACGAAGCATATTTGAAACTGGTTGGTCAGACTCGAGCAACATGGGAAAACCGCGCCCATTTTTTTGCGACCGCCGCCAAAGCGATGCGTCAAATTTTGATGAATTATGCCCGCAGCTGTCGAGCCCAGAAACGTGGCGGCGACTGCCTAAAACTGTCGCTCGATGACATAAAGGTCTCTTTGAGTGAGGATATGGTCCTGACCGAAGAGGGAGCTGAGACACTTGTTGTTCTCGATGAGGCATTAGAAAAGCTGGAAGAGCTAAGCCCGCGTCAGAGCCGGATTGTGGAGTGCCGTTTTTTTGCAGGCATGAGCATCAAAGAGACCGCCAGCGCCCTCGGCATCGCGCCTGCTACCGTCAGCAGGGGCTGGAAGCTGACGCAAGTCTGGCTCTATCGTGAAATGAAACCGGAATTAGAACCATAAGGCAAGACGTGAACTCTGAGCGATGGAACAAACTCGAACGGCTCTTTGAAAAGGCGTCTGCTCTTCCGATCGGGCAGCGCGGTGACTTCATTGAGCAAGCGTGCGGTCATGATGCGGTCTTGCGCAGCGAACTGGTATCTCTACTCGAACTCTCTGAAGACGCCCCCGACTACCTCAACCGCCTATCTGAGAAGGTCGTAACCCCGGCTCTGGCGGCGCTGTTTGATGTGACACCGGAATCCGCTTTTGATTCGCTCGTTGGCGGGGGAATTTCCCATTACCAGATCTTAGAGAAACTCGGCGTCGGAGGCATGGGTGTCGTCTACAAAGCTCGCGATGCCAAACTCGACCGCGTCGTTGCCCTCAAGCTTCTACCGCCGCATCTCAGCACAGACGAAACGGCCAAGCAGCGTCTGATCGCGGAGGCCAAGGCCGCTTCGGCAGTTGACCATCCGAACATCGCGGTCGTCCACGAGATCAGCGAAACTGAGGACGGGCAGGTTTTCATCGCGATGGCCTACTACGAGGGCGAGACTCTCAAACAGAAGATCGCCCGAGGGCCGCTGCCTGTTAATGAAACGCTCGATTTAGCAACACAAATAGCAGAAGGCTTGTCTGCGGCGCACCGAAAAGGCATCGTCCATCGCGACATCAAGCCGTCGAATATCCTGGTGACGAAGCCTGTCCCTGCGGCGACGGGACAGGGCCTGGCAAAAATCGTTGATTTTGGGATTGCCAAGCTGGCTGGCGCAGAGTTGACGAAGACGGGTACGACGCTGGGCACTGTGGCCTACATGAGTCCCGAGCAGACCCACGGCAAAGCTGTCGATCACCGAACAGACCTGTGGTCACTGGGAGTGTGTTTGTATGAAATGCTCAGTGGGCAGCGGCCATTTCAAAATGGGAACGAGCAAGCTGCGATCTACGCCATCCGCAACGACCAGCCGGATCCCGCCTTGGCGGGACTGCGCCCGGAAGTGTCCCCTGAGTTAGCCCGTGTCGTCGACAGGTGCCTCAAAAAAAACCCGGTTGAGCGGTACCAGCAGGCTGAAGAGCTGCTGGCCGACTTACGCGCTATCAAGGCGGGCAGGTCCATCGGGCGGTGGAGGGGTATAGGTCGCCTGTTGCAGAAGCAGGCTTGGCTCTACGGCAGCCTGGTCGGGCTGCTCATATTACTCCTGGCCGGAGCGCTCTTGCTCTGGCCAGGCTTGCAGGTTAGGGACGCTGCGACGGAGTCCGTTACCGAAGCGGGTGCACTCGCCAGGAATCGTCTCGCCGTGCTGCCCCTGGCCAATTATAGTCCGGACCCGGAAGACGAGTACTTCGCCGACGGCATGACCGAAGAGTTGATCTCCCGGCTCTCGAGGCTCGGCGACCTGCGAGTCATTGCGCGCACGTCGGTCATGCGCTACAAAGACACAAAGAAAAGCATTGCGGAAATCGGCCGGGAGCTGCGGGTGGGGACGATCATTGAAGGCAGCGTTCGTAAGATCAAAGAGCGTGTGCGTATCACCGTGCAGCTTATCCATACCCAGAGCGAAGAACATCTCTGGTCGCAGGATTTCGACACGGAGTTTAAGGATGTGCTGGACGTGCAAAGTGAGATTGCACAGCGAGTGGCCGAGGCGATGGACGTGCAAATGAAGGCAGGAGAACGGCGGCTGCTTGCCAAAAAGGGGACGGACAACCCGGAAGCGTACAAATTGTACCTGAGAGGCCGTTTCTTCTGGAACAAGCAGACAGCCGAAGGATTCAAAACCGCTATCGAGTATTTTAATCAAGCAATCGAAACCGATTCGACCTTTGCGCTGGCATATGCCGGATTGGCTGACACTTATAATCTACTCGGGACATGGGGTTTCATCCCGGTGAAAGAATCCCACCCAAAGGCAAAGGCCCTGGCAAATAAAGCTCTTCAGCTCGATGACAATCTCGCTGAAGCTCACACCTCACTGGCTGACATTAGCGCGTACTACGATTGGGATTATGACAAAGCTGAGCACCATTACAAACGGGCCATTGCCCTTAGCCCGAATTACGCAACCGCGCATGCCTGGTACGGTGAATTTCTAAGACACATGGGACGATTTGATGAAGCGATTTCCGAAGTGAAACGAGCGCAATCACTCGATCCACTATCCATAACCATAAATAATATTGTCGGTCTCACTTTCCATCATGCTCGGCGGTACGATAAAGCAGAGAAGGAATTACAAGAAACTATTGAAATGCATCCAGCCGATACCGGCTCGACCTATTTCCTCCTCGGATTGGTTTATATACAGAAGGGAATGTACGAAGAAGCTGTTTCAGCGATTCAAACGGCGAGAACCCTTTCGGGAGACATTCCAGACTTCCTTGGGGCGCAAGGATGCGCTTATGCGTTGGCAGGAAAGAGAACCAAGGCGCTAAGTTGCCTGCAAGAATTGCAGGAAATGTCAAAACAAGGTTATGCGCCGCCTTTTAGTTTTGTTCCTGCGTATGTTGGGCTAGGCCAAAAAGATAAAGCATTCGAGTATCTGGATAAAGCCTATGAAGAACGGAATTTTCAGCTTGTAATGCTCAAAGTCGATCCACTCTTCGATCCCCTGCGTTCGGATCCCCGATTCACTGCCCTGCTGGAGAAGATGGGATTGGCCCACTGAGGGCGTGTGTTGCGCTCTTGAATGTGTAGATCGGTTTAACCTCCCGCAGGTTCGGAACCTGTGGGAGGTTTTATTTTATTGCAGGAATACCATTTTTCGAATCTGTACAAAATCTTTCGTTTCGAGCCTGTACAGATACACGCCACTGGCCACGCTCTGGCCATTCTTATCCTTTCCGTCCCACACCACTTGGTAGAATCCTACAGGTTTCTCTTCATCTACAAGCGTTTGGATTTCCTGACCGATCAAATTCATGATCTTCAATACAACTCGAACCTGTTTGGAAACTTCATATCTGATACTGGTCGCCGGGTTGAATGGATTCGGGTAGTTTTGGTGCAAAGTGAAAGTACCTGGCGTTTCCGGTGAAGAAGGTTCTTCAACGCTGGTAGGGTTTTCAGCCGGCGCTGTCGCGTAACCAATTCTCCCGGGATAGGGAAAAAAATCCGGCAAACCACTGACCCACATGCGATAAAGGTCACCATCTTTAATAACACTGGTTGCTCCGATAGCAGACGCCCATGAACCTGAGACTCCAGTCAAAATGGGATTACGCGCGTCCTTAATCCAGTTAATACCATCGGTAGAAGTAGCATAACCAACTGCCCCATTACCTGTAGGCTTGTCAATGCCTTCATACAACATTTCGTATCCAGAGGGGGTAGTCAGGACGGAGGGGGCCCAAGCCCATAACCCATTCCAGGAGCCCGAACTACCAAGCGGTAAGACCGGATCGCTGAATTGAAAGGGTGCGTTTGTGGTTACCGGGTCATCATATTTTGTCCAGTTAATGCCATCGGTGGAGGTGGCGAGCCCGATCCTGATCCTCACATTTGGGAACGTACCACCCGTGCTGCCTGAATACCACATTTTGAAAGTGTTTCCTTCCTTTATTACCGCACCAGTAATCATATTGGAATCATCCCATTCTCCAGCGGGACCTCTTTCGAGCACCGGTGTATCTCGTCTCGTCCATGTGATGCCATCGACAGACGTGGCATATCCGATCATGTGTCCGGGCCCAGCGGGTGTTGATGCAGTAAAACTTTCATACCACATCCGAAGCGTATCACCATCCTGGATAACGATCGGATGAAATATACCGACTTGGTCCCACATGCCGGGTCTGCCGGCCATAACAGGGTTACCGTTATACTTCGTCCAATTAATGCCATCCAGTGACCAGGCATAACCGATTGAAAAGTTGTTATTAAAAATATGACTATCGCTATTTCCGCCGTACCACATTTTCAGGGTGTCTCCCACTAAGATTACAGATTGTACAAAAACTGTTCCTTCATCCCAGCTGCCAGGCACACCCAAATCAAGAACCGGGTTACCTGAATATTGTGTCCAATTAACTTGCGCGTGCGTGGCAGTGTAGCAAGCCATCAAACACACAAT
>SMVB01375406.1_pt1 | contig 19358 bp, 18 predicted proteins | sample 2456461 | NCBI WGS metagenome assembly SMVB01 (sample SAMN11095934, study PRJNA526329) | marine sediment metagenome | biome: Marine sediment; feature: Surficial sediment; material: Deep marine sediment; isolation source: Hadal surficial sediment | place: Pacific Ocean | collected 2014-05 | depth...
CGGTGACCAGGCCGCCGCCGACCTTCTCATAGCCGATGAGCGTCACCTTGGCCGCCTTCACCATGGTGTCGGCGGCTTCGACCATTCCCACCAACCCCTTGGTCTCGATCATTCCAAGGGCTTCCCCATACTCAGCCATCTGTTGTCCTCCTCGAGAGGGTCGGATTGCGTCTCAACGCCGCGATTCTAGCAGGGAACGCGTAGCGCCACCGCGCTAGAAATTCCGCGGAGTTTTCCGGCACCCGGTCGTGGTTCTTCGGCGCGTCAGCGCAGGGTCCGAACGGCGTCGGCTACGAGCGCAATCAGTTCGTCTTGCGTCAGCGTGATCGTTTTCTCGTTGGTGTCCGTCGGATAGCACGCCGGGGGCACCGGGCCGCCGCCGGCTTTCTCTCGCAGGAGCGAGAGTCGGTCGACTTCTTCGATGCTGAAAGGTTTGGGCCCGCCCAGCACCTCTGCTACCAGGCTGACCTGGGCAAAGTGCTCCAGCTGGTACATTCGTTCCTCGGCCTGCTCCAGGCTTTCGCCCGCTGTCAGCGCGCCGTGGTTGGCGAGCAAAAGGGCGTCGTAGTTGCGGATCGGGCCGACGACGGCCTCGGCCAGCTCGTCGGTTGAGGGCGTTCCGTAGCGGGCGATGGGAATACACCCGAGTGTCGCGACGATCTCGGCCAGGACGGCCGCCGGAAGATTGCGGCCCGCGACCGCGTACCCCGTGGCCGCCGTGGGATGGGCATGAACGATCGCCCTGAGGTCGTCGCGTTCCCGGTAGATCGCCAGGTGCATCCGCATCTCCGACGATGGGCTACCACCGCCCTCGGGATTGCCGTCGAAGTCGGTGACGACGAGGTCGCCCGCATTCATGAATCCCTTGTTGATGCCGCTGGGCGTCGCCAGGATGCGGTCGCCATCGAGGCGAATGCTCATGTTGCCCTCGATCGACGCGAGGATGCGGCGCTCGTAGAGGCGATGGCCCGCCGCGACGATGGCGTCGCGGGCCTCTTGTTCGCCCAGCATTCGGTGTCTCCTTACGGCGCGGCGAATCCGATGATTGCCGCGGCAACGCGCGGCGGCGACTAGCAGAGCGCTGGAAGAACTCCCGGGAATCCCGCAGCGTCCCGCTCGAGAATCGCGCGGAGTGTAGCAGGCTGCTGCGATCCACGGTATCTTGGTCGAGAGTCCCGCCGATTGTCGCCTTCCCTCCACCGAACGAGTGCATTTGTATGTCTCGCCGCGTCCAGGTTGCGATCGGCGCCGTGCTCGCCGTCTTTCTGCTGTGGCTGTTCCTGCGCGGGGCAAACCTCGGCAACGTTGTCGCCGAGCTCAAACGGGCGGACTATCGGTGGGTCCTGGCGGCGACGACACTGACCCTCCTGGTCATGGTGCACCGCGCTTGGCGGTGGCACTATCTGTTATTGCCGATCAAGTCCATTCCGCTGGCGCCGCTGATGGCGGCCACGTTCATGGGCTGGGCGTTCACCGCGCTGCTGCCCGGTCGCCTGGGCGAGGTGGCGCGCCCGGTGTTGCTCGGCCGTCGGGTGGGCATCAGCAAGACGGCTGCGTTCGCCACCATCGTGCTGGAGCGGCTGTTCGATGTGATGTCCGTATTGCTGATCTTGGTGGCCTATCTGCTCTTCTTCCCGCTTCCCGCCGGGGTCGGAGAAGACGGCACGGCGATCATCTCGGGGTTGCGGTTGAGCGGCTTGATCGCGCTCGGTGGCCTGATCGTCGCCGTGGCTGTCTTGGTTGTCGCCCAGATGATGCCGCGACGAACGGACGCGGTCCTGGTGAAGATCGCCGGCTGGGCGCCGGGCAAGATCGGAGACAACTTGCTGCCGATCGGGCGCAGCTTCCTGACCGGCTTCGCCGGCATCAAGGATCCCAAGCTCATCGCCACCATAACCGTCCACTCGCTGTTGATCTGGCTCAACATTCTGGTGACGTACTACATCCTGTTCTTTGCCTTCGACATCGACTTGCCCTACTACGCGGCGATGCCGCTCGTTGTTGTGGTGGTGATCGGTGTGCTGGTGCCGACGCCAGCGGCCATCGGCGCGTTTCACACCGCGACGCTGATCGCGTTGGGAACACTTTGGGGGGTTCCGAACGACCAGGCCGTCACCTACGCGATCGTGTTGCACGCGATAGTCTTCGTTCCGATCACCGCCATCGGAATCGTGTTGCTGGGCCGCGAGGGTCTGTCCGTGCGTAGCTTCGAAGGGCTCTGACGAGGCTATAATGTGTCGATGAAGTGTCCTTTCTGCGGCCACTCGAAAGACAAGGTCGTCGACTCGCGTGAGAGCCGCGAAGGTCGGGCGATTCGCCGCCGCCGCGAATGCCTCAGCGAGGAGTGCGGGCGTCGTTTCACGACCTATGAACGGGTCGAGGATGTCCCGATCATGGTCATCAAGAAGGATGGCCGCCGCGAACGCTTCGACCGCAAGAAGCTCCTCGACGGGCTCTTGAAGGCGTGTGAGAAGCGAACGGTCCCGCTGCAGCAGCTCGAGGCGATCTGTGACGAGGTCGAGGGGATGGCGCACGAGGTTGCGGATCGGGAGATTCCGAACCAGGTGATCGGCGAGCACGTCATCGAACGGCTGCGTGAGCTCGACGACGTCGCCTACGTCCGCTTCGCCTCGGTATACAAGCAGTTCAAGGACATCAACGAGTTCATGAGCGAGCTCAAAGGCCTTCTCGATGAGTCGGCACAATGAACTCCTTGGTCAGCTGTTGTCTCAGCCGCCGTTGCCGTGGCTCATCGCGGCGGCCAGAGAGCACGCTGCGCCGGTGCTGCTCGTCGGCGGGGCGGTCCGCGATGCTCTGCGGTTGCGCCCTCCCGCCGATCTCGACGTCGCAGTAGCCGGAGACCTCGAGGCGTTCATCGACGCTTTCGCGCGGCGCTGTGGACGCCGCCCGACGGCCATCGGCGACCGGTGGCGTGACACCCGCCGTGCCCGGCTCGGCGACACCCGGGTCGACATCGGCAAGATGCTGGGCACCATTGCCGAGGACCTCGCGCAGCGAGACTTCAGCATCAACGCGATGGCGGTGCGTCTCGACCGCGACCAGCCGATCGAGCTCATCGATCCGCACGACGGCGCCGCCGACGTCGCCGCCGGCACCATTCGTATGGTCTCCGCAACGGCTCTGCGTGAAGATCCTCTGCGGACTCTGCGGGCGATTCGCTACTTCTCGACCCTCGACGATTTCGAGATCGACGAGTCCACCATGACCGCCATCGCTCGCCATGCCGCCGCAATTGTTGGCGTTGCCGGTGAGCGCGTTCAGACCGAGTGGCAGCAGTTGCTCGGCGGCCGGCGCTGGGCCGAGGCTTCGCGCCTGGCTTTCGACCTCGGGGTGGGGGAGCGCACCCTCGGGGGGCCGGCGAATTTCGAGACGGTGACGGCGTGGAGCGGTTTCGAGGCAACGGTCTCCGGCCTGACGCCGGAGGATCGTCTACGGGTGCGGCTGGCGGCGCTGCTTTGCGGGCTTGGCGGCGCCGGCCCGAGCATGCACGAGCGGCTTGTAGACCGGCGCTGGCCCTCGGCGTTGGCGCAACGGGCCATCTGCATCGGTCGTTGGGCCACCGCGGTTGCCGACGCCGAGGACGACCAGTTGGTCGGCTGGGCGATCGACGATCGTGAATCCGCATCGTTGGCAGGGTTGCTCGGGCGTGCTCTGGCGGCCGACGACGAACGGACGATCGCCGCTGTCGTGCGGCTCGAGACCTATGCGACGCGAGCGGCGGAGACGCCGTGGGTGCGGGGGATGGACCTGATTTCCTGGGGGATGAGCGAGGGTCCGATGCTTGGCTCGTTTCTCGAGCAAGCAACCCGGGGACAGCTCGAGCGGCGCTGGGAATCGCGCCGGGCGGCGCAGTCGTGGGCCCGCGACCGGGTCACCGGTCCCTCGGAGACGGGGCCGTGATGTGAAGGGCCGGACGCTGGCAGACGTCGGAGAGCTCGAGCTCGTCGAGCGAATCCTCGACAAGCTCGGCCCCCTCGACGAGGGTGTTCGTGTTGGCCCCGGGGACGACGCCGCCGTTCTCGCGATCGGTGGCTCCGTCGTGCTGACCACCGACAGCCAGCACGAAGGGGTTCACTACCGCCCGGAGTGGATCGCTCCCGACGTGCTCGGGCGGCGCTCTATTGCGGTCAACGCCTCCGACCTCGGCGCCATGGGGGCCCGACCGCGCGGCTTTCTGGTGGCTCTCGCCCTCACCGCCAGCACCGAGCTTGACTGGGTCGTCTCTCTCGCGGGGGGCCTACGGGAGGGCGCCGCGAGGTTCGGAGCGGTGGTTCTCGGTGGCGACGTGGCGGCGGTTGCCGATCGTGTTTCCATCAACGTGACGGCGGTGGGCGAGATCGACGAGGCGACGGAACCGGTTGAGCGTGGCGGAGCCGCGCCGGGAACCCGGTGCTTTGTTACCGGATGGCCCGGTCGTGCCGCGGCGGGTCGCCGCGTGCTGCAGGCCGGTGATCCACCGTCGGCGGCCTTCGAAGCGTGCGTCGATGCGTTTCTCGATCCGCGGCCACCGGTCGCGTTTGGTGGCATCGCGGCTCGCCGCGGACTGGTCGGGGCGATGATCGACATCAGCGACGGCCTCGCTATTGACCTGGGACGCATGTGCTCGGCCTCCGGCGTCGGCGCCCGCCTCGACGCCGCAAGTCTGGTCACCGATCCGGTCTTGGGTGCTGTGGCGGCCGGGCTCAGCCTCGATCCGGTCGAGCTCGTCCTGGGGGGTGGGGAGGACTACGAGCTGCTGTGCTCGGTGGCCGACGAGAGCGCCGAGGCGTTTTGCGCCCTGGCGGCGGACGAGGAGATCGAGGTGCGCGACGTCGGCCGATTCGTCGCCGCCGGCGAGGGGGTTACGCTTGTCCGCGACGGTCACGTCGAACCGGTCGCTCATGGCGGCTGGGACCATTTCGCCTGATCCACGCCAAGCAGGCCGGGAAGAAGACAACGTGCCGCTGAGCTTTTCCGTTACCGACCGTGACCCGTCGAGCGGCGCCCGCCGCGGGGTGCTCGACACACCGCACGGTACCGTCCAGACGCCGGCGTTCATGCCCGTCGCCACCTACGGTGCGGTCAAGGGGATGCGTGCCGAGGACCTTGAAGAGCTCGGCACCCAGATCGTGCTCAGCAACGCGTATCACCTCGACGAGCGTCCCGGAGCGGCGCAGATCCAGGCGCTCGGCGGCCTGCAGAAGTTCATGGGCTGGAACGGCCCGATCTTGACCGACAGCGGCGGCTACCAGGTGTTCTCGTTGGCGGATCGTTGCGAGGTCGACGATGATGGCGTCACCTTTCAGTCGACGCTCGACGGTAGTCTCCGGCGCTTGACCCCTGAATCGGTCGTTGATACGCAGGTCCAGCTCGGCTCCGACATCGCCATGGTCCTCGACCAGTGCGTCGCCAGCCCGGCCGACCGAGCGCTCGCCGAGGCGGCGGTTCGCCGCACCCAGGACTGGGCCGAGCGTAGCCGTAAGATCGCCCAGCGCCTGCCGGGCGGGTTGTTCGGCATCGTGCAGGGAAGCGTGTACCCGGACCTGCGCGCCGCCCACGCCGAGCAGCTTACCGAGCTCGATTTCGATGGCTACGCCGTTGGTGGTTTGGCGTTGGGTGAGGCGAAAGACGTCACCTGGACCGTGCTCGAGGCGTCGACGGCGGTGCTGCCGGAGGACAAGCCGCGCTACGTGATGGGCATGGGGACTCCGAGCGACCTTGTCGAGGGGGTGGCGCGGGGCGTCGACCTGTTCGATTGCGTAATGCCGACCCGGCACGCTCGCAACGGCACAGCGTTCACCAGCGAGGGCCGGATCTCGATCAAGAAGCGGCAGTACGCGACCGACGACGGACCGCTCGACCCGGCCTGCCGCTGCCCCACTTGTCGGCGCTACTCGCGCGCCTACCTGCGTCTGTTGAAGGTCCGCGGGGAGATGACAGCGGGCATTCTGCTGACCTGGCACAACCTGTTCCACTACCTTGACACCATGAGGAGCATCCGGCAGGCTATCGCTTCGGCGAGCTTCGCCGAATTTCGCCGCAAAGTTGCGGCGGGCGGGGCCGAATCGTCGGGTTGAGCTGGATTCCGCGCCGCCCGTTCCGGGCTTCCCCGGATTTCTGACCGCCGGTTGAAATCGGCGTCTCGTAACGAGGTCGACAGAGGACGTGACTGCGCTCTTGATGGTGGCACAGGGATCGGCTCTGCCCGGTTTGGGCAGCTTGGTGCCGCTCGTCGTCATGCTCGGCATCTTCTACTTTCTGCTGATCGCGCCCATGCGCAAGCGCCAAAAGCAGCAGGAGCAGATGATCGGCGGGCTCAAGCCGGGTGACCGCGTGCTCACGACCGGCGGGATCTATGGCACCATCGTGGGTATCAAGGATGACCGGTTGACGCTACGCATCGCCGACCAGGTCAAGGTCGAGGTCGCGAAGTCGAGCGTTTCCGGACTCGATACACCGACGAACCCCTCGGTGAGCAAGTAATCCCCGGAGCACTTGCCCATGTCTCGAAACAGCCGTAAAAACCTCTACAAGCTCGGGCTGATCGTGGCGATCGCCGCCTTCAGTTTGTTTCTGTCCTATCCGCCCAGCGAGCAGATCAACTTCGGGCTCGATCTCCGAGGCGGCATCCACCTGGTGCTCGAGGTCGTCGTGGACGAGGCGGTGGCCGCGCAGGTACGCACCGACATGGGGCGCTTCGAGGACCTGTTGGCGGACGATGGCGTGGTGCCGGCCGGGACCAGTCTCGATTCCGGCACGTCGTTCAGCATGACGTTCAACACCGAGCTGCTTCGGGATCAAGCGGAGCTGCTGGCGCTGGAGTACTACACGGCGTACAACGTGAACGTGTCGTCGAACCCGCCGGCGCTTGCCATGGCGTTGAACGCGGCCGAGCAGGAGCTGTCGAAGGACGCCGCCGTGCGCCAGGCGGTGCAGACCATCCGCAACCGCATCGATCAGTTCGGCGTCGCCGAGCCGGTGATCCAGCGCCAAGGCCTGGCCGGAACACGGATCCTCGTCCAACTTCCGGGCGTCGAAGATCCCGAGCGCGTCAAAAACCTCCTGCGCACGTCGGCGATCCTGCAATTTCGGCTCGTCCAGGCGGGTCCGGAGCCGACGCGCGCGGGACTGTTGGCTGCGGTCGGCGGTGTGCTGCCCGCGGGCACGGAGATCGTCGAGTCGTTTCCCGAAACCACCGACGGCGTCGAGGCCCCGCAGATGTTCTACCTCCTCGATGTGATCCCGATCGTCGAAGGCGGCGAGCTGAAAGACGCCCGCCTGGCGCAGGACGATTTCGGTCTGCCGGCCATTGGCTTCACGCTCGAGGCGACTTCGGCGCAGAAGTTCGGCGACTTCACCGCGACCCACATCGGCCGGCAACTCGCCATCGTTCTCGATGACCGCGTCCAGCAGGCGCCCTCGATCGAGTCGCGCATCGACGGCGACGGCATCATCAGCGGCCGGTTCACGCTCGAGGAAGCCAGCGACAAGGCGCTGATGCTGCGCTCGGGTGCGCTCCCGGCGTCGATCAAATACCTCGAAGATCGCAGCGTCGGCCCCTCGCTTGGCGCGGAGTCGATTCGCCAGGGTGTGCTCGCGGCGGAGCTCGGCATGGCGCTGGTCGTCGTGTTCATGCTGATCTACTACAAGGGAGCAGGCATCAACGCGGTGGTGGCGCTGGCGCTCAATCTTCTCATCGTGATGGGTGTGATGGCCGCGATCGGGGCAGTGCTGACCTTGCCCGGCATCGCCGGCTTGATCTTGCTGATCGGCATGTCGGTCGATGCCAACGTGTTGATCTTCGAACGCATTCGTGAGGAGCTGGCGCTCGGCAAGACGGTCAAATCGTCGATCGATGCCGGTTTCTCGAAGGCCTTCTCGGCGATTCTCGATGCCAACGTGACGACGCTGATCGCCGCGGTCTTCCTGTTTCAATTCGGTACCGGCCCGGTGAAGGGCTTCGCGGTGACGATCAGCATCGGCATCGTCGCTTCCATGTTTACCGCCCTGTTTGTCTCCCGCTTGATGTTCTCGATGTGGACGTCAATCCGGCGCGAGACGTTGAGCATCTGATGCGCCTGATCGGCAAGACAGAAATCGATTTTCTCGGCAAGCGAGGCATCGCGGCGGTGGTGTCGGCCGCCCTGATCCTGGCGAGCATCGGCTCGATCATGTTTCGCGGCGGGCTGCGCTACGGCATCGACTTTGCCGGCGGCTCGCAGGTCATCGTGTTGTTCGCTCAACCCCCTGATCTCGATGTGTTGCGCGACACCCTGGCGGCCGAGGGCATCGCAGAACTGACCATCCAGGAGTTCGTCGCCCAGCCCGGACGCGCCGAAGTCCTCATCCGTACGCCGCTGACCGCCGGCGACGATACCGGGCGGCTGGGTGAGATCTACGCGGCACTGGAGGTCTTCGATCCGAAGCCGGCAGCCGCCGACCAGGAGGTCGACTTCAACACGGTGAGCCGTGCGGTCATTTCCGATCGTCTCTTCGAGCTGAACCCTCTGGAGTTCGACACGGTTATCGACGTCGAGAACGCCCGCGCAGAGTACGAGCGCGTTGCCGACCTGGCGCTGTCCACTCGTGACCAGGTCGGCTTGCTTTCCTCCTGGGAAGCGGTCGAGGCGGTCAACATGGATCCGCGGATCCTGAGCTGGATGAAAGACACCTTCTACTTCGGCGGCCACGCGGTCGTCCGCCAGGACTTCGTCGGCCCGCAGGTCGGGTCGGACCTTCGCCGCCAGACCGTCTTCGCGATGGTCAGTGCGCTCCTCGGTCTGCTCGCCTACATCACCTTCCGCTTCGAGTTCCGCTTCGGCGTCGGCGCGGTCGCCGCGCTGTTGCACGATCTTGTGATCGCGGTGGGGGCCTTCTCGATCGCCAACCGGGAATTCAATCTGCCGGTCGTGGCGGCGTTTCTGATGATCATCGGTTATTCCCTCAACGACACGGTGGTTGTCTTCGATCGCATCCGCGAGACGGGTCAGACGCAGCGCCGCATGCCGCTCGCCGATCGCATCAATCTCAGCATCAACCAAACGCTCTCGCGCACGGTGCTGACCTCCGGGACGACCCTCATGGTGGTCCTGTCGTTGTTCTTCGTCGGCGGCTCGGGGATCAACAACTTCGCGTTCGCGCTGCTGGTCGGGGTGATCGTGGGTACGTACTCATCGATCTTCGTGGCGTCGCCGGTGTATTTCGAGCTCGCCAAGCGGGCTCTGGCCAAGAAGAAATAGCGACTTCGCGCCGGCTGCCGCCGCCGGTCCGACAGTCCGACACGGTTCCCTCCGATGCTACTCTCACCGGATGCGAATCCCTGTCCTGGGCAGCAAGAAAAAACGTCCGGTAACGATCGACGACATCGTCGATCGGATGTCGGAGCGGCATTCGGAGGAGGATCAAGACCTCGTCCGGCGGGCACACGAATTCTCGGCCAGGGTGCACAGCGGGCAGCAACGTCTGTCGGGGGAGCCGTACTCGATGCATCCCCTGGCGGTTGCGATGATCCTCACCGCGCAGGGGCTCGACTCGACGTCGATCTCGGTCGGCCTGTTGCACGACGTTCTCGAGGACACCCACGCGGAACCCACACAGATCCGAGAAGAGTTCGGCGAAGAGGTCCTCAGCCTGGTCGAGGGCGTTACCAAGATCAGCAAGATCAGCTTCACGACGCGCGAGCAGGAGCAGGCCGAGAACTTCCGCAAGCTGTTGCTGGCGATGGTCGAGGACATCCGCGTCCTTTTCGTGAAGCTGGCGGATCGACTCCACAACATGCGCACCCTCGAGCATCTGTCGCCGGCGGCGCAGCTCCACAATGCCCACGAGACGATGGAGATCTACGCGCCGTTGGCACACCGGCTCGGTATGGGGCGCGTGCAAGCGGAGCTCGAGGATTTGGCCTTTCGCTACTCCGAGCCCGAGGCCTACCGCGAGCTCGTCGCAGAGGTCGAGAGCCAGCCCCGGGTGCGAGAAGCATTCATCGCCCGGGTGCGGTTGCGGATCGAGCAGGAACATGCCGAGCAGGGCATCGAGGCGCGGGTCGAGCACCGCGTCAAGGGGTACGCGAGCCTGCACAGCAAGTTGTTGGCCCGTGATCGCGACCTCGACCAGATCTACGACGTTGTCGCCTTCCGGATCATCACCGACAGTGTGATGAACTGCTACGGGTCGCTCGGCCTGGTGCACGGCTTGTGGCGCCCGGTGCCCGGTCGCTTCAAGGACTTCATCGCCATGCCGAAGCCCAACATGTACCAATCACTGCACACCACGGTGATCGACCAGGGGCAGCCGTTCGAGTTGCAGATCCGCACCGAGCAGATGCACCGGGTAGCAGAAGAGGGCATCGCCGCCCACTGGCTATACAAAGAGGGACGCGACGGTCTCGCGGTCGACGACCAGCAGTTCCAGTGGCTTCGGCAGATCGTCGATTGGCAGCGCGAGATCCCCGATGCGCGCGAGTTCCTCGCGTCGCTGAAGATCGACCTCTACCCCGGCGAGGTCTACGTGTTCACGCCCAAGGGCGAGGTGAAGGTGTTTCCCACCGGGGCCACGCCGATCGACTTCGCCTACGCGGTCCACACGGAAGTCGGGGATCACTGCGATGGTGCCAAGGTAAATGGCCGCCTGGTGCCGCTGCGCACACCGCTCGAGAACGGCGACATCATCGAGATCACCACCAATGCCGAGGCGCGGCCGACGCGGGACTGGCTCCGCATGGTAAAGACCTCGCGGGCGCGCAGCAAGATTCGCAACCACATCAACCGGCGCGAGCGCACAAAGAGCATCGAGGTGGGACGACGAATCTGCGACAAGGAGCTGCGCCGCTACGGTCTCAATCTGAAGAAAACGCTCGCCGCCGGGTCATTCGACGAGATTGCGTCGCACTTCGGGCTTGCCAAGGGCGACGACGTCCTGGCGGCGGTAGGCTACGGGAAGATCGCCGCCCAACAGGTCGTCGCCCGGCTCCTTCCGCCCGAAAAGCTCGAAGAGGAGGTGCCGGCGCCCAAGGTCCGCCGCATCGGTGAGACGGTTCGTCGCGTCCTCGGTTGGGGCGACGAGCCGGTTGTCAGCGTCGAGGGCATGGACGATATCCTGGTGTCGCGCGCCCGCTGCTGCAATCCGATCCCGGGCGAGTCGATCGTCGGCTACGTTACCCGTGGCAAGGGCGTTTCCATTCACGCGGCAAACTGCGCCAACGTCGAGCAGCTACTGATGAACCCGGAGCGCCAGATCCCGGTGGCCTGGGGCGCGGCGAAGGGCAGCACGCAGCCGGTCAGCCTGCAGGTCGAGGTCGAAGACCGGCGGGGGTTGCTGGCCGAGATCACGTCGCAGATCTCGGGCGCCGAGACCAACATCCGCCATATCGACTCGCGGATCGAAAGCGGACGCGGGCGCATCAATCTGATCGTCGACGTGGCCGACCTTGACCATTTGAGGCGCATCACGCTGCTATTGCCGAAGATCCCCGGCGTGCTGCGGGTACAACGCGGCGGAACGCGTTAACGAGAGAACCGCCGGAGCCCATTGGCGGGGTACCGTGGCTGTTTTTCCGGAAAACAAAGGAGAAATGAGTGCGCGAACATGAGGTAATTCACACGGACGAAGGACCGGCCGCCATTGGCCCCTACTCGCAGGCTATCAAGCTTCCCGTCGGGGACAGGTCGCTGGTGTTCGTCGCCGGGCAGATTGCGCTGGATCCGGCGAGCGGTGAGCTGACCGGCGGATCGGCAGGTGAGCAGGCGCATCGGGCCATGCAAAACGCCCGGGCGATCCTCGAGGCGGCGGGCAGTTCGCTCGATCGAGTGGTAAAGACCACGATCTTCCTGTCGAGCATGGATCTCTTTGCCGAGGTCAACGAAGCCTACGGTAGCTATTTCACCGAGGCGCCACCGGCGCGGGCGACCGTCGCGGTAGCCGGGTTGCCGAAGGGGGTCGATGTCGAGATCGAGGTGCTCGCGTACTGTTGAGCGCGGTACCTGGCGCGGAGACTCGATCGAGATCGGTGTGTTTCCGCAGCGTGGAACAGACTTGGGGTCGAGCTTCGCGTGTATCCCTGAGCCGGGTGCACCAGCCCGCCGCAAACTGCGGCAGCAAACCCCTGAATTCTCCGTTCGTCGTCACCGGTACGACCCTCACATCGGCGCTACCAACGAGCACCGAAAGGCGACAGTAAGGGTTCGGACGGCACTCGGCTTGTGTTATGTTCCGGTTCGCTGATCAACTCTGTGCGTTAACGTCTTGACATTCGCCTCATGGATACCGAACACTATTGGAGCGGTAGCCGGGGGCACTGGCTGAAGGGTGAGCTCATGTTTGGGCGGACCAAGGGGGTTGTCGGGCTGGATATCGGCTCGCACACCGTCAAGCTCGTGGTGTTGAAGCCACAGCGGGGCGAAAACTCCTACCAATTGACACATTTCGGAATCGCTGAGTTGCCGAGCGAATCCATCGTCGAGGGTGCCGTGGTGCGCCCCGGCGATGTCGCTCAGGTCATTCGCGATCTCCTCAGCAACAACAAAATCAAGGGCGGGAGGATTGCTACCGCGGTCTCTGGCCACGCCGTGATCGTTCGTCGCGTCAGCATGCCGCGCATGGATGAGGAAGAGCTGCGTGAGTCGATCGTCTGGGAGGCCGAGGAGTACATCCCGTTCGACGTCGATGACGTCAACCTCGACTTTGCGATCCTCGACGAAAACGAAGGCGGCACCGAGATGGACGTCGTCTTGGTTGCCGCCAAGCGCGACCGGATCGACGAGTTCATCGCGGTGATCGAGGAGGCCGGCCGCGTTCCCGCGATCGTCGATGTTGACGCGTTCGCCCTGCAGAATGCCTTCGAGCTCAACTACCCCGAGCGCCAACACGAGGACATCGCTCTGCTGAACCTGGGCGCTTCGGTGATCAACGCCGCCGTTCTAGAGGAAGGACGGCCGGTTTTCTGGCGCGATATCACCCTGGGCGTACGCCAGTACATCGCCGCGCTGCAGCGCGAGTTCATGCTCGACTACTTCGATGCCGAAGAAGTACTGCGCCGGGCCGGCGGCGGCGAAGGCGACGAAAACCACCAGATGGACGCCGAGCTCGGCGGCTGGGAAGACAAGGGGGACGACGACGAATACAGCTACGAGGATGACGCGGTCGACGGCGGTCTCGAAGATACCGTCGAGGAAGTCGCCGCCGATAGTGACGACGACGCGGTCGGCGGGATCCGCGACGCATCGCGCGACCCGCGGGTCCAGGAGGTCGTTGGTGAGGTTTCGGAGCGCCTCATCACCGAGATCAAGAAGACGTTCGATTTTTACCACGCGCAGGCGATGCGCGAACGATTCGACGCCATCTTCGTGGCCGGGGGCGGTGCCCACATTACCGATTTGACGCGGCGTCTCGAGCAGCGGCTGGGAACGCCGGTAGAGCTGCTCGACCCCCTTCGCCGGGTGTCGGTTCCTACAAAGTCCTTCGATCCTGAGTACGTCCGCAGCATCGCGCCGCAGGCGGCCGTCGCCGTCGGTTTGGCGATGCGGGGCGAAGGCTAGCTTGGCAGGAGCCTGACCGATGATCCGAATAAACCTGCTCGGCCACGTATCGGCGAAACCGAAGCGCCGTGCTATGCCCGAGCTCAGCATCGGCGGCAGCCAGAACGCCCCGTTCATCCTCGTTGTCGTGGCTGCGGTGGCTTTGGTGGCTTTGGGGTGGTGGTGGCAGAACTACAAAGTGGGGAACCTTCGAACGGCCCACCAACAGGTGATTGCCGACAGCGAGCGGCTCGCGGAAGCGGCGGCGCGGGTTGAAGCGGTCGAAGATCGTCGCGCGGCGGTCACCCAGAGGCTGGACATCATCGTCGACCTGAAAATGAGCCAGAGCGGCCCGGTCTTGTTGCTCGACCGGGTTAGCCGCGAGCTCTCAGACAGCGTCTGGCTGACCTCCATGACGTTGTCGGGCGGCAACGTCTCGATCATCGGCGAGGGTCTGTCGGAGCTCGCCATTACTGACTTTGCGCAGGCCCTCCGGTTGTCGCCTTTTTTCACCGACACCGTGCTCGACTACACACAGGACATCGAGTCTTCGGTCCAGTTTCAGCTTTCGACTCGCTTCGTCCCACTTTCGGCGTCGCCGGCGTCGGCAGAGGACCTCGCCGATCCGGGTAACGGACGTTGAGGAGGCTCCATGGCGCTTGAATTCAATGCAATGTCCAAGCAGGGGCAATGGGGCACGGTCGGCTGCATCTGTGTCGCGTTTGTCGCCGTCTTCTACTTCTACGTCTGGGCGCCGACGGCGGAAGAATCCACGGCGTTGGAGATCGAGATCCAGCAGATGCGACTCGAGAACAACCGTACCCGTCTGATCGCCGGCCGGCTACCGCAGTTGGAGGCAGAGCTCGAGCTGATGGAAGTGCGGCTGACGACCTTGTCGAACATCCTTCCGGATGAGCAGCAGGCCGATTCCCTGTTGCGCGCGCTGCAGCAGTCGGCCGCCGACGTGAACCTCGAGATCCGTCGCTTCGACCAACAGGCCGTAATTCTGCACGACTTTTACGCGGAAGTACCGATCCAACTGGACCTCGTTGGCAGATATCACGATCTTGCCCTTTTCTTCGATCGGGTCGCCAAGTTTGGTCCCATCGTCACCGTCGGCGAGGTTTCGATTCGGGCCCTGCAACAGTCAAACGGCATCGACACCATCGAAGCACAGTGCACGGCGAGCACGTTCTACTTCCTGCCCGAGTCGGTGGTGACCGACCCCGATGCTGTCGGGGCCACGGGGGGATAATGCGCGTCCTTCTCCTCCTCCGCATGCCGAAGCGACAGGTTCGCGTAGCAGCGCTTGCATCCGTGGTTGTGGCCCTGGGCGCGGGTGCGGGTGTCGCCGCTCAGACCGACCTCCGGCCGCGCGGCGATGGAAGCTCGGCCCAGGAAGCGTTGACGGTACCTGTGTTGCCGCACGAGAGCGGGCTCGACTTCGAACAGCATCCCGAGGAGCGCCTGAAGGCCCGAGTGAGCCGGCCGACTACGACAGAGCCGGTTGCCGTGCTCGCAATCGCCGAACCGCTCGAAGTTCAGGCCCTGCCGGGTTCCCCGCGCCCGGGCGAGCAGGGTCAGCAAGCAGAGCAGGGCCCGCCGCCACAGGGCGAGCAGGGTCAACAAGGCGAGCAGGGTCAGGAGGAGCAGGACGACGCGGCGCAGGCGTCGCCGCCGCCCGTCGCGCAGGATCCCAGCCAATTGCTGTTGTCTGCCGACGAGCGCGCCGCGTTGGCGCTCATCCAGCAGATCATCCAAGAGCAGGAAGGCGTGCTGATGGGCAGCGGCTTCGACTACATCGTCGCCGGTCGCCGCGACCCGTTCACCAGCCTGCTGGTGCAAACCGGTGCCGTCACGCTGTCGGGCGTGAGACCCCCGGGGTTGGCGGGTCTCCTGGTCAGCGAGGTTGATCTCAAGGGCGTCGCGACGTCGAACGGACGCTGGTACGCGATGATCATCGGTATTGACCAGAGGGCCTATTTTCTCGAGGTCGGTACGGAGTTGTTCGACGGTCACGTCGTCGAGATTCGTTCCGACGAAGTTCTTTTCGAACAAGTGGTGCTCGATGCATTGGGCGCACGGCGCACCCGCGAGGTGACCAAGCGTCTTCGAACGACAGCTGGAGGCGGGGAGACCCAGTGATGAACGATCGACGCAGAACGACCGCATGCAGGAATGGACCGAGCTGGCGTGGCATCACAGCGCTGCTGGCGCTAGCGCTCTTCTTGTCGCCGCTCGTGGCGCCGGCGCAGCAGCAGAATGCCAACCGGCTGCCGGCGGACCAGCTCCCCACCGAGGCCGATATCCTCGAGGATCCCACCCTGGACGGCACGCCCATCGACATCAGTTTCGTCGACGTCGACATCCGCGACGTCGTTCGGTTCTTCTCGCAGATCACCGGCATTAACCTCGTCCTCGACCCCAATGTCGGCGGCGTGGTCACGATGGAGCTTTTTCAGGTTCCGTGGGACGCGGCGCTCGAGACCGTTCTCGCCTCACACGGGCTCGGCGTCATCGTCCAGCGCAACATCGTTCGTATCACATCGTTGAGCACGCTCGCCGAAGAGGCGTCGGAACGGGCCCGGTTGGCTGACCAGAATCTCGCCGCGCAGCCGCTGGTCACGCAGCAGATAGAGCTTTCCTATGCGGCGGCCGAAGAGCTCCTCACGTTGACCGAGCGTCAGCTTACTGCGCGCGGGGACGTCGTTGTCGACGTCCGCACGAATTCGCTGATCATTCGCGATACCGCGGATTCGATCACCGCGCTGGAAACGTTGCTCGACCTGCTCGATCAGCCCGCGCCCCAGGTCAACCTGAAGGCACGCATCGTCGAGACGACGCGTGAGTTCGCCCGCGAGCTCGGCGTGCAGTGGGGTTTCCAGAGCGTTGCCGACGCGGCGCACGGAAACACCACCGGCCTGGTGTTCCCGAACAACCTGACAGTGCGCGGCCAGAACCGGCCGGGCTCGGGTCTCGAAGCTTTGGGGATCGGAGGGACCCCCTTCGCCGTCAATCTGCCGACCGCCGAGGCGACCAGCGGTATCGCCTTGTCGATGGGCAGCATCCTCGACTCCTTCCGGCTCGATGTCTCGCTGAGCGCCATGGAGTCCTCGGGTCGCGGCAAGGTGATCTCGACGCCCAACATCACCGCACAGAACAACCAAGAGGCCCACATCGAGAGCGGCCAACGCATCCCGGTGCAGGTTCTGATCGACAACACGGCGTCGATCCAGTTCATCAACGCCAATCTGCAGCTCACGGTGACGCCGCAGATCACCGACGAAGACACCATCATGCTCGACATCGTCGTCGACAAGAGCGAGCCGGACTTCACCCGTCAGGTCAATGGTGTGCCGACGATCTTCACCCGCATCGCGCGGACCCGCGTATTGGTGCGCAACGGCGGCACGACGGTTATCGGTGGAATCTTCCAGCTCACGGTCAGTCAGGTCGAGAGCCGGGTGCCGGTGTTGCACCGGATTCCGCTTATTGGTTGGTTGTTCAGGAGCGAGACGGTGGCTCAAAACAACAACGAGCTGCTGATCTTCATCACGCCACAGATCCTGGAGCAATAACGATGCTGACAAGCCTTCGTAGCCACAGTAGTTCCGGGGCGTCGTCGATCGCGGCTCCAGCAGCCAATCCGCGACCAGGGCGCAGCCCCTTCGGGCGGCGACTGGCCGGGTTGGCACTGGTGTTGCCGCTCGCCGCGATGATCGTCGGCTGTAGCACCGATGTGGGCGACACCGCTGCCAACGTTATCCTGAACATCGACACGATCACGCTCGAGAGTGATCCGTGGGGTGATGTGCTCGCCACCTCGGGGACGATCCTCGACGACACGGTGTCGGTAACGTTCTCGGCGTTCTTGAAGGGACCGGTCACGACGAATTTGCAGGTCACTACGCCGGAGCTCCAGAACATCAACTTGGAGCGTTACGAGGTCACCTTCACCCGTACCGATGGTGGTACGGCGGTGCCGCCGGGATTTACCCGGGGGATCGCCGGAACGGTGCGCCTTTCGCCGCTCGGTTCGGAAGCGCTCAATCAGCTGACCCTGAGTGTCGTGCTTGTGCCGTCGACGATCAAGGCGCAGCCGCCGATTTCGTTCCTGATCAGCCCGGGTCAGGAACCGGTCACCAACTTCGTCAACATCCAGGTGGACGCTCGGATCCAGTTCTTCGGCACGACGATCACCGGCGACCCGGTAACCGCGGTCGGCACTATCGGAATCAACTTCGCCAACTTCGGCGATAGCAACTCGTGAGGTATGGAGCGATGGCCAGAACGATGCTGCGCGACGTAGGGGGAGGCCGACGCGGTGGTAACGCCAGATTCACAATCTCGGCGTGCTGCGTGCTCCTGATGGTGGCGGTGCTTTCGGGTTGTGACCTGACGGACCCGACTTCGCCGAACGATCCCGCCGATCTTACCGGTCAGACGACCAACCAGACGTTTGTCTTCACCGGGACCATCAGCGTCTCGTCGTCGGCCGGCACGCTGCCGGCGGACGACACCTCGACGGTGCTTTTGGTCGTCGAGGTCAAGGACTCGTCCGGTGCCCCGATCCAGAACCTCACAACGGTCGGCTTCAGTACCGATCTGGGTGCTTTCAATGTCGGCGGCGTGCTGTTCACCGCCGCCCAGGTCACGACCTTCAACGGCTCCGCCCAGATCCTTTTCCAGAGCACCAACCGTGAGGCCGGTACCGCGACGGTGACCGCGAGCATCGGCAACGTGTCGAGCTCGTCGTCGATCACACTCGAGGCGGCGCCGTTTGCCGGCACGATCGCGCTGGCTTTCGGGGCCTCCGGGACCGGCGCGGTCACGTTGACGGGTGCCGCCAGTGCGCTGGTGCCTTTCGACGCCAACATCGGTTTGACGGCGCTCGACGACGACGGTGATCCGATCGTGGGCGCCAATGTGTCGCTCCGGATCATCGAGGACACAACGGCCGACAACACGTCGAACCCGAACGCCGAGTTCACCACGTCACGCCACACGACGACCGGAGTGGACGGCAGCGCCGTCAACATCCTGCGTGCCTACGGGCCGGGAACGGTTGCCGTTGTCGCGGACCTGTTCGAACCCAACACCGGCGCCCTGGTGGCGACGTCGAATCGGATCATTCTGACGACGACGCAGGTGACCCCGACGCTGATCGCGACGTTGACGTTCAGTGACGGCGTGACCACGAATTTCTCGACGAGCGGACCGTATCCGTTCACGGAGGGGATCATTGTGAGGGTGACTGACGCCGCCGGGACGCCGCTGGCCGGACTGCGGGTGCTCTTCACCATCGAGACGGATTCGACCTCCGCCGGCGCCACCCTGTCGAACTCGGTGGTGGTCACGGACGGGACCGGGACAGCGACCAGCGTCATCACGATTCCCGATCCCGGGACAGTGGCGATCCTGGCGAAAGTGGTTGATTCGTCCAACGCGGCGGTGCTGCTGGCCACGTCGAACGTGATTGTCATCACGGGCTCCTAGCCCCGGATTGACTGGAGTGGCGCCGGGAGTAGTTGCATGCTCCCGGCGCCGCTCTGCTGTTTGGGCCTCCATCAAGGATTCGGCGGACGGCTTTCTGGTCACGGCGCCGGCGAATGTTCGGTACCTCACCGGCTTTACGGGTACCAACGGTTGGTTGCTCCTGGGCGCTGAAGGGGCCCTATTCCTTACCGACCCGAGGTACGAGCAACAGGCCGCCGAACAGCTCGGAGACGTTCCGGTGGTTATCTCTCCGACAGGCTTGCACGATGCCTTGGCGCAGGCCGTGCGGGGCCACGATCTCGAGCGCATCGACTTCGAGGCCGAACACGTCACCGTGGCGCTGAAGGAGAA
>SMVB01180042.1_pt1 | contig 19356 bp, 13 predicted proteins | sample 2456461 | NCBI WGS metagenome assembly SMVB01 (sample SAMN11095934, study PRJNA526329) | marine sediment metagenome | biome: Marine sediment; feature: Surficial sediment; material: Deep marine sediment; isolation source: Hadal surficial sediment | place: Pacific Ocean | collected 2014-05 | depth...
AATCTCCTCGTCGCTCATCCCCGGAAGTGTGCCCCAGACACTGGCCGCCTGCAGGCCGGAAACCACCTCGCTCCGCATCCGTAGGTTCACTGTGACTCGCTCGCCCCTCCCGAGCAGGTCACGCAGCATCAATCCGTCCTGGTATCCGAGGTTGAAGCCCGGCCTGCCCGAGGTCCGTTGCCAGACGGCAAAGTTGTCCGAGATCCCGTACACGATTCCGACCGCATCAGCACCTTGCTCGAAAGCCCGAGCAACCGACCCCTCCGTTCGAATCGAGTGCCGGAGCGTACCGGGCCTCGGAATATCCAGAATCAGCACCGCCTTTCCACGGACGTCCCGCCCGAGGTAGTCGGCGTCGCTACCGGTACCCAACCACACCAACTCGAAATCGAGGCCACTGGCGGGCGTCGATTCGGCGCCCTGCGGCGGTCGAGCAGACTCCAGCTCGAAGGATCGGCCACCCGCGTTGAAGCTGATCGTCCAGCTCTCGGGCTTCCACTGCGGCCCGACGTCGAAGGACTGCCGGTGTACGTCTTCCAGGCCGTTCGCGCGGAAATATCGCTCGACCCAGTCCTGCGTCTCCTCGTGGCCGACCGTGCCGATGTTCCGACCCCAAAAGACGTTCCCGCGATCCCGGTCGGCGAGAGAAATCGCGTCGACCTCCATGAGAAAGGACTTGAGCCTGTCTCCATCGATGTCGGCGTACCTCTGGTCGTCGTCGCGTAGCGGGATCTGTATGAAGGCGTCATCCCTGATGTCGCCGGAGGAATCGAGAAGCGGTTGCCCCAGAGGGTTGGGGGCGTCCTGGGCGTTGAGGGCACCGCTCGTGAGGAGCAGGACGATCGCTATTCCCCCCAACGTTCGCCCACTATGGCTACACTTCTGAACGGGGATCATCAGGTCTACCTCCGATACCTGCGCCGGGCCTCCTTGCGGTGCTCGGCCAGGAAGGCGAAGACCTTATCGATATTCTGCCTCCCCGCGCTGAAGTGAGTCCCACCGGCGACCTCGATGTACTCGTAGTTCATGCCGAGCTCCTCCATCTTCGCGACCCATTGACGGGTCACTTCCACATCCACCGCCTCGTCGGCGTCCCCCATCACGACCATCACGGGGAGGCGCCGGGCCGCAGCAAGCGCATCCGGGCTGCTGTAGATCGCGGGGGCCATGGGCGCAAGCGCGGCCCAGATGTCCGGGTACTTCATGCCGAGGTGCCAGGTCCCTCCGCCGCCCATGGACTGGCCGATCAGGTAGATCCTTCTTTCGTCGACGTTGTACTCTTCCCGCATGATTCCGAGGACGTTCATCACGTCCAGCTCACTGGAGCTCGCCTAGGTTGTCCGGCCCGGGGTTCTCCCGCCGATTGAACCCGTTTCCGCCACCACGACTGCCGTACCATCCCCTCTCATTGAAGCCCATGGGCGTCGCCACGATATACCCGTAGTCTTCGGCCAGCTCTACAAGGTTGTTGTACTCCATCATGTACAGCGTGCCGCTACCCAGGCCGTGCAACGCGATGACCAACGGCGTAGCTCGATCGCCGTCGTATCCTGTGGGGACGTACACACGGTACTCCACCTCGGCGCCGTCGCCCTGAGGCATCTCGTAGGTTCGGAGCTCCACTCGCGCCAAGGCATCCAGATTCGCCTGGGATCGCTCCGGCAGAACCCATTCTTGACCGAGTACGCTGCCTTGCAGGACAAGCAGCAACAGGCAGCTGCCCAAGAGTGTCCGAGCACCACACCTGATCCGAGCACCACACCTGATCAATGTGCCGGTTGACGCTGTGAGCGACCGAGTCATACTCGCATCTCCTTTTGGGATCCTTCGAGCAGTGGATCCGTCAGGCGCGGCGGATGAGGCTCGAAACCCTAGAAGGTCCGGCCATGGTCTGGCCAAGATGTGCCTTGGTGATGGGACCTGCAAGGAAGACTCAGCCGAGGGGGCCTCGACTCAGCCGAGGGAGATCACTCCACCCCCGACAGAACCTCCTCGAAGGTCTCGACGGCGATCCCGACCGCCAACTGGTCGACTACGTCGCGCTGGATCCGGCTCCACTCGTCGTCCCACTCGCTCCAGTCGAAAAGGCGGGTGTTGCGGTTGTTCAGCCCGAGTTGCCAGGGGTCTCCGTCGAACTCGCCCTCCCGGAACGATCCTTCCTGCCGTGCGGTGATGGTGAACTCCGCGACAGCCCGGCCATCCAGGTCCACAATGAGCACGTCGGCCTCGGCACGCACAGTGCGCCTGCCTGAAAAGATCCAGTAGGTCGCGATATCGCCGATCTCATACGTGATCCATCTCCGCCTCGTGGTCCCGTCCGAGCTCTGGCCGGAGCTCCCGCCTCCGCCCCATCCCCGGCCTCGGCACTCGTCCGAGTCCAACCCGACGCCTCGGCCTCGACCCTGCCCCCGGCCGGGTCCGGAACACACGTCGCGAGCTGATCCCCTCTCCCGCTCCCTTGCCCGGCTGCGATCCAGATCCTGCCTGCGGATCTCAACCGTGCGCTCCTCGACCTCGACGTTCTCGTCCGTGATCCTGAGCGAGACGAGTTCAACCATTACGCCGTAGTCCGCGCCGATGAGGTTGAGCGCCCGCCCGACGAGCGCCGGGGATTGTGGAATTATGCCGCGCAGCAGCCCGCGGAGTTCGCGGCGTAGAATGTTGGCGTCCGCCATCGCCACGAACGGCGGCGCCTCCCTCCAATAACCGGACTCCATGCGCTCGTCGAGTGCAATCTCGAGCTCGGCACCCACAACATCACGAACCCGCCCGCTCGCGGAAACCGGTAGGGCAGCCACAACCACCGTCCCCATCGCCAACGCCCGATCCTGCAGGTCACGTACTTCCAGGACAATCGGCCGAGGCGTCGAACGACGGACAGACAGAGCCCGCTCGGCGATGCCGTAGGCGGCTCTCGGCCTTCGGTCCCCCAGCTCGACTTCGGCCCAGTCGATGATGACACGCGTTTGGGCGTCGAAGGAGGCCTCCCGCTGGTCACGCGTCGGGGAGAAATCGCCCCGTACAGAAGCGAAGGCCCGAATGGCGTCCTCCCAGCGTCCCTCGCGCGAGGCGTTTTCGCCCTCGATCATGTACCACTCGATGGCCCGTTCGAGGGCCGTCCGGCGAGCCACCCGGTAGCCGTCGGGCTCCAGGAGCCGCATCCCGACCGAACGGACACGTGACATGAGCCGATCGATGGAAAGGAACTGACGAGCGGCCTCAACGGGCTCACCCCGGCCGTAGAGATACTCCGACTCTTCCAGAGCGAGCATTACCGCCGAATCACCCACGATCAGCAGCTGGTCTCTCGCCTCCTGAAGCGAAGCGTCCTTCTCTACCGCGTCCGCGTACCGGTACGCGGCCTCCATGTAGCGGCCCTGTGCCTGGAGCTCGAGCCCGTCGTTGAACCGGTCGGTCGCGGAGGCACACGCCGTCGTGAGGAGAAGCGGCAAGGCGAGAAACAAGCGTCTGGGCGTCGTGGCCATGGTCGATCTCCTTCAACAGCCTTCGTGCCGGCGGAATGGTGGCTTCAATCTAGTCTCTTTCCCAGTCTTGGAGTCCCGTACGGACGGCGCAACGATTTTCTTGAGGCAAGAATAAAGAGTCCCGCGGCGAACCCTCCGCCACGGGACCCAAAATGGTAAGAGCGAGGGGCTCGGCTCGCCCTATCGCTTCGGCAGCTTGAAGACGTACAGCGCGTTCCCGTTCGGGGGGTGCCGGATCTCCGGTGTAACCGCACGCGGCACACCACGAGGACTTCCGCCACCCACTCCGCTGCTCATGGCGATGTACTGCTCTCCATCCACCTCGAACGACACCGGAAAACCTTGAACCGACGTTCCGAGCCTCGTCTCCCACAGAACCTCGCCATTCCGAACGTCGTATGCGCGGAAGTAGCGGTCGAGGTCGCCCGCGAAAACCAGGCCGCCCCCCGTGCTGAGCGTCGCCGTGAGGAAGGCCGCCCGCTGTTCGACACTCCAGATCTCCTCCATCGTATCGATGTCGTAGGCGCCGAGCTTCCCCAACCGACCGCCGGTGTTGGGCATATCGCTGAAGCGCCGGGCCGCGCCCGTGCCGCCCGAACCGGGCTCGAGCGTCATCGGGCGCCCCTGGATCTCCAAACAACTCTGCGAGAGCGGAATGATGAGCGCGTTCACTTCCGGACTATAGGACATCGACTGCCAGTTGTGGCCGCCGGCGGTGCTCGGGCACACCGACACCCAGTCGCCGATCCCAGCCGAAGCGATGTCTTCGCGGTAGCGCACCGCGCCAGTCTGGGGGTCGATGTAGTCGAAAACATTCTGGTAGATCGACTCCTTATAACCCAAGAACTCTCCGGTCTCACGGTCGAGCTTCCAGAGGATCCCGTGTTTCCCCATGGAAAACACGAGACGCTGGCCATTACTATCGATCAGGACCCGCTCGAAGACCTCGTCCAGGTCGAGTGATTCCCCGGGCACGTGCTGGTTGTACCAGACGATGGAGCCATCGTCCGGATCGATCGCCAGGGTGGAGTTGGAGTAGAGCGCTGCGTCCTGAACGGTGAGGCCACGACTAGCGGCCACCCACGGCTTGGCCTGGGCCGTCCCCCAGTAGACCAGCCCGAGCTCGGGATCGTAGCTGCCGGTGTTCCACACGTCGACGCCCCCCCGTAACACCAACGGCAAATCGCCCCAGGTGTCGCCCCCAGGCTCCCCCGGACGGGCAACGGTGTAGGTGCGCCACAATTCCTCGCCAGTGGCGGCGTCGTGCGCCGTGATGAAGCAGCTCTCCTCGACGAAGCGGGTGCACCCATTGATGCCGTTGAGCACTTTACCCTCGACGACCATGGGACCGGCCGCATTGGTGAAGCCCTGGTGATAGTCGGCGATCTGAGTTTCCCAGACGGTCTCTCCGGTGCGTGCGTTGAGCGCGACCATGTAGGCGTCCCTGGTCGCGACGAAGATGTTCTCGCCGTAGATCGCCAGGTTGCGTAGCTGGTTGAAACCACCGGCGCGGAAGTCCTCTGCCCACTCGCGCCGGTACTCCCAGAGCAGGGTCCCGTCGGCCGCATCGAGGGCCTGGATGACGTTGCCCGGATTGGCCAGGTACATGATGCCGTCGTGCACCAGGGGCGTCGGCTGGTTGGTTCCGTCTTCCATCGACCACACCCAGGCCAGCCTCAGGTCGTCGACGTTGCTCCGGTTGATCTGGTCGAGCGGACTGTAACCCTGCGAATCGTAGGTCCGCCGGTAGATGAGCCAATCACCGGGATCGGGATTGAGGAGCTCCTGTTCCGTAACGGGCTCGAAGTCGGTGATCTCACTGAAGGTTCGAGTCACGCCTGAGGGACCGGAAGGCTCGTCATCGGCAGCGGCCCTCCGGGCGCCTGCGGCGGCAAAAGCGGAGACCTCGGCCACGGCCCCCGTAAGCATCAACTCGAGGGTCGTTTCGCGATCCGCCTGGACCACCCGGCCGTCCCTCTCCAGACCGTTGGCCGAAAGCAGGTAGACCGTGATGGCATCGTATTCGGCGTCACTCAACGAGTTCGGAGTCGTGGGAGGCATTGTGCGAACCGTCGCACGGAATTCGTTCAGCGTGCGCTGTGTCCAGACGGCCCGGAAGTCGGGGCCGGCAAGTTCGGGCGCCTCGAATGATCCCTGGAAGTCGGAGAGATGGCAGGCAGCGCACGCCCTCTCATAAGCGGCCTGGCCGGCCGTGTGCACCTCCTCGGTCAACGAGAGGGGGTTGGCGTCCTGGGCGTTCAGCGACGACCACGGTGAAAGGAGAAACGGTGCAGCCGCAATCAGAGCCCAAGCAAAAGATTTCGCAAGATTCTTCATAGGAGTGCATCCAATAGGTCGACGGATCCGGTTCTGGTCGAGCCGGGCGGGGGCACGGGGCCCAGCTTCCCGCACCGCTGCTCGCCTCAGTCTGGGTCCCGAGCGGACGCATCGCAACCGCCGTACTCTCCTTTTCACAGGTTGGCTCCAACAGTTGGCCAGCGAGAGGCGTGGTCGCGACCTTCGCCACCTAACGTTCCGCCCGCCCGCGCCACACGCGTAGACCCGGGGAGGCCCTGCGCGAGGAGTAACCGGAACCCTCGCGCGTCGCTCTGAAACCGTCTAACCTCCCTGGACGCGTAATCCAGCTAAGCTGGATGCGTTGGCCAGCGCAGCCAGGAGGGGTGATGGAGTCGAGGTTCTCAGATCCGAAGTCGGGCTCGCCAACCAACGTTGTGGCGCGGGCGCGGGGGGCGGCGCGGGCGCGGGCCGCCGCGCGGCGGGCGGTGGTGTCCGTAGCTCTGGCCGTGGGGCTGGCCTTCGTGCCGGGGGCCGCCCATGCCCATAGCACCGTCCCAGCCCCTCCGGTTATTCAGGACCAGAACGTCGAAGTCTTCGAGGCCTCGATCCTCGACCTCCAGGAGGCGATGGCCGAGGGGCGGGTCACCGCAGTGCAACTCGTGGACGCCTACCTCGCCAGGATCGGCGCCTACGACCAAGGAGGGCCTGCGTTAAACAGCATGATCCGCCTGAACCCGAACGCCCGGGCACAGGCGATGGCACTCGACCAGGAGCGCGCACTCCGCGGCGCCAGGGGACCGCTCCACGGGATCCCGATCATCCTGAAGGACAATTACGACACGGCGGACATGCCGACTTCAGGGGGATCCATCGCGCTCGCCGGGATGATCCCCCCCGACGACGCGTTCCAGGTCAGCAAGCTGCGGGAGGCCGGAGCCATCATTCTGGGAAAATCCAACCTGCACGAGCTGGCGATGGGCATCACGACCATCAGCTCCCTCGGAGGTCAGACGCGTAACCCGTACGACCCCTCCCGGAACCCGGGCGGCTCCAGCGGTGGGACCGGTGCGGCGATTGCGGCCAGCTTTGCAGCCATCGGCTGGGGCAGCGACACCTGTGGATCGATTCGTATTCCAGCATCACACCACAACCTGTTCGGTCTCCGTCCGACCAAGGGCCTCTCGAGCATCGACGGGATCATCCCCCTGTCCCACACACAGGACGTGGGTGGCCCCTTGGCCCGCACTGCGATGGACCTCGCCATCGGGCTGGACGCGACCATAGGAGCGGATGCGGCCGACCCGGCCACCCGAATTCTGGCGGACCGCGCACTTCCTCGGTTCGTGGAAGGGCTCGACGCCGAGGCGCTTCAGGGGGCCCGCATCGGAGTGTTGACGGCACTGTTCGGTGACGCCGCGGCGGACCGGGAGCACGCTCGCCTGGTTCGAGCCGCTCTCGACAGCATGAGTGGGGCCGGAGCGGAGATCATCGACATCGAGATCCCCGGATTGGATTCGCTCCTCTCGGGATCCAGCGTGATCGGGCTCGAGTTCAAATGGGACCTGATCGATTACCTGGCTGCCACCCCCGGCGCGCCGGTCGGCTCTCTCCAAGACCTCCTCGATCGGGGTCTCTACCACGTTCGGTTGGAGGGCACCTTCCGACGACGCGCCGGGACGGAAGAGAGGGACAGCGCTGCATACGCTCGGGCCATGGACAAACGTGCGGCGGCACGCGACGCCGTGGTGGCGAGAATGGACGAGCTGTTACTCGACGCCCTGGCCTACCCCACGATACGACGCCGGGCGGCCCGGATCGGGGATCCTCAGGCGGGCTCGAACTGCCAGCTGAGCGCGACGACGGGGCTTCCGGCGTTGAGCGTCCCTGCCGGGTTTACCGGTTTAGGGCTCCCCACCGGACTCGAGTTGCTGGGAAGACCACTGCAGGACGTACGATTGCTGGCCCTGGGTTTCGCTTTCGAGCAAGCCTTCAAGCCCCGACGCGCCCCGGCGCGTACCCCGCCGTTGGAGAACGGCCTGGCTCCCGAGCCCATTACGTTCGAGGTCGCCGCCCAGGGGGGGCGTGCCGCCGCTCGCGTTCTCTTCTCGTGGGACGTCACCACGAGTGCCTTGTCGTATGAGGTGGCGGTCTCCGGAATATCGGCCGCAGAGATCCTCGGGGTGGGCCTCCACCGAGCTCAAAGTGAGCGGGAGGGTGGGATCATCTACCGGCTCTCGGGCCCGGGCGGCCAAGTAGCGTCCGGCACGATTACCCTGAACACCGGGGAGCGTGCAGCACTGATGGGGCGTGACCTCTACGTACGCCTGTACACTATGGAGAGTCTCTCTGGCGGGCCGCGGGCGCCACTCTCCGTTCCGTGACGCCTCAACACCACCTCGAGCGATCTAGGGTTACCGGCGCCACCAGGCGTGGGTCGGGAGCGACATCTATCGGCTAGTGTCCAAGCTAGAAGTCCGGTGCTGCACCCTTCCGCCTCAGGACACTGAAGCCAGACCCAGATGATGAATACGCCGCCACGGCCGGTCTCGATCTACCCGATCCTCTCGGTGAACTTCGTCGGAACGTTGGGTTTCTCCATCGTCCTCCCCTTCCTGGTGTTTCTGGTCACGAGGCTCGGCGGTAACGCCCTGGTCTACGGAGTTATGGGCGCCACGTATTCCTTCTTCCAGCTCATCGGCGCCCCGATCCTCGGGAGAATGTCGGATCGGTACGGGCGAAGGCGTATCCTTCTCCTGAGCCAGCTCGGGACCATGGTGTCTTGGGGTGTCTTTCTCATCGCCCTGTTCTTGCCTGTAGTCCCGCTGGTGGAGGTCGATTCCGCCGTGACCGGAGCCTTCACGGTCACGATACCCATCCTGGTGCTCTTCTTCGCCCGAGCGCTGGACGGAATCACCGGGGGCAACGTGTCGGTGGCCAACGCCTATCTGGCCGACATCACCGAGGAGAGTGAGCGGAGTGCGAACTTCGGAAAGATGGCCATATCCGGGAATCTCGGCTTCATTGTGGGGCCCGCACTAGCGGGAGCACTGGGAGCGACCGCCTGGGGAGAGATCCCGCCCGTGGTGGCGGCGTTGGTCATCTCCATCGTAGCGAGCCTCATCATCGCGTTCAGGCTACCCGAGACGACCTGCGGCGCGCTTGAAGCGAATCAGGAGCGCACCACCGTCCGTAAGGTCCTCGGCCAGGAGCTCAAGGAGTGTTATCGCCTCGAAGGGGGATCGGCTCTCACGATGCGGGAGATCCTGGGACTACCCTTCATTCGGCTGTTACTTTCGCTCTACTTCCTCGTGTTCCTCGCCTTCAACTTCTTCTACATTGCGTTTCCCGTTCACGCCGTGACTCGTCTCGACTGGTCACTCGCCGAAATCGGGGCCTTCTTCACGTTCATGGGAATCCTGATGGTGGTGGTCCAGGGTCCGATTCTGACGCGCGCCTCGAGGGTCTGGTCCGAGCGCAAGCTGGTCATCGGGGGAAGTCTCGTGCTGGCCGTCAGTTTCCTATTCTTTACCATGGACGGGAAGCTGCCGGCTTATATCGGCACCACCTTACTCGCCCTCGGAAACGGAGTCATGTGGCCTTCGCTGATGGCCCTCCTCTCGTCAGCGACGGATCGCGAGGAGCAGGGTGCCGTGCAGGGCCTCGCGAGCAGTAGTGGTGCCGTTGCGAGCATCGTCGGCCTCCTGGTCGGCGGGCTGTTGTATGGAGTCCTGGGGACCGGAGTATTCTTTCTGGCCTTCGCCATCACCATGGTGGTCGTGCTGTTAAGCCTCTCGATCCCGGAGCGGCGCGGTGCGGGGTTCCCCGCAAAACTCGAGTGAAACCCTGGTTTCGAGTGGCGTGCGGGTATTGGCCTAAAGTCCTATACCGCGGAGATGGCGACCTGAGTATTTTTTCGATCTCGTGTCGCGTAAATTCACATGGCCCCCCCCTTCCTAGAGGATCGTAGCCTGAGTACTTTAACGGTGACCTTAACCTGGTGACCTAAACCTGTAGATCGTTTAAGAGCGAAAAACATTCATGGCTAAGCCCCCCCTACCGCTGATCGTAAAGTGGCGAGACCTCGCTCAAGAGGGTCGGTTCTACACCGACATCGCCAAGGATTTTCCTGACTATACCGCTAGTCAGATCCGGCATTACTGTCTCGGACACTCCGGCGCCAGCGCTCCCGGTCCCATACAACGACGCAGGCGTTGGTCCGACAACCCCTGGCTCCAGGGGGAGAAGTCGCCCCACGCCCTCCTGGACGAGAAACAGGTCCGGAAAGTCTTGGACGACTGGGATGATGAGAAGGGTTACTGGCGCAACGCCGCCGGACACTGGGCCAAACTTCTGAAAGTCTCACCGAGTACGATTCTAGCGGCCCGGCGTGGAGACACGTGGAAACACCTTAAGCACCCCAACGCCGGCCGTAAGAAGAAGTAGCGTCGAAACGGACTACATATTGCGGCAATCTCGCTCGAGGCGACTCCTGGCCCTCTGCGGGGACTCGATATCTTCGTAGAAGTCGTCGATGTATTCCACGGCGTCCCTTCGATTCCCCTCTTCCAACCCGTCCTGGCCGGTGTAAAGAGCTTCGAGGTCCGTACGAATCTCTACGAACTGGGAGTAGACCGCGGAGAAATCGAAATTCGGACGGCAGAAACCCCGGTAAATCCGCTGTCGGACGTTTCTGATCCGTAGGCGTTCATCGGGCCGAGCGTATCGCGCCGACACGAAACCCGTCCAGTCGAAATCGTAGGGGACCGGGACGTAAACACCCTCCGAATTCTGCAAGACCTCGGTGTTGTGGAAGCTCACCATCGACCAATCGGTATTACCGACCATGTACTGGAAGACTGAGACGCGCACGGCTTGTTCAGCACCGAAATCACGTGGACTAGCCTGTCGGATCTCCAGGTACAGGGCCCCTAACCGTTCCGCCATCGCCTCGGCCTCTTCGATGAAGAACGCATAACGAACCACCGGGTCGTCATCGTCTTCCCCGTCGGCGTACGTGATACGGGCCAACCTCACCCGAAAGCTCTCATCGGTGAGGAGATTGAAGGTACGGTAGACCAGATACTCCTCGATGACGTTTTGTTCGTCGTCATCCCGGTCCCGGCAATGGCTGACCAGCTTGATCCCGTTCTGCCCATCGAAGACCGTTCCGCCCATGCGGGTCCTAGGAAAGTTGATCCGTAAGGGAGGGAACCGGCAGTTCGTGAGCCTGAAGTTTCCCCGCGTCCTCACTCGGATATCGATCGTTTGAGCACGGCCCTCATCGTCGGTCATCCTCAAGATCGCGGGTCGGTATTCGCTATCCTGCGTCCGGTCACCCCGTAGGCGTCCATAGTCGGTCTCGAGCGTAAATTCGATCAGGTCATGGGAGGAGAAGAGGGCCGGAATGGGTCGTTCACCGGGGGCTGAAGCCTGCCCGGACGCTCCTGTCGGAGTGCTTGAAACGAGCGCCGCCACACAACAAAGCCGTACGAAACAGGCGTTTTTCATGCCGGTTTCCTCCGCTTGGCTCGACTTCTGAGTGACCGTAACTCGGCGGCCTGGACGTGGTCGCCACCCTCCTTGCGAATCGTGTCCAGCATGACGCCGGGCTGCACACCGGGCTTGAGCCGGACCAGATATTGGAGGACGGACACACCGTCGCCACCCGGGATGATCTCGGCCAACCGCCACCGCACGGCCATATCGTTGAGCGGGCCCTCGACCGCCTTCTGTGCCTCGCCGGCGAGCTTCGTATAAACAAGCAGGAGCGCGTAAAGCTTTTTCTCCGTCTGAACGTCCGTCTCCTCGTCTAGGTACCGCTCGAGGCGAGCCACCCGGCCAACCATCTCCCCAAGATCCGTCTGCGGAACCGCCGAAAGCAACGCCTTGTCTCCGATCGAAAGCGCCGTCTTTCCTGACGCCGGCCCGGCCAAAACGTCTCCGAGCGCAAGGGAAGACGTACGGTGCATTTGGTCCACATAGATGTTGCCGAACTGCCTTTTCCACAGAACCAGATTCACGAGATTAAAGACCATGGACGAGAGGAGGGCGATCCCGAGCCTTCCGCTGCCGGCCGCCAGGCCGACGCCGATCGCGAGAAAGACGTACACCGCATCTTTCGTATCCTCCAGGGTCGTCCGGAACCGCACGGCCGCGACAATTCCCGCAAGGCTGAAGGCAAGAGCCACGCTGGTTTTGACTACGATGACGATCCCGGTCACCGCCACGGGCAAGATGATCAGTGTGTGTACGACCGATTGGTCGTATCCGACGCTTCGTCGGATGATGATGTACGTCCAGGCCACCGGAACCATGATGGCGAGTGCTCCAAGCAAAGAAAGGGCCTGAATACCCAGGCCCGACCAACCTTGAGCACCCGGCTCCTCTATCAGAGGGACACCACCGAACGTGTTCGTGATCTCGTCCATAAAGGCCACGTCACCGCCGGCTTCGAGGATCGCCTCGGTCAGCCAAGGGAACCCCCACAGGAGAGCCGCCAAGGCGGCCAACAAAACGACGTAATAGCCAGCGATTCGAACCAACGGCCCTGCGACTCCACGCCCGCGTGGGGCCTTCGCCTTGGAAGCCCCCCCGTTCCCGGTAACCTCACTCACAGCGCGTTCTCGCTTCCGAACTCAGCGAGCAGCTTGTCGTCGAGGTCGTCGGCGTACTCCGAGGTCCAAAGGATGAGATCGATGAGCTCGCCCGGATCCAGGTCCTCGACAGGACGCCCCGCGGTGAGCCAGACCAGGCCATCGCCGCCTACGGAAAACGCCGCTCGGCCGAAAGAGGCATGGTTCAACTCGAGCAGGCGCTCATAGAACGCGGAGCCAGCGGTTTCGGGAACCTTCATGAGTGAAAGGCGGACCACGACGAGGCTCTCGGAATGCTCAGGGTCGTTCACGACGCGCACCGAGCCGGAGGCCGAGCCCCGCTGGATCGGCTCCTCGAAGCCCGCCTCGAGCGTCCCGTCCTCCAGGCCGTCTAGAATGCGGTCCACCAGATCCATCAACGAAGTGATCTTGGGCATGAAGCAACTTCGGGACAGCCGAAGTGTGTGGCAAGCCGTAAGCCGGCCCTACATTTCCTCCCACCAGGTACCGCCGACCGCCTGGAAGTGGGCCAAACGCTTGCCCGCCGCGAAGGCGTAACAGCGATGGTAGTCGATGTGAGTGCCGTCGTCCAACCTTGTATGGCTACCGTTGCCGTCCAGGCCACCCACAACCAGCCCGTCAATCCTGAAGTTGTCGTTGGTAGTGACGATGTGTCCGGCGAGCAAAATGCCGTTCCACTGGAATCCGGCGGCCGCGGTAAAGTCCCCCGTCACGATCAAGACGCCCTTGCCGCAAACAGAGCCGGGGGTAGTCACATTTCCGTTGAAACGAGTCACCGTGGCCGAAGCCCACGGCAGACCGCAGGACCCCCACGGCGGCCATACATCCTCGTAGTCGACCGCGAAGTTGGTGTCGGTAAGGACGTCCCAGTTGATGCCGATCGAGTCGAGAGCCGCCGCCAATCCGAGGTGATTCACCTCCGGGTTTGGTCCATCGATCGGATCATCCCCGGACTGGATGGTCGCCAGCCCAGAACCCATTATCAGGGGGATGATGTCCACGGAGGCCTGCGGGCAGCCGCTGCCCGCTTCTTCGTTGCCGTCAATATGCGCATCATCCTCGATGTAGAGGTCCCCGGTCACCTGGGTCATCATCACCACATGGTTCATCGCGACTTCCCGCTTGACGGCGTACTGATATACGGTCCGGCGCGCCGCGGATCCGGTGAAGGTCGGATCGGTGTACACCCCTTCGGAGCGGAGCAGGTAGAGCGTCTTGAAATCATCGATCTCGGCCACCAGCCGTGCGGTGACCACGGCGTCCCCACCCTCGATCGAATACGTGACGATATCCTGGTGAACGCCGATCTGCTTCCCGATGTAGAACCGCAGGCCGGCGCGGGCGATGGAGAGCGCAGTCTGTGTCTCTTTGGCGTGGACGGACAGCAGCGCCTCGTTGAACACGATCTGGTAGCCCGCAGCGCCCGCCACCCCAATGCCAAAAAGGAGCAGGACCACCAGCGCGAGCACGAACCCGCCCCTGGGGTCGTCGACGACCTCGAACCCGCTGTGGCCCACGTCGCGCGGGCTCAATTCCTGTTCCTCAAAGGAATACCCAACGTCCACTCATAGGAGTAGGACTTGATACCTCCGATGGAGTCGGTGGCGATGGCGGATGCGATCACACGAATGTTCTCGATGCTGTTTATTAATGGACCCGTGATCGAGTTCTCGTAGATGCCCGTGCTCGGTAATCTGTACTGGAATTTCGTGGCGGGCGTGATACCGGTCACAAACTCCCGAAGCGAGTCTCCGGATACTTTACGGAAGACCGCCAGCGTTCGCGGTTCGAGCTCCGATTGATCGATTTTGAACTCAACGTCCCGGTAGATCATGATGACCTCACCGATCGTGCTGCTCCCGCTGATGTCGAGCCGGGCGAAGTCCGCTGTAGCCCCCACCGTGTCGGAACCGCTAGCCTCCAGGCACTCATCGGCGTCGCTGGAGCCCGACGATACGAGGAGACTGGACCAGGTGTCCGCCGTGTAGATCCACTTTCCGTTGGCGTCCATCTTGGCGTATCCGGCCACCTCGTCTCCGTTTATGTCGGAGAGGCCCGGCATGTACACGTGACCGTGCCCGGACCCGTCACGGCACACGCCCGCCATCAGGATCGGAAGGTGCACTACGAAGCGTCGGCTCTCAGCGGTGGTGACCCCACCGCCCGCCACACCCCGGACCTCGGAAGCGATCAGGTCGGTCACGACACGGAGGTTGTCCTGAACGCGAGTTCGTTGAACGACGAAACGGTAGAAGTTGTTCTGCGTCAGGAAAACGGAGGACACCAGAGTCACGATCACTGAAGAAAGAGTGAGCGCCACAATGGCTTCGAGAAGGGTGAAGCCAGCTCGGCGACCCCCTACCAAGAGCGGTCCACGAAGGCGGAACCGCTGAAGGATGGCCCCGAGCCACTCGAAGGAATGCCCTTTACCGCCACGTGCCGGAGGACCGCTGTCGAGTCGCTTACGGTCACCGACCAGGTATACGTCTCTCCACGAATCGACGTCGAGGACGTGGTCGTACCGACGGTCAGGCTGGCGTAATCCACCAACTCCAAGCTGTCCAACCGCTCCTGCCCTACGATAGCGAGCTCGGACCTCAGGGCCGCCGTCTCCATCTGCACCGACAGGGTGCCCGTCAGCGTCATGACCCCCAGCACGCCCATGGAGAAGATCACAAGGGCGCCGATTACTTCGATCAGAGTGAAGCCGTTCGCCGAGAGACCCAGAGCCCTGTGACGTCTCGCATTCAACGCAATTCGACCTTTGAGGCTCCCATGACGTTAAAAGATACATCGTATATCGTCTCTCCCGCGGCGAAGCTGGCGATCCCGAGCGAAGACCCCGAGCCACTCAGGTCACCCACACCCCGAGCATTGAAGACCAAACTGTCCCCTGTCAATTGAAGATTCAAAAGGTCGAGCGGAATATCGTCGTCCCGACCAAACTCTCTCTTTACGATCGTATCACCCGACTCCAGCCTGATGCAGTAGCTCATTCCAGCTTCATCAAAATCCACGATAACGGCCTCCCTGCCCCTCACGGCACTGGTCCGCGCAAGCCTCAAGTCCATCGCGAAAACCTGCGCGGCCCGTTGGGCGGCCGTTCGAGATTGGTAGCCTGAAAACACAGCGGAACCCAAGCCCATGGCTATCGAGAAGAGAATGAGGGTCACAAGCAACTCGACCACTGTAAACCCTAGTCGAGTCGGTGGATCCTCACCTCTTGTTACGATATCACCGCATGTATGCCCCATGTACTCGACTGCCATAACTCGCTTGAATGCCAATGCCTTATCTCAAAGATCGGTGATCAACAGCGGTTGCTCAACTATTTTGTGATCCCCTCCACACAATCGGACCGCGTCGTTCTCATTAGCGGCGCTGCGGATGCCCTGCCGTCACCTTCCCATCGGCACCTGCGGCCATACCCGTAATTTTACGCACCGCCACCCCAAGGGCAGAAATAGAGACGGTGTCCTCCGCCCGAATCTCCTCCATGAGATCGCGGAAACGAGCGAACTCACCGGTGTTCGTGTCGATGCCTTCGGTCTCACCGGACGACTCCAGTACCCGCCGGGTCAGGCTGTAATGAGCACGGCTCAGATCCTCGGCAAGGGCCTGCGCAGCCTGTTGCTCCCACCGGTCCCCCGCCACCGAGCCAAAGACCGCCTGCCGTAGCCACGGAACATGGAAAAGTCCGGATATTTGGTAGTATGCGCGTCCAGCCAACAGCGGTTTCGCCCCTGTCTCCTGGGCCACGCGCAAGATCTCGAGAAGTTGATCGAGAAATCGAAGCGTGATGAGATTTTTCGCAAGATCCGGCTCAGCCCCGTTGTGCTCGATCTCGGTTATCCTTCGTTCGTATACGACCCGGTCATCCCCGGCCACGAACTCCGCGAAGTCGGCACGCAACCTCCCGAGTCCGTCCTGGCGGCGCTCGATGATCATCGCCAGATCCTGGTCCACCTCGACGTTGAGAAGAAGCCAGCGCGTGGTGCGCTCCAGCACACGAGCGAGTGCCAGCAGCCACCGATACACGACCCTCGATGACAGCCCCTCGGCCGCGCCGCTGACGCGTCGGACCACGGCGGCGTGGTCGGCAAGCCTCGCAGCGATCAGCCAAGCTCCGGCGACCTCGGAATGGGTGCGCCCCGTATCGCGCGAAACACGATTCACGAAGGTGGCGCCCATGAGATCGACGAGGTCGTTCGTCAGTTGGCACGCGATGATCTGGGAGCGCAGCCGGTGGCGATCGAGGCTCTCCTCGCCCGCAGCCTTTAACGCAGCGGTCGGAAAGTAGCTCCGCAGGTAATCGTAGGCTGCCGGATCGTCCGGGAGGTCGCTCTCCAGCAAGCGACCCATCAGGTCGAGCTTGGCGTACGCCAGGAGCACGCAGAGTTCAGGGCGTGCCAGAGACTGACCGCGCTCTTCGAGTCGAGCGCTGAGCACCTCCCACGTGGGGAGATTCTCGGCGGCCCGGTCGAGAGCCCCTGTCTTCTCCAACGAGGACATCACATCCCGAAAGTCGTCCAGCCCTGCCTTGGCTCGCAGTTCGTCCAGAGATATCGCAAGGCTCTGGCGCTCGTTGTCCGCCAACACGAGTGCAGCGACGGGGTCGGTCAATTCCTCCAGAAGGCGATCGCGGCGTTCCTCATCCATGGCCCCGGATCGGACCGAGTGTCCGAGGAGGATCTTCAGGTTCACCTCGTGGTCGGAGAGGTCTACCCCCCCGGAGTTGTCCAAGGCATCCGTATTGATCCGGCCTCCCCGTAACGCGAAATCGATGCGGGCACGCTGCGTGAAGCCGAGGTTGCCGCCCTCCCCTACTACTTGGCACCGCAACTCATCGGAGTTGACACGAACCGGATCGTTGGGCGGATCTCCGACATCACCATTCGACTCCTCTGGGGCCTTCACGTAGGTGCCGATCCCACCGTTCCAAAGAAGCTCGGCGGGGGCGCGAAGCACGGCCTGGATCAGCGACTCTCCGTCCAGGACTCCCGCATCGTCCGGAACACCCAAAACCGCCTTGGCCTCGGGTGTAAGATCCACTTCCTTTGCACCCCGTGGAACGATCATCGCGCCCTCGCTCATGCAACTTCGATCATAGTCCTCCCAGCTCGAGGGCCCAAGACCAAAAACCCGCTCCCGTTCGCGGAAGGAAATCTCCGGATCGGGATCAGGATCGATGAAGACATGCCGATGGTCGAACGCGGCGATCAGTTTGATGTGCCTCGACAGGAGCATTCCGTTTCCGAACACGTCCCCGCTCATGTCCCCGATGCCCACGACCGTGAACGGCTCGGACTGAATGTTTTTGCCCCGCTCGCTGAAGTGGCGCTTCACGCACTCCCACGCGCCACGGGCGGTAATCCCGACCGCCTTGTGGTCGTATCCCTTGGACCCACCCGACGCGAACGCGTCCCCCAGCCAGAATCCGTATTCAGCCGCCACCGCATTGGCCACATCGGAGTACCGCGCGGTGCCCTTATCCGGAGCAACCACCAGGTATGGATCGGGCCGGTCCCAGCAGACAACGCCCTCGGGGGCTACCGTAGTGCCGTCGAGGTCCAGATTGTCGGTGAGATCGAGCAGACCCCGGATCAAAGTTTTGTACTGTTCCAGCGCCTCGTTCGCCATCTCCTCCTTGTCGTCGAGCGCCCTCAGGGTGATGAACCCCCCCTTCGAGCCGGCTGGCACGATGACCGCATTCTTGACCATCTGGGTGTGAACGAGACCCAGGATCTCGGTGCTGAAGTCATCCCGGCGGTCACTGTGGCGGATCCCTCCGCGAGCAACGGCCGCCCCCCGGAGATGAAGCCCCTCCATTCTCGAGGATCGCACCCAAACTTCATAGAGTAGCCTCGTCCGGGTAATGTCCTGGAGCTCTCGTGCTGCGATCTTGAACGATATGTACGGCACGCCCCCCGATCGGTAGGTTGGCGTCCGTCCTCCGTACCGGAAATAATTCGTGCGCACCGTCGCGGTGAGGAGGGCGGACAACCTCCGGAGCGCTCGATCATCCGCGAGAAGCGACACCGACTGTATGAGTTGCGTCAGTAGCGACGTGAGATCGTCGACGAGTTCCCTCCGGCTCTCGAGAGACCCACCGGCGTTGTCGAACTTCGCCTCGAAAATATCGTAGAGAACCCGTGCGATGCTCGAATGGGATAACAGCGCGGAAGGAAGAGAAAGGCGACTCGGGACCAGCCCTATCTGGAACGCGTATGCGGCGTACGCCCTCAAGACGTCCACCTCCCGCCATGAGAGGCCCGCGAGAAGAACGAGCGCGTTGAGCGCATCGTTCGTAACATCACCACGCCGCACCGCAAGAATGGCGTCGGCAAGCAGGCTTCCCCGGTCATCCACATCCAACGGAGATGCCGTTGAATCCTGTACGGAGAAGGAGTAGATGACAGCCACCGGGGCCTTCGCTCCGCGGATCTCGTAGGGCGTAACAGCGATGACCCGCAGGCCTACATTCTCCAGGATGGGCATGAAGTCCGAGAGGATGAGTCGCTCTCCCCGGAGATAGAGCTTGAGTTGGGTGGTGGGACCAACAGCCTCGGCCCCGTCGGCGTCGGCCCGATCGACGTCGGCTCCATCGACGTCGGCTCCGTGATCGCCGGAAAACGAGATGGACACCAGACGATCATCCGCGACCATGCCCTCGAACTCCAGGATGTCCTGAACGGCCACCTCGGGATCAGTCGCCGCCCTGTACTCCGCGCTGAACGCCTCGCCATAACGGCCCACAAGACGCCGTGCTTCATCGGCCGGCCGCACCCTCTCGAGGCCGCTGCGCACACGGTCGGCCCAGGATCGAATGATCTCTCTGATCAGGGCCTCGAGGTCACGGCTCTCCACCCCCGCCACCGACTCTGCACGCGCGGACAGGTAAAAATGGAGACGGGCCTGGTCTCCCTGGCCGAGCGCCAAATGGTAGTTCAGAACTTCCG
>SMVB01444706.1_pt1 | contig 19352 bp, 14 predicted proteins | sample 2456461 | NCBI WGS metagenome assembly SMVB01 (sample SAMN11095934, study PRJNA526329) | marine sediment metagenome | biome: Marine sediment; feature: Surficial sediment; material: Deep marine sediment; isolation source: Hadal surficial sediment | place: Pacific Ocean | collected 2014-05 | depth...
GATGAATACCTTGAATTCCGTAACCCAATTTTAGGCTGGCCATCCAAGGCAGATGCAAAAAAAAATCGTGACACATCAGGTAGCAGAAAAAATCCTCTATTTCCATATAGAAAGGGCATAGATGATTGCGTATCAATATATGGCGACTCATTCACATGGAGCTCAGAGGTCAAAAAACAATATGCATGGGGCGCCGTGCTTTCAGAATTACTAAACTGCAGAGTCGGTGGTTTTGGCGTAGGCGGATATGGAACTGACCAAGCCTACCTGCGCTATCTAAACAATACCGACGATCAGGCGCCCGTTGTTTTCCTCAATCACCTGTCTGAAAACATAATGCGCAACGTGACACAGTTTCGCTCTTTAACAGTTGGCTACAACACCAAAAATAAACCCCTAGGTTTTAAACCCAGATTTATTCTGGATGAAAATAGCTCATTAAAACTAATTAACCTGCCTACTTTTACGCCAAAATATTTCCCCGATATGCTGAGCAACCCCGGCGACTATTTAGCACATGAGTATTTCCTGCCTGGCGGTGATACTGGGCTGGTAACGCTAGACTTCCCTTACAGCTGGACACTCGTGAAGACGGTGGGACATTTTCATATTCAAGCATGGCTTGCAGACAAGCCTTGGTTTATGGATTTCTATGAACCCAATCATCCGGCAAATGGCCTGGATATCACGACCAATATCCTCCTGTTATTCCAGAAAAAAGCCGTGGATCGGGGGCAAATACCTGTAATAACGGTGATCCCTACCGGGCTTGACCTTATCTACTACAATAAATATAGGGTGTGGCCCTATCAAAACCTGCTTGACCGGCTAACTGAAAATGGGGTTGATATATTTAATTTTGGTACTGGCATAATTGAGCGCTTAAGCGACAACGATCCTTGCACACTGTTTGATAATTGCGATTCTCACTATAATGAACAGGGCTATCGCTATATTGCTGAAATCGCATTCGAAGAACTTACAGCAAGAGGCTTGATACCTGATTCAACTGCTTCACCAGCGATAGTCACAAATCACTAGTCTACCAACGCAGCATGTTGACAAACAAAATCTGCAATAGCAGTTATATCTTTACGCAATAACACTGGCACCGACGCATCACTTATAAGCGAATCACTGACGATCGCACAGATACTTGCGTTCTGCCCCGCCAGCTCCGGCGCATCATTCCCAGCCCGCCTTAACTCCAGCTTTGGATGAGACCCGTGCTTGTAACCCTCTATCAGAACTAAATCCAGATTACCCATGTGCGTCAGCAGCTCTGTCAATGGCGGTTCATCCATCTGCGCGAGCTCTCTTATATGCGCCCAACGACGGGACGAGGCTACGATAACCTCCTCTGCTCCGGCTTCACGATGCAGATAGCTGTCTTTACCAGGATGGTCAATATCAAACTCATGGTGGGCGTGTTTAATCGTTCCAATACGTAGATCCCGCTGGCGAAGCACGCCTATAAGCTCGACTATCAATGTAGTCTTGCCCGCATTTTTAAAACCCGCTATTCCAAAAATTTTCAAAGCATCTAAACCCGCCGCAACAGGTCCTCTTAAATCAAAACCTACAGGCATCCAGAAATACACATGTCTAGCAGCCCGTATCTGTTTTTAGTTGTCAAATCAATCCACCTGCTGACGGTTGCACTGACAATAACCGGGTTCATCATCAGGGGTACATGGATGATACAGGCGTCTCCACTTCTGGAAATGCGCGCTGTTCGAACTTTCCCTCATGTTAACGATACTCTATTACTCATTAGTGCCCTTTGGACCGCAGCCATGGTGGGGCAATATCCTTTTATTAACGGTTGGCTGACCGCCAAGGTAATTGGGGCGATAGCTTATATTCTGCTCGGTGCCGTCGCTTTAACTTATGGCCCGACACGCCAGATACGGGTTCTTGCCTTTATCGGGTCACTACTGTGCTTTACCTATGTTGTAACTGTAGCGATCACAAAAAACCCGTTGCTGTTCTAAACAGCAACGGGTCCTGATAAGTGCATTCACAGCCACTCTGACTGCTCACATACAGCTGCTCATTTTACCAGGGCATGTTTACTAGGGCATGGCCACCCATGCACTACACCAGCCAGCGGCTGCAACCAGCTTGCCAGGCACAATGGCACAGCGTCGAAAAGCGTCACCAGCAGGGCCCTGGATTTGCAGGCAATTATCACAGGTGCTACCAGCTTTATAGGCAGGCGAACTGGATGCGGTCGCATCTTCAACATACTGGAGGCCTACAGCCAGTGGATCATCCAGGGAAAGCTTCGGGAGATCCTGGGCGATCGCCGGATCAAGCATAAAAACCGAGCTGGCAGATCCGGCTACGGCCAGGTTACGCAGGAAATGCCGACGGGTTAGGTGGTTGTCTCTCATTACTTGGATCCTTTTCTCTTTGCCACACTGGCATCATGGCTATATTAAGGCAACCCCAGCTTACCGGGCTGCGGCAGCAATTTTAGCAGCTGGCAGCACTTTTTGAATAGGTATAATTCCGCAGCAACTATAGTCTCCAGGCACCAGTGTGCGCATATAGCCATGCTATCCATTAATAACCCCCGCTAATCAGGCTCCAGATAACCCTGGCAATAGCTGCATGAACAAAGTCCACAACTACCCGACTGAATCTGCCCTGCACCGGGCTGTGCATGACCCTGGCTATCTTTTGGGCTGGCCAAAGTCAATTCACTGCGATGCCGCTATCTCCCGAGGCTAAACGAGAGCATGACTGACGCCAAATAAGGTCTCCAGCCGGTTCGGGAGCTCTGTCCCCGCCAATTCTGTGGCAAACATCACAGTATTACCTGCTTTTCAATGGGATATTAAGCAAGCCGTCAGACATTATGTCTGGCAGCATTTCCGGGTATTTGCGCTGCTGCATCAGCCAAGGGTGTCTTTGTGCAACACAGTGAAACACAGATATTAAGGCTACAGGACATTACCGATGATCCCGAGTGGACCGGGGGCCAGCAGTTACGTATCGCATTTCAGAATTCATCTATGTCCCTCCCCACAGGCATTATCTGTGCCTTTATAGTCGTCGTAATGCTGTGGCCGGTGGTGGACAACCGTGGTCTTTTACTCTGGCTAGTCAGCATATTAGTGTTAACACTGCTACGCCTGACCATGAAGCAAAACTATGAACACAAAGAGATTGGCCCTAAAGAATATAAATTCTGGCAACAAGGCTTTATAGCCACGGCATTTACCTCTGGTTGCGCATGGGGAGCGCTGTCGCTATTTCTGTTTCCTGAAACCTCTGTTCTGCACCAGGCATACCTGGCTTTCGTAATTGGTGGTGTATGCGCCGGCGCTGTTTCTGTTTATGCCCCACTTCCGGGAGCATTCACGGCATTTGCTCTTCCGGTAATAGTCCCATATGCATTTCGTATCTGGTCATTAGGGGAGACCGAGGGCGCCTTGATGGCAGTTTTAGTTGCTGTGTTCATGCTGATTCTTATACGGACAGCCAGTCAGTCACGCGAAAATGTTAAAGACATACTGGACCTGCAGGTTAAAAATGCCAGCCTGACCAAAGCACTGCACCACCGAGCTACCCATGACTCGCTGGTTGATCTGGTTAATCATGGTGAATTTAATCGCCGCCTGGAACGACTAACCAAAGACAACCGTCGCGATGACGATGAATATTCACTGATATTTATTGATCTGGATCTTTTCAAGGAAGTAAATGACACAGGCGGGCATGCTGCTGGTGACCTCATATTGAAGGGGGTCGCTGATGTACTGAAAGCCCGCACACGCTCTGGTGATACCGCGGCACGTGTGGGTGGAGATGAATTCGCACTATTACTTGACGGCTGCCCACACAAACGAGCACTCAATATTGCAGAGGCTGTCCGCCAGGATATTGCCGATTTAACCGTCGAGCATGAAGGGTGTACGTATTCCGTCAAAGCAAGTATCGGGGTGTCTTACGGTAATTCCGGCATTCACAATGCTACCGGCATGCTTAAGGCCGCAGACGCGGCCTGCTACACCGCAAAAGAAGATGGGCGCGACCGGGTTTGCATGAACCCTGCCAGTGATTTGTTCCAGACTACGGATCGGTTTGAGATTGCCCAGGAATCAGCCAGTTTTTCCAGCTATCCTTAGTCTTATCTTTGGCTGCCATGTAGACCCTCGCCCCCGTTTAATATTTCGGTTGCCGAGCCCGAACCGGCACACGATTCCGTAACTGCCCTGACGGCAATCCAAGCATCTCAAGAAATTGCTGTTCCGACCGAAACTGTATTTGTGCCGGTTTTGCCCTAGCTATCAAATCTGCCAGATTAGCGGCTCTGTCTCCCAATTCACGTTTCACGTAACTATTCATCAATTTCTCCTGCTGGCTTTTTTATATTTCGCCACAGGGGGCCGCCTGAGTCGTGTTTCAGCACATCAAATATGGGTCTATACCCATCAGCCATATCCGCTGCCGCCACGGAAACTTATACCTGCCAAAGAAACTGCGCAGGCGCCTGATCTTGTAGTGCAGTAATCAGCCTTCAGGCCGACCAGTTACAAAATGTTACAAGGTGTTACTTCACTGCTGGGAGGTCTGGCCAGACCTAAGGTATCTTATTGAATTATTGGGATATCCAGCCATTGGAAAGTGTATCCACGCATGCCAGATGGATACTAATTAAGGCTATCGGGTGATCACCTCGGTGGCAGGTAACCCACAATATTGCATACCATGCCACGCCATCGGATCGATATATATCAGGGCGATCTCATATAACCTATTGATTGAAAAAGAACTATGGATGTAAAAACTCTCTGCCTGGGGCTTCTGACGATTCATGAGGCCTGCGGCTACGACCTCAAAAAGACCTTCGAGTCGTCTTTCAAACACTTTTTCCCTGCTGGCTACGGCTCTATATACCCCGCACTGGCTGATCTGGCAAATTCCGGCCTGGTGAACTGCCGGGAAATTCCCCAGATTGGCAAACCTGACCGCAAGGTCTACCGGATAACCGAAGCGGGTGAAAAAGTATTTGTTGATTCACTCAACCACACAGACCCCCAACACAAACTCCGCTCAGAGTTTCTGGCCATGATTTATTTTGCTGATCAGATCGATGATGCGCGTCTCGCGGACTTACTCGATGACCGGATCCAAAAGCTGCGCGAAACCGTAGAACACATAGCAAGTACTTCTTCACAGGAAAATGCTGCCCATTCTGCCGGGGCGAGTTTTGTCGCTGGTTTTGGCGCGGTAATTGCTGAAGCAGCTGCCAAGTATATTGAATCAAACCGCCATCTTTTAACTGGCCAGAAAAAACCCGAGCAGGAAATTGCTCCAAAAATTTCTCACGGTTAATCAGGAACCTGCTAAACAATGAATATTAAAGAAATAATCGCGCGCAGGCCCTGGATACTGGCGGTATTGGTTTCCATAGCTGTAGTTCTCTGGATGCTGTCCGGGCTGAATGAAACCAATGAGATCACTACAGACACATCGCAGATATCTGCGCCTGGTGAAGTTGGGGCAATCCTTAAGGTTCAAGTGGAAACGCGCCATGCGGAACCCATTACACGGTTCATCAGCGTTTATGGACGAACCGCCCCGACACGAACGGTAACAATTAGCGCCGAAACCGAAGGCCGGGTTGCGAAAATTAGAGCTCGTCGGGGTATGGCAGTCACAGCCGGAAGCCCAATCCTGGAACTCGATATGCGCGACAGGCTCGCACGTGTTAAACAGGCCCGTGCCAGCGTAACGGAACACAGAACTGCCTATACAGCACAAACTAAACTTCAAAAAGATGGCTATGTTTCAGATACACAGATTACTGAAACACTGGCAAAGCTGGAGACGGCAAAAGCTGAAATGATTCGCGCACAACTTGACCTCGATAATCGTGTAATCAAAGCACCTTTTGATGGTGTGCTGAAAGAAAGAGACGTTGAAGTAGGCGACTTCGTCAGATCCGGCGACTCGGTAGCTACCTTCGTGGATAACATTACGTTGATAGTTACCGGCACACTGGCCGAGCAGGAAATTGCTAACATTAAGGTTGGCGATGAAGGCAAAGCTCATCTTGTAACAGGGCAGACCGTAAAAGGTCACATACGCTACCTGTCACCGGTTGGGGATGAAGCTACCCACACATTTGCCGTCGAACTCGAAATTGACAATCGTGACGGGAAACTTCCCGCGGGCGTCACAGCCGAGATAGTGCTTCGAGGAGGCGAAGCACTAGCGCAAAAAATATCTCCGGCACTACTAACTTTGGATGCAAGCGGCACACTTGGCATCTATATCGTTGATGAAATGCAACGTGCCGCATTTATCCCGATTACTATTGAGCGATCTGAAACCGACGGCCTATGGGTATCCGGACTACCCGATACCGCCAATATCATCACCGTTGGTCAGGGTTACGTTAACCCGGGACAGAAAGTAGAAGCTGTTCGCGCACCAACGGAAACTGCGGTAGCAGCTGAATCGCTGCGATGAATGCACTAATTCAGGCGGCGACCAGCCGCAGTCGTACAGTAATGATTGCATTTTTTGTGATTATTGCCGCAGGCATCATCTCTTACAATTCGATCCCTAAAGAATCTGAACCTGATATTGATATTCCGTTTATCTATGTGGAAGTTACCCTGGAAGGAGTTGCTCCGGAAGATGCGGAACGATTACTGGTACGCCCCCTTGAACAGGAGTTACGCACACTGGAGGGAATCAAGGAAATGGTTTCCTCAGCCGGTGAAAATCGTGCGACTGTAACCCTGGAATTTGAACCCGAGGTTGATGTAGACAAAGCTCTCGCCGATGTTCGTGAGCGCGTCGATCTTGCCAAAGCAAAACTACCAAATACAGCTGAAGAACCGCGCGTAATGCAGGTCAAATTTTCTCGCTTTGACCCAATGCTGGTAATGCTCCTGGGTGGCGATGCCCCGGAACGCACGCTGCATACCCTGAGCCAGGAGCTGAAAGACAAGATCGCCGGTCTCAAGGGAGTCATGGAAGTCAACGTCGTTGGCGCCCGCGAGGAATTACTGGAAATTATTATTGACCCACTGGCAATTGAAAGTTATGGCCTGTCTCCCTCTGATGTTCTCGCATTTGTGGAAAATAATAACCGGCTGGTTGCTGCGGGTGCGATGCAGGGTGAGCAAGGACGATTTGCAATCAAGGTTCCTGGAGTCATTGAGTCACCGGAAGATGTACTTGGACTGCCTATTAAAGTTGAACAGGGGCGCGTAGTCCGCTTTCGTGACATTGCTACAGTTCGAAGAACATTTAAGGATACTGAAAGTTATGCTCGCCTAAACGGAAAGCCTGCTGTTGCAATTGAAGTCGTACACCGCGCCAAATCAAATGTTCTGCAAACTATTGCGGAGGTTAAGGAACTCGTCGCTGAATCATCACAAAACTGGCCTCCTGGCATAACGCTGACTTATTCCCGCGACAAGTCATATTACATTCAGAAAAATATTTCGACATTGATGAACAACGTGGCTACCGCGGTCATACTTGTGTTTATAGTACTTATAGGCATTCTTGGCATCCAGAATGCAGTACTTGTGGGCATCGCCATACCCGGATCTTTTTGTGCTGCTTTCTTTTTGCTGAATGCCACCGGTATGACAGTCAATATGGTGGTTCTGTTTGCCATGATCATGGCCGTAGGCATGCTGGTTGATGGTGCCATTGTTGTCACTGAGCTGGCTGATCGAAAAATGGCAGAAGGTATCCACCGTCAGGTAGCCTATACCGAAGCAGCACAACGCATGGCATGGCCAATTATTGCTTCTACGGCCACCACGCTCGCCGCATTTTTACCCCTGATATTCTGGCCAGGTTTTACAGGTAAATTTCTGGCCTTTATGCCTATTACGCTTATATACATCCTTTCCGCCTCCCTGGTCATGGCCCTGATATTTGTGCCTACGATGGGCACGTTATTCGGGCGCCCCGGCCTTTTTAATGAAAAAATTCGCCAGGACCTGCTTGCTGCTGAACATGGCGATCTGTTCAGCATCGGCGGCTATACCGGCCATTATATACGCTTCCTTGATCGGGTACTTAATCATCCATGGCTGTCTCTGGCAACAATTACCCTGATGTTATTTTTATTGTATGGCGCCTATGCAGCCTTTGGTAAAGGCATAGTCATGTTTCCCGACATTGAACCCAATAATGCGAGTATAGATATACGCGCACGGGGCGATATGTCAGTCCAGGAAAAAGATAAGCTGGTACGACTTGTCGAGGAACGCGTATACGGTATTGATGGCATCGATTATGCCTATGTAAAAAGTGGTGCATCCGGCCGCGGGGCGGCTCCCGACCTCATAGGTTCAATTCGTCTAAACTTTCGTAGCTGGCGAACTCGCCGAACCGCTAACGAAATTCTTGATGAAGTTAATGAGCGCACCAGTGATATTGGCGGAATCATCATCGAGTCACGCGTACGGCAAGGCGGGCGACAAGAAGGTAAGCCCATCAATATTGAGCTTTCTTCCCCAAATCTGACGGCACTGAAAGATGCTGCCGACAAAGTACGACGAGCTCTGGAATCAATTCCTGGGGTAATCAATGCTGAAGATACCCGGCCAATGCCTGGTATCGAGTGGCGCCTCCGCGTTGACCGAACAGAAGCTGCCCGCTTTGGAGCAGATATTAATCTGGTAGGCACCATCATTCAGCTGGTAACCAATGGCATAAAGGTTGGAGAATACCGACCCGATGATGCCGACACAGAAATTGATATTCGGGTCCGATTCCCACGGGACAAGCGCAGCCTGGACCACCTGGGCAAACTGCGTATTCCAACTTCCCGAGGAAGTGTGCCGATCAGCACCTTCGTCAGCCAGGAACCTGCTGATGCAACACGAACCATTATGCGTACAGATATGCGCCGCACCTTGCTGGTGCAATCAGATCTTGCACCGGGCGTACTAATTGCATCGGTACTTGAGGAACTTCAGGCACGCGTTCCAGAACTGCAACTTGACCCTTCTGTCACATTTCGAGTTAAAGGCGGTGCCCGGGACCAGGAGGAAACAATTGATTTTCTGCTTAAAGCATTTGCTCTGGCCATGGCAATGATAGCCATTATCCTGGTTACCCAATTCAACAGCCTGTTTCAGGCATTGCTGATACTCACGGCAGTTGTTTTCTCTACTGGTGGTGTTTTGCTCGGATTACTGATTTCAAATCAGTCATTCAGCCTGGTCAACTGCGGTATAGGTGCTATCGCGCTCGCCGGCATTGTTGTGAATAATAATATCGTGCTGATAGACACTTTTAATCAGGTTCGAAAGGTGACCGATTCAACGCGGGAAGCCATCATGCGCACGTGCGCACAGCGTATGCGCCCGGTAATGCTAACCACAGTCACTACGGTTTTGGGCCTTATGCCTATGGCTATCGGGATGAATATCAACATAGTTGGTCGCGAAATTTATTTCGGTGGACCAAGTACGCAATGGTGGAAACAAATGGCCTCAAGTATTGGGGGTGGCCTGATCTTTGCGACTATTCTGACCTTACTACTAACCCCGAGCCTTTTGATGATTCAGGCCAATGTTTCTCGACGACTTCGAGAACGTCGCAGACGTCGGCGGAAAGACCGGAGTCCAGCCGCAGCCTGACGAGCAGTTTCTAACCACAGTCCATTATCCGGTTACACTTTTCGGGGTGGTTCACTAATTATCCCGATCCATTAGTATATGTCCGGACGAAGACCACCCGGATAGTCTCAGCGTGATACCAGAAGCAATTCAGGCCTTCTACCAAGGCAACCAGGAATTATTGTGGCTAACAACCCTGGTACTTGACCTCGGCCTGACCATTCTTATGTACCGGCTGTTCGGGCGTGAAGGCTTACTGGGATGCATTGTCCTGGCCATTCTTCTGGCTAATCTACAGGGACCCAAGCTAACTATTATATTTGGCCTGCAAACCAGCCTGGGCGTTATTTTCTATTCAGGTATTTTTTTCGCCACCGACCTGCTTAGCGAGAAATACGGACGTGCAGTTGCTGGCCGCGCAGTGCTTATAGGCTTTGCCGTAAGCTGCATCATTGTCCTGATGCTAAGTATGGCACTGATGTTTCAACCCACTAACAGGCCTGAGACCGCAGAATTTTCACAACAGATTCAACTGTCTTTTGAAAATATTCTTAACTTCACGCCAAGATTTGTTTTTGGCTCTTTGTTTGCCTATCTGATAAGTCAAAGTCTGGATGTGTGGCTGTTTCACTGGCTTAAAGAAAGAACGCAGGGACACAAATTATGGCTCCGCAATAACCTATCCACCATGGCTTCACAACTTATAGATACATTCCTATATTCCTTAGTAGTTTGGTGGGGTGTTGTGGACCTGCAGACAGCCATTCAACTTGGACTGGTGAAATACGGTTTCAAGGTATGTATTGCTGCGATCGATACACCATTTATCTACTGGGCCCGCAGTTGGGATAAAGTGCCCGCAATGCGAGAAAGCACAGATCCTCAGTAAATAATCCCTATGGACTCATAGTGCTATCACACGTATAGGTATTTGCGTATGCGCAGCGGCACAGCAGAAACACACCGATTACCTGATGACACACTATTCAGGATAAAAGGTATCCCAAGATACAATTACAGCTGTATCATTAAAGGCTGGCAACCTGAGCTTTTTCTATTTTTGCCCAGGAATCACGCAGTGTAACTATCCTGTTAAAAACAGGTTTTGAGTCAACAGTATCAAATGGATCAGTTATAAAATAACCAGTCCTTTCAAATTGTACCGGTTGCCCTGTAACACCCGCCAACCCAGGCTCCAGATATGCTTCATCCAGTATTTCAAGGGAATCCGGGTTTATAAAATCTTTAAAGTTTTTACCATCTGCATCCTGGTCCGGCCTTGGCACAGTAAATAAACGATCATACAATCGCACTTCTGCCTTCACAGCATGCTCACAACTTACCCAGTGGACAGTTCCTTTAACTTTTCGCTGCACAGTATCTGTACCACTTCGAGTCTCTGGATCATAAGTACACAGTAATTCTGTTATCACGCCATTAGAATCCTTTACTACTTCTTCACATTTTATAATGTAACCATAGCGCAATCGAACCTCTCCACCCGGGCGTAAGCGAAAAAATTTACGCGGTGGATCCTCCATAAAATCAGACCGCTCAATATACAATTCTTTGCTGAAAGGCACTTTCCGCTCACCCATCTCAGGTCTATTGGGATGATTCTGCGCAGTCATCATTTCCGTCGCACCCTCTGGCCAGTTTTGGAGGGTAATCTTAAGCGGTCTGAGTACCGCCATGGCACGCGGGACACGGTTATCCAGGTCCTCACGCACTGAGTTTTCCAGAACACCCATCTGGATAACATTGTCTTTTTTAGTAACCCCAATCTGATGGCAGAATTCCCTAATAGAATTAGATGTATAGCCTCTTCTGCGCATACCAGCAATGGTTGGCATACGCGGATCATCCCAACCTGTAACTACTTTACTCTCAACCAATTCAGCAAGTTTGCGTTTACTGGTCACTGTATAAGCCAGGTTCAAGCGGGAAAACTCAATCTGCCGCGGTTTAGCCGGCAATTCAAGGTTTTCTATCACCCAATCATAAAGTGGCCGATGGTCTTCAAACTCAAGTGTACACAATGAATGTGTAATGCATTCCATGGCATCAGAAATTGGATGAGCAAAATCATACATAGGATAAATGCACCATTGATTTCCAGTACGTTGGTGGCTAACTTTGCGAATTCGATACAAAGCTGGGTCACGCAAATTAATATTTGGTGATGCCATATTAATTTTTGCCCTTAGTACATATTCACCTTCGGCAAATTCACCAACCCGCATTCGCTCAAATAAATCAATATTTTCTTCTATACTTCGCTCCCGGGACGGGCTGTTTTTTCCAGGTTCAGTAAGTGTGCCACGATACTCTCGAATTTCATCCGCACTAAGATTTTCTACGTAGCTCTTTCCAGCCTTTATCAGGCTAAGAGCACACTCATAAAATGTTTGATAGTAATCGGATGCATGAGTCAATCGATCGTCCCAATCAAAGCCAAGCCACCGAACATCATCAAGAATGGCATCAACGTAGATCTGGTCCTCTTTCAAAGGGTTCGTATCATCAAGGCGCAAAAAACAATTACCACCAAACTCCTCCGCAATACCAAAATTCAGGCAAATAGATTTAGCATGCCCAATGTGCAGGTAACCGTTCGGCTCCGGTGGAAATCGCGTGACAACCGAAGTTCCTTCAGGAGCATCCTCCAGATAGCCAGTGACCGCCTGCCTAATAAAATCCAGACCAGCTTTTGCCTTTATCTCAGTCATTAATTAACCAGTTCAATATTTTCAATAGTTTCACTCATGTGCCTGATTCACGTATACATAGCGAAAGGCGGATGAATGATAGCTGCACCAGCAAGAAAATACCTCACCATCACAGGGCAAACAAAAAGTGACCACATGGTCCATAAAGGTAATCCGGAAATTAAGCTCTTCGTTAGTTAATCCACCAAAATGATCGAAAACTGCAATTAAGTAAAATAGCCTTAGTAGCTTGATTTTTCGCAAAAACCTCCCATAATTGATAGGTATACACTTAATAGCTATGCCAGTTCTAGCCCTATTGACCCTATCACCCGTTTGCCGGTACCTTAGACATACCATAATAATAATAAGAAGAATAAGTAATGCCCATGAACTTCCTTACCCATCGGTTTTTTTCTGCCGTTCGCATATGCAGTGGTGATTTAACTATAAAACAACGCTTGATTAATGCCTGGATGGCGCATTTGGATGATATTAATCCTGCTGACATGCCCCAGTGTCAGCGCCAGAACTTTACAGAGCTTCGGAAAGTGATGTATGAGAGGAATCCACTGCCGCAAGAAACTGCACCCCAGGCCTCTGTCCGAAAAATGTCAGTACGACAAGTCGCTGCTCATACCGACCTGATCATTGCCATATATGCAGAACTGGTGAAAATCCAGAGTAGCCCCGTCCTGAAAAACGAGGCATCTGACAACAATATCGGATCCGGCGTAGTCACTACGCTGAATGGTGCCATAGCACGGCACTTAAATTAAGTTATTAGCCCTGGCCCTAGTCCAACCCAAGCGCACCAGGATTCATTATGCCTGCAGGGTCCAGATCTGCTTTGATTTTCCGCACTAACCCTGCCATCTCCGGCTTACGCGTTTCGAGATAGGGATAGTCTTTACCAATTTGCATGTGACAGGCTCCGTTCTGTATGCAGATTTCGCCTATGCGTTTTTTTATTTCACTCACCAATGCACGGCCTTGCGGATTATCCTCATGCACGGGGACCGCAGGCAATAAACTTGCCGGATAAACCCTTTCATGGTAGATCGTGCGGGAATCCTTCCACAGGAAGGTAGGCTCATAAATAAAGCCATTGGTACTGAAAAACATCAGCATGCGGGTAAGCTGCACACCTGCTGCCTCCATCCGCTCCTGGTACTCTGCAGCCAGTGCTTCAAAATCTTTATGATGTTTAAGCAGATTTGAGAAAGGGATAATGCCATGAGTCGGTTTCCAGCGCTCACCATTGGGGCCGAGTATTGGCAATAACTCCATGAAGGGTTCTGCATTAAAATAAGTAGGAATGGAGTTAGCCACCTCCGCACCATATTGGCGCCCTACAGCACGAACCACAGCTATTTTTGCCCGCGCCTCGCTATCGGAAAGGCCCTCGACACTGAAATGGGCTGAATAAACAGCATTTTTCAGGAAATTCCGCCCGGCAAACCCCATTTTCGCTACCTGTATTGCGCCATCCAACGGGTTACGTGCCGAAAAAAATACTGATTTTGCCGCATCCAGTGGGTTTGCCGACTGCATACTGGTAAGTGCAGTTTTCTGTTGCCGCGGATCGAGACCAAAATTCTGGGAAACTACGCCAAGCTTGGCAATTTCTATCATTGCCGTAAGCGCCTGCTCGCCATTCTTAAAACCAAAGGAACAGGCCTGGAAAGCGGGCGGTCTCCGCATAAGCCGCATGCTGACACGAGCCTTAATACCAAAAGCACCCGCATCACCCACAAATATACCTGTTAAATCAGGGCCGTAATAACGGTAAAAAGCTGAGCCTCCTTTCCCACCGGCTGAGCCGGTCGAAAGTAACTCGCCACTGGCCAACACGACATCCAGACTGGTTAAAGACTCAGCGGAAACGCCGTATAAACCGGACCCGTAATTAACAGCATAGCTGGACATGGAACCGCCAACAGTCGCGGCCAACCCGGAGAAGGGCCCCCAAAATGGCGTCCTCAGATCCTTTTCCTTGAGCGCTTCATTTAGAGCAGCCCAGGTCACACCCGCCTCTGCAGTGACATACATATCTTGTTCATTAATATCTATTCTTGTCAGGCGACAGGTATCAATGCAAACCGTATTTTTGCGCACCGGCAAATAGCCATCAGTGTATGAGGCGCCGCCGCCCCGTGTTACCAGGGGAGAACCGGCAGCTGCACAACAGCGCACAACCGCTTGTAATTCTTCAACTGACCCTGGACGAACAACGAAAATGGCAATTTCATCAGCCTGACGATATACATCAGTGGAGTAAAACCGGAGATCATCCGCATCGGTCAAAATGTTACCGGCGCCGACGATTGATGATATCTGCTCAGCAAGTTTTGCTGCATCCTGCTGAACTAAACGTTGATTATTCATAATTAGAGGGGCACTTAGATATGTAGATGCATGGGTCTAAATCAGGATTATTATACTGACCTTAGAACCATCCTGGATTCAGGATGTATACTGGATCTTGCATAGAATCAAAGTTTGGAGAGTGTCGCACGAGCCTCATCGATACCGGTGAAGTCCACGTTGTCTCCTGCCAATGCAATTTCCAGTTGTTCCTTCGCCAAATCTGGCTTATCTGTAGCAAAATAGCCCATACCCAGATGATATCTGAGCACCGCCACCTGGCCCGCAGCTTCTACCGCTTTCTCCATTAAGGGCAGCGCTTCGCTATAATCGCCCAGTCGATAATGAACCCAGCCAAGTGTATCGAGAAAAGCAGGATTATCACTATCACTAAACTGGCTGGCTAAATCCAGTGCGTGCTCTAGACTTTTAGTGTCGCTGCGATTATCCGCTAACAGAGCAGCGAGATTATTTGCCACCGCCACGAAATCAGGATTAGCTTCAAGTGCATTTTTGTAGGACGCTATAGCTTCCTCAACCTGGCCACTACGCTCATAAGCTGTACCCAGTAACAACACCAATTCCTGGCTTTCAGGTACAGCTTCCAGCCCCCTCTTATAAGTACTAATCTGTGAAGAAATATCACCCTGCTGCAGCCCAGCCAATGCTGTATAAGCCGGCAACCATGATTCATCAGCCTCTAGTGCTGATTCAAAAATTTCCTGAGCTTCACCTAAGTTTCCGGTTCCAGCCAGAATCTGGCCTAGTAATGTTTTGGCATAAAGGTTATCTGGATTTTCCTGTTGCATATTTTTAAGATATGCAATTGCGTCATCGCTACGATCCAGCTTCACCATGCTGGCCACCATTCCTCTCAAGGGCTCCCTGGCAGTCGGACTCCGCTGCAAAGATCTCTCAAAAGCTTCTACAGCCAATTCAAATTCACCGCGCGCCTGATAGACACCCCCCAACAAAAAATCTCCAATCGCTTCTTTACCAGGTAATTTAGCAACCCGTGCTGCCTCAGCTTCCGCCGCGACCATTTCTTTCTGCGATAACAGCAATCCGATAAGTGCCCGTGAAAAACGTACTTCATCAGGAAAAACTGCCAGTTGATCTCGCAAAATTTCTTCGGCATCATCCAACCTGTCACGCATAACCAACGCTCGTGTCAGCTCTAATGTGGCTGTAACATTGCCAGGATCGATATTCAGCACCCGCCTGTATGCATCCTCAGCCAAAACAATATCACCAGCCTGACTATGCGCCTTGGCTATCATCAGCTGAGCCTGCCTGTTCTTTGAATCACTACGCAACACGCTGCGAAGGTCCGAAACAGCATTTCTAAAATCCTTTTGATCAATATTTAAAGCGCCGCGCAACAAAAGAGCTTCTGTATTCAGTGAGTCAACAGACAAGATCCGCTCAATCAGTTCCTCTCCTGCTTCTATATCTCCATCCGCCAAATTAATGCCGGCCATGCGGGCCATGGCGGACAGACCAACATCTTCATTTGCGGCAGCATCAGCCACATACTCATACTCTGCATAAGCTTTTTCAGCCCGGCCTGTTTGCTGATAAAGACGAGCGAGTGCCAGTCGTAATACATAGGCATCAGGCAATTCTTCAACGGACTGGATCAGCAACTGCTCAGCTTCTTCGAGACCACGCGCATTAGCGACATATTGCGCCAAGGCCAATCTTGCTTCTATGTTGTCCGGGTTGTTACGTATAACCTGTCGTAATACCGGCTCTACTTCATCAGTTCGGCCTTCTGCAGACAGAAATTGCGCTAATCTGTATCCATATGCAACCTCATCAGGATAGTCTGTCATCAGCCCCTGATATTCTTCTACCACTTCATCCTGATAAGTACCGGCACGTTGAAGAAGCTGAACACGCAATAACCTGAGCGGCCTGTCATCTTCCGCAATGGCTATACCGTCATCCAATAATTCCAATGCACCAGTCAAATCTGTGGCAGCAGAAATACTGGCCAATAAGCCCAGCGCCTGCATGTTGGCAGGCTCTTTTACTAAAGCTTCTTCCAGGTTCAAACGAGCGTGTTCCAGATCTCCCTTTGCCGCGGATATTTGAGCAAGAAAAATCTTGGCATCAACCCTTTCCCTGTCTACCTCCGTGAGCAGACCTGCTTGTTCCTCTGCCAATTCCATGGCCCCCGCCATGGCATATAACGAACCCAACTTAATACGCGCCTCCGCAAACTCTGGATCAGCATCTACAGCTGCACGCAAGTTAGAGGCCATATCCTGAAATTCCTGGCGAGATTCGTTGATACGTGCCAATAAAAAACGAGCATCTGCATTTTTGGGTTGAATCTGGAGTGAATTTTTGACATCGATCTCTGCCTTGATGATGTCACCTGCTTCAAATTTATTTTCCGCACTTTCTAAATATCCGGAGGCCCTTTCTGCGGGGCTTTCGCATGCACTCAGCAATAGTGCGATGCTAAAAAGAAATGCAGTAAAAATAATTCGTGGTCTGTACACCCTGTCTTTGCTCCCAAATGTGGGCAATCTTATGTTACTGACACTCATATACAACCTCGTAAAAAGTCACTAGCCGTTGTTAGCTTGCCTGATTGTCCGGCAATAATGGCCAAAGTGCGCCACCTCAATCAAATCAACCAGGCTCATTATTATCATCAATATTGCGTGGCAAGAAATATGCAATCGTTGGATCAATGTCTCGCAGGAAAGCCTGCATGCGCTCATCAGCTTCGCTTACGTCAGTGGCTTCAGGAACGACTGTAACCAGCCTAAGCAGAGAGCCATCTGTACGATTCCTTGTCAGGGCATCCCAAAAAATATACCACTTAACAAGATACTCATTTGTCACATTACGATCACGCTGGCGGAACCAGTAGTACACGAGCTGCTGGCTATCACCAAGTCTAATAAGAGTCCTGTTTACATCGAGATTTTCACCGGCGGGCCCAACCTCTTTAATCGACGTCACCGCAGAGTCAATAATCTCCCAACCGCCCCCGGGCAAACAGGCTTTAGGTGAGTGAACCGATGATCCCTTGCGCTGCGATGCATAATAAGCAATATAAATTTCTACGCTAGCAACGTCACTTGGGCGCCTGTAATTTGCCATCAGGTAATCATCAAGCTGGAGCTGGTCTAAATATACTTGCTCCATTGCCTGCTCATCACCACGCCATTCCGCTATTTTCAGCGGGAAAGTATTTAGTGACGGCACAACAGGCAATATTTCCTCCCGATCCGAAAAACTTGCCATAGAAATACTTGTGGCTAGTATCAGAGCAGTCAATCCTGCTAAAGCAAATGAAGGATTTGACTTTGGCAGGAATACTGCAAAATCACTTAATGGCGGTACGCGCACATCAAATACATCTGCTAATTTGCGCCCACTCAATAATGCAAACGCAGTCATCTCCATAAAAAGAATACCTACACAGGCCATAAATACGATCCAGCCCTCAAAGTCATGCAGAAAACCGCGGGCCATGGAAATCCCGTAATACTCAACCAAAATACCTATTACACCAATTCGAAAACTATTCATAAAAATAGTTATCGGTATAGTGGACAAGAATATAAATATCTTTTGCCAAATCTTACCTTCAAACAGGTAGGCGCAAAGGAAGCCAAAGCTCATCAATGGAAATAGATAACGCAAGCCACTGCAAGCCTCCGCGACCTGCAACTGAAAAGTCCCAAGATCAATTACATTACCTTCCAGGTACACACTGACACCTACCCAGCGTAGAAACATCACTCCAAACTGGGAAGACAGTAATTGCAATTCACCCGAGAGTTTCTGGAACAGGAAATCAGGCAGGGGGATCATAAAGACCAGATATACCAAAGGCGCCCATATAATAAGAGCGCCCCTCCAACCAATACCAAAAATAACCAGGCCCGACAGTGTTACCAGGAAACCATACTGAATTATTGTATAAACAGTGCTCAACTCCCCGAGCACCAGCAATACCAAGCCGAAAATAACTACCAAAAGCCCACTTAGTGAACGTTTTGGCACAATTTGTTTAAAACGATCTGCCGACAACAACAACAGATAAGCAGCCACCAGGGGGATCAGATAGCCATGGTTGTACTCAGGCATCCTTTCCCACCAATTAACCATCAGCAGAAGTCCCTCGCGAAATGCATACATCGACGCAAAAAGCAAAATAATGGGCCCTAGCATCCTGCCCCATACCGGCATTTCGCCCGTAGTATCTAAATTTTTGATATTTCTATTTCTCATCCCCAATTCCAAAGACTTACAACTGCTGGGAAAGTGCGCCTACCTAAAACCAGGTATCTCTTAAAAAAATATGGCAGGACCTCCTGCAAATGCAGTCAAACGACACTGCTATTCCAACCCTGTTTTCTACTTCTCCCACCTGCCTGACTATAGAACCAGCCTGTATTATTGCGTTATATAGACTTTATTGCTTAATAAAATTTCCCGCAAATATTTTACCGCGATGCACGCTTATGCCTGTCGGGAACCTGATCCCACAACGACCAATTTTCTGATCGCCTAAGTCCTAAAACAGAATTATAACTATTGGCCCGATATAACAACCTGTACTGGCAATCTACCCCTATGCCTCAGTCGATGAGATTCCACTCAGCCCAAAAATTGCAGGCCCCAATGATGCACCACAGAA
>SMVB01097769.1_pt1 | contig 19351 bp, 18 predicted proteins | sample 2456461 | NCBI WGS metagenome assembly SMVB01 (sample SAMN11095934, study PRJNA526329) | marine sediment metagenome | biome: Marine sediment; feature: Surficial sediment; material: Deep marine sediment; isolation source: Hadal surficial sediment | place: Pacific Ocean | collected 2014-05 | depth...
CGTCGTGCAAAACGGCAACAGCGACATGACGGTTCATCTCGCCGGCGAAGCCGCGCTCGATCGACTAAGCGGTGCGCTTTCCGAGGCCGGCAAGGGACGTGGCCACGTCCGGTTGGTGGTTACGCTCGAAGACCGTGAGGTCGAAGTCGAGCTGTCGGGCGGCTTCAAGGTGTCGCCCGCGGTCTGCCTGGCTATCAAGGCGCTTCCCGGGGTTGCGGCGGTTCACGAAGTTTGACCGGGCCCGGCGCGACCCCGGCCCAGTGAAACGCAAACTGGTTCGGGGAGGTACGCACGATGACTGGTGGTACTGATCGTTTCGAGCAGTTCAGTCACAAGGCCCATGAAGTTGCCGACAAAATCGGCTCGACATTCGTGAGCGGATTTCACGTCCTGGCCCTTTTCGCCATTGGCGCGACCATCGTCTGGGCCGCCGCATTCTCTTTCTTCGAAATGACGGCCCGCGGACATGCCGAGGTCGAGGACATTCTCCTGCTGTTCATCTATCTGGAACTGGGCGCCATGGTGGGCATCTACTTCACCACCAACCACATGCCTGTGCGGTTTCTGATCTATGTGGCGTTGACCGCGCTGACGCGGCTCTTGATCGGCATGGCGAGTTTGGAACACATCGATCTTGCCGACGCCATTCAGGAGCCGCATTACGGCTTGATCGTCGTCACTGTCGGCATACTCCTGCTGTCGATCGCCGTTCTGATACTGCGCTACGCGTCGTACAGTTATCCGTCGGCGCGTCGATCCCCGGCGAGCGGGGTTGCCACCAGCCCGGACGAGATAACGTAACCACGGCGGCCCGAGCTTTTCGCTTGCGGCCCTAGGACGAAGCGGCTACAAGCACGCCACTTACAACGCACGCGGGTTCCGGCGGCGTGGGATCATCCACGATCGTCGTTCCGGTGTCCGGCGCTTGGTTCGGACCACTGCCCGCGGAGGCTAACCGGATAAAGGACGGTTTCACATGGCTCTGCCTGAGTTCACGATGCGTCAGCTTCTCGAAGCCGGCGCCCATTTCGGTCATCAGACACGCCGTTGGAACCCGAAGATGGCGAAGTACATTTTTGGCGTTCGCAACAACGCGCATATCATCGACCTGCAGCAGACGGTGCCGATGTTGCACCACACGTTGAAGGCGACGCGTGACATCGTCGCCGGCGGCGGCCGCGTGCTGTTCGTCGGCACCAAGCGCCAGGCGGCCGAGCCGATTGCGGCGGCGGCCAAGCGCTGTGGCCAGTTCTACGTCAACCACCGCTGGCTGGGCGGCATGCTGACCAACTGGAAGACGATCTCGGTATCGATCCGTCGGTTGCGCGCGCTCGAGGAGCAGCTCGGCGGCGAAGAGGACACCGGGCTGACCAAGAAAGAGTTGCTGCGGTTGACCCGTGAGCGCGACAAGCTCGAGCGCGCGTTGGGCGGCATCAAGGACATGGGCGGCCTGCCTGACATCATGTTCGTCATCGACACCAACAAAGAAGACATCGCGATCGCCGAGGCCAACAAGCTGGGCATTCCGGTCGTCGCCATCATCGACAGCAATTCGAACCCGGATCCGGTGACCTTTCCAATTCCGGGTAACGACGACGCGACCCGGGCGATCAGCCTCTATTGTCAGCTGATGTCGGACGCCGTTCTCGACGGCATCCAGCAGGAGATGACCGCTTCGGGCGTCGATATCGGCGCCGCCGAGGCACTGCCCGGAGAACAGATTCCTGCCGTAGAAGAGGCAGTCGCGACCGCGCCGGCGGCAGAGGATGCCGCTGCAGCCGAGCCCGCGGTTAAAGCCCCGGCGGCAGAGGATGCCGCTGCGGCCGAGCCCGCGGTTGAAGCCCCGGCGGCGGCGGCGGAAGCCGCTGCGGCCGAGCCCGCGGTCGAAGTCCCGGCGGCGGCGGAGGAAAGCGCCGCGGCCGAGCCCGCGGTCGAAGCTCCGGCGGCGGAGGAAGCCGGCACCGAGGCCGAAGTGGCTCCGGAGGCGCCGGCCGAAGACGCCAGCATCGAACCGGAGGCGGTCGAGGCGGCCACCGAGGCCGAAACACCCGAAGCGGCCGCGCCAGTCGAGGACGAAACGAAGAAGTCCGACGAGGTGCCCGCAGCCGGCGCGTAACGACTTGATCGTGGGGAAATGTCCCCACCGTATAAATAACTTACGACAGATAGTTCCAAGACGAGGTGAATGATGGCGGAGATCACTGCCGCACAGGTTAAGACCCTGCGCGAGCGCACCGGCGCGGGCATGATGGATTGCAAGCGAGCGTTGGGCGAAACCGACGGCGACATGGAATCCGCCGTCGATCTCTTGCGCACGAAGGGCCTCGCCGCGGCGGCCAAGAAGGCCAGCCGCGTTGCCAGCGACGGGTTGGTCGGCATCGCCAGCGAGGCGCTCCGGGCGGCCGTCGTCGAGATCAACACCGAGACCGACTTCGTCGCGCGCAATGAGCAGTTTCAGGAAGCCGTGCGATCGATCGCGGGACTCGCGCTCGGTACGGGCGACGATATCGAGGCGCTTGCCACCGCGACCTACCCTGGCTCGGCCTCGAGCGTCGCCGACAAGATCACCGAGCTCGTCGGGACGATCGGCGAGAACATTCAGCTGCGGCGCGCGGCGTCGTTGGCGGTGAATGAAGGCGTCGTGGCGAGTTATATGCACGGCGTCACGGCGCCGAACCTGGGACGGATCGGCGTGCTCGTCGCGCTCGAATCTGCGGGCGACGGCGAGAAACTCTCCGAGCTGGGCAGGCAGATCGCCATGCACATCGCGCACGCGCGCCCCGAAGCCGTCTCGACCGAGGACGTCGACGCGGCAACCATCGAGCGCGAGCGCAACATCTTCGCCGAGCAGGCCCGCGAATCGGGCAAGCCCGAAAACATCGTCGAGAAGATGGTCGAGGGCCGCTTGCGCAAGTTTTTCGAGGAAATCGTCCTGCTCGAGCAGGCGTTCGTCCTCGACACCGACCGCAAGCTTGCCAAGGTTCTCGAGGACGCAGCGGGCGACATCGGCGCGCCGGTCACGGTTACGGGTTTCGTCCGTTTCGCCCTCGGCGAGGGCATCGAGAAGGAAAGCACCGACTTCGCCGCCGAGGTGGCCGCCCAACTCGCCACCTAGTGGTTAGGATCCAACATAGGCACTGTGCGGCACCGGCAAAGCGGGTGCGGACGCGGGGCGGATGGTGTATTCTCCCCGCCAGGCTTCGTCTGGGCCAACCGGACGAGCATTTAACCTGGACTATCTGGGAACGTCATGCCGTCAACCGCCGTGTTTCGCCGTGTCCTTCTGAAACTGTCCGGTGAGGCGTTGATGGGCGATCAAGGCTATGGCCTTGATCAAACGACGCTCAATCGGGTCGCGCAGGAAGTCCGCGACGTATACGATATGCAGGTCCAGATCTGCGTCGTCGTCGGCGGCGGCAACATTTTCCGCGGCATCGAGGCCGCGGCTAACGGCATGGAGCGCGCGGCCGCCGATCACATCGGCATGCTCGCCACGGTGATCAACGCACTGGCGCTGCAGAACGCCCTCGAGCGTCTCGACCTCGAGACCCGCGTGCTGTCGGCGATCCCGATGGAAACCGTCTGCGAGCGCTATATCCGACGGCGCGCGGTGCGCCATATGGAGAAGGGCAGGGTCGTCGTGTTCGGCGCCGGCACGGGCAACCCGTTCTTTACGACGGATACGGCGGCGGCGCTGCGCGCGACCGAAATGGATTGCGATGTGTTGCTCAAGGCGACCAAGGTCGACGGGGTATACTCCGACGATCCGCTGCTCTCGAGCGATGCCGTGCGCTACGAACGCCTGAGTTATCTCGATGTGCTGTCGCGCGATCTCAAGGTGATGGATGCGTCGGCGGTTTCACTGGCGCGCGAAAATGGCATTCCGATTCTCGTGTTCTCGATACGTGAGCCCGGGATGCTCGCCGAGATCGTCGCCGGACGCGGGCGTTGCACGGTCATCGGCGAGGAAGAAGCGAAGCGTGCGTGAGGGGGGGAGTAGCGAGACGTGGCAGATCCGGACATTGACGATTTGGTCCGCCGCATGGACGGCACGGTCGAGGTGTTGCGCAAGGAATTCAGCGGCCTGCGAACCGGCCGTGCATCGCCCAGCCTGCTCGAGCCGGTGACTGTCGAGGCTTACGGCACGCAAATGCCGCTCAACCAAGTCGCGACGGTCAACGTCCCCGAGCCTCGCATGATCAGCGTACAAGTTTGGGACAAATCGATGATCAAGGCGGTCGAGAAGGCGATTCACGATGCCGACCTTGGCCTCAATCCGATTGCCGACGGGCAACTCGTCCGCGTACCGATCCCCGAGCTCAACGAGGAGCGGCGCGAAGAACTCAGCCGCGTCGCGGGCAAGTATGCGGAGCAGGCACGTATCGCGGTGCGCAACGTGCGTCACGACGGCATCAACAAGCTAAAGCGCATGGAAAAGGACGGCGATCTTTCGGAGGACGACCACCGCCTCTGGGACGACGAGGTCCAGTCGATCACCGATGAGCACGTCGGGAAGATCGACGAGATGCTCGAGTCCAAACAAACGGAAATCATGCAGGTTTAGCCCATGGAGGCCGCCGCCAGCATAGCGTCTGAGTTTTCGCCGCCGGTCCACGTCGCGATCATCATGGACGGCAACGGCCGTTGGGCGCGGGCGCGCGGCCTGCCGCGCATCGCCGGCCACCAGCAAGGCGCCGAGGTGGTTCGCGAAATCGTTCGGCACGCCCATCAGATCGGCATCTCCTATCTGACGATCTATGCGTTTTCGTCGGAGAACTGGAAGCGTCCGACCAGCGAGGTCGACGATCTGATGGGGCTGTTGCGTCTCTACATCAGACGTGAGCTCGCCGAACTCGCCAGCTCGAACGTCCGCCTGCGCTTCATCGGCGACCTCGAGCGTCTACCGCGAGACATCAATATGCTGGTCGACGAAGCGGAGCGCGACTCGCGCCAGAACACCGGGTTGACACTGACCGTGGCGCTGAACTACGGCGCGCGGCGCGAGATCGCGTCCGCGGCGCGGCGCCTTGCCGCAGACGCGGTCGCGGGACGTGTCGATCCGGCGACGGTAACCGATGACGATTTCGCCGCGTATCTCGCGACGAACGGGTCGCCCGATCCCGACCTGTTGATCCGCACGAGCGGCGAGCAACGTTTGAGCAATTTCCTGCTCTGGCAATCGGCCTATACCGAGTTGGTATTCACACCGGTCATGTGGCCTGAATTCACCAAAGACCACCTGGACGCGGCGATCGAGGAATTCCGCCGCCGCGATCGACGCTATGGCGCTTCGAGCGGATAGCGCGTTGGGCAACGATCTCGGTCCGCGGGTGCTCTCCGGGCTGGTATTGATCCCGGTCGCCCTCGGTCTCGCCTATGTCGGGGGGGCCGCCTTCAATATCCTCGTATTGTTGGCGGCGGCGCTGATGGCCAATGAATGGCGTCGTCTGTGCAGTATCGACGCCGGCGCGGACGGGGCGGCGCACAGGCGTTGGCTTTGGTTGGCCGTCGGGGCGGTTTACATCGCCGTGCCCTGTATCGCGATCATCTGGCTGCGCTCGGACGCGGCCGTCGGGCGTCAAGCCATTTTCTGGCTGTTCGCCGTGGTATGGGCGACCGACATCGGCGCCTATTTTGCCGGGCGCGGCATCGGTGGGCCCAAGCTCGCGCCGCGTATCAGTCCCGGAAAGACCTGGGCCGGGCTGCTCGGCGGCATGGCTTGCGCCGCGCTTGTCGGGGCCGTTACGGCGCTGTTGCTCGATCTGTCGCACACCGCGCCGTTGATTGTGACCAGTGCGCTGCTCGCGGTGGTCGCCCAGGCGGGAGACCTGTTCGAATCGATGGTCAAGCGCCGCTTCGGCGTGAAGGACAGCGGCCATCTCATCCCGGGGCACGGCGGCGTTCTCGACCGGCTCGACGGGCTGTTGACCGCGGCGCCCGCCGTCGCCGCCCTGACACTCGTCGCTGGCGAAGGAGTTCTGGCATGGCGATGACGGCATGCAAACCGGCCGCGCCGCCGCGCCGCGTGACTGTGCTCGGGTCGACCGGCTCGGTCGGTCGGAACACGATCGACCTGATCGAACGGCATCGTGAGGCTTACGACGTCGAGGCGCTGACCGCGCGTCGCAACGTCGATCTGCTCGTCGAGCAGGCGATGCGCCTCAAGCCGCGATTCGTGGCTATCGCGGAGCCCGAATTTTACCTGCCGCTCAAGAACGCGCTGTCGGGCACGGGTATCGAGATCGCCGCCGGATCTCAGGCCCTGGTCGAGGCCGCCGAGCGGCCGTCGGACTGGGTCATGGCGGCAATCGTGGGCGCCGCGGGCCTCGCGCCAACCCTTGCGGCAGTGCGCCGCGGCGCGATTGTCGCGCTCGCCAACAAAGAGGCGCTGGTCTGTGCTGGATCGATGTTGATGGCCGAGGTGCGCGCCAGCGGCGCCACGCTGTTGCCCGTCGATTCCGAGCATAACGCGATCTTTCAGGTTTTCGACTTCGAACGGCGCGAGGCGATCGAGCGCATCATTCTGACCGCCTCGGGCGGCCCGTTCCGCGAACTCGACCTCGATGCCATGGCCAATGTGACGCCGGAGCAGGCGGTTGCACATCCGAACTGGGACATGGGCGCGAAAATTTCCGTCGATTCGGCGACCTTGATGAACAAAGGGCTGGAATTGATCGAGGCGCATCACCTCTTCACCTTGCCGGCCGAGAAGATCGAGGTGGTGATCCATCCGCAGTCGGTCGTGCACAGCCTTGTCGCCTATGTCGATGGTTCCGTGCTGGCGCAGCTCGGGCCGCCCGACATGCGCACGCCGATCGCCTATACGCTGGGATGGCCGGCGCGGATCGCGACGCCGACGTCACGCCTGAATCTCGCCGAAATTGGCCAGCTGACCTTCGAGGCGCCCGATGAAACGCGCTTCCCGGCGCTTCGTCTGGCCCGTGAGTCCTTGCAAATCGGCGACGGCGCGCCCACTGTCTTGAGCGCCGCCAACGAAGTCGCGGTCAACGGATTCCTTGCCCGCGAAATCGGTTTCCTGGATATTGTGCGCATCGTCGAGCGGACGTTGGAACAAATTCCGCTTGTGCCGCTCGGGAACCTGGACGATGTCACGTCGCTGGATGGGGCGGCCCGCGTATTGGCCGCAAGATTTGTCGCAGGGGCGTGAGACTATGCGTAGAAAATTTATGGATTGTGAATGATGGATCTCGTCAGCTTGATTTGGACCAACGGACTGTCGTTCATTGTCATTCTGAGCGTAATCGTGTTCGTACACGAGATGGGGCACTACCTGATCGCGCGCTATAACGGCGTGCGCATCGAGGTGTTCTCGATCGGCTTCGGTCCCGAGATTTTCGGCTGGGACGATCGCGTCGGCACGCGATGGAAGATCGGCCTGCTGCCGCTCGGTGGCTACGTCAAAATGTTCGGCGACGCCAACGAGGCGAGCGCGCCTGGCGGCGAGCTTATCGAGATGACGCCCGAGGAACGAGCGGTCTCGTTCCATCACAAGCGGCTCGGCCAGCGCGCCGCGGTGGTGTTCGGCGGGCCGCTGGCGAATTTCCTGTTGGCCATCGTCATTCTCACGGTGATGTTCGCGACCGTCGGCCAACGCATCACGCCGGCGGAAATCAGCATGATCATGCCGGGCAGCCCTGCCGAGGCGGCGGGGATCCTGCCTGGCGACACCGTGCTGCGCATCGACGGCGCCGACATCGAACGCTTCGAGGACCTGCAGAACATCGCGCGCGACAGCGCCAACGTGCCGCTCGCCATCGTCATCCTGCGCGACGGCGCCGAAATCGAGCTGACCGTGACGCCCGCACTGGTCGAGCAAACCGATCGATTCGGCAACATTCACAGACTGGGCCAAATCGGCGTCGGGCGAAGCGGCGTTATTTTCGTACGTCATGGTCCGCTGTATTCAATATGGGCGGCCACCGTGGAAACCTATTCGCTGACCGCGATGACCTTGAGTGCGCTCGGCGAAATGATCGTCGGCGTGCGCGGCGCCGACGAGCTGGGCGGGCCGATTCGGATCGCTCAGATCTCGGGTCAGGTCGCCGAGGACGGTCTGCTCGCGGTGCTCTGGTTCACGGCCCTGTTGTCGATCAATCTTGGCCTGATCAACTTGTTTCCGATTCCGATGCTCGACGGCGGGCACTTGCTGTTTTTCGTGTTTGAGGCGATTCGCGGCAAGCCGCTGGGCGAACGCGCTCAAGAATATGGTTTCCGCATTGGCCTTGCGGTGGTATTGACGCTGTTCGTATTCGTGACGTGGAACGATTTCGTTCGTCTAGAGGTCGTCGATCTTGTTGTCGGGCTATTTTCGTAATCGTTGACGGTTCGACGGAGTAGCCGCGTGAGGCGCATGTTCCGGTTCGCAGGATTAATCGCCGTATTTTTCGCGGCAGTCAGCTTTGCCGAAACTGCGGTTGCGCAGGTAATCTCAGAAATTCGAGTCGAAGGCAATCAGCGCATCGAGCCTGAGACGGTTCGATCCTATATGGTCATCGCACCGGGCGACCAGTTCGATCCAGAACGCATCGATCGCTCACTGAAGACATTGTTCGCAACGAGCCTTTTCGCCGACGTCACTGTTCGGCGTGAGGGGAGCGCCCTGGTTGTTCGGGTGGTCGAGAACCCGATCATCAACCGACTGGCCTTCGAGGGGAACCAGCGAATCGGTGACGAAACCTTGGCCGCCGAGGTCCAACTGCGCCCGCGTGTCGTCTACACACGCACCAAGGTGCAGAGCGATGTCGCGCGTATCAGCGAGATCTACCGGCGCAGCGGCAGGTTCGGCGCGACCGTCGAGCCGAAGGTGATCCAACTGGAGCAAAATCGCGTCGATCTCGTGTTCGAAATTGACGAGGGACCGCTGACCCGGATTCAAAAGATCAGCTTCATCGGCAACAAGCAGTTCAGCGACAGCCGCTTGCGCGAAGCGATTCAGACTCAGGAATCGGTCTGGTACCGTTTTCTAACCAGTAGCGACACCTACGATCCCGACAGGTTGACCTTCGATCGCGAGCTGCTGCGGCGCTTCTATTTGTCGCATGGCTATGCCGACTTTCGGGTCGTTTCAGCGGTCGCCGAACTGGTGCGCGACCGAACCGCTTTTTTCATCACGTTTGCCATCGAGGAAGGCGACCGCTACAAATTCGGCGGTGTCGAAGTTGAAACCACATTGCGCGATCTCGATGCCGGGCAATTGTTCGAATTCGTAGAGACAGAGCCGGGCGACTGGTACAACGCCGATCTGGTCGAGGACACCGTGCAGGAGTTGACGACACAGGTTGGCAACCTTGGATTTGCGTTTGTCGACATCGAACCGAGCGTCAAACGGAACCGCGAAGAGCGCACCATAGACTTGATCTATATCGTCGAGGAAGGCGCCCGCGTCTTCGTCGAACGGATCAATATTTCGGGCAATATACGCACGCTCGACAAAGTCATTCGGCGCGAGTTCCGTCTCGTCGAGGGTGATGCGTTCAGTTCCGCCAAGCTCCGCCGCTCGCAACAGCGAATTCGCGCTCTGGGATTCTTCGAGTCCGTCGAGGTCAGCAGCAGCCAGGGTTCGACGCCGGACAAGGCGGTCATCGATGTCGAAGTGTCCGAGACCTCGACTGGCGAACTCAGTTTCGGCGGCGGCTTCTCCTCGTTCGAGGGCCCGATCGCCAATGTCGCGATCCGTGAACGCAACCTGCTGGGAAGAGGCCAGGATCTTCGCCTCGCGTTCACCGTATCCGGACGGCGGCAACAACTCGATCTGAGTTTTACCGAGCCTTATTTTCTCGATCGGGACCTGAGCGCCGGCTTTGACATTTTCAAGCGCGTGACCGACGTGACGGACGAGGACACATACGATCAGTCTTCGCTCGGGTTCTCGTTGCGGATGTCATATCCGCTCTCCGAGCGGCTGCGCCATTCGATCAGATATACGCTGCGGAGCGACGAAATCGAGAACGTCGCCTTCAATGCCTCGGAGTTCATCAAGCGCCAGGAAGGTTCGTCGACGACATCAGCCGTTGGCCATACCCTGACTTATGACAATCGTGACGATCGATTCTTTCCGACCGAGGGCTATCTTCTGCGTGTGACCCAGGATTTGGCGGGCCTGGGCGGCGATGTGCAGTATCTGCGGCACTCGGGCGAGGCACGCTACTATTTCCCGATCACGGAGCAATGGATTGGTAACCTGTCGGGATCCATTGGGCATATTTTTGGTCTCGACGACGACGTCCGCATTCAAGACCGATTCTTTGTCGGCGGCGCGACCTTCAGAGGGTTTGAAGCCGCCGGTGTCGGGCCGCGCGATAGCATCACGACCGATTCGTTGGGGGGCAACAGCTTTGCCATCGGAACCGCCGAGGTATCGTTTCCTCTAGGCTTGCCTTCCGAGTTCAATATACGGGGCCGGTTTTTCAGTGATTTCGGCACCATCACGGGGATCGATGACCAGGAACCTCCGAAGATTCTAGACGAAGCATCCTTGCGCGCGACGGTTGGGTTTGGTCTAACCTACGTTTCGCCCTTTGGGCCCATCGAGGTTGATCTGGCCACGTCGGTCCTCGATGAGGATTTCGACAAGACCGAGCTGTTTCGCTTTTCGTTTGGAACGAGGTTCTAGCGGATGAAATCATCCAAAATTCGCCTTGCAATGGCAGGCGCTCTGCTCGCGATGTTCGCGGTCGGCACGCCGGCCAATGCCTATGGCCAGGCGACACCACCGGCAAAAATCGTCATCCTCGAATTCCAGCGTATCATGCTTGAATCGGCTGCCGCGATCGACATCAAGGTTCAGATCGATCAACGGCGCCTCGTCTATCAAAACGATATCACCAAGCAGGAGAAGATGCTTCGCGAGGCCGAACGGGAGCTCGCGCGGCAAGCGACGATCCTGGCTCCCGATGCGTTGGCGCAGAAACGTCGAGAGTTCGAGGGCCGGATCGCGGAAGTACAGACCGGCATGCAGGCACGCAAACGCGAGCTGGACCAAGCGTTTGCCTATGGCATGAAAGAGGTCCAACGTACCTTGACCATGATCATCGCGGCGCTCGCCAAGGAGCGCGATTTCAATCTGGTCCTACCCCATGGACAGATCGTCTTCTCCGACAGCTCGCTGAACATAACCGACGAGACGCTGCGCCGCCTCAATGCCCAGCTGCCGACCGTTAAGGTGCCCCTCGTTCAGAACTAATACTTTGCCATGGCCGATCCACGCTTCTTCACGGTGAGCGGGCCGTTCACTGTGACCGAACTGGCGAAGATTGCCGGTGCGACGCTGTCGGCGACGGCCGACGGCGACAAGGCAATCGCCGATGTCGCGCCACTGGACGAGGCCGGCGAACACGATATCAGTTTCATCGACAACAAACGCTACCTGCGGGCTTTCGAGCGTAGCCGGGCCGGCGCCTGCATCGTGGCGCCCGCACTGGCCGATAGGGCGCCCGCCACCGCATCTCTGCTGCTCAGCGAAACACCGTATCTGGCGTTAGCGCGTGTCGCACGCAGCTTCTATCCCGCGCCGGTCGTCGAGCCGGAAATTTCGCCCGCGGCGACGATCGACCAAACCGCGACGATTGCCGAGGGCTGCCGCATCGACGCCGGCGCCGTCATCGGCGCCGGTTGCGAGATCGGCGCCCGTACGCATATCCGCCCCAACGCTACTATCGGCGACGCCGTCGTCATTGGCGAGGACTGCGTGATTGGCGCCGGCGCAACGGTCAACTTCAGCCTCATCGGCGACCGGGTCGCCATCTATCCCGGGGCGCGTATCGGTCAGGACGGCTTCGGTTTCGCGTCGTCGCCCACAGGCCATTTGCGCATTCCGCAGGTCGGCCGCGTCATCATTCATGACGACGTCGAAGTCGGCGCCAACACCACGATCGATCGTGGCAGCGCCGGCGATACGGTAATTGGTGCCGGATGTATGATTGATAATTTGGTGCAGATTGCGCATAACGTGCAGTTGGGACGGGGTTGCGTGATCGTTGCTCAAGTCGGCATCGCGGGTAGCACGAAGCTCGGCGATTTTGTCGCCTTCGGTGGGCAGACCGCTGTTGCCGGCCATTTGACGATCGGCGACGGCGCGCAGTTTGCGGCGCGATCGGGTGTCATACGCAACCACGAGGGGGGCCAGACCTACGGCGGCGCGCCAGCAATTCCGATCCAGCAGTGGCGTCGGCAGATGGCGGCGATCGCCCGGTTGGGCAAGGTAAGGGACAAGAGATAGATGGCCGAAGCCGCAAGTTACGAAAAGGGCGAAGACCTGGATATCGCGCGGGTGCAGGAGCTTATCCCGCATCGATATCCGTTTCTTATGATCGATCGGGTTGTCGACCTCGTGCGCGACGTCAGCGCAACGGGGATCAAGAACGTCACGATCAACGAACCTTACTTTCAGGGTCATTTTCCAACACGACCGGTGATGCCCGGCGTCATGATCATCGAGTCGATGGCGCAGACGGCGGCCGTTCTCGTCGTATCGACATTGGGGTTGGGCGCGGAAGGCAGGCTGGTCTACTTCATGTCGGTCGACAATGCGCGCTTTCGCAAACCGGTGGTGCCGGGCGACACACTCCACGTCCATGTCTACAAGCGTCGACAGCGTGGTAATGTTTGGAAGTTCGACGGTCAGGCGAAAGTCGACGGGCGCGTCGTCGCCGACGCGACCTTCGCCGCAATGATCCTCGACGACTAGATGTCCGACATTCACGCCACGGCTATCGTCGATCCGCGCGCCCGCCTCGGCGACAACGTCAGGATTGGGCCCTACAGCATCATCGGTGGCGATGTCGAGCTGGGCGCCGGCGTGGTCGTCGATCCACATGTCGTCATCGACGGCCGAACGAAGATCGGCGCCAACTGCAGGATATTCCCGTTCGCCTCGATCGGCCTGCCGCCGCAAGACCTCAAATACGATGGCGAGCCGTCCGAGCTGGTGATCGGGGCGAACAACACGATCCGCGAATACGTCACCATGAACCCGGGCACCCGTGGCGGCGGCATGGTGACATCGGTCGGCGACAACGGCCTGTTCATGATCGGTGTTCATATCGCGCACGACTGCGTCATCGGTGACAACGTCATCATGGCCAACAATGCGACACTCGGCGGCCATGTCGTGGTCGAGGACTACGTCGTTCTTGGCGGCCTCTGCGGGGTGCATCAATTCGTGCGCATCGGTCGCCATGCCATGATTGGCGGCATGTCGGGTGTCGAGAACGATGTCATCCCATATGGCTCGGTTTCGGGCGACCGCGCGTATCTGAGCGGCCTCAATATTGTCGGCATCAAGCGCCGCGGCTTCGACCGTGATGCCATCCATTCGCTGCGCCGGGCGTATCGGCTGCTCTTCGCGCCCGAGGGCACGTTGGTCGAACGCATTTCGAATGTCGCCCAGCTGTTTCCAGACAACGAGGCGGTGAGGGACATCATCGATTTCATTCGTGCCGATAGCGCGCGCGCCGTCTGCCAACCGAAGGCTGGCCGTGAGGCAACCTAAGCTCGGGATTTTCGCTGGCTCGGGCGACCTACCGGGCCGCATCATCAGCACTTGTCGCGAAGGCGGGCGCGATGTCTTCGTCGTCGCCTTCAACGGCATTACCGACGCCGAGGCGATCGGCGATGCACCGCACGCCTGGGTGGGCCTCGGCGCCATCGACAAGACGATCACGCTGATGCACGAGGCGGGCTGCGGCGATGTCGTCATGGCCGGCCCGGTCGACCGGATTTCGTTAAGCAGTCTGGCTATCGACCGCCGCGGCCTGAAGGTGCTGATGCGCCACGGCATGAGCGCCTTGGGCGACAACAAGCTGTTGTCGCTGATCGTCGCCGAACTCGAAGGTGAAAACTTCCGCGTCGTCGGTATCGATGACATTCTTTCCGATATCTTGGCGCCAGCCGGCCCGATCGGCACGCTCGTCCCCGATGACGAGGCGCAGGCAGACATCGATGCGGGTGTCGCGGTGGCCCGGGCGCTCGGCGCTCTCGACGTTGGTCAGGCCGTGGTCGTGCAACAGGGCGTCGTGCTGGGCGTCGAGGCCGCCGAGGGCACCGACGCCCTTTTGGCGCGGTGCGCCACGCTGCGCTACGAAGGCCGGGGCGGTGTCATGGTGAAGCTCAAGAAGCCGGGCCAGGAACGGCGCGCGGATCTCCCCACCGTCGGCCTGCGCACGATCGAAGCCGCACAAAAAGCGGGCCTCGTCGGCATCGTTGTCGAAGCGGGTGGTTCGATCGTGGTCGACCGCGTCGATGTCGGCCGGGCCGCCGACGCCGCCGGGCTCTTCGTCGTCGGCATCGAGCCGGGCGCCGCGTGAGCGGAGGCGGCCCCCTGATATTCATCGTCGCGGGCGAACCCTCGGGTGACGCGCTGGGCGCCCGCTTGATGGCCGCGCTGAAGGAACGGACCCAAGGCGCCGTCCGGTTCGCCGGCATCGGCGGTGAACGGATGATCGGCGAGGGGCTCGACAGCCTGCTGCCGATGCGCGAGCTGAGCGTGATGGGCTACCTCGAGGTGGTGCCAAAGCTACCCCGTATCCTGGGTCATATTCGAACCGCATCCGAGGCGGCGCGCCGCTTGCGGCCGGCCGCCTTGGTGACCATCGATTCGCCGGAATTTTCGCTGCGCGTGCAACGGCGGCTCGCCGACGCCGGGATCGCACAGATCCATTATGTCGCGCCGCAGGTTTGGGCGCACCGGCCGGCGCGCGCGGCCCGCATCGCCGGTTATCTCGATCACGTGCTGGCCCTCCTGCCGTTCGAGCCGCCCTACTTCGAGGCGGTCGGATTGCCCTGCAGCTTCGTCGGGCATGGCGTCGTCGAGGAGGGCGCCGACCAGGGTGATGGCCCAGCCTTCCGCTCGCGCCACGGCATTCCCACGGAAGCACCCGTGGTCTGTGTCCTGCCGGGCAGCCGCCTCGGTGAGGTCACGCGCCATGTTTCGGTGTTCGGCGAGACCATCGCCTTGTTGGCCAGGCGTGTGCCCGGATTGCACGTCGTCGTGCCGGCCTTCGCCGCCGTCGAGGCCGAGGTGGCCACCGCCACGGCGGATTGGCGGGCGCCGACCACGGTCGTCAACGGCCGGGACGAGAAGTATGACGCCTTTGCCGCCTCGAACGCGGCGCTTGCGGTTTCGGGGACCGTCGCGCTCGAACTCGCCATCGCCGGCGTTCCGATGGCGATCGCCTATCGTGGCAATCCGCTGAGCATCTGGCTCGCCAAGCGAATGTCCAGCCTGTCCTATATCTGCCTGATCAACTTGATCCTCGATCGGCCGGTGGTACCCGAGTTCATTCAACAGGCCTGCCGCGCCGACACGCTGGCCGACGCGATGGTGCGCCTGCTGAGCGATGAAAAGGCCAGCCGAGAACAGCGAACCCAGGCGCGCCGCGCCGCCGAATTGATCGGCCTCGGCGGGCCGGCACCGAGTGTCCGGGCGGCTGACATTATTCTCGAGGTCATCGCGGACAAGCGCGCGGCGTCGGCGTAACGCCGTTAGCGGCGCTTCGCCAGCGGCACGTAATCGCGCGGGCCGTAGCCGGTGTAGAGCTGCCGCGGCCGACCGATTTTCTGCGATGGGTCGTCGATCATCTCGTTCCACTGAGCGACCCAGCCGACCGTGCGCGCGACCGCGAAGATGACCGTGAACAGATGCGGCGGGATGCCCATGGCGCGCAGGATAATGCCCGAATAGAAGTCGACGTTCGGATACAGCTTGCGCTTGACGAAATATTCGTCCTCGAGCGCGATGCGTTCGAGCTCGACGGCGATTTCGAGCAATGGCTCGTCGGTCTGGCCGATCTCGGCGAGAACCTCGCGGCAGGTCTCGCGCAGAACCTGGGCGCGCGGGTCGTAGTTCTTGTAAATCCGGTGGCCGAAACCCATCAGCCGGAAGGGGTCGCTCTTGTCCTTGGCCCGGCTGATGAATTCCGGGATGCGATCGGCCGTGCCGATCTCGGTGAGCATGGTGATCACCGCCTCGTTCGCGCCGCCGTGGGCCGGGCCCCACAGACAGGCAATACCGGCGGCGATGCAGGCATAGGGGTTGGCGCCCGAGGAGCCTGCCAGACGCACGGTCGACGTCGACGCGTTCTGCTCGTGATCGGCGTGCAGGATGAAGATGCGATCGAGCGCGCGCGCGAACACCGGATTGACCCGGTACTCCTCGGTCGGCACCGCGAACATCATGTGCAGGAAGTTCTCGACGTAGTTCAGGTCGTTGCGCGGATAGATGAATGGTTGGCCGATCGAGAATTTGTAGGCCATCGCGGCGATCGTCGGCACCTTGGCGATCAGACGGTGGGATGCGATCAGGCGGTGTTGCGGATCGTCGATATCGAGCGCGTCGTGATAGAAGGCCGACAGCGCGCCGACGACGCCGACCATGATCGCCATGGGGTGCGCGTCGCGCCTGAAACCACGGAACAGGAAGATTAACTGTTCGTGCACCATAGTGTGCATGGTCACGTCGTTCTCGAACTTGCGATGCTGTTTCTTCGACGGCAGTTCGCCGAACAGCAGCAGGTAACAGACCTCGATAAAGGTGCTCTGCTCGGCGAGCGCCTCGATCGGATAGCCGCGGTACAGCAGCACGCCCTTTTCGCCGTCGATGAAGGTGATCTTCGATTGGCAACTCGCGGTCGCCATGAAACCGGGATCGTAGGTGAAATAGCCGGTCTTGGAGTAGAGCTTGCTGACGTCGATGACATCGGGGCCCATCGTGCCGTCGAGGATGCTGAATTCAACCGGCTCGCCCGAGTTCACTCTGTCACCGGTGATCGTCACGCTCGCGACCGGCGCGAGTTTCTTCTTTGGCTTGATCGCTTTTGCCACGGCAGTTCCTCCGGATGACTTTCTACGCGCCTCGTCAGGCGCTTATGTCCACTGACAAAATAAGGCCGAGCGGAAAATAGCACACAATTCAGTCGGCGGCGTCCTCGATGCGGGCGAGCGTTTCGGCGCGACCAAGAGCCGCCATCACCTCGAAGACCGGGGGCGATACCGTGGCACCCGTCAGCGCGGCGCGCAAGGGCTGAGCGATCGCGCCCAATTTGATGCCTTCGCGCTCGGCGAAATCACGCACCGCCGTTTCGAGCGCCTCGGTCGACCAGTCGCCGTTGTCGGCGAGATGGGCCGCGACACGCGACAGGATGGACGCGGCGTCTCGGTTCAGCAGCGCGGCTGCTTTCGGCGTCATCTCTATCGGTCTCTCTGAGAGATAAAACGATGCATTATCAGCTAGTTCGACGAGCGTCTTCGCGCGATTTTTCAAACCGGGCATGCCGCGCTGAAGACGTGCCTTGACGTCGTCGTCCAGCGTCTGCCCACGATGCTCGGCGACGAGATCGACCAAGCGGGCATCGTCGGCCTGACGCAGATAGTGACCGTTGACGTTGTTCAGCTTGTCCAAATCGAAGCGGGCGGCGGAGCGGCCGATGGTGTCGAGGTCGAACCATTCGATCGCTTGGGCGGTCGAGACCATTTCGTCGTCGCCATGACTCCAGCCCAGGCGGAGCAGATAGTTCCGCATGGCCTCGGCGAGGTAGCCCATGTCGCGATAAGCCGCGACGCCGAGCGCGCCGTGTCGCTTCGACAGCTTGGCGCCGTCGGCCCCGTGGATCAACGGCACATGGCCGAACACCGGGACGTCCCAGCCGAGCGCCTCGAAGATGAAGCGGTGCTGGAACGCGTTGGTCAGGTGATCGGCGCCGCGAATCACGTGGGTCACGCCCATGTCGTGGTCGTCGACGACGACCGCGAGCGTATATGTCGGCGTGCCGTCGCCACGCAGGATGACGATGTCGTCGAACTGGTCGTTCTCGAATCTGACCGAGCCCTGGATCCGGTCGTCCAGCACCGTCGCACCGTCCATCGGCGCCTTGAAGCGGACGACCGGCGGGACATCGGCCGGTATCGTCATATCCGGCGCGGGATCGCGCCAGCGCCGGTCGTAGCGCGTCTTTTCACCGGCCGCCATGCGTTCCTCGCGCATCACGGCGAGCTCATCGGGCGTGCAATAACAATGGTACGCCTTGCCCTCGGCGAGCAATTGCTGGGCGATCGCGACGTGACGCTGAACACGCTGGGACTGGTAGACCACGTCGTCGTCCCAATCGAGGCCGAGCCATGTCAGGCCGTCGAGGATGGCGTCGATCGCTTGCTCGGTCGAGCGTGCCCGGTCGGTGTCTTCGATGCGCAGGCGGAAGCGGCCGCCGTGATGGCGCGCATAGAGCCAGTTGAACAGCGCCGTGCGGGCGCCGCCGATGTGAAGGAAGCCCGTCGGTGAGGGGGCGAATCGTGTGACGACGTCGGTCATTTCGGCGATGTCTCGGCGCTGGTTCGTCGGGCGGCTGATGTAGCACAGATCGGCGCGCGCCGCGAACCCGCTTTGCCCGCGTTAGCGCGTTGTGCGGTCATCTTTACTGCGTAAAGCTGACCTGCGCTCAATCGCCGCACATGCTTCCGCCGAACGGTCGGCGGCCCGCAGTCGCGGGCTGGAAGATTCCGACCGATTCCAATCGATTGAATCGTGCGCTAAAGTCGTGGGCGGCGTCGTGACCTTGAAGCGCCGAGGGAGATGACTGACAAATTGATGCACCGAGCGGGCGGGCGGCGAACGCTTGCGTCGTGGCGACGCGACGATGCGCCAGGCCTGCTCGAAGGGCTGTCGTCCGCCGTGCTCGACGACGCGCAGAGATGGCCGCTGTGGTGCCCCGTCGGTCTCGCCGTCGGTATCGCGATTTACTTCTCGTTGCCCTTCGAGCCACCGCCATGGGCCGGGCCGGGCGCCTTGCTGCTGGGCGTTCTCGCGGCGCTGGCGGTGCGCGGCAGGACGGTCTTGTTGGCCGCCGTGATCGCCGCGACGCTGGTCGCCGGCGGCTTTGCGGCGGCCCAGCTGCGCAGCTATTTCGTCGCCGCGCCCGTCCTCGAAAAGCCGATCCGCTCGGCGACGATCGTCGGTCGCGTCGTGCAGAACGCCGCGCATAAAGACGGCGGCCGCATTCTCCTGGAGGACGTGCGATTCCTTCGCCCGTCGGTCGAGGTCCCGCCGGCGCGCGTCCGGATCAATCTCCGTGCTTTCGACGCGACGCTCGTTCCCGGCGACTGGGTCGAGCTGCGCGGTGGTTTGATGCCGCCGGCGGCGCCCGCCCAGCCCGGCGCCTTCGACTTCCAGCGCAAGGCCTACTTCGAACGGCTCGGCGCGGTCGGCTACGGTTTCGGGCCGCCGCGCGCCATCGCACCGCCGACCGGCGAAAGCGGTGGTGGCTTCGCGGCCGCGGTCGGCCGCCTGCGCCACGCCGTCACCGAACGGATCGCCGCCGGGCTCGACGGTCAGGCGGGCGCC
>SMVB01334056.1_pt1 | contig 19346 bp, 17 predicted proteins | sample 2456461 | NCBI WGS metagenome assembly SMVB01 (sample SAMN11095934, study PRJNA526329) | marine sediment metagenome | biome: Marine sediment; feature: Surficial sediment; material: Deep marine sediment; isolation source: Hadal surficial sediment | place: Pacific Ocean | collected 2014-05 | depth...
GCTCAACTCACCACCGACGTTGGCCCACACGGAACCCTCGCCGAGGCTGTCGACCCATGCAGCATTAGTCTCCGTCACCCCGCCGGCATCGAGTGTCGACTCCGTGCCACGCAGCACGTCGCGCACGCGCGGGCGGAACGCGTAGCCGATATCGAACGGGGCGTTGTCGGAAAGCAGCGAAATAACTTGCCGCGCGGAGCGAAGTTGCATCCGTACGGGTTCGGCGCGCGGCATCTGCACGCCCTGAATGACGGCAGCGACGTGACCGAAGCTGCGCGCCATGAGCGTGTATACGCCCGGCGTCAGACTCACCGCAAAGTGTCCTCTGGCGTCCGATGCCGTCAAGGCGGTGGGCCGCTCGCTACCCGGAATCGCCACCGCGATCAGCACGCCGATCAACGGTAGCCCGCTGCTGTCGTAGACCGCACCGGTGAGCATCGAGTTCTGCTGCGGCGCCAGCTGCGGCCCGGCAACCGCCGGCCGAGCGACAAACATGAGCACCGCGGCCACCGCCAGCAGGCAGAGGAATCTGTCGCAGGCGCTCGAGGATTGTGAACGAGTGATCATAAGCGTGCGAATTTCGCCCCTTTGCATTGCACTGTATCACCAATTTCCGGTGGCTTTCAACAGACGAAAGGGCTCGCCATTGCGGACTACGTTACGCTGCCAACAGACTTGACGAGGGCGCCGCGGCCTGAGAGCGTGCCCGGGTGAGCGCAGCCGCCAAGAAACGTCTCTATCTGATAGACGCCAGCGGGCACATCTTCCGCGCGTTTTACGCCATTCCCGAGCTCACCAACTCCAAGGGACTGCCGACCAACGCGACGCTGGGTTTCACCAACATGATCCGCAAGCTGCTGCGGGAGCAGAAGCCTGATTTCGTGGTCGCGGCGTTCGACCCTCCCGGCCCTACCCATCGGCACGAGGCCTTCGAAGGCTACAAGGCGTCGCGCGACGAGACCCCGAAAGACCTCATCGAACAGCTCCCCTACGTGCGCCGTGTCTGCGACGTACTGCGCATTCCGATCCTCGAGATCCCCGGCTACGAGGCCGATGACGTCATCGGCACGATCGCCCGCAAGGCCCAGAAAGCCGGCATCGAGGTGGTGATCGTCTCCGAAGACAAGGACCTGCTGCAGCTCGTCGACGACGGCATCACCATGTTCGCCGAACGGCAGGGACGGGTTACCTACGATCGCGCCCGTGTGCAAGACAAGTACGGTGTGCCACCGGAGAGCATCCCCGACCTATTGGGGCTGATGGGCGACAGCGTCGATGACATTCCCGGGGTCAAGGGCATCGGCGCCAAGGGCGCGCAGATGATCCTGCAGGAGTACGGCACCATCGAGACGGCGATCGAGCACGCCGACGAGATCACCAAGATGAAGTACGGCGAGAAGCTGGCCGCCAACGCCGACATGGCGCGCCTATCCAAAGAGCTCGCCACCGTGCGCACCGACCTGCCGCTCGAGCTCGATCTCGACACCTTCCGACTCGAGGAACCCGACCGCAAGCTGGCCCGCGAGCTGTTCGCCGAGCTCGAGTTTCGCTCGATCCTCGAGGAGTTCACCGACGTTGGCATCGAGGACGTCGAGTACCACACCTTGAAGAACGCCGACGATCTCGCCGCGGCGCTCGACGCCGCAAGAGATGCGGGACGGCTGTCGTTCGACCTCGAGACCACCCACGCGCAACCGGTACGCGCCGACATCGTCGGCGTGTCGTTGAGCTGGGAAGCCGGACACGGTGTCTACCTGCCCCTGGCGCACACCACCCTGGGGGCGGAAAACGCCATGCCCTTGCAGGAGGCCCTCGACGAGCTCGGTCCGGTGCTCACCGACCCGTCGATGACGCTCATCGGCCAGAACCTCAAGTACGACCTCATCGTGCTCAAGCGGAACGGCATCGACGGGATCGACCCCTGGTTCGACACCATGATCGCGTCGTACCTGCTGCACCCGACGCGCACCGGCCACAGCCTCGACGCGCTGGCGATCGACTATCTGGGCGTCAAGATGACGCCCTTCAAGGAGATCATCCCGCACCGGGGCGCCACCTTCGACGAAGTGCCGGTGGACGCAGCGACCATCTACGCCGCCGAAGATACCGATGTCGCCCTGCGCTTGAGCGAGATCTTCGAGCCCGAGCTCGAGGCCACCGACCTTACGGAGCTCTACCGTGAGGTCGAAATGCCCCTCATGCACGTGCTCGCCGATATGGAGCTGGCCGGCGTACGCATTGACTCCAGCTACCTGGCGAAGATGAGCATCGAGCTACAGGAACAGCTCGAGGAGCTCAGCGACGGCATCTACGCTGCCGCCGGCGAGAAGTTCAACATTAACTCCCCGAAGCAGCTCGCCGAGGTGCTGTTCGACCGCCTCGGCCTGCCGTCTGCCGGCCGCACCGCCAAGACCGGCTCGCGTTCCACCAAGGCCGAGATCCTCGAAAAGCTCGCCGACGAGTACCCCATCGCGCGGCAGATCATCGGCTACCGAGAGCTCGCCAAGCTCAAGGGGACCTACGTCGACGCGTTGCCGGCGTTGGTCAACCCGGCCACCGGCCGTCTGCACGCCTCGTTCAACCAGACGGTGGCGGCCACCGGCCGGCTCAGCAGCAGCGACCCCAACCTGCAGAACATCCCCATCCGCTCCCCGCTCGGCCGGCAGATCCGCAAGGCGTTCATCCCCGCAGACGGCAGCGTGCTGCTGACCGCCGACTATTCGCAAATCGAGCTGCGCATCATGGCGCACCTGTCCGGCGACCAGCGCCTCAGCGACGCTTTCCGGAAGGGGATCGACGTGCACCGGGCCACCGCCGCGGAAATCTTCGGCGTGACTGCCGACGAGGTCACCAGCCACCAGCGCGACCGCGCCAAAGTGATCAACTTCGGCATCATTTACGGCATGGGGCCGCAACGGCTAGGCCGCGAGTTCGGCATCTCTACCAAGGAGGCGCGCGCCTTCATCGACAACTACTTCGACATCTACGCCGAGGTGCGCAGCTTCCTGGAGAGCACCATTGAGCAGGCCAAGACCGACGGCTACGTGAAGACGATGCTGGGCCGCATCCGCTACCTGCCGGAGCTGCAAAGCCATCAGCGCTCGGTACAATCGTTCGGCGAGCGCATCGCCGTCAACACGCCACTGCAGGGCACCGCTGCCGACATGATCAAGCGCGCCATGGTGAACCTGCACCGGCGGCTGAAGGACGAAGGCTGCGCCGCGGCGATGATCATCCAGGTGCACGACGAGCTGGTGCTCGAGGTACCCGAGGCCGAGCTCGATGCCGTGACCGAGATGGTGCGCGAAGAAATGGAAAGCGCTATCGCACTGGACGTGCCCCTGGTGGTCGACATCGCGCACGGTTCCAATTGGATGGAAGCCAAACCTTGACCGCGCCGGCGCAGGACGCGATAGGACAAGGCGCGCGCAGATTCGGGAGCGGAAGCGTACCTTTAGGTACGTCGAGCATCCCGCATCAAGCGCAACACCATCATCGCGCGCCCTGCCCCCGCTCGCCGCGGGCTATAATCTGCGCTCGACAATCGTCGAACCTTCCGTTTCTCCACAAGATGTATCGCGAGTTTCTCAATGCCCATTTATGAATATGAGTGTCGTCGCTGCGGCCATCGCTTCGAGCTCATCCAGAAATTCTCCGACAAGCCGCGCAAGCGCTGCCCGGAATGCAGGGGCGCCGTCGAGCGGCTGATCAGCCAGTCGGCCATCCGCTTCAAAGGCACCGGCTGGTATGTCACCGACTACGCCGACAAGAAACAGCCCCCCGAAAAAGAGAAGGGTGAGCCGACCGCCGACACGAAGAAATCCTCGTCCGAGAAAACCGATTCCACGAAAACCGATTCCACGAAGAAACAAAAAGCCTCCTGAGGCACCCCTGTCCTGGCTATCCTTGCCCTCGGGCGCACAGCCCGCACGCCGGGGACCCATCAGCCTGTCGCCCTTTCACCCTTTCACAACAGCCTGCCAGACATGCACGAGCTCGCCACGCTGCGCAAGAACCCCGAGGCCACCCGCACCGGCCTCTCGACGCGCAACGTCGACTTCGACCTGGCGGAATTCTTCGCCCGCGACAAGCGACGACGCGAACTCATCCAGCGGGTCGATGCGCTCAAGGCGAAGCGCAACGAGGCCGGCAAGCAGATCGGTGAGCTCAAGAAAGCCGGTGAGAGTGCCGACCGCCTGATCACCGAGATGGGGGAAGTGTCGGAGCAGATCGAAAGCCTGAACCCCGAGCTCAAGGATCTCGACGACGGCATCCACGCCGACCTCCTGGGGCTCCCCAACCTGCCGCACGAGAGCGTGCCGGTGGGCGGCGATGAGAACGACAATCGCCTCGAGCGCACCTGCGGCGAGCCTCGCGAGTTCGACTTCAAGGTGCTCGACCACGTCGACGTCGGCGAGGCGCTGGGCATCATCGACCTGGAGCGCGCCGCCAAGATCTCCGGCGCCCGCTTCCCCATGCAGTTCGGCGCCGGCGCGCAGCTGGAGCGAGCGCTGGCGGCATTCATGCTCGATCTGGCGGGCGAGCACGGCTACCTGGAGGTGTTCACGCCCTTCCTCGTGCTTCCCGAGTCAATGGAAGGGTCCGGACAGCTTCCCAAGTTCGCCGAAGAAGCATTCTTCATCGAGAAGGATGCCCTGTACCTGATCCCGACTTCCGAAGTGCCATTGGTCAACCTGCACCGCGGCGAGATCCTCGCCGCGGCCGATTTGCCGATTCGCTATTGCGCCTACACGCCTTGCTTCCGGCGCGAGGCAGGTTCGTACGGCAAGGACACCCGCGGCATGATTCGCGTGCATCAATTCACCAAGTGCGAGCTGGTCTGGTACGCCGCGCCGGAATCGTCGTACGCGGCGCTCGAGACGCTGGTATCTGATGCCGAGCGCGTCTTGCAGCGCCTCGAGCTGCCCTACCAGGTGGTCAGCCTGTGCACCGGGGAGCTCGGCTTTGCCGCCGCCAAGACCTACGACATCGAGGTGTGGCTGCCATCGCAGGGTCGTTACCGAGAGATTTCCTCGTGCAGCAACTGCGAGGACTTCCAGGCGCGCCGCGCCGAGATTCGCTACCGCCCGGAGGCCGGCAAGAAGACGCGACTGGTGCACACGCTCAACGGCTCCGGCCTGGCCATCGGCCGCACCATCGTGGCCCTGCTGGAGAACTACCAGCAGGCGGACGGCAGCGTGTCGATTCCGGAAGCGCTACGTCCCTACATGAACGGGCTCGAACGGATCGAGCCCCTGCAGCGCCCCGGCGCCTGACCGGCGCCAAGCCCCGTCTGACCAACTGCTAGCATGCCCCCATGAAGACGATCATCGAGCCCTTCCGTGTCAAGGTCGTCGAGCCGCTGCGCATGACCACGCGCGAGGAGCGCGAAGAGATCCTGCGCGCGGCTCACTTCAATCCCTTCAGCATCCGCTCGGACGACGTCATCATCGACCTGCTCACCGACTCCGGCACCGGGGCGATGAGCAGCGCGCAATGGGCCGGCATCATGCAAGGCGACGAGTCGTACGCCGGGGCCCGCAGCTTCTATCGCTTTGAACAATGTATGCGCGAGCTCACCGGTTTCGAGCACGCGCTGCCGACGCACCAGGGGCGCGCCTCGGAACGCATCTTGTTCGAGCTCATGGGCGGCGAGGGGAAGGTGGTGCCCAACAACAACCATTTCGATACGACGCGCGCCAACATCGAGCATACCGGTGCGCAGGCGGTCGACTTGGTGATCGACGAGGGCCTGCAGCCCACGGTGCGCCATCCCTTCAAGGGCAATATGGACATCGACAAGCTCACCGCGCTCATTGAAGAAGTCGGCGCCGACAATATACCGTTGGTCATGGTCACCGTCACCGACAACAGCGGCGGCGGCCAACCGGTGAGCCTCGAGAACCTGCGCGCGGTGCGTCAGGTGTGCGACCAGCACGGTCTGCCGCTGTTCCTCGACGCCTGCCGCTTCGCGGAGAACGCCTACTTCATCAAGCTGCGCGAGGAAGGCCACGCCGATCGCCCGGTGCCCGACATCGTGCGCGACATGTTCGACCTCGTCGACGGCGCCACCATAAGCGCCAAGAAAGACGGCCTGGTCAACATCGGCGGCGTCCTGCTGTTACGTGACGAGGAGCTGTTGCAGCGCGCCGGCGCCCTGCTCATTCTCACCGAGGGCTACGTGACCTACGGTGGGCTCGCCGGCCGCGACCTCGAGGCCATGGCACAAGGTTTTCAGGAGGTAGTACAGGAGGATTACCTCGCCTACCGCATCCGTTCGACGGAGTATCTCGGCGAGAAGCTCCTGGAGGCCGGCTTTCAGATCGTCGAACCGCCCGGCGGCCACGCCATTTACATCGATGCCGGGCACTTGTGCCCGCACATCTTGGCGAGGCATTTCCCCGGCCAAGCGCTGGTGTGCGCTCTGTACCGCGAGGGCGGCATCCGCGCCGTCGAGATCGGCAGCGTCATGTTCGGCGGCAATGGCGAATCCCCGGCGCTCGAGCTCGTGCGGCTGGCGATCCCGCGGCGTGTCTATACGCAAAGCCATATCGACTACGTCGCCGAGGTCTGCGGCATGGTGTACGAGCAGCGCGACCAGCTCGTCGGTCTGCGCATAACCAACGACCCGGCCTTCCTGCGCCACTTCACGGCGCGTTTCGAGGAGCTCTCTTCGAATCGTCCTCCGTAGGGAGCCTCCCCGGGACGTTGGCGCGGCACCGTAAGCACCGCGCCCAAACGCCAGCGGCGCAGCCGCCTTGTAGCGGTTGCGGGCGGGCACCGTGATCCTTACTACAGATAAATGCCGATCGCCGCGCCTCGCCCGTTGAGACCCAAGGCCTCCTGACGCATAATCGTGGTCTCGATAAGCCGACTCCGGCGCTACTCAGGAGATCAACAATGAAGCGAACCTATTACCTTCCGATCGCTCTGGTTGTGATCGCGATCGCCTTCACCATGCCGCTGATGGCAGTCCAGCAGGTCACCTTGCGCGGCGAAGTCGTTGACTCCGTGTGCTTCATCAAGAACGGTGCGACCGGCGCCGACCACCGCGAGTGCGCCCAGACCTGCGCTGACGGCGGCATTCCGCTGGCGCTGCTCGTAGAAGAGAGCCAGGAGCTCGTCCGGCTGGCCTCCAGTGAGATGATGAAGGGCGCCAACGAAGAGCTCAGGGAGCACGCCAGCCATACGGTAGAGATCACCGGCGAGTGGGCCGAGCGCGGCGGCGCCAAGATCTTCATCATCGACGCCGTCAAGCACATCAGCGCCAACTGACCCCGGGTCAGCGCGCCAAGGAAGTCAGGCCTCCGGCGGTCGCCGGGGGCCTTTCTTGTGGGCGGCGCGAGCGCCAGGGCCCACGATAACGGCGCGACCCGTTGAGAAACGCCAGCTCAACGGGTCACGGGAATTTTTTGAACACCCTGCCGGGCACGAGCGGTTACAATCCCTCGCGGGGGAGGGGTGGCCGAGTCTGGCTTAAGGCGGCGGTCTTGAAAACCGTTGACCGTGTAACGCGGTCCGAAGGTTCGAATCCTTCTCCCTCCGCCTGTGGAGGGGTGCTAGAGTGGACGAATAGGGCGGCCTGCTAAGCCGTTGCACTGGTTACCCGGTGCCGTGGGTTCGAATCCCACCCCCTCCGCCAATTTTTGCGCCTCTACGCCACCCTTCGACATACGCCGTGGATTTCCACTTTTGCTCCACCTGCATGTCGTACAAGCGCATGCGCCGCGTCTCGGCGGTGGGCGAGCAGCTCTCTGCCGCGGGGCTCGGGGTCGTGATGCTGACCTGGCTCCTGACGCGCCCATCGATCCACTGGACATCCTGGGTCTTGGCGGCCATCGTTTTCCCGATGAGCGCCTACTTCGCCTGGCCGCGGCGCAACCGGCAACGCTGCCGGGGCTGCGGCACGGTCATGCATACAACCGAGCCACTCTGAGATGGATAGCGGCACGGCGGGGCAAAACGAGGTACATGACGCGGAAGAAAAGGGACGCTGTCCCGAGTGCGATGCGGTGGCCGACTGGCAAGTCAGTCGACGGCACCGCTTCAGCCCATTCGGCGCGGTACTGCTCGCCGTTCTCGCCTTCTGGGGCGCCGTGTTCGGCTGGCTGCTGGGCCTGGGCTACCTCCCGGCTCTGGCGCTGTTGGTCGCCGCCTTCATCGTCGGGGTAGCAACCCGCAGGGCGGAAATTTGTGCCGCGTGCGGCTTCGTCCGCCCGACCCGTTGGTGAAGCTGGCGAGGTTCCGAGGGCTGGGCTACCATCTTGGAACGGCTGCCCGACATGTAGCCCCGGGAGACGCCGCTGGCCCCTCGCTCTCCTGTTGCGGGCCCTGCGGCGGTTTTTGTTCTGCTTTTTCACACCTGAATGAGGTTATGACATGTCCAAGTCCACCGAAGTGCGCGTTCGTTTTGCGCCCAGTCCCACGGGTGAGCTGCATGTGGGCGGGGCGCGTACGGCGCTCTTCAACTGGCTGTACGCCCGGCATCACGAAGGCACGTTCATTCTCCGCGTCGAGGACACCGACGAGGAGCGCTCCTCCGAAAGTTCAACACAGGGGATCTACGACGCCCTCAAGTGGCTCGGCCTGGACTGGGACGAAGGCCCGATCCATCAGTCTTCGCGTCTCGACCTGTATCGCGACTACGTCTCCTTGCTGATGAACTCCGGGCACGCCTACTACTGCTTCTGCAGCGCGGAGGAGATCGAGGAGAAGCGCCAAGAGGCTCAAGAGCAGGGCGAGGGCTGGCGTTACGACGGAACCTGGCGCGACCGCTCCCAGGAGGACGTGCAGGCGATGCTGGACGCGGGCGTTGCCAAGGTCGTCCGCTTCAAGATCCCAGAAGAGGGCTCTACCGTGGTACACGATCAGATCCACGGCGAAGTTACCTTCGAGCATGAAGTCCTCGAGGACTTCGTGCTGTTGCGCTCCGACGAAAAACCCACCTACCACCTGTCCAACGTCGTCGACGACATCGAGATGGGGGTGACCCACGTCATTCGCGGCGCTGACCACCTTCCCAATACACCCAAGCAGATCCTCGTGTACGAGGCGCTCGACGCCAAACTGCCGGTGTTTGCCCACCTGCCGCTGATTCTCGGACCGGACCAGAAGCGCTTGTCGAAGCGGCATGGCGCCACCTCGGTAACCCATTTCCGCGACCAGGGCTACCTGTCGGGCGCGGTGGTCAACTACCTGGCGCTGCTGGGCTGGAACCCGGGCGATGAGCGCGAGATCTTTACGCTCCACGAGCTCACCAAGGAGTTCAGCCTCGAGCGCGTCAACTCGTCCAACGCCATGTTCGACAGCGAGAAGCTCGCTTGGCTCAACGGCAAGTACATCTCCGAAGTGCCCGCCGGGGAGCTTATGAACTCGGTGCGCGATGCGCTGCGCAACCGCGGTTGCTGGCAAGAGGAGCTCGACATAGAACGGCGCGACTACATCTTCGCGCTCATCGATTTGTGGCAGTCGCGCTCCCGCACCATCAACGAGCTCGCCGACAATATCGCTCCGTTTCTCACCGAGGCGTTTCCCTACCTGCCCGAAGCCATCAACACCTACATCAAGGGCAAGAACCTTCTCGAGCCGCTGGGAGCGCTGCGCGAGGCCTTCGCGCAGCTTGATCCGTGGACGCAGGAGGAGCTCGAAGGGACACTGCGCCAGCTCGCCGACGGGCTGGGCATCGAGGCCGGCGACCTGATCCATGCGTCGCGTGTCTCGGTGACCGGCAAGCCGGCTTCGCCGGGGATCTTCGAGGTCCTCGAGCTAATGGGACGCGAGAACACTCGGGCACGCCTCGACCGCATGATCCGCTATCTGACCAAGGTCAAGACCGCCCAGGTGGGAGCACCCTCGGCAGTGAAGTAGCCCGGGCTAGAAGCTGAACCTGAACTTCATCCGCACGCGAAACGGAACACTGTTGCGAAGATCTCCGAAAGCGGGATCAGCGACGTTGGCGACCACCTGTCGCGGGTTGGCGTGACCGGTGAGGTTGGTGATCTTGACGCCACCGGTGATGCGGTAACCCTTGATCTCGAAGGCCTTGGTAGCCTGCAGGTCGAGCGCGAAGAAGTTCGGGAAACGTTCGCTGTTGGGATCCCCGAGATAAGACTGATCCTCGGCCAGCACGCTGTACGGAAACCCCGATCGCCATTCCACCGCCGGCGTTATCAGGATCTCGCTGGGGAGCTCAAAGGTGCCCCAGGCGACGATGCGATGCGGGGCGTCGAACCGTCGCTGAGCGCGGCGGTTGGGACGAATGATGGCGTCGGGAAATTCGGCGGTCATGAGGCGGAAATCGTTGAGGTCGCCGAAGCTCGACGAGCGCACGTAGGAGACCACGAACTCCCCCCCGCCGGGGATTCGCCTGGCAGCGGTAAGCTCGACGCTCCATGCGGCCGCCTCGCCGGAATTCGACAGCAGCAACGAGCCGCCCGCATCTCCCGCCTGTTGGTCGAGGAGGGCGCCGGTGTCAAGATCGGGGTCGATCTCGATCCCCGGCCCGTCAATGCGATCGACGACGATGTTGTGGTCGGTGCGGCGGTGCGAGTAGCGGGCGCGAAACATCCATCCGGACTCCAGCCGGTGGCTGAGGTCAGCGCTGAGCTGCAGCGTGCGCGGCGCATCGAGGTCGTCGCCCGCGATGCGTGGCACCAACGTCTGCAAGGTGGCGCTGCCGTCCTGGTGAAACGTGGTCTCGAGCCGCGACGGTTGCTGCGTCCAGGCGATCTCGCCCAGGTAGACACGCCGATATACGACGCCCAGGCCGCCTTTGAGAAGCGTGCGCCGGTCGCCCACCGGATCCCAAGCGACGCCGACACGGGGGGCAAAGCGATGCTCGGCGGTGTAGGAGTCCGCCGAGTAGCGCACCCCGAGGTCGGACCAGAACCGCTCGCTGTGGGTCCAGCGATCTTGCGCGAATAGCGACCACTCGTACTTGCCTTGGTCGAGCTGCGATGCGCCCGAAAAGTCGACGCGCTGCAACAACTGCTGCCGGGCCCCGAGCACCAGGATGGTGCTGTCGCTCTGCACACCCTCGAGTCGGAGGCGATGAAAATCGCCGCCCAGTTGCACGACGTGCGAGCGACCCTCGTTGCCGACGAAGCGGCGACGATACACCAACTGACTCTGGAAATGGCTCGTTTCCCGGTCTTCGGCGTGAAATTGGTTGCCCTCGAAACCGCCGGTAAGCACACGATATGGATCCGAGCCCTGCGCTTCCGAGCGCAAGCCGATGCGATTGAACTGGACCACCACGTCGAGCGAGCGGTTGACGTCGTCACGAAAACGGTAGCGGCCCAGGATGGCCTCGGCATCGCGTTCGAGGTTGAGCGTTGCCTGCGGCGGCGTCAGCCCATCGAGTCCGATGTACTTGTCGTACGAAGGGAAAACAAGGCCGGCAATGGTGAAGTTGTGGCGGCTGCTGGGACGCCAGTCGACCTGTGCGAAGGCGTTCCAACCTTGCACGCGGACGTGATTCTGCGCCGGGTCGCCGGGAATGTCATAAACCTTGACGCGGTCGAAATGATATTCGCCGGCCATCGACAGGTAGGTCTCGCCCGGCTTGATCGGACCGCTCACGCTGAGGCGCGGCGATGCGTTGCCGATCCCTTGTATGGTGCCGTCTTCGAATCGCGGCCGGGGAAACACGCTGGCCAGGCCCCACTCCCAGCTCTCGCCGCCCGGCAAGGTGGTCACGTCAACGACGGCGCCGGCCATGTTGCCGTAGGTAGCCGGCGGCACCCCGGTCATCAGGTCGATGCTGTCGATGGCCTCGATCGGCAGGCGCATGTTGTAGTCGCCGGAATAAGCGTCCGTCAGGTCGATACCGTTGAACAACAGCACCGAGTCGCTCGGCATGGTGCCATCGATGGCAAGCTGGCCCTCGGGTCCACGCACCACGCCGGGCAACCACGGCAATACCTCGAGCGCCTGCTCTGCCGGCAGCGGCAGGTTCTCGATCGTCGTGCCCGGCACCACCCGCAGACCGGAAGTGGACTCCGGATCCGACAGGTCCGCATCCGCAATTGCCGGCGCTTCGGCCCACACCACCACGTTGACGGTGGTCCCCTGCAGGCTCAGGATCAGGGTCGTCTCGGTCCGCTGGCCGGGGTTGACGGTCACGTCGATGTTGCTGCGGGGGCGAAGATCGGTGAGCTCGATCGACAGCCGGTAACGGCCCGGGGGGAGGTCGGAGAAGACGAAGCGGGCGTTGCTGCTGGCGACCGTACTGCGGCGGCCGGTCTGCGGGAAGGGGCCGATCAACTCGACGCCGATACCGGGCAACGGGGTGTTGTCGAAGTCGACAACCCGGCCGACGATCTCACCGGGGCGGCCTTGCTGCCCCGCCGCGTGGGCGCTCTGCGCCGCGAACAGGGCGGCGCCCAGGGCACACAGGCAAACGGCGGGCAAGCGAATCATCGGCACATCTTCGCCAAATAGCCAGCAACTTGCCAGCCGCCCAGGCCTGGAATCGTGAACTCCGCTTCGGCCTCCGCAGGCCGCCTCGCCCGCAAGTGCCCACCTGCCAGACGGGCCACACTTCCCCCGCGGCCTGCTAGAATTTCAAGTTCTGGCTGGGACGTCGTCCAATTGGCAGGACATGCGGTTCTGGTCCGCACGATCGGGGTTCGAATCCCTGCGTCCCAGCCATTCTCATGCGCGGTGACTACGCCATTCGTGGAGAAACCTGGGCCAGTGGAGAAATCTGTGCCAGGTGAGCCCGCTTCGCGGCTGGCGGGACATCGGAATGCCAGCTTTCGGCCTGGCGATCAGTCCCTGACGGTGGGAAGGTCCGCGGCGCTCCAAGCACCCATGCCACCGGTGACGTTGTGGACCCGTGCGTAGCCATGGCGGAGCAAGATGCTGCACGCCATGCTCGAACGAACGCCGCCGGCGCACACTACCGAGACGTTGTCCGCGGGGCCCGTGCCGAGATCGTCGAGATGCTCGTCGAGGGCTTTGAAGTTCATCTGGCTGGCCCCTTCGATGTGGCCCTCGTCCCACTCCGCGTCCTCGCGCACGTCGAGCACGCTCATGCCACCGCCGTTGCTCAAATACCGGTGCAGCTCGCTGACGCTGATTTGCGCCAACGTCGACTGCGGCGCTCCGGCAGCCGTCCAGGCGCCCATGCCGCCGGCCAGGAACCCCTTGACGCGGCTGTCCAGCCCAATGAAAGCGAGCTTGCGCAGCGCCGCCGAGGCGAGGCCGTCGCCGTCGAGCACGAGCAACATCGGCGCCTCCAGGGGCACCACCCAGCCCACCCGCTGCTCGAATTCGGGGCTCGCCATCTTGAAGTTGAAGGCGCCGGGGATGTGGCCGCCGCCGAAGGCGGCGGCGTCCCGCGTGTCGATGACCATGTGGCCGGCGGCGATGAGCTCGGAGAACGCCTGGGGCGCCAGCGCCGGCGCTGCGGGCTCGTTCATGGTGAGCGGTGAGCGGCCCTGATTGATGGCAACGATCTCGAGGACGTTCGCCGGCCGCGACGGTTGACCTTCACACATGAACGCGACGAAAGCGTCACGATCGTCGAACTGCAGCGCCGGGTTGTAGCGCCTCTCGTAGCCCACCGTAGTGGCAACCTTGCCACTGGTGACGCGCCCTCACGTGGAGCCGGCAACGTGTCCCGGATACACCTCGACAAAGTCCGGCAGGTGGGCGATGGCCGGGAGCGCGACCTCGAAGATCGTCCGGGCTCCGTCGTCCCCTCCCTGCGCCAGGTCCGGCCGTGACAGATCACCGACCAGCAGGAAATCGGCAGTGAGCAAGCACCAGGGGTCCTCGCCGCGGCTGTGATCGATCACCGCGAGGTTGATCTGCTCGGGGCGATGCCCGGGCGTATGAATGACCTCGAGGGTGACGTCGCCGAGCTCCAGGCGATCGCCACCCGTTACCCGGCGTGCCTCATAGGTGAGCTCGGCGAGCTCGGGAAGAATCAGCTCGGCGACGGTCGCCGCCGTCAGGCGGCGGGCGCCGGAGACGTGATCGGCGTGGCTGTGCGAGTCGATGACGTAACGAATCTTCGACGACTTGCGCCGCGCCACCTCGAGGTAGGGCTCGATGTCCCAGAGCGGATCGAACACGGCGGACTCGCCCGAATCCGCGCCGACCATGTAGGCAACGCAACCGGTTTCCCGGCGCAGCATCGATTCAAACCACATATCTCAGCTCCGGACGGTGTGTAACGTACGTCTCTTCGTAGGCGACAGCAGCGATGATCTCATCCCGCCCATCGTGCGACAATGGCAGCAGCGCTCCGGCACTATCGCCGCGGTGCCGGGCGACAAGCATCGTCGAACCATCAGCTTCTACGTTTCTACTGCCACGGGCAGCGTCCATGAACGTCATCGTCTACAGCAGCGCCCACTGAACGCCCTGTGACCTAGTGAAGGAGTTCCTTCACCGACACGGCGTGGCGTTCGAGACCATCGACGTCGGAAGCCTACCGGATGCGTACGACCGCATCCGCCGGCACACCGGCGGCCCCATCGGCACCCCCGCCGTGATCATCGACGACGAGGCCCGCATCGGCTTCGATCCGGACTGGCTGACGGCGCGGCTCGGACTCGGACCGTCGTGAGGACGAAGCCGATCATCTCGATCTATATTGCCGTGGCGCTCTCCTTCGCCGCTTGCCAGAGCGAATCCGCGCCAGCCGCCGACATCGCGCCGGGCGGCGGCGACGCCGCTGCCGTGGATGCCAGCGGGAGTCCTGGAGCCACGTCCCCGGCGATCACAACACCACAGTCGGCAACACAACCGGCAACACAATCAGCGGCACAGTCGGCAACACAACCGGCGACACAATCAGCGGCCGAGTCGGCAACACAGTCCGCGACCCTGGCGCGCAAGAGTTGGGCCGAGATCGACAGCGACGAAACGCTGTACGAGCCCTGGGCTCGCGTTCTGGAAACCTATGTCGACGAGGAAGGGCTGGTCGACTACGCCGGGCTCGCCGGCGCCGGCCGCCCCGGTCTCGAAGCCTTCATGAACACGCTGGCGACCACCGATCCATCGGGATGGAGCGAGCCGCGGCAGATCGCCTTCTGGATCAATGCCTACAACGCCGCCACCGTCTACCAGGTGGTCGAGCGCTACCCGCTCGACAGCGTACGCGACGTCGGGGCGCTGTTCGGCCTGCTGGGAGGGTTCTTCAAACAGCCTTACCGTATCGCCAACGAAGACCGCTCGGTCGACAACATCGAGCACGACATCCTGCGACCGACATTCAACGACGCCCGCATCCATTGGACGCTAGTATGCGCTTCTTTTGGTTGCCCGCGGCTGTTGCGGCGACCGTACGTCGCCGCCGACCTCGAGCCGCTGCTTACCGAGGTGTCGTTCGAGTTCGTCGCCAACCCCCGGGCGCTGCAAATCGACGACGCCAGCAAGACCCTGCACGTAACCAGCTACTTCGACTGGTACGGCGGCGATTTCGAGGCCGAAGCGGGCGACATCATCGACTACATCCTGCGCTACGCACCCGACGAAGCGGCCGCCTGGATTCGCGCCAACCACGACGCCATGCGGGTACGGTTCATGGACTACGACTGGACCCTCAACGACCAGCCGAAAGGCCCCCGAAGCCGCCGTCCCGTGAGGTTCTAGCCCTCGCGCAGCGGTCCACGGCCCTCGAACGCAATAAGGCGTAAGCGCGTGTCCTCGTCGATCGGCACGGTCTGCTTGGTACGGTAGTCGAACATCACTTGCACCGAACGCCCACGTGCGATCGCCTTACCGTCCTCGTCGCGCACCAGCAGATACTCGAGGTCGAACGACTTGCTGCCCAGCCGAGAGACGCGGATACCCAGGGTCAGGTCCTGAACGGCACGCGCCTCGGCGAGGAAGTCGATCTCGCTGCGCGCCAGGATGAAGGGCCAGTTGTCGAACGAGTGGCCGCCGTTGAGCTCCGCCCAGTACTCCAGGCGCCCGGACTCGAAGTACGTCGCGTACACCGCGTTGTTGACGTGACCGAGCATGTCGGTGTCGCCAAAACGCGTCCTGATCGGCATCTTGACCCGGTAGTTGTCCAGCACGGTCAGTACTCGGAAGGAAACAGCAGGCGAATCCAGCGCTCGCCATAGGTAACCGGATGAGGATCGATGATCACCTTCAGCACCTTGCCGTCCGCGTCGGTGTAGACCTGGCGCATCTCGCCGCTACCGTCGAGCATCCACGCGTCCAGCTTGCGCGGGCCGATCTGGGCGCCTTCGACGTAGTCCTTGATCTCGAAGTCCACCTTGTCGTAGTAACGCGTGAAGTTGCGCCGCTGGTCGCGCTCCAGCCGCACGAGGCGGTTCATGTCAATGAGTCCGCCGGGCATGGTGCCGACGCCGGAGGGCATGAAGAACAGAAACTTCTTCTTGTTGACCTGCTCCTCCCACATCACCGGCAGCGCCAGACTCAGTAACCCGGGGTTGGCGAACGCCGGATCGCCGCCCCGACACCGCGACGGGCGGCCCGCTTCCCCGGGGACCCCCAGACACCGTAGCGCGGTGGGCAGGTAAGCGAAGAGCCCCACCGGCACCGCCAAATCCAGGTCGTCGTGCGACGCAATGGCGATGTTGAATTTCCATTCACGACCGTTGATGCGCACCTGCTTGACGAAGCGCTCGCCGTCGAAGGTGAAGAGCGTGGTGTGGACTTCACCGCGCGAGCCGTGCTCGCCGCCGACGTCGTGCTGTTCGGTGATCACCAGCCGCACCGGGAAGCCGAAGCGGTTCACCGTAAGGCGGCTGTCAACCTCGACGATCTGCCGGCGACCACTGCTGCCGCCGAAGATGTCGCGGATAAGCTCGGCGCGTTCGTGCTCGAGACTGAAGATGACACGCAGGTCGTCCCCCTCGCCCTGGATTTCCTCGAGTACGATCGACCACCAGGCACTCTCACCCGGGCGCAGCGATCGTTGCGGCTCCAGCACGTAGCGACGCTCCTCCCCGACCTCGTACCCGAAGGCAGAGTTGGCGAGCTGCGGCGCGAGAGGAACTGGCGGCGTGGCGAGCTCACCAGCCAGCAAACCACCGGCAAACAAGCCGCCGCCGAGAGTTATCGCAGCACCCAGAAAGGCGAAGGCAAGATACTTGCGTCCGTTGCGTCCAGCCGACATTTGGCCTTTCCGTGGTGCAGGCTACCCGGGACCGGGGAGAGCGGGCTGCTGTAGAGCTCCTGTTAGCCCATGCCAGGGTAGGCTAGTTGCTAGTACTCCGAAGGGAAGAGTAGGCGGATGTAGCGGTTCCTGCGAGTCCACGGATCCGGGTCGATATCCAGGCGCACGACGCGGCCGAATTCGTCGATGTACGCACCGCGCAGCGGCCCGCTGATGTCCAGCTTGCGCACGTTCAGCGTCCGGCCACCGATCTCCAGACGCACCGTATCGCCGAGCTTGAGCGTATTCTTGGACCAATAGCGCTGCAGCCCCTGCCGCTTGTCGCGCTCGTTGCGAACGTAGTTGGCGTCGGGGTATCGAACCGGGTAGGTGGGACGGAAAAACAGCGTACGCTGCTCCCAGGAATCGGGAAGCACGTCAGGGATGGCGAAACCGAGCAACGCTGGGTTGGTGAACAAGTCGGTGTCGGCCGCTTGCGGTCGGAAAAGGAACAACCCGGAAGGAACGCTCAGGTCGCGATCACCGTGCGTGGCGATCGGCACGGTGAACTCCCAGTGCTGTTCCGGTACGCGTACATCCTTGCGGTACTCGTTGCCATCGAAGGTGTAATCCGCCGACATGATCTCGCCGCGCCACGGCGACTCCCCGGTGTGCTGCTCGAACATGGAAAAGTCGACGCGCTCGGGAAAGCCGAACTCGTTGATACGCAGTTCCGCGGAGTAGATCCAGCTCACGAACATCGGTCCGCGGCCCGAGATACCGTAGCGCCTGCGTTCGTGATTCAGCTCGAAGACACCCACGTTGCGGTCGCCGGCATTCTCTACTCGAACCAGGCGAACGCTCCAGGTGATCTCCTCTCCATCGCGCATGGCATTGTCGGGACCGATGATGTAGCGCCGTTCTTCACCCACTTCGAAGCCGACGAATAGGTCGAGGCCCGGCGACTCAACCGCCAGCGCCTCACCAACGACCGCCGGGTGCACAGCGCTGGCCACGGCCACGCCCGTGGCCAGCACGCCGACCAGTATTACTGCTCTATTGAGAGAACGTCGCATTGACGGACCCTTTCGCTGGGGGGACCCCGCCTCCCCGGCGATCCGGGAAAGGCGTGTATGAGAACAGAGTGCCAACTGGAGGCGCCTGAGTCCAGTGCGACATCCGCTCACCAGCGTCACCGTGGGCACGTAACCCTTGTAGCTCGCACCTGCCCTGCAAGGCTGATGCGAGGCGGTTCGCACACATTTCTCCGTTGAGAAATGCAGGGTAGGATGCCCCCATGCCGCTAAAGGAGTGTTGCGCCCGAGAAGCCGAGCGCACCGTGCGCAAGCATCGCCATGTCGCCACCTGCGACGGCTGCGGACGGCTGTTGCTCGGCTACGCCGACGAGAACACCTTCCAGCTCACGGTAGACGAGCTCGACGCCAAGCGCGTCGGCTACGATAGCGGCAAGCGCGGCGACCTGTGGATAGTCGCGAAGGAACGCTAGCGCGCAACCGCCCACTGCATGCAAACCGCTTCGCCCCACCTACGCGCCGGCGGCAATCTTGTCCCGCACCGCGGCGATGAACCGCGGGATGGTCTCCCGGACATCGCCGACGATGGCGTGCACCACAGGGCGCGGGCGCTGCTCGTTGAGCTTCATGAGCGGCGCGTCGGGGTCGATGTTGAACGACAGCACCACCGCGTCGTCGGCGATCCAGTCGACGTGCTGGGGCGCTCCGGAGACCGCCAATGCGATCAGCACCTTGGGGCCCACCCTGACGCCGGTTTGCCCGATCTGACGCTCCACCGGCAGGGTCTCGAGATCCTGCGTCACCTTGCGCGTGGCGCCGATCATCGACTCCGAGAGGCCAAGGTCCTCGACCAGCAAGGCAAGCAATGGCTTGGCGAGTGACTCCAGGTCGTCGTGCCCGCCGGCACCGTAGCCGACGTCGACGACGTACTCGGCATCCTCGAGGGCAAGTTCGCCGCCACCAAGACGAGCCAACAACGAGGCAACGGCATCGCTCGCCGGGTCGTACTCGACGCGAGGCTCGTACAAGAACACCTGGGTGGTCTCCGACTGCGCTCGAACCTGGGCCTCCAGCTCCACCTCCGCAGCGGGAGCAAAGGTAGCGATGCGCAGCCCGCTATGTATCGGCGGCGCCGCCAATGCCTGGCCGGCCCCATCGAAGATAGCGCTGCCGAGGCGCAACGGACCGGAGCCGTTGCTCACCGTCTGGACCTGAAACCAGGGCCAGCA